>Ga0307437_1001230_pt1 | contig 17509 bp, 14 predicted proteins | sample SalMarWE160390MG_FD_202146 | JGI IMG/M metagenome (GOLD analysis project Ga0307437, IMG submission 202146) | Salt marsh sediment microbial communities from the Plum Island Ecosystem LTER, Massachusetts, United States - WE1603-90 | ecosystem: Environmental > Aquatic > Marine > Intertidal zone >...
GAGCCCGGTGGCGGAGATTATGGAGGATGCATGAAATCAAAAAAGACCAGATGAAAATGAGGAAATCCGTCAGAAACTATCAGCCCAATCCGGGGCTGGTGATGTCGAACGGGAACCCAAAAAATATTAAAAAAAGATTGACAAAAATTAAAGATAAATATTATAAAAACGGAATCATTTCATAATTAGCCTTTTTAAGGCTATCAACATGAAACTTCAAAAGATTGATCATAAAAGAGCCTTCCAATTGGTTGAGGAGCAGCTGGAAGAGGTTATCCTATCCGGAAAGCTCAAGCCAGGCGATAAACTTCCCCCAGAGCGAGAGATGCTTGCTGATTTAGCGACCAGTCGCAGATCCCTAAGGGAGGCCATGCGCGTTTTAGAGCAGAAGGGGTTGATCGAAACCAAGGTCGGAGTCAAAGGGGGGAGCTTTGTCAAGATGCCGACAACCGATTCGTTAACCAAGAGCCTGGCTCTGCTGATTCAACTCAAAAAAGTCCCGGTCAGCGAGCTGGCCGAATTTCGCCTGGATATAGAAGGGGCCATTGCCAGACGGGCTGCTGAAAGAGCGGATGAGCGCGATATCGAAAACCTGAAAATAATCGCCGAAAATGCAGAGAAAATCCTTGCGGGCCCGGATGCCGAATTCAAGGATTACAAGGAAATAGACCGCGAATATCACCTGGCACTGGCAGCTGCGGCCCGGAACCAACTCTATGGAGCTGTCTTGAGGATCGTGCATGACAACATGGCCAACTATTTTGAGAAACATTTGGATTATCACCGGAGCCGGTTTAGCGATCACTATAAAGAAATGATCGAGATGCTCGAAGCCCTTAAAAACCGGGACGGCGACAAGGCTTTTGCCCTTGCAAACCACCATATCAAGGAGTTTTTCCGCTATGTAGAGGCGGACAACCATACAACGGGATGAGATGCGAGGGATCTTTCTCAATCAATTTTTTCATACTCAAATCTATGCATGTTTGAAACCTGGAAACCGGTTCTGGGATTTTGGAGGATCCTGCAGTCAGGATGGGGTAGAAAAAATGCGGCTACCGGCTTCACCCATTCGATTATAAATTTGCGCGCATGGGAGATGGATAGGGCATGACGGATATTGAAAAGCAAAAAATCATGGAAATGATGGATAGCGTCGCGGCGGATAAATATCCCCTCGAAAAGTATGGAAACATCGGCAAACGGGGGATACGCCGAATCGACGGCTATGAAAAGGCCAGCGGCAAGGCCATCTACACCATGGATATCCGCTTGCCGGGCATGCTTTACATGCGTTTTCTTACCTCCCCCTATCCACATGCAGAGATCAAACGCATGGACACCAGAAGGGCTGAGGCCCTGCCCGGGGTCAGGGCCGTATTGAGGTATGATGATCCCGAACTTCCGCCTCGAGCGGACCTCGGCGGGCATGCCCCCTCTTTCGTACCGGTTCTCTCCAGGGTTGCCCACTTTGAGGGAGAAGAAATGGGGGCAGCAGTGGCTGCTGATACGGAGGCTATCGCCGAAGAGGCATTGCGATTGATTGACGTTGAATGGGTTAAAAGGCCTTTTCTTTTGGATGCCGAGGAAGCACTGAAGCACGATGCCCCCCTTGCCAATCCAGAGGACTACCCGGGTGGCAATTACTTCAATAAGGGAATGCTGGACATTCACCATCTGGGGGACATGGAAAAGGGATTTGAGGAAGCGGACGTTATCCTGGAGTTCAAGGTCAAAAGACGCCTTCATACCTGGGCTGCTCCGGAGCGACCCTGCGGTGTGTTCAGGTGGAACGGGGAATACCCTGAGGTGTGGGTCAAACAGCAGCGACCCCAGATACCCAAACGGGTGGTCTCCTCCTGGTTCGGCCGAATACCCATGAACAGGATTACCATGCATGCACCCTATCAAGGGGCGAGTTTCGGCGGGTGGAGTCAGGTGCCATGGAATATGGGCGGACACTATTGTGCGGCTCTCGTCGCCAAAAGGACTGGGAGACCTGTGAAATGGTTATTCAATCGGAGAGAGGACTTCCATGGCGGGGAGTCGGACGAAGGTGTCCATTACCTCAAGGTGGGCGCCAAGATGGATGGAACCATCACATCCGTGAAAGTCCGCGGTGTCATGGCCAATATGATCTACTTTGTTTTCGGGGTTGCCAAGCACTTCATCGAGAATACCAAGACTCCCAATGTGTATGGAAAGACTGAGGCTGTTCAGGTCAACAAGGGAGTGAATGTACCGACTCGTTGCGAACAAAATCCCAACGCCCTGAGCATGACGATGGTATTCGACCGGGTTGCCAACGCGCTGGGTCTCGATCCTACTGAAGTCGCCCTCAAGAATGACGGGGCCGACGGGCACGATATGGCATGGTTGAACGAACGAAAAAAGGAAATGGGCTTTCAGGCCATGGACAGCCTGAGGGAATGCGTTGAAAAGGGCAAACAAGCAATCGGTTGGGATAAAAAGTGGCATCCTCCGGGGAAAAAGAAGCTCTCGAACGGAAGGATGCACGGGCTCGGCTTTACCTGGACACATGAATGGGAAGATTCCGTCGGTTCCAGCGAAATTGCTATACGCATTGAGCGGGATGACGGGACAGCGACCATTTACGGGATGAGGTGTGATGTGGGGGTGAATGCCGAGACCGCTTACTGCCAAATAGCAGCCGATGAACTGGGCATGCGCATGGAAGACGTCCTTTATAAGCCCCAAATAGATACCGGGTTTTATGCCATGACGCCGGATTCCTCCACCAACATGTCGGTAAACGGGTTTGCCGTAAGGAACGCAGCCAGGTTGTTAAAAAAGAAGATCCTGGAGGCCGCGACCAGGCCGAGTGGCGAGACCGTGAGAGGGAGTTACCCCGCGGCCTTTCCTGGATACAAACCGGACGATTTGGATATCAAAGATAGTGTGATTTACGCCAAGGCAGACCCCTCGATTCGAATGTCACTGGCGGAGTTTGTCCAGCCCATGGGGCTTGAAGGGCCTTTTTGCCACACCGCTGAATTCGGCAAAGGCTCCCCGAAGAGTAATTTTTCAGTGCCCCTCTTTGCCAACAGCTGGCAGGTACAGCAGGGTGGATACGCCGACGTGCGTCTTCGTCTTTGCAGACAGGCCCATTTTATGGAGGTTGAGGTCGATCCGGATACGGGCATGGTATTTGTGACCAAGGTGGTCAACGTGAATGATGTTGGCAAGGTCATCAGCTGGGAAGGATGTGAAGGTCAGCAGTACGGCGGCACCATCATGGGCGTGGGCAGGGGCCTCTTTGAAGAGGTGGTGCATGATCCGATCACCGGGGTCATGCTCAACGGGAACCTCCTGGATTATAAAATAGCGACTATAAAGGATGTCGGTCCTATCGAAACCAAGCTGGTGGAAACCGGGATGGGCTACGGTCCCTATGGCGTGATCGGCATCGGTGAAGACGTTGCCACTGTCGTACCGGCACTGGCCGGACCCGCCGTACATAATGCGATAGGCGTTTATATCGACGATTTTCCCATAACCCCTGCCAGGGTGCTGAAGGCCCTGGGCAAAGGATAGTCTTTGAATTTGACTTATATACGGTAAGATAATGAATAGTAGGAAAAATGGTGAAGTCCTGCGCCTCGAGAAGATCAGCAAGAAGTTTGGTGGGCTGACGGTCTTGAACAACATAGATATGACTTTAGAGCACAACGAAATCGTGGGTCTGATAGGGCCCAATGGTGCCGGCAAATCAACACTCTTCAATGTCATCACCTCTTTTTACAAACCGGATCATGGTGAGGTCTTTTTAACGAATCGGAAAATAACCGGTCTCGCCCCCCACAAAATATGTCACATGGGTATCGCGAGGACTTTTCAGCTCGTTAAAACCTTTCTGAAAATGACCGTATTTGAAAATGCCATGGTGGGTGCTGTCTTTGGACAGAGGCATCTTGTGAAAGGGGCACACAAGCAGGCGCTTGAAGCTTTAGAACTCGTTGGGCTGGCGGAAAAAAAGGACGACAACGTAGCGCATCTTACCCTCTCTGATCGGCGTCTTTTGGAGGTGGCCATGGCCTTGGCCTCTATGCCGATGGTCACATTGCTGGATGAACCCATGGCAGGGCTTAACTCCGCTGAAATCATCAATCTACTCGAGGTCATCAAGCGGGCGAGGGATGAAAAAAAAATCTCTATTCTTTGGATCGAACACAAGGTAGATGCGGTCCTTGACTTCTGTGATCGCGTCGTGGTGCTGGATTACGGGCTGAAGATAGCTGACGGCAGTCCAGAAGAGATAGTGAATAACCCCAAAGTCATAGAGGCTTACCTTGGAGAATCACCTGCTTGAAATGAAGGGCGCGGACGTCTTTTACGGTGATGCTCAGGCCGTCTGGGATGTATCCCTCTACGTAGATGAAGGAACTATAGTCGCGCTTTTGGGTGCCAATGGTGCCGGAAAGACAACCCTCCTGAAAACAATTTCGGGAATAATCCATCCCAAAAAGGGGGAGATACTCTTTTCAAAAAGATCTCTGGCTCACCTTAGGCCCCAGGAGGTGGTGGACATAGGCATTTCTCATGTGCCCGAGGGGCGGCGCCTGTTTTCTCAGCTTACGGTTCTGGACAATCTAAGACTTGGCGCCTACCCCCCAAGGGCACGTTCTCGCTTTGCCCAGTCCCTGGAACGGGCTTACAGCCTTTTCCCCGTTTTGGAAGCTCGAACAGGCCAGAAAGCCGGTTCATTAAGCGGAGGTGAGCAGCAGATGCTGGCTATTGCCAGGGCCTTAATGGCTCACCCGGACCTTCTTATGCTTGATGAACCCTCTCTCGGGCTGAGCCCCATTTTTGTGAGGACGATATTTGAGCTCATCAAAACCCTGAACAATCAGAAGGTGACCATTCTGCTTGTGGAACAGAATATTCATCAGGCCTTGAAGATTGCCCATCAGGCTTATGTCTTGAAGACCGGTAAAATCACTATGAATGGTAGCGGGGATGAGCTCCTGGCCAACCAGGAAATTCAGAAGGCTTACATAGGGGAACGCTGGAGAAACACATAATGCTTGAATATTTAACGTTTGGACTCGTTCTTCAGCTTTTAGTCAACGGTATTCTTTTTGGTACCATGTACGGGATAGCCGCTATTGGACTCAGCCTTATCTACGGAACCATGCGGATTATTTTCCTCGCGCACGGAGCAATAATTGTTTTTTTCGCCTACATATGTTATTGGTTATTCACCCTATTGCATATCGATCCGTATTTATCTCTAATCCTTGTTATTCCAGCATCTTTGTTGCTTGGCAGTGGGTTTTATGCTGGTCTTTTCAAAGAGGCCGCCGCTTTAGAGGACAAGAATATCTCCCTTTTGATCGCCGTTGGCCTGATGTATCTTGTGGAACAACTCATGCTAGTCGTCTGGAAAGCCAATCCCAGGTCAATATCCACAATATATACTGCCATCGTATTCAGGCCCCTCGGAATCAATATCCCCTTTACCCGACTCATAGCATTAGTTATGGCTGTTCTGTCGGCTTTCGGCGTTCTCTTTTTTCTAAAGAAAACCCTTATTGGAACGGCCGTGAGGGCCGCTTCAGAGGATATGGAATCTGCTACCCTAATGGGAATCAATCCTCATTGGGTTAATGTTGTAGCCTTCGCTATCGGCATCGGGCTTGGGGGGATAGCAGGAGTCGGCCTTGCAACGGTCTATTCCTTTGATCCCGGTTATGGTTTTATTTTTGCCATCAAGGCCCTGATCGCGCTGGCCTTTGGAGGCATGGGCAACGTGTTTGGTGCCTTGCTAGGCGGGATTCTTTTGGGGCTTCTTGAGAGTCTCTCGTCCTTTTTTATCGGAGCTGGATGGGCCGATGCTATAACCTATGGGGTATTCTTGTTAGTTCTAACGTTCAGACCTCAAGGCCTGTTTGGAGGATCAACTTAAAAGAGCAACAATTAAAGATGAAAGATAAGAGTTCTATCATTCTCGCTGTGCTGGTCTTAATGGCTTTTGTCGCGATACCATTCCTTATCGATGTCGACACCTCCTACATTGGTTTTTTTCTATTCCTTTCTTTTTGTTATATTATCATCTCCCAAGGATGGAATCTTGTAGCGGGATATACCGGGCAGATCAGCCTTTGTCAGAATGCATTCTTTGGCTTAGGGGCTTACACAACAGCCCTGATTTGGCTCCATGATATCACAAAAACTGGGTATTACTTTGATCCGGTTGTCATGGCCATCAGCGGCCTTGTTCCAGTGATCTTGGCTATCCTGATTGGACTGCCGCTGTTATCCAGGCTCCGGGGCGATTACTTTGCCCTCGGTACGTTAGGAGTGCAATTCATTATCCAAGTGGTGTTCTTAAAGGGAGGCGACTTCACGAGAGGAGCAGACGGCCTGCATCTCCCATCCACTGTCTTTACATCCATGAAGCCCTATTACTGGGCCGGGCTATTTCTAGCTCTTTTTGCCACTGCCGTGATATATTTCATTATCAGGTCCAGAATCGGTCTCGCCCTCAGGGCCATCATGGAAGATGAAATATCAGCCGCAGCACACGGAATCCATGTCCTAAAGTACAAGATCTTTGCATTTGCCGTCGGCGCTTTTCTTGCAGGAATTTCTGGCAGCCTATTTGCTTATTACCTTTTTCACATCAACCCTGATTCCGTCTTGAACCTTAACTGGCTCTTCTATCCCATCCTCATATGCGTATTAGGGGGGAATGGCACGATTGTAGGTCCTATTATAGGCTCCTTTTTCATAACTGCGCTTTTTTCTTTGGGAATTGTCTATATGGCGCAGACGCATCCTATTGTATCGGGTGTGCTTATCATCCTTGTGATGAAGTTCATGCCCACGGGCCTCATCGGACTAAAAGACAAAATATTGTCTCGTGGATAGGAAATGACCGGGAGTTTACCGGCTGTCTAAATAAAATCCTGGCCACTGATCTGACGGGCTCTATCCCTTCTCGTCTCATCGATAGGTCTGTTAACCAGTGTTGCCACATGGTATGGATCATGGATAATATCTGTTGTTCGGAATACCTGACGAACGGCTTGCATGGAGGCAGGGAACATATCCAGGGCCACAGCCAGGATTGTGGTGTTAGAATTACACGCAACGATGGTGATCTTTTTTTCGAGTCGGATTAGGCGTTAAAGAAACACGGCTTGTCTGGAGGTCGGGAAAGGGTCCTGGCCACCTTGAAACAAAAACCATATTAAAATAGGAGGGACAAAATGGCGAAAGATAACTTTTTAGGATGGCTAGGGTTATTCTTTTTTGTCTTTGCGGCATGCCTGATGCCCTTGAGCGGGGTTTCCGCTGCAGAAAAGCAGGAAATCCGCGTAGGGGCAATCAATTCCATGACCGGTATGAATGTCTTGACCGGTTCGGATCAGAAATGGGCTTATGAGCAAGCGGTGGCCGATATCAACAAGAAAGGCGGTGTCTATGTCAAAGACCTAGGCAAAAAGCTCCCCATAAAACTTATCTTCGCGGATGATAAGAGCACGGCTGCTGATGCGGCGGCAGCCATGGAAATCCTCATAAAGTTGCAGAAGATCGATCTGGCTCTCAGTTCCAACGTTACTCCGTTAAATATTGCGGCTGGAACCGTCTGCGAGAAGTACAAGGTGTTTTTCTGCATTACTTCTAGCTGGCTGGACCAGATTGAGGAGCAGAATTTCAAGTGGTGTTCGGACTTTTTCTTCTCCACTGTCAGCGCGTCAAGGTCTCCATTTGACGTTTGGGGGATGTATCCTGAAGCCGAGAGACCGAAGAGGATCTGGCTCATGATGGAGGACAATCCGGACGGCCAGGGTTTTGCGAGCGGATTTAAGGGGCATGCGAAGAACATGGGCTACAATATTGCTCTGGATGAGCCATATATGCCTGGAACCAAGGATTTCTCGTCTTCTATTCTGAAAGCAAAGGGTCGTAAATGTGACTCTCTATTGTGGCTGGGTTCTCCAACTGACAGTATCACCCTTATACGCCAGATAAAGCAGCAGCGCTTAAATATGAAGTATATGCATGGATATAAGGGGTTCTGGCCCGGCGAATTTTACCAGACCCTTGGCAAAGACGCTGATTATATCATCCACGATGGATTCTGGGCACAGACCTTACCCTATCCAGGGGCAAAGGAGATTGGAAACAGATATATAGATGACCACAAGGGTCAGGACTCTGTCAGCATAGGGCTCTATTACGCCAATCCCTGGGTCCTTGCCCAGGCAATAGAGAAGGCTGGATCCATTGACTCGGCAAAGGTCAGAGATGTTTACTACAGCGGTGAATTCATGGCGAAAGGGACGACCATGGGCGATCTCAAATTCAACGAGAAGGGATTGCACCTTACCCCGTGCCTTGCCCTCCAGTGGTGGGAAGGGAAACGGCTGCCCGTTCTGCCGAAAGTATATGAGCTCAAATGGATGCCACCGTGGGATCAACGGTAGGAAATGGCAACCTAACCTTCATGCCCATGTAACAGGACCAAGCTCGACCTTCCCTCAATCCCCCTCAGAAGACGAGGGGGTTGAGGGTACATCTCATATCCTTGCAGGAAAATTGGGTGTTAGAATTGATATTCAAATTCCTCTTGGAAATATATGGCATTGGAAGGGCTACAGAGCCGGCGGGGTGATGAGGGGAAGAGACTTCTGGTGAAAGTAAACATCAGAATGCAGAAGACAGAATCCAGGATGCAACTATATTTCTGGATTCTGACTCCTGTCTCCTGAATAATCGAGAAGGTCCCAGCCTCACTGGACCGCGATCCATGAGGTGGTGAGGGGATTAGCAGAAAGAAGAACAAAAGAATCTCAAAACAATTCCATGAAGATAGGGAAAGCAAAATGGAAAAAGTCAAGGTGAGGATAGACGGTATAGAGGTCAGCGGTCGGCAAGGGATGACCATACTTGAGGCGGCCAAGGAGGTGGGGATTGAGATTCCCACGCTCTGTTACCAGGAGGGGATCACGCCTTCGGGTAATTGCCGCATCTGTGTGGTGGAGGTCGAGGGATCGCCGCGGTTAGTAGGTTCCTGTCATACGCCGATTGAAGAAGGGATGGAGATCCGGACCCGATCGCCGAAGGTCCTGGAGGCCCGCAGGGCCACCATTGAGTTGTTGATCGCGGGTCATACGGGTCCCTGCGTGACGGACAGTGAATCCAAAGAGTGCCTTTTGCACAGGATGGCCTCTGATATGGAAGTGGGTCCTCCCCGGTTTGAGGTTCATAAGCCCCGTTATTACCCTTTAGAGGATGTAAGCCCCTATGTCCTCCGGGACATGTCCAAGTGCATCTTGTGCCAAAAGTGTATCCGGGCCTGCAGGGAGGTGGCGGGTCATAATCTTTTCAGCATGGCCTATAGGGGTTTTAATTCCAAGGTGGTGGTGGATTGTGATGTGCCCCTCAACAATGAAGTGTGCAAAGATTGTGGCATCTGTATCGAGTATTGCCCAACAACAGCCCTTATGTGGGCGGAGGGGGTGAAGCGGAAAGAGGTTCCGGCCGCGGGAAAGACGGAGGCGCAGCCTTCAGCAAAGAACGGCAATCGGGAGAAGCTGCTGGTGCTTCTGGAGGCCCGGCAAAAGGAATCGGGTTATATCTCGGAAGAGGCCATGAATGAGATTGCGGAGGTTGTCGGCGTTTCCCTGGGAGAGGTTTACGGGGTGGTAACCTTTTATTCCTTTCTTTCCACGAGGCCCCAGGGGAGGCACGTGATCAGGATCTGCAAGAGTCTGCCCTGCTACCTGAAGGGTGCGCCCATGATCATAGAGAGTGTGGAAAAGGCGATCGGGATAGGTCCCGGGGGGATGACCCCCGACGGGATGTTCACCTTTGAGCTGACTAACTGCATAGGAGCGTGTGATCAGGCACCGGCCGTGTTGATCGATGATGAGGTATACGGGCACCTGACTCCCGAGAAGATTGCCGATATTTTGGAGTCGTATAAATAAGTTAAGTGTGGAGGATGAGCCGTGGCAGAGACACGAATCGTATTAAAACACTGTGAGGTAATAGACCCCGGTGACATAGATACCTATGTGGTGCGGAACGGATTTAAGGCCCTGGTAAAGGCCCGTGAGGAAATGACACCGGAATTGGTAATCGAGGCGGTGAAGGCATCGGGATTGCGTGGCCGCGGAGGGGCAGGGTTCCCCTGCGGGGTCAAATGGGAACTGGCGAGCAAAAGTGAGGGGTCTGAGAAGTTTCTCATCTGCAATGCGGATGAGGGAGAGATGGGCACCTTCAAGGACAGATATATCTTGCAGCACGACCCTTTTTCCGTGATTGAGGGAATAGGGATTGCGGCCTATGCGATCGGGGCGAATAAGGCCTATCTGTATCTTCGAGCTGAGTACCGTTATCTACTCACTGCGATCAAGAGGGCTATTGAACAGGCCGAGGAGAAAGGGTTTTTGGGAGATCTGGAGATCGAGATCCGGATAGGTGCAGGGGCCTATGTCTGCGGTGAGGAGTCGGCCCTGATGAATTCCATTGAAGGGATGCGTGGGGAGGTGCGATTCAGGCCGCCCTATCCGCCGGTGAAGGGTCTATTTGAAAAACCGACCATCATCAACAATGTTGAGACCCTGGCGAACATTCCCGGGATCATCCTGGAGGGTGCAGAGTGGTTTGCTTGGATGGGGACAGAGAAGAGCAAGGGCACGAAGGTATTCTCCGTGAGCGGGGATGTGGAAAGGCCCGGTGTCTATGAACTGGAGATGGGGAGTTCACTCAAGGAACTGGTCCTGGACCTGGCAGGGGCCAGGGATGTGAAGATGGTCCAGGTTGGTGGGGCCACAGGCAGGATCCTTCCTTCAACAAAGCTGGACATCCCTCTGGCCTTTGAGGAGATACTGGGATCAGGGGCCGTTATGGTGTTTGACGAGAGCCGGGATGTGATTGAGGCAATCTACCGCACCATGGAATTTCTTGAAGAGGAGTGCTGCGGGAAGTGTGCGCTCGGCCGGGAAGGAACTGAGGTGATGGTTGAGATCCTGGGCAGGCTGAGCAAGGGAGAGGGTACGTGGGAAGATGTGGGGAAACTAGAGGATCTGTCTCAAGTAATGATGCTCTCATCCTTATGCGGACTGGGTCAGGGAGCCCCTGTACCGGTTTTGGATAGTCTGAAGTATTTCGGGAAAGAGTATGAGAATCGGATCGAGCAGTCGGTGTTTTTGAGAGCCCAGAAGGGTATAAGATAAGGAGAAGAAAATGAAGGATTCACCGAATGACAAATCGAGATACCTGTGTCCTTACTGCGCAAGGGTCTTTGATGCGCTGGAAGATCTCAAGACCCATGTCTTTGCTGAGCATAAGGATGAACCGCTGCGGCGGCCAGAAGGCCTGATCCGGCTGAAGATCAACGGGGAGGTGCATGAGGTGCAGGTGGAGCCAAACTGGACCCTCTACCAATTGATCCATGACGAGCTGGGTCTGACAGGGGCGAAAATGTTTTGCGATCGTGGGGCCTGCGGGTCCTGTACCGTGATCATGGAGGGGAGGCCCATTCTATCCTGCATGACCCTGGCCATCGAGTGTGACGGCATGGAGATCGAGACGGTAGAGGGCATCGCAGCCAAGGAGCATCCGCTTATTGAGAGCTATGTCAAGCATCACTGCATGCAGTGCGGCTATTGTACCCCGGGCTTTGTGGTTACAGCCAAGGCCTTGCTGGACAGGAATCCCGATCCGTCGGAGGAAGAGGTGAAGGATGCCCTGGCCGGCAATTTGTGCCGGTGCGGGACCTATCCCCAGCACCCTAAGGCTGTCTTGGAAGCAGCACAAGTATTGAATGCACGTCGGGAGGTAAAAAATGATGCCTGAGCGCTTCAACGAAATGCCCAGCAACCCTATGGAGCGGGACAAGTATATCCCTGATACCTTCCGGATCCTTGGAAAAAGGGGCACACGGAGAATCGACGGCTTTCGGAAGGCCAGCGGTACGGCCGTATACACAAGAGACATTATCCTGCCTGGGATGCTCTATGCAAAATGGCTGACGTGTCCCTATCCCAATGCGAAGATCATCAGCCTGGATACACAGAGGGCAGAGGAGCTTCCAGGCGTAAGGGCCATCCTCAGGTATGATGATCCCGAGGTCTACGGAAGGCGGATTCCCACCCTCCAGGGCGGGGAAGAGGATATCCTTGCCGGTTATGCCTATTTTCAGGGTCAACAGGTAGGCGCTGTGGTTGCGGCAGATACGGAAGAGATTGCCGACGAGGCCCTGAAGCTTCTCCGTGTGACATGGGAAAAACGCCCTTTTATCCTGGAAGCCCGGGAGGCCCTCGAGCCCGGGGCCCCTCTGACCAGGCCGGAGTGGAGGCCGAAGAGCAACCTGATGCCTCTGTTTTTTCAGCCGACCGATACCTTCCGTTTCGGTGATGTGGAGAAGGGCTTCAAGGAGGCTGACCGGATCATTGAATTCAAGGCAAGGCGACGTTACCACGGGTGTTCGGATGCTGAACCCGTGAGCGGCATCACACGATGGGAGGGGGAGTGCGCGGAACTTTGGCTCCATCATCAACACCCCTATGAACATAAATGGATGATGAATATGTGGTTCGGCATTCCCATGAGTAAGGTAAAAATCAACGCTCCTTATAATGGTGCCATGTTCGGTGGATGGAACTGGATCGATTACTCAATGGTTCCTCAGTATGTCAGCGCACTCCTGGCCAAGAGAACCAGAAAGCCGGTAAAATGGATTTTTGATAGGAGGGATGATTTTACCTTTGGATCGCTGGATGCCATGGAGAGTGAATTCAAGGTCGGATTTAAAGAGGATGGTACTATTACGGCGGTAAAAATAAAGACTTATTTCGAAAATCTCTCCTTTGAAGCTGGATTGCATTTTGTTGAAAATACGAAAATTCCCAACGTCGAATCCCAAACCCTTGTTGCTCAGGTCAATAAGGGGCCTGTTCATGCCATTCGGTGCGAACAGCTTCCGCCGGCCTTTGCGGCTATCCACGTATTCAATCATGTCGCCGCTGAGCTGGAAATGGATCCTATCCAACTCGCACTCAAAAACGACGGTGCAGAAGGCGAGGATATTGTCAAGCTGGAAGACTTTAAGCGCAAGCATGGTTTTCCCTTAAGAGATAGTCTCAGAGAGTGTGTAGAGGCAGGCAAAAAGGCCATCGGGTGGGATGAGAAATGGCATGCCCCCGGTGCCCATAAACTGCCCAATGGTAAAATGCACGGCATGTCCTTTATCTGGGATCATGAATGGGATGATAACAGGGGGGCTGGTGCAGCAGGACTCATGATCCAACAGGACGGTTCTGTGAGTATCATAGCCCTGCGTTCGGACGTAGGCGTGAACGCTGAGAGCACCTATTGCCAGATCGTGGCTGAAGAACTGGGGATGCGGCCTGAAGATGTATTTTTGAGGCAGCAGGATGACGTTCATCTACCCCTCATGACGCCGGATGGATCCTGTAATCTAACAACCAACGGCTATGTCATGAAAAAGGTAGCGAAAAGGGCCAAAAAGAAACTCCTCGAATTAGCGACGACCACTGTTCACATGATAGAGCGAGATGTGCCGCCTGCTTTTCCCGACATGAATCCCGAGGATTTGGATATCAAGGATAGCATCATCTATGTAAAAAAAGACCCTTCCATAAAAAAGACCGTTGCTGAAGTAGTCAAGGACGTCAAAGGCAGCTTTATGCAGAAGCATGAGTACGGGGCCATACAGAATACAACCCATGAGCCTATTTACGCCTGGGCATGGCACCGCCAAGGAAGACTCGGAAAAGAGCCAGGCCGCCAGAGATTATGTCGTCAGGCACATTTCTGCGAGGTGGAAGTCGATCCAGAGACAGGGGAAGTGGAAGTGACAAAGGTGGTTAATGTGAATGACGTCGGCAAGGCCATGTCTCCCGAAACGGTGGAGGGCCAGCAATACGGAGGCACTTACATGGGTATAGGGAGAAATAGGAGTGAAGAATATATCTGGGATCCAAAAACAGGTGTGCTATTAAACGGCAATCTGGTTGATTACAAATTTGCTTCCATGCGGGATGTTGGGCCCATTGAAACCGTCATCGTTGAGACAAGCCTGGGACTGGGTCCTTATGGGTCTGTGGGAATCGGCGAAGATGTGGCCACTGACACCACCAATCTCTTGCAGGGGGCGGTCTATAACGCAATCGGAAAATGGGTGGATGATGGGCCTATTACCCCTAAAAAGGTCCTCGAAGCACTGGGTAAAGCATAGGAGAAAAGACGATGAAAAAATTTGCACATTTCAATGCACGATCTATCGATGAGGCAGTCTCCTACCTCAATCGTTACGGGGGAAAGGCGCATGTTATTGCCGGCGGGACCGACCTGCTCGGGAAAATGAAGGATGAGATCCTTCCAAAATATCCCGAAGCCCTGGTGAATATCAGGACCATTCCCGGCCTTGAATTTGTCAAGGAGGAAGGGAGAGCACTAAGGCTCGGGGCTTTGGTGAGACTCGAGGATATCGGTAAAGATGCCATCGTAAATAAAAACTATACTGCCCTGGCTGAGGCTGCCCGAAAAACGGCGTCCCCTCATATCAGGGAGATGGGTACTATTGGCGGTAATCTGTGTCAAGACATCCGGTGCTGGTATTACCGTAATCCCCATAACCGTTTCCCCTGTCTCAGAAAGGGGGGTGGACGGTGCTATGCCATTGAGGGTGACAACCGCTATCATTCCATATTCGGCGGAAGCGTGGAGGAGGGATGTTACGCCGTACACCCGAGTGACACGGCCCCTGCCCTCATAGCCTTGAACGGCAGGCTGAAGACATCCAAGAGGATGCTTAATGCGGAAGATTTTTTTGAAGTCGGGGTTGAAAGGACAACAGTCCTGGACAGGGATGAAATAGTGACCGAGATCGAGATCCCAACACCCGAAGCCGATACGAAAAGCGCCTTTTTGAAATTCGCCATCAGAAAGTCGATCGATTTCCCTATCGTCAATTGTGCTGCAATGATCACAAGCAAGGGAGGCAAGGTCACGGATGCCCGGATCTGTTTGAATGCGGTCTATGTCATCCCCTACAGGGCAAAAAAGGCCGAGGAAGCGATCCTAGGAAAGGAGATTAGCGAAAAGAATGCGGAAGCGGCTGGAGAAGCGGCGGTGTCGGATGCAAAGCCGCTCAAGGACAACCGATATATGGTGCAGATCGCCAGAATATTGGTAAAAAGAAGTATTCTGGCCTGCAAATAGCATACACTATGAAAGAACTCTTCATTTATTACCAGCAAAAAAAAATGGTTTTCCGTCTCCCATCCGGCTGGGAACTCCTAACCTTTACCGCCTTTGAGGATCATCCGGAATGCAGGGATGTGGAATCCCTGACAAAACGAGCCTTGATGTCCCCCATAGGCTCCGCCACCCTCAAGAAACGCATCACCCCCTCTGATACCGTCGCTATCCTTATCGAGGATCTGACACGATCCTCCCCTAAAAAGCACGTGCTCAGGGCCCTTCTGGAAGAACTGGCGGAACTCGGAATCCCGAAAGATCACATCTCTATTGTCATTTCCCTTGGCACCCACAGGGCCTTGACGCGTGAAGAACTGCAAACCGGTTATGGTGAGGAGATCGTAAGAACCTATGAATTCATCAATCACGACTGTTCTTCCCCGGACCTTGTCCCGGTTGCGAAACTGAAGACCGGGGCGATTGTCAAGATAAACAGAAGGGTTCACGAGGCAACATTCAAAATCGGAATCGGTTCCATCTTCCCCCATCCCATGAACGGATTCGGGGGCGGGGGCAAGATCCTTTTTCCCGGCGTCGCGAACTTTGAGGCCATCCTTGAACATCATTTGAAATACAGTTTCCGGGATGAATCAGGTCTCGGGAAATTGCAGGGCAACCCTTTCTATGAAGAAGTATGCGAGGTGGCCCGAACAGCCGGGCTTAATTTTATCATCAACAGCGTCCTGGATCACCAAGACAGGCTCCATGATCTGGTGTGCGGAGATCCCATCGAGGCCCATATGGCCGGTATCGATCTGTGCAGAAAGATCATCTCTGTAAAATTTGAAAAAAAGTCCGACGTAACGGTTATCAGCGCCTTTCCCTACGCAGAAGGGACCCAGATCATGAAGCCTTTTGCACCCGCCTCTGAGATCACCCGAGAGGGCGGCGTGGTTATTCTTGCTGCCGATTGCACGGTCCCGCTCTCCGACATCTACATTGAATCCTGTGAGCGGTTTCGCCTGAAATACGCGGGTAACCTGCGAGAAAGCGTTCTGGGAGTATTTGACGATAATCAGCGTATCATGGAAGATGGCAGTCCTGAGTTGAATATGTCCATGGCCCAGGCTCTACTGGCTCAACATGATTTCAAGGTCATCCTTGTAGCCGATGATATTCCTCGAGAGACTGTTGAACGGTTGGGCTTTTTATCCGCGGAAGATCTAAACCAGGCCTTTGCCATGAGTGCGGCCTTCTGTCCTAATCCGGCTGTACATGTTGTTCCTTCTGGTGGCATTATCCTGCCCGTGGTTCAACACCGTTAATCCCTTTTACTATGGAAGGAATGGGAAAATGAGAGGTTCATACGCTCTGACAACTCGGCTCAATCCCGAAGACAATGTCGTGGTCGTGGTCAATGCCCTGGAACCGCTTACAGAGATTCCTGAGGAACATATCATTACTCAGAATACCATTCCAGAGGGCCATAAGATTTCGACCGAGGCCATTAAAAAAGGAGAAGTTATTCGGAAATACGGGCAGATCATCGGGATGGCATCACAGGACATCAAGGCCGGTGAACATGTGCATACCCACAATATGGAGATGGTTCAATATGATCGCAATTACACCTTCGGAACGGAGGTGAAACCTACCCTCCCTGTCTCGAAAGAAGAGCAGGCCTTCTTCCAGGGCATTGTTCGATCCGATGGCCGGGTGGCCACCCGGAATTATATCGGTGTGATGGCCACGGCCGGCTGTTCATCCAGCGTTACCCGTTTCATTGCCGAGGCCTTCAGACAGGAGACCCTCGCCGAGTTTCCCAACGTGGACGGTGTTGTCCCAATCGTTCACGGCTCAGGCTGCGGCCTTGCCGATCATGGCGACGGCATCGAGTTTCTGCAACGGACTCTGGCTGGCTGGGCACGGCATCCCAATCTTGCGGGTCTGGTCCTTGTGGGCCATGGCTGCGAGATCAACCAGATTGATGACCTCATGGCAAAGATAGACCTTGACCCTGGACCCATGTTCCGGGCCATGGTCATACAGAGATCAGGGGGCACACGAAAAACCATCCAACGGGGTGTTGAAGCGATAAAAGAAATGCTTCCGGAGGCCAACCGTATAGAACGGCGGCCTGTCCCCGCCTCACACCTGGTAGTCGGACTGGAATGCGGCGGCTCCGATGCGCTCTCAGGAATTACGGCCAACCCGGCCCTCGGTGCGGCCAGCGACCTTGTAGTCCGCCATGGGGGCACTGCCATTTTGAGTGAAACCCCGGAAATCTATGGCGCGGAGCAACTCCTGG
>Ga0307437_1001231_pt1 | contig 17497 bp, 12 predicted proteins | sample SalMarWE160390MG_FD_202146 | JGI IMG/M metagenome (GOLD analysis project Ga0307437, IMG submission 202146) | Salt marsh sediment microbial communities from the Plum Island Ecosystem LTER, Massachusetts, United States - WE1603-90 | ecosystem: Environmental > Aquatic > Marine > Intertidal zone >...
GAAAACGCAGTCGTGAGCGGAGTGATTCATACGCTTTTTTCGCTTCCGGAAGTTTCAGCAGGAACGCCAGCCCAAAATATATCACTGCTCCAGCGAAGGCCAACAGCGCAAGCCTGATGAAGGTGGCAAGAAGCGACTCTACCTCTGCGGCCGGCCAGACGCAAGCCATGATGACCCAGAACAAAGTGACACCGGCAACACTAAGCAGAATTTTATAAACGGACGGAAACAGCAAATCCCGACCCGACAGCTTCCGTGTCCGACCAAGGTCGACAGTCATTACCACAAAGCTGCACAGCCAGGTGATACTGGTTGCCAAAGCGAGTCCATCCTGCTCCATGAAGCGAACCAGGATAAGACTGAGGATAGTCTTAGCCAGTAACATACTCAGAAGTATGACGCCGAGCCGCAACAGGGCGGTGGAGGCGTAGTAAAATCTCATTTGAAATATATACACTGAGTAGAAAACAATCCCCAGTGCAAAAAACATGAACGGGCTTGAGGTCAAATGCAACGAATTCATGTCAAAAGCGCCCCTTTGAAACGCTACCTGCACGATCTCGGTGGAAAAGACCACCATTCCTGTCGCCACTAAGCTCATCATGAAAATCATCAACCGAACGCTCTGCCGGTACAGCTTCTTCAGTTTTTCCACTTCATCAGGTACGGAGAAATCGGAAATCCAGGGGAAGGAAGCCATTGCGAAGGTCGCTGCAAACATACCGGTTGGAATATGAGCCAGAAAAGTGGCATATCTCAGGGCGGCTATCTGTCCCTCACCCAGGTACTTTGCGGCCAGATATCTGTCGATCACCGGGTAGATGAGGACGATACACTCAATTATTGCAATCGTTGCCGTCGCTCTCAACAGGGGTTTAACCAATACGAGATGAACTCTCGAAAAAGTCGGCGGTTTGACCAGAAGAAAAGCAAACACACCGTTGTACAAAAACAGCGCCACCGACGCCAGCAGCCACCCGTAGGCAAGGGCTTCAATATCGAGCTCGTCGTAAAGCCAGAATATGAGGGCCAGGATGACAAGGTTGGCGATAATCGGCGAAGTTGCTGGCACAATGAAATGTTTCCTGTTATACAGGCAACTGCGGAAAAATGCCTCCACCCCACGAAAGAATACAAACCAGGACAGGATCATCAGCAGTCGTTCGCCGATGGCACGCTGTTGCTCAGTCAGGTTCGGTGCCAGCCACCACAGGATATTCCCTCGAAACAGATAGATAAGGATTGATATCAAGCCAAAAACAAAAGCAAAGCTAACCAGACCTTCCCAGAAAAGCCGGAAATGCTCTCCCGGTGGATTCGCCGCGTTTTTTCTCATCAGTGGAATCAAAGCGGGAGGCAAAGCTGCAAAGATGACAAAAGTCATAAACTCGGGGACGGTGAAGGCGAGGAGGAAGGTGTCAAAAGCGCCGCTGGTTCCGAAATAGCCGGCAATGGTTGCCTCGCGGGCGTACCCGAAGACCCGGCCAAGGACGTTCGTCCCGATGGTTACCAAAGAAGCGGCGACCAGAGTCTGTTTAGCAAATCTTGACGTCAGTTGTTCTCCTTAGATGGATAAAACTAAAAATATAACGTTAGCGCAACTGATAGCAACTCTAAGTGTCGATACTACAAAGATTGCCTGGTGTAGATGGCTGGAGGCAAACCTACTGTCCTCTGTGCAATAGTAACTTCATTATCTCTTCAACGATGATTCGTGACGGTTTTTTATTCTTCACTCGATAGGTTATCGGTTTGACTGTCAACTTTTCCCCAAGAACGCTGACAATTGTGTCCTTGTTAAGACCAACCAGTCGGTTACCCAGTTTCAGGGTTTCCAGCCACTCGGTTTCCTCACGCAACGTCAACACCGGCGTCCCAAGAAACAGCGCTTCCTTCTGAAGCCCACCCGAATCGGTCAAGACGGCGTGGGCATAGAAGGCTGCCGTCAGTGTGTCGAGGTAGCTCAAAGGTTCCGTGATAAGGAGCCGGTCAAACCTTTTCAGTTCGTTCCACAGTTTGAATTGCTTGAGTCTCTTTCTGGTGCGGGGATGAACAGGGAAAAGGGTCGGATGCGGCAGTTCCTTGATACAGTTGACCAGTTGTCGAATGTTTGCCTCATTGTCAACTGTGGCTGCGCGATGGACCGTCAACAGCAGGAAACGCGTTTCTTTTATGCCAAGCCGTGCCAGTGCCTTGCGATTGGCGCGTATCATTCGACGGGAAATATCCAGAAGCTCGTACATGACGTCGCCGCTGTGGACGATCTTTTTTCTGATCCCTTCCGCTTTCAAGTTTTTCACTGAGACAGGAGTGGGACAAAATAGAATCTGGCAAACATGGTCGGTCAACTTGCGGTTTATCTCCTCCGGCATATTTGCCACGAACGAGCGCATTCCGGCCTCAATATGGCCAACCGGTATGGACAGCTTGGCCGCCGCCAGTGCGCCCGCTAACGTCGAGTTGGTGTCGCCGTAGACCAGCACCAGGTCCGGCTTTTCCTTGAGGAGAACCTTCTCGACTCTGACCAACATCCGTCCCGTCATGGCGCCGTGTGTTCCGCCGGCGACGTTCAGATTTACATGGGGCCTGGGAATGCGAAGCTGCCTGAAGAAGATGTTAGACATATTGTCGTCGAAATGCTGGCCGGTATGCACGATCCGGTGCCGGAATCTTTTGGACAACTCTTTGGCCAACGGGGCGAGCTTAATAAACTGCGGCCTGGCGCCCACGACGGAGACGACTTTCGGCTTGGATTTCATCATGGGGGAATATAGAGGTATCGAACGTAACATTCAAGGGTAAATGGTAAGAACCCACCGCAAGCGGTGGGCCACCCGACCCAAGCTCACCTACATTTTGTAGCGCAGCGGAAAAGTGATCAAGTAGAGTGATTTGTTATACATTTTATGAATTGTTACAACTCAGGAATAGTATCAAACATTTCGCCGTTTTTTCTTCTTGTAACATGTTTATAAATTTCCTGGAATGACTCATGTAATATCATTAGTACATCTGATATATTCTCGGCTTTCACTACTACAGGTTGATATTTTGTTCTATTCGCAATTCTTATGAAATTTGGACTTTTCTTTCGGGCAACAAGAACATCTGAATCCTCGATTATCTTAATAACTCCTTTCATTTTCTCGACTTTTGCATGTCCCATATTTTTTGCGGTATTTATCCTTTTTTCTATAAACATGTGTTCTAAATTCTCGAAAAGATCATAAATATAAAAATACTCCGTATCGCCCATATGTGTTTTAGCAACATTTTCGCCATCATTCGATCCTATACACAGTCTAATTTTTTTCATATTCTCACCTACAATTGTATAACGATTTGCATCAAGGTTCGAGCCTCTATACTCTTGCCTAATTTCCCTTATAATATCATTTATTCAACAATTGAGCACTAAAAAAATCTACCGATTGGAAGGCTCAAATTCGTGGTGGGGGCTTTCTACGCGCAGTCAGGAATCCTTTCCTGACTGCACCAAATGTAGCCGTCACGAAAGGATTCGTGACGGCTCATGAAAGTTTGAAAACGGACAAGGTGCCCCACCCAACGGGTCGGCAGCGGTCCACCCGCCCATTTTTTGCTTGACAAGGGATACGAATACGGACAACTTAGCCGTGTGTTGAAGGCTGACTCGGGAAGCTCACACGCTGGGCTACGTGTAAAAAAAGCCAATGGCGTGTGTTATATACTAATATCAACTTCTCTTAGGAGGTTTCACTTGAGAAAACTAATTCTTGTCGGAGTGTTGCTGCTGGCCTTTGCAGCAACCGGCTCGGCAGAGGGAGTCAAACCGATCTTCTACGCCGGCGGAGGCATCAGCCTACCGATGAAGCCGAGTGAGTTCGATGCCTTTGCTGCGATCGGAATGAAGATTAGTCTCAATGACGCGTACAAAACGGGCACGAATTTTGGTGGGGGCATTGGCTTGCAGGTTAGTCAAAGGTTCGAAATTGTCGGCAGAGTCGATTATAACTCATTCTCGTTTGACGAAAGCGGACTCGCCCAGGCGATGGTCGAAGAAATCGAGAGGCTAACGGGAGCCACCGGTCTTGTTGATATTAGTGTTGAGGCTGATGGCGGAAAACTGACGTTCTTGGAGTTTATGGCTGATGCCAAGTTCCTCATCCCGGTCGGTAGCGAAGGGGCAGGGTTCAAGCCCTTCCTGCTCGGTGGAATTGGAATCACGAATGCTAAGGTGTCAGAAATGGATTTGAAGATAACTGCCAGTTTTATGGGCCAAACATTGGTCGATGATTCCGCCTCTTTCCCAAGTGAATCCCAGACGAAGTTTGCCTTTAACTTCGGAGCGGGTTTCGACTGGATGGTATCGCCAATGGTGGGCATCTTTGTGGAGGGCAGGTATGCCCAGGTTGCGCTCACGGGTGAGCCCTATGGTTATTTGCCTGTCCGCGGCGGGCTAATAGTTAAGCTCGGTCAATAATGCGCCTTATCTCCGCGGTTTAAGACACAAGGCCGGATAGAAATATCTGGCCTTTCTTTCTCGATTGCCCAGGTATCCTTCTGCTCTTAATCAGACCTACCGTTGGTCAGGCGAGTGCCCCACCACTTGTGGTGGGTTTCTTTTCTTTGTCAGTCAATCTTATCCATTGCTACGAGCCCACCATAAATGGTGGGCCACCCCGCCAAGGTCACCTTTTCTCCCCGGAATCCTCGAGGATCTTGCCGTCTGGCGCCACTGTGACTTCGACTTCCTTCTTGTCGGCGGTTTCGAGGACGATCTCGTACCCTTCCAGAGCATCCTTCCCATCACTAACCGCAGTAATCACCATGATCTCTTTGATGGCGGCCTCGGAGTACTTGGTCTCCACCGCTATCTTGACGGCATCAGGCAGGTCCTCGGCCGCGATCTCCTTCTCCCAGTTGTGGATCGAACCGTCCTCCTTGATGTCCGCCTCGAATTTCCGGTCCTCTTGCTTGAACTCGATGTCATAGATGACGATGTCGTCTTCTTTCTCCTTGGTCCACTTGTGGATTTCTGCCTTGGGGAACTTGGCCTTCAGGGCGTCCATTACAACCTCGGGGATTTTGTCCAGCTCGAGGTCGTCCTTGGCCTTATTGTATACATCCACCTTTTCCCCTTGCTGATTGCAGCCGAAAGTAAGACACAGCAGGAGAACTAAGGGAAAAACGGAGAATCGAAACAATCTGTTTTTCATTTTCTTCCTCCTTTCATCTTGTGTAATGACTTTCATATAGTGGCCGGGGTGGCCCACCTTTCAGGTGGGTTTCCCTGATACCACTGCGGCACATCCTTCAAACTCGTCAATAGCTCGGGTGCCCCACCACTTGTGGTGGGTTTCTTATCTTCGTCAGTCAATCTTATCCATTGCTACGATCCCACCATAAATGGTGGGCTACCCCTAAAATGGTGTGGCAGATCAGAACTGCTCGCCCAGCTTTACAGCTGTACCGTAAACTAGAAGTTCTGCGGCGCTACCTACAACGCTGGTGGTCATATAGCGAACATTGATGATCGCATCAGCCCCCATCTTCTCTGCGTTAGCGATCATTCTATTCGTTGCTATCTTACGAGCTTGTCCCATCATTTCTGTGTACTCAGTCAGTTCGCCGCCAAGAACCAATCGGACCAAAGCAGACAGATCTTTTCCAAGCCAGATGGCAAATACGGTGTGGCCTTGAGCCAAACCTACAATTTTAGTAATCTCCCGACCGGGAATTTTTGAAGAATTCTGTAACGATACCCGAAGTTGGGATTCAGTGAGCGAGGATTCCATTCCTAATGTCCTGGTTTTCTTTCGTTCGAGAGCCACAGTGAGCATGACTAACAGGATACCACCCAAAAGGCAGAAAATCGCGATTCTAAGCCACCAAGGTACAACTGGATCTTCCTCAATCATCACATGCCAAGGTATCCCGACAAATATCACAGTGAAGAACCCGAGCACAAAAGCCAGCGACCCAATATACCGAATGACTTTCATAGTACCTCCATGAATAGGGTTAATCGTCAAGCCAAAACTAAAGCTGTTCGCATCATTTCACTTTCTTTCGAGATGTACATCGTCATAGAATGTGGACAACCCACAGTTGAAAGTCAAGTCACATATCTTGGTACACAGATCAAGTGGAATGTTTTAAGGCGCGGACCGCGATCAGAGATCGCAGCCACACCGGCCGCGCCCGACCAATTGGAATAATTCCCCTCTGGAGAGGGGTGCCCGAAGGGCGGGGTGTGTGTCATCGGCCGTCATAACACACCCCTGAATCCCCTCTCAAGAGGGGACAGAGACGTCACTGGCGTTTCGTGCTTTATTCATTAGTCACACTTAACTTGACCACAGCAGCTTCGGCATGGGGTCAATATAGGCGACGGTCCTTGAGTTCGCAATATACAACCCGCAGAAACCCACTTGAAAGGCGGGCCACCCGGGCTTTGTGTGGAAGCAATCTCTGATCGCGATATTGATAACTCATCTGATTCAAGGAAAATGTCAAGCCTAGTGGACTGTGAGCTACCTATCTTTCCAAGCTTAGATTATTTCGTTCTCTTGATTTCTTTGATATGCTTCCGCCATGATAGTGATGGGACTATGTCGCAACTCTTCTTCATTACGTTCTCCCTTATGATATCTTTCGTACAGCTCCTTGAGGTTGATCGAACCAGAAACGATGGAATCAGCGAAAGAAACAATTGCCAGAGGTAGAACTTGAGGTAATGCTAACGAAACTAAGCCAAGGGAGAATGTCGACACAAACGATTCTGCAGTTCTTACATCGCGACTTAGAGTTTGCTCTTCCACCTTTGTCATGTTTAACGAATAATCGGAAAGGTGGCGAACCACTTCCTCTTCTATGTAGGTTGCCACTTGGTCCAGGTTGTCTTTCGTCGAAGACCCGAGTGCGTCGCACGCATCCCGGAACAACTGACGTGATTCCGACAGTCGATTATCTTGACGGATTCGAAGAACGTCACTCAGAGCAAGTCCTGAGAGCCAATTCAATCTAGTCTCAAATGCATAGAGAAGCGCAGTTGAAGTTGGTATCTCCAACACTCTCTTGATCTCAGTACTCTCGTTCGACAACTTTTTATTATACAACGCCCAGCTAGCAGCCGATATGTGGTTCTCCATGCCGTAAGCCATGCAGTCCTCGAATGCCACTTCAGCGGATCTCAAACGATTGATAAGAAGTAGTAGAAGGAAGGACAATGTGCTTCCAGAGAGCTTTAGCCGGGTTTCTTTAGACTTTCGGATTGCGACTATCTCGGGAGCTGCCCGGGCGAAACCCGAGGAGAACATCGGTTTGCCGTAACGGAATGAGTTTAAACTCATATTGCTGACGAGACAGAGGTCAATGAGCGGGACAAGCTTCTCCTTTGAGACGTTGAAATAATTGGTCTCTGCACTGAAGGCCAGGAAATCCTGGGTTTTATTTGATTCAATAGTAACACCTATATGTTCCTTAAGGATACGTGAAAGATGCCAGCAAACCCGCTGCAACACCTGTGGAGCGACGGGATACACTGATTCTCCACTCTCGAACAGTGGATCTGCAACAATCTCAGCAGAGTCAGCTTGGCAGTCCGATGGGTACACAATTAGTAGAGGAAGCCCCGAGTCTGAATTCGCCTGAGCAAGTACATCGAAGAGAAGGAGATAAATCTCAAAGAATCTTTTACAGGTCTGAAAAGTTACTCTCGAAGATTTCTCAAATTCTCTGGTCGTGCACAGATAAAAGGGGTCAAGCATGGAGACTATGTCGAAGTAGAGGCCATACATGGCAAGTGCTTTCGGGACGAATTCTAAGTTTGTGTCTAGGTCAATATTCAATACTAACAGCTTTGATGTTTTCAGTGCTGATGCTAAGGACTGCTTCCTAAATTCCCAGAATCTGTCGATTTCTCCGAAGAGGCTAAACAGCTTGTATTCAAGGGGTGATCTGCTTCTTAGACCTTGCCTGATAATCAGTTGACTATCGACTCCGGCTAAGTGTTTTGCCGCAAAGCTATCAACTGACATGCCTGATTGTGCATATGCTCGTCGCTCCTTTATAAAATGTGAAGCCAGTAAATGATAGTATTCCCTCTGAATGCTAGCAATGACATCAGTTGATAACGCCTTGTTCACGATAGGACCTTCCATCTCCTACGCCACCGTCACCTCTTTACATAAATACACATCCTGAATGGCGTTGAGCAGCTCGACGCCGTCTTTCATCGGTTTCTGGAAAGACTTGCGGCCGGAGATCAGGCCCATGCCGCCGGCGCGTTTGTTTATTACTGCTGTCCGAACGGCTTGAGCAAGGTCGTCGGCTCCACCTGAGGCACCACCAGAGTTAATCAACCCAACCCGCCCCATGTAGCAGTTGGCCACCTGATAGCGGGTGAGGTCAATCGGGTTGTCGGTGGTCAGTTCCTCGTAGACTTTCTTGTGCGTCTTGCCGAATTTCAGCGCCGTATAGCCACCGTTGTTTTCGGGCAGTTTCTGCTTTATGATGTCGGCCTCGATGGTGACGCCAATGTGGTTGGCCTGTCCGGTCAGGTCGGCAGCGACATGGTAGTCCTTGTCGGCTTTGAAAGCCGGGTTGCGCAGGTAGCACCAGAGGACGGTAAACATGCCCAGTTCGTGGGCTGTTGAAAAGGCCTCAGTTACCTCCTGAAGCTGCCGCATGCTTTCATCGGCGCCGAAATAAATTGTCGCCCCGACGCCTACGGCGCCCATGTGAAAGGCGTTCTCAACGTTAGCAAACATAACCTGGTCCAGTTTGTTGGGATAAGTCAGCATCTGGCTGTGGTTCAGCTTGAGAATCATGGGAATTTTGTGCGCATATTTGCGGGCGATTGCTCCGAGTACGCCATAAGTCGAGGCCACGCCGTTGCAGCCGCCCTCGATGGCCAGTTCGACGATCTTGGCCGGGTCAAAGTAATCGGGGTTGGGGGCAAACGAAGCGCCACCGGAATGCTCGATCCCCTGGTCAACCGGCAGGACAGAAACATAGCCGGTGCCAGCCAGACGACCGGTGTTGAAAATCCAATTAAGCGAGCGCAACACCGGCGGCGGACGGTCGCTCTGGCTAACGACACGGTCTATAAAATCCGGGCCCGGCAAATGCAGGCGCGATTTGGGAATACCTTTGCACTCATAGGTGAGAAGGTCTTTGTCACTTCCCAGCAGTTGTTCGATTTTGCTTATCATTTTGAGTTCTCCTTTCAGATTCGTTATCTGTCACTGCGACATATTTAACCGATTTCAAAATGGAATGCAACCAGATTTGGCACAACAGGACCTGACGGCCCACCACAACATGGGATGAACTGGCCTTTCAATTTACTCTGTGCACGGCGGACGAGGACATCTTCGGTTCACGGCTTCCGGCTCTCAGGCAGAAGACCCTCTAATCCGGGAGTGCCCGGAAACATCCGTCGATAGAACTCAAAGGTCCGACCGGCTTCGTCGAGTTTGCCCAGAGCAACTTGTGCTAGAAGCAAGGGTCGGTAAATCGATTCATTTTGGGGTGACCTTTCCCGGGCCAGTTTCAAGTAAACATAGGCCGAGTCGTACTGCTTCAACTGAGAGTAGAGCAGTCCCATGTTCAGCGCCAGCCCGTCGGCATCCGGAGCCAATCGTTGAGTCGTCCGGTAATAGACCAGGGCCTCATCGTCGTTTCCGGCCGCCGAGGCAATCAGTCCGGCAGCTAACTGAAAGCGATAGTCCTCCGGGGCAAGGGACACACATTGCTGCATGATCGCCTGAGCAATATCATAATTTCGCGCCTCAGCTTCAACGACAGCCAGTTTGAGCAGATACCCCGTGTTGGACGGATTCAGGGAAGCCATATAGCGCAGGTAGAACGCGGCCGAGTCGTATTCCTTCCGGCTGATAAACCAGTCCCCGATACAGAACCACGAAGTGATACTGGTCGAGTCAGCGGCAAGGCGGCGCCTGAAATACTTGACGGCAAGCTCCGGTTCATCAACAGAGTCACGGAGAATCGTACCCCACACCATGGCACGCAACGCCTTTTGATAATTAACTTGATACTGGGGAGAATCCCACAGCATCCGATCCAGGTGAAGGGTAGCAGTTTTGAGGTTGGTCTTTTCAAGCAGGTTGGGTGACAGGTGAATCATTCCCGTGATAATGACCGGAACAATTAGTGTATGCAGGGACAGACTGCGGGGAATCATCTGAGTCAAACGATATAGACCCCACAACGACAGGGGAAATCCATAAAATGACAAAAGGTCCCAATCGCGCACGGCGCCGAGCTCAGGATCGATCCAGAAGGAGGCAAGAAAAGTAAGTAGTGAAACGCCGGCAAGAATTCGTCCTTCAGGAGTAGGTGCGCTGGAGCTTGGCCCTTTTGCAAGAAAGTAAAAGATCAGAAAGGCAACACCAAGGGGCGCCACCAGGATCGCCTGGTTGAAAACGTCTTTCAGGTGAGCCCAGGACAAGACCCAGTATGGGTTATCGGGAAGAGGCCACAGTGGAACAAACACGTCCGGCAGTTTGGTTAGCTGCACCAGGACGGCGAGTCCCACGGACCCAAGCACAATGGCCGCAAAGAGCATTGCAATGGGTGTCGCCAACAGCAGCTTGTCAAAGGACGATTTCTTAATGCTGATTGACACTATTACGATCGCCAGATACGGCAGCACGATCAGATGGAACCCGGCTGCCAGGAGCGCGAACAGGAATGCCTTTCCTGCGCTTTTATGCCCCTGGACGTGCCGGATCGTGAAGTACAGTGCCCACAGTGCAAGCGACGTTGCCCACGTATAGTGCTCAACGTATCCGAAGAAAAGGATCAAAGCGCCGCTTGTCAGGGAACCCAGGAAGATAAACCAGCGACGAGCCGTATCTGCAGTGAGCAAACAGGATATTCGATACAGAGCCCAGATGCCCACCACACCGCCAATGCAGTTGACAATTGCAAAGGCGGTTTCCGATGACAACCCCAGAGCATACCCTAATCCGGGAACGGTGAAGTGATACAGTATCATGGAGAGCACCTGAAGATACGATTGTCCGAAGAGCTTTAGCCCCTCAGGGTCGGCTGCCGCACCCAGTATGAAGAATCCGTCGCCGTAGACATGCGCTCTGGAGCGGAAGATAAACAGCACGGCAAAAACCAGCAGCGACACGGCGACAATCAGAACGGTTCGTCCGCTCTTCCGCAAAAAGCTAACCAGCGGGCTAAACAATCGTGTAACAAGAGCAGCCAGGGCGGAGCTTATGAAAGGAATAATTAGTAGCAGCGCTGCTGCAAGGAAACCTAAGGCCACAGGTTTGGATAAGAGGCCCCAGTAATGAAAACCCCAGGTGTCGTAAGTGGGGAAAAGAATACCTATAATGTGCAGCCCAATCACAGCTGCGAAGGCGACAAGGGCAGCCCTTCCAACATTGCTGCCGGGCCCAGGCAGCGCATCGCCCCTCGGACCGTGTCTGCTGTTTGTCTTTTTCATAGCAGAGTATCTCAGTGTCGCTTTTCGCGTGTCATATCATTTTCTAATAGTAATACGACAAATTGTTGGGCAGGAGTCCTGCCAATTAGTGGCAGGTCTCGGAGAAACCTGCCCTACAGATACTGCTGCCGAACTCGCGATGACGACAACTTATGAGACAACCTCTCCACATCTGCCCCTTCGAAATTATCCAGTCATGGTGAGCGGAGTCGAACCATGGCAACCAAACATGGCGCCGTCTATTACAGTTCGCTCGACCGCAGGTTCTCCGCCGAAAAAGCTTTCTCCAACTCCGGATCGGCAAAGACACCATCCTTGCGGATCAGCTTGTCATCAAACCATATTTCGCCCCCTCCGTAGTCAGGGCGCTGGATCAGCACCAGGTCCCAGTGAATGGCCGACTGGTTGCCGTTGGGCGCTTCGTCATAACACTGGCCGGGAGTGAAGTGGAAGGAGCCGGCAATCTTTTCGTCGAACAGGGTGTCTTTCATCGGGTGCAGGATGAAGGGATTAACGCCGATAGCAAATTCTCCCACGTACCGGGCGCCTTCATCGGTATCGAGGATCTTGTTCAACTTCTCGACGTTACTGTCAGCCGTCGCCTTGACGATTTTTCCTTTTTCAAATGTAAGAGAGATGCCGTTGTACACTATACCCTCGTACAGGGAAGGAGTGTTGTACCTGATAGTGCCGTTTACCGACTCCCGCACCGGCGCCGTGTATACCTCGCCATCCGGGATATTGCGCGTGCCGTCACACTTGACGCAGGGAATGCCCTTTATCGAAAACGTCAGGTCGGTGCCGGGCGCCTTGAGCCGGACTTTGTCCGTGGTCTCCATGAGAGCCTTGAGCTTGTCCTGCGCCTTGGACATCTTGGCATAGTCGGCACAGCAGACTTCATAGTAGAAGTCCTCGAAGGACTCCTGAGAGGTCTCGGCAAGCTGCGCCATAGCGTTGTTGGGATAGCGCAGCACCACCCACTTGGTCCGCTTTACCCGTTCTTCGAGATGCACCGGCTTGTAGAAGAGGGTCTTTTGCTTGTCCATCTGCTTGGAATCGATGTCGGCCAGGTCGAACGGATTGTCCGAACCGCGCAGACCGATATAGGCATCAGCCCGTTTCATCAGCTCCAGGTGCAACTCGGCCTGTTTCTTGAACTGGTCGTCATCAGCCGAGTGTATCCACTGACGAAGGAGGGATTCATCATTGTAATACCAGAATGGGATCGCCCCCTTCTCGGTGGCAATCCGGATGACTTGCTTGGCCAACTCGAGCGTTTCTTTGCCCTTGATTTCAAGATAGAGGATTTCGCCAGCCTGGAGTTCGACCGAGTAATCGATGAGCAGGCGCGCGAGAAACTCGTTGCGCTTATCTTTCATTCACCTGTCCTTTCCGTTTGTCGATTTGCCGACCAAGATAGCATATTCCCGATCAATCCGCAACTGGCGTAGCCAGCCTTACCAGAGGCGGCCGGTTTCATTCCATGGGCTTGCCTGTGCCATAAACGTAGTGGTAGTAAAGTAACCCTTTATCGAAATAGCGTAATGCCTTGAGCGACAGAATAGTACTAATCATTTATCTTACTAATTTATCAAACGGTCCCAGCGATGAAGATTGGTATTCCAGGTCATCCTGATCGGAGTCGAAGGTTGATATTTCCCCCATGGTAAATCTGACATCATCTAAAGCCCATGGCAATATGGCCGATGATTTAGAAAGATTCAGTGAGCAAAGCCGTACCCTGAACGGAATGCTCCATCGGTTACCGGCCAGGACATGTTTGACGGGTTGATCGACCTGTTCATTGACTTAGAGTTGGACACCGCAAGAAGATGAGCAGATCTAACAAAAGAAGGAGATAGATAAGATGGAAACCTGGATGTCGAAGCAAAAGGATAAGCAATTCAGCGACAAGTCCGACGAACTGCTACAACTGGTCTCATTCAACATCGGTTCCGAGGAGTTCGGGGTCGACATTCTGAAGGTGCAGGAGATCAATCGGATGGTTGAAATCACCAAGGTTCCACAGGCGCCGCACTATGTCGAGGGTGTCATAAACCTGAGGGGTAAGGTCATTCCGATTGTCGACCTGCGCAAGCGCTTCAATCTGGAACTGAAGGAGTACGACAAGAACACCCGGATCGTAGTCGTGGACATTGGGGGGAATATAATGGGTATGGTGGTTGACTCCGTTTCGGAGGTGCTGCGGCTGCCATCGAGCACCATCGAGCCGGCCCCGGAGATCATCACCGGCGTAAACTCCGAGTACATCAAAGGGGTCGCCAATCTGGAAGACCGCCTGTTGATTTTCCTCGACCTGTCCAAAGTTATTGACATGAACGAAATGGCAGGGATGGCCAGTTAGAGACAGAGGGTAGGGACATCCTTATAATGCAAAGGCCGGTCTGAGACCGGCCTTTTTCATTTGTCGTACAAGGAGGGATTACTCCCTCTTCTTCACCCCTTCCCCCGTCATGGGTACGAAGCGCACCGGGAGGACGCTGGTTTCTCTTAGCTCTCCATCTTTTTTTTCAATTAGCAGCAACTCCTGCCAGAATGTCCCAACCGGCACCACCATCCGACCGCCGTTGGCCAGTTGGTCAATCAGTGGCTGAGGGACTTTCGGCGGGGCACAGGTGATAATGATCCCATCGAAGGGGGCATGTTCCTCCCAGCCGATATACCCATCGCCATGTTTCACAGTTATGTTTTGGTAGCCCATTGCAGCCAGCAGGCTGTCCGCTCGCTCGGCTAAAGGCTTGACAATTTCGATAGTATACACCGTGTCTGCAAGTTCACCCAGTATTGCCGCCTGGTAGCCGGAGCCAGTGCCGATTTCCAGGACTTTCTCGTCACCCTTCAGATTCAATAGTTCAGTCATAATAGCGACAATGTACGGCTGCGAGATGGTCTGACCTTCTCCAATAGGTAATGGTTGATCAGCATAGGCCAGCGATTGCATTTTTTCAGGCACGAACAAATGCCGCTCGACTTTCTGCATCGCCGCCAGGACCCGCTTGTCGCTGATCCCTCTCGCCTTTATCTGAGCGTTGACCATCTCCTGTCGGGCTTTTACGAAGTCGGTGTTTTTACCGGCACGTTGTGCCTTACAGGACTCAAGATTGAGCACCAGGGTGCCAAGAAATAGGAGCAGCAGTGCAGTACAGAGCGTGCGAGTCATTTCTTTTACCTCCGTCGTGCCTTCGCGCTGGTTCGTAGAAACCGACATATATTCTTTAATAAGCAATGAAATCCGTTGAAACTCAACAGCTATTTTCACAGTTACGAGTGGGTCGGTTTGACTTTGGGGTTTAGCCTTGTTATTTTCATAAAGATTCGGATAGCAGGTTGTGGGGGAGGAATCCCCGACTCCTGCCATTATATGGGCGGCAGATTATGTGGGCGGCAGATGTCCACATCCGTCCCTTTGTGAAAAGATGGTAGTACCTCCTCGCATAAATTTCCTCTATACCAACATCGGAAGAGGCCACCCGTTCTACCTTGATGGCATACTGGAGGCGTTGGTTCGACGGGGGAATATAAGATTAGTAAGGGGAGAGAGCGATGTGTTTGAGGTGTCGCGAGGTCTGTCGCGATTGGCCTGGCAAGCGGCGCGCTGGATGTATCGGAAAGGATCATCACCGGGCATAGTCGCGGCAGTCTACAAAAAGCTCCGTTCCCACGCCGACTACAACCGCCCCGGCGTTGTCCTGCGCCTGATGGGCAGAGATCTGCGACGCATGTTTTCACTTGACCTTAACCCTGTTGTCGTAGCCCATCCCACCATTGTTGCCATCTTGAAAGGCAGGCAAGGCCTGATTTATCAACATGGGGAAATGGTCACTCCTGCCGAGGCCGTCGTAGCGGGAGCCTCGAAGGTACTGGTACCGACCGATGAGGCCGCCGCCCCTTTTATTGAATCCGGATACGACAGCCGTGATGTCATGGTTTCCGGCCTTTGCATTGAGCCATCACTGGTCAGACAGAGCGGTGATGCCTTGGCGGTAAGGCTGAAGCGGATTGGAGGTGATGATCCTCTCGTTGGGGCCTTCTTCAGTTCCGGAGCCGAGCCACGGCGACACATCGATAAGCTTGTGCGTGCGGCGGCATCAGCGGTAACCCATGGAGGGAAAGTAATACTTTTCGCTCAAAGAGATGGAGTCTTTGTCCGGGAGGCCGCCAAGCGCCTTCTATCCAGGGGAATCGAGTTTGCAAGTGTTGACTCGCACCAATTCCTCCCGGCCGACTTGCCACCGGCGCTGATTGTACAGTATGCTTCGCGGCGGGAGGAAAATGGCTTCACGGCTCAGCTCTTTCCGATGTTTGATTACCTGGTGGCTCCTTCCCATGAGCGCACCAACTGGGCGCTGGGGTTAGGACTGCCCATGTTTGTTGTAGGTCCTCAGATAGGTCCCTTTGCGCCGCTGAATCGCGAGCTCCTTGTTCATGCCGGAGTGGCCGAGCGAATCGATTCCAATTCCGCCGCAGACGCCTTCGGAGTTCGGCTGGGTCATCTGAGGGCAAGCAGTAAGCTTGCCGAGATGGCCAAAGCCGGGGGGGGGAAATATCGTATCGATGGGTTCGACAATATTGCTGAGTTTTTAATTAACAATTTTGCTGGCTAAGACTTATATTACCTCTTAGCTCAATTGAAATAATAAAAGGTGTTTGCTCCCCCTGTGTGGAAACTTATTGGAACAGATGGTCGCCGCTATTACTCCTGGAATCTTGAGTCCGGCAAATTCTTAGTTGGCCGCAAACCTGAGTGTGACTTTTACATCTCCGATAAGACCGTATCAAGACAGCATGCGGAACTTGAAGTAGATTGTTCAAGCGGGCCGTGTTTTCTGCTCGATCTCGAAAGCCGCAATGGGACTCTGGTGAATGGGCAACGGATAACCACGCGCACCGAGATCAAACCGGGCGACCGCATCATGCTTGGGTCTGTTGAGTTCAAGCTGACAGAGAGCGACGTTCGCCGTTCGGCCGGGCCGACAAAGTCTCCCACTACCGACAGGCTGTTTTCCGAGACCGAGCCTGAGAAGTCGGTCTTCCTGTCCATAAACGATGCCCTGCAACCTCTGCCGACAAAAGTTACCGACCGGCCGGAAGTGATGTCTACTCTTTTCGAGATGGCCAAGATGCTTATCGTGCCTGAGCCGAAGGAGGTTATGCTGGAACGCTCCCTTGCCTTAGTAGCGAAAACAATCCCTGCCGAAAGGCTGGCGGTTCTGCTCACCACCGAAGATCCGAAAGAGGTATATATGGCTGCCTGCCATATGTCGGACGAAGGTGATGCCGGTTCCTTCACCCTTTCACGAACGATTGTCAATGAGATTTTAGCCAATAAGAATGCAGTTCTGATCGGCAATCCCCAGGAGGACCCGCGTTTCGCCGACCAGCAGTCGATTATCATGTCGCAACTCAAATCGGCAATGGCGGTTCCGCTTTTTGTAGAAGGCAAGGTTTTGGGAATCCTGTACGCCGATACCTCCGACCTTCGGCAACGATACAGCGATGAGTACCTGAGGCTTTTTGCTACTTTCGGGAATCTCATTGCCTTTAGACTGCTGAACTATAATTTGTTGACCGAGCTGCAGGAAAAACAGGTGATGGAGTCCGAAGTCAGATACGCGTCGTTAATTCAAAGGAACCTGCTGGCAAAAGAAACCCCCCACCTTGTCGGCTACCAGGTTTACGCCTTCCAGGAGCAGTGCCGTGCCGTCGGCGGCGACCTGTATGATCTGGCCCCGTTGCCCGATGGGCGTCTGCTGTTTATGGTAGCCGATGTAAGCGGAAAAGGTATGGGGGCGGCGCTTCTGATGTCGAATATTCTCGCCTCTTTCAGGATATTATATAATGAGAGGCAGTTTGATTTATGCAAGGCGGTTAAGCAGGTTTCCCTGCAACTGTTCAACCACAGTGCTTCTGAGAATTTTGCCACCCTGTTTATTGGACTGGTAGACCACAAAGAAGATACCATGACGTTTGTCAATGCGGGACACAATCCGCCTCTATTGTTCCGAAAAG
>Ga0307437_1001233_pt1 | contig 17468 bp, 15 predicted proteins | sample SalMarWE160390MG_FD_202146 | JGI IMG/M metagenome (GOLD analysis project Ga0307437, IMG submission 202146) | Salt marsh sediment microbial communities from the Plum Island Ecosystem LTER, Massachusetts, United States - WE1603-90 | ecosystem: Environmental > Aquatic > Marine > Intertidal zone >...
ATACCAGTCAGACTTGGAAACGTCCTTTTTCCAGTATCGTAACGGTCTCACCGTCTTCTTTGGTCACCTTTACTGTGGGATCGGAGATAAGCAGGTCCATGTGATTCTTTGATGGGTTTTTGCCTCCAGGCATGTCCGTGTTTGCCCCAAAGGCCACATGGGCTGTCCCAAACATTTTTTCTGCCTCAAGAAACTCCTGTACAAACCTCGCTTTAGGATTGATTCCGAAGGCGAATTCGCCCACAACGTCAGACCAGTCGTCGGTTTGAAAAGTTTTTTCGATTCTGCGCAGGTGGTCTTTGTCCTCCGAAAACACGCTTTCCACTCTGCCATTCTTGGCTGTGACTTGCACTGGTTTTCTTAGTTTTCCGATTCCGCCGATCGCCATGTCGCACACAAGTTTTCCATTCAAGGAATCTTCGACAGGCGCAACGATGACTTCGCCCGTGGGGAGATTCATCCATTTCATTGTCTTCCTGTCTAGCTTTGTGTCGGTGAAGAATTTTCTGTTTTGTGTGCTCAACGTCAGGTTGGTTCCTGCTGGATTGCTAATATCCACTGATACTGTATTCTCTAGGGTGCGGATGAGACTCTCTGCGTGACTTTGCATGCTTTTATGCTCTTCTGGGGTAAGGGCTAAGGCGCCTTCGGTGAGCATGTTCGCTGTTACTCCGGGGCAATGTCCCAGACGTGATTTGTGGTCTTGTGTTTCCGTTTTTATGAGTTTTATTCGGAAGGGCGTCTCTTCACGGTTTCCTTTTAATAGGTTGATGTAAATGTCTGATTTCTGTGTTAGAATCTCTTGGAGATGCTCCGGAATTTCTGTTCGCGGTTGTTTTGATGTTCTGAGAATTACGAGTCTTGTCCATAATCCTAGGGCTAAAGCGCCAGTTGCGAAGGCTTCTCCAACCTCGGTTTTTTCTTCATCGCAGACTATGAGGATTCTTTCGCCGCCAACAGCCTCAAGAACATTTTCTAGCGCGTTTTTAGATGCTTCCCAAGCCTCCAAGCAATCACCTCAACGTCGTGTTTTATGTAAAATGTCGAGTCTACACAGATAATTCTTACTTTTTGTGTAAGAGAGGCAGATGCTGTTAAGAGGCATGGTGTACTTCAATTCTTTTCAGTAACGATTGTGTATAAGCGAAAATTCAGAAAAAAGCTGTTTTCAACAATACGCTGTTATTAGGGTCCTAATATGATTGTTCGTTGTTTGGTGTTTTAGGTAGTCTCTGTTTGCAGATTATGATTAGCAAAGTTGCAATAAGGAGCAAAGGCAGAATGGTCCATGATGGAAACTCTGGGATTATGAACTCTTCCATTGGTGGATAGTTGTCTTGGTTGTTTTGATCAATAACGTAAGGTGTATCTCCTATGCCGTCACCGTTGTTGCCTGTGCCGTTGTAGTTGCTCCAGTAGTTTCCAGTTGTGCCGTTATCCCAAAAGTTCACGGATAACGCATGAGGATACCAAGGTTGTTCCCAAATACTGTCATATACCTGTTTTGTGTTATTGACGAAGCTATTACCATAAATACTATTGTTATAAGATTGATGGAAATAAATGCCCCTTTCATTGTCCATCAAAGTGTTTCCAATAATTTTGTTGTAATTACTTTCTCCTAGAAAACTGATGCCCTGATGGTTGCTTGCTATAAGATTTCTAAAAATAGTGTTATTGTTTGCGCCCACTAGGTGGATACCAGCGCCAATTATTTGAATATTTTTGATTGTTACGTTGTTTCTGTAGGTTATATCGATTCCTACTTCGGCTCCATTACCTTGAAGCGTGAAGTCTGCGCCATCAATTAGGATGTTATCTCTTTCAACCACAATTTTTTGTTCTATAATATTGTCTGTGAAGGTGTAGACGTTTCCCTCTCGATGAATTTTATCTGTTTCTTCAACGCTTCCATCAGCTCGGATGTAAATTGTGCTTTCTGTCTTCACTACGGTAAAGTAAACTGATGAACTGCCCTGATGCGTGTCATCAGATTTCACAGTGACATTCAGTAAATGTGATCCTTCGGACAGGTCTTGCAGGGTTGTGTTGTATGTACAGTTTATTACGTGTAATAGACCAGACCAGAAGTTAATGTCGGGTTGTGTTGTGTACGATGTAACCATCATGGAGGTAACGTTTTTCCATTCGCCGTTATCAAGGCTGTAATTGCAAGTGACGTTTTGAAGCGAAACTTCATCGGATGGGGCGTCTGTTCCAAAGTAGAGTGTTGCATTGACAATTAACGGAAGGGTTGATTCAGAATAAGACCCATTAGGCGACTGAATGGACACATGCACCGAATAAGCTGGGGTTGCACTGGCATCGACAAAACTTGCAAACTGAAAACCAACTAAAATTGAAGCTAAGAACGCCCAGATTATAGTTAGTGAAAACGCAGTTCTTTTCACCGCCCCCTCCTCCATCTATTAGATTTGCTCAAGATACGCCTGTAAATGACAGCTACCACTATTACAACAACTAACAAAATCAGCAGAGGCATCCAGGAAGGAAACTCTGGGATGTATCCCAATGGAATATACTGTTCATTATTCTTCTTGTATGTAAATCCGGCATCTTCGTGGAAGCTTCCTCCAATGGCGTATAAGGTGTCATTTAGGACCGCTAGTCCAAAGTAATTGCGGCGGGTTGGCATTGCTGTGGCAGTAGTCCAGGTGTCTGCTTCTGGATTATAAACATAATGTTTGTCCGCGCCCAGAACGTGTATTCTTTTTGGCGCAAAAACTCCCGTGGTTGAAGCAGCAACGAAACTTCCGTTAATCGGAATTGGCGTCCCGTAACTCCAAGTATCAGTCTCTGGGTCATAAATTTGGTTTAAGTTTGTAGCATTTCGAAAAGGCTTCACTCGCCCACCAATCACATAAATTTTATTGTCGACAACTGCAGACGCGTAACTACAGACCGCATTAGGTATTGGCGTTTTAGTGGTCCAGTTATCTGTGGCTGGATCATAAACCTCGTTTACGTTTGTAATGTCAGGTCCATAATTTGTTGTTGCTCCACCTATGACATAGATTTTGTCGCCAACGACGTTTGCGCCCATCCGCCCTCTAGGAGTAGGCAAATCCGCTCCGTTTTCCCAAGTATCTGTTGCCGGATTGTAGACCAAATTTGTGTAATTCTTATGGGGTCCAAATGGTCCAAAATCTCCTCCCATCACGTAGATAAGATTGTTGTGAACGGCAACGCCAAAAGCATCCACTAGACTGGGTATAGCCTTTTTTGTTTCCCAATTGTCCGTTAAAGGATCATAGACTTGGTTATTGTCAACAGCACACCCACCAACGATCAAACCCCCCATGGCGTATATCTTCCCGTCTACAACCGCAACTCCAAGTGCATATCTTGCAGTGGGCATGGACTCCTTCGAGGCCCAAGAATCCTCAGATGCTTCAACCGAGGGAACAGCAACAGCTGATAGAGAAAGCGAAATAATCAGTAATAGAGTGGATATAGTCGTGGGGTTTTTCACCTCACCCTTCTCCTGTGATTAGCTTTGTGTAAGGTATGCCTGTAAATAACCGCAATGACTGTGAACGAAAACAGCATTATCAGCAGTGGAGTCCATGAGGGAAACTCTGGGATTTGGGCGGTTTCCACAAGTGGATAGTGGTCCTGATTGTTTGTGTCAATTACGTAAGGTGTGTCGCCTATGCCGTCGCCATTTGAATCTACTCCCGTGTAGTCGCTCCAGTAATTGCCTGTAGTATCATCGTTCCAACTGTTCTCTGAGGGAGACGCTGAATCGGGAAACTCTTCGATAGTATCGTAAACCTGGATCGCGTTATCGATGAAGTTATTCTGGTAAAATATGTTGTTTGAGGACTGACTGAAGTATACGCCTTTGCCGTTGTTTGCTATGTTGTTTTTGGTTATCTTGTTGTGCTTGGGGTCACCTCCAAGGTAGATGCCGCAATTGTTGTTTACAATGTTGTTGTCAACTATGGTGTTATGTTGGCAGGCAGAGCCGGAAAGAAAGATGCCATCCTCGTTGTTTTCTATGCTGTTTCCCTCTACGAGATCATTAGAGGAGCTGCGAAGTAGGATGCCAAAATTTGTGTTTTCTGATACATTGTTTCCGATTATGTCATTGTAGTTAGAGGGGTTAGGATTGAACTCGGACCAGACGCCATTGCCGTTGTTTGTCATGCTGTTTCCAATTATGCTATTATGATTAGAGGCGCTATAGAGTAGAATTGCCACATGATTTCCTGTTATTTTGTTTCCTTCTATTTGGTTACTCATGGAAGAATGGAACGTGATAGCATTTTCGTTGTTTGTTATGGTATTTCCAGTAATGATGATGTTTGAAGAATTGAGGATGTTGATGCATGTGCGGAATTGTTTGAGTTCTAGATTCTTGATTGTTACGCCGGTTCTGTTTGTCAGCTTTATTCCATTTCCGCTTGCATTCCCTTGGAGAGTGTAGCCTGCACCGTCAACCACGATGTTATCCCGTTGAATTTCAAGGGTGTGATCAGCAATGTTTCCTGTGAAAGTGTAGACTTCGCCAATTCGTTGAATAGCTGCTGGAGGATCAACAGTTCCATCACTTCTGATATAGATACTCGGCAGACTTGGTGGAGGCGGAAGAAAATTTGCTGCCACCAAATTAACGAATTGTAATCCAAACATTGCTGAAAACAAAAGTAGCAAAATTAAAGCTACTGTTAACATCTGTTTCCTTTTCATTCTCTGTCTCCCCTCTTTTTGTGTTTAAGGGACAGAATGCCAACCATAGCAACTATTGCTATAACTATCACGGCTACAAGGGCATAACTGTATTCTGTCCATAAACTTGAACCTGAGAAACCGGAGTTGGTTTGTTCCGACTCCTTGCCCTCATTGAAGGATATCAGCAGGTCTCCGGGAAGTGGTTCTGAGTACTCGGATAGAACTTGAAGCGATGCTGTTTCTGCTGTAGTCTCTTTTGTGATTGTGTAATCTACTGGGTTCAATGTTCCATCAATTGCTATGGTATTAGCTTGAAAGTCAGTGTAGTCTGTTTCGAATCTTATGTTAAAGTGGGCTGTGGATTTGTTGCTCCACGGCGACAGATATGGGCTTATGTTCAGGTCATACAGAAACGTGTAGCTTCCGTTTATTGGCGTGATTGGGTGTTCATAATGGATTTTCAGTATGAATTGGTCTAGAACAGGGTGGATTGTGCAAGAAATCATCGGCCAGTCGCCAATGGCGGTATAATGCACTGCGTCAGGAACGATTTGGGTGTAGTTGCTCCACTTGAGTTCTGTTTCATTCACTTTTACGGAGATGTTGGTTGTGCCTGGAGGAGTGGGATAAACCATTGGTAGTGTGTCGCCAGTAAACGTAAACCATGTGTTGTTGATCGAAAGGGCTTGATCCTGACATTTAATACCGAATTTATGTAAGGGGTATATTCCATCCACTTTTGCCCATAAGCTTCCGTTAACCCGAGAAATCGTGTAGTTGATGTATTCTTCAGCCATGTTAAGCGAATAAACTGGAGTGGGATTCGCCGCTGCAAATCGGACAAACTGTGATCCAGCAATCGCTAATATTAGGCACACGAAAACTGTGGAAAACAAATGTGCTTGCATACCCGTTTTCCTCGAGTTTTTCAATTATTTCTTCTCTAACAGTTCATGTTTACAGCTCATACGTTTTTTGTTCCTTAGTTTTCTTAGTCTTCGTTTGTAGATGGTTACGGCAACTGTAAACACTGCGAAAATTAGTAGCATTGGAGTCCATCTTGGGAACTCCGGTAGTATGTCCGGTATCTCAGTTTCGGAGATTTCGATGGGTTTCATTAATGGATAATTATCTTGATTGTTCGCATCTATTACGTAGGGTGTATCTCCTATGCCGTCACCATCATTGTCTATGCCGTTGTAGTCGCTCCAGTAATTGCCTGTAACACCATAGTTCCAAATGTTCTCTGAGGGAGACGCTGAATCGGGAAACTCTTCAATGGTATCGTAAATCTGTATCGTGTTATTGATGAAGTTATTCTTGTAAATGTTGTTGTTTGAAGAGTGGCTGGAGTATATGCCCTTATCGTTGTTTGTTATGTTGTTTTCAACTATGTTATTGTACTTGCCAGCTCCTAAACTGATGCCTTCATTGTTGTTTGCAATGTTATTTTCAACTATTGTGTTATATTGACAGGAAGACCCGGAAAGAACGATACCATAATAGTTGTTTTCTATGCTGTTTCCCTCTATGCGGAGATTAGAGGAGCTGCGAAATAGGCTGCCAAATTTTTTGTTTTCTGATATGTTGTTTCCAATTATGTTGTTGTAACTAGAGGGATTAGGACTGCGCTCGGACCAGATGCCATTTCCGTTGTTTGTTATGGTGTTTCCAATTATGCTATTGTGATTAGAGGCGTTATAGAGTAGAATGGCTAGGCTGCTTCCTGATATTTTGTTGCCTTCTATGCTGTTTGTAGAACAAGAATGGAGTGTGATTCCATTCCCGGTGCTTGTCAGGTTGTTTCCAGTGATGGTGATGTTTGAAGAACTGAACATGTTGATGCCTGTGGCGAATTGTTTGAGTTCTAGATTCTTGATTGTTACGCCGGTTCTGTTTTTCAGTCTTATTCCTGTTCCGCTTCCATTTCCTTGTAGAGTGTAACCTGTCCCGTCAACAACAATGTTATCACGCTGAACATCAAGAGTATAATTGGCAATGTTCCCTGTGAAAGTGTAAACCTCTCCAACTCGCTGAATAGGCGCTGAAGGATAAACCCTCCCATCCTTTATGATACAAATACTCGGCAGACTTGGTTGAGGCGGAAGAAAATTTGCTTCTGCCAAATTAACGAACTGAACTCCAATTAATGTTGAGAACAAGAGCACCGCAATAAAGGCTGTAGTTACTTTTGTTTTTCTTGTTTGTTTGCTGTCACCCACCTTTTGGTGCTTAAAGAACAGCAAGCATCCAGCTATTGCTACAAGAACTGTTGTTACAGTGGCTATTGTGTAAACGTGTTCCATTTTTGAACCTGAAGCAAAGTAACCCAAGAAAAATGATAATATTACTAAAGGAAGTATTAATGCGTATTTGTTCATGTTGGATTCTCCAACAATTCATTTATTGTCGGATAGAAAATAAAAGATTTTTTGTAAAGGTTTCTTGACCTATCAAATGATACAGAAAAAATGGTTTAGTCAAGGTTTCTTGACCAAAAATCTTTTTGCTTTTCTGCAGACAAAGTTGATGTTGTGTCGGCTATGAAGAAAAAGGGGGTAGTTCTCATTGTGTCGCTGCTTCTTTCTTTTTCAGCAGTTTCTTTTCAGATAATAGGGATAGTGAAAGCAGAGACCAACATTTACATCAAAGCTGACGGAAGTGTTAAAGGAACAGACAAAATTCAACGAGACGGAAACGTCTACACCCTCACTGGCAACATTGATGTCTACAAAGGTTCTGTTCCCTTTGGTGCTGGGATTAAGGTTCAACGGGATAATGTTGTAGTTGATGGAGCTGGATACTCAATTCAAGCATGGGAATATGTGTACAGTGGAATAGACTTGGCGGGAAGAAGCAACGTCACAATCAAGAATATGCAGATAAGAGGTTTCAATAATGGATTTTACCTCGATGAATCTTCTGGCAACACTATTTCTGGAAATGGCATATCAGGACTCGACAATAACGGTTATCTTACCGGTTTCTGGGTTTGGAATTCTTCAAATAACAACATTATTGGAAACAAAATAAGCGACCACAACGAATACGGCATCATATTCCAATTTTCGAACAGCAACATTGTTTCTGATAACAACATAACAAACAACAACTGCGGCATCTATTTCGAGCACTCCTCAAACAATGTGCTCAGAAACAACCGTTTGAATGCAAACAATGAAACCATTCACCTCACATTTCATGTCCTTTCAGACGTTGTCAACGACATTGACACCTCAAACACAGTTGACGGCAAACCTGTCTATTGTTGGGTTAACCAGCAAAACAAGGAGGTTCCTACTGACGCCGGGTTTGTAGGACTCATAAGCTGCACAAACATAACTGTTCAAAACCTAGACATCACTAACAGCCCTCAAGGCATACTGCTGGTCTCCACAACAGACTCGATAATAGCACACAATAACATAGAGAACCATGGAACTGGACTCTCCATTAAAAATTCTCAAAATGTCACCGTTATCGGAAACCATGTGACAGGCATCTCAGTCGTGGGGTCTAACAGTATTGCAATTATCCGAAATGATGTTGCAAACAGCAGAGGAGTTGGCATCAGTTTAACTAATTCAAAAGGTGTCATTGTCTCTGGAAATAACATAACGGCAAACAGTAATGGTGGCGTAGAACTTCTGTACTCAAACGGCAACAATGTATCCCATAACTATATAGCGGACAATCACTACGCAGGCATCAATATCCTTGGCCACAATAACATTGATTGCGACGAAAACCGTTTTGTTGGAAATACATTAATTGAAAACAACGGCTGGGGCATACGGCTATCTGGCGCTGAAAACAACAGTTTTTACCACAACAATTTCATTGACAACAAAGTGGCGGATGCGCTTCAGGTTTCTAATCCTTGGTTTTGGGGGCGTCCTGAGCCGAATGTTTGGGATAATGGTGTTGAAGGAAACTACTGGAGCGATTATACGTTAAGGTATTCGAACGCTACAGAGATAGACGGTTCAGGAATAGGTGACACACCTTTCGTCATCAACGAAGTTAACATGGATCGTTATCCGCTTATGGGTCCAATCAAATTCTTTGACGCTGGCGTATGGGAGTGGACTAGCTACTTCGTTGGTGTCGCCAGCAACTCTTCGGTTTCAGACTTCTACTTTAATCCCGCTGAGGGCTCTTTTCTGCGTTTTAATGTGACAGCTTCACAGGGTACATCATATTTTTGTAGAGTTACTGTTCCTAGAGGGCTTTTATGGGCTTCTGACGTTTGGACGGTTAAAGTAAATGATCAGACAGTTACACCAACCGTCATGCAAGACACTGAGAACACATATCTTTTCTTCACCTACAACCGCAGCGCAAAGACCGTTGAGATCAGAGGAACAGATGCAATCCCAGAGTTTCTATCATGGATTCTTCTGCCATTATTTACGACAGCAACCTTGGCGGTCATAATCTGCAAGAAGAAAACTGGAAGGCTTTCGGCATGAAAAAGCGGAAAAAGCGTTATGGAAACGAATTTCTGAAAAAGCTGATTTTCAACAATCTGCTGTTATTAGTCTCCTAATATGCGACGTAAACGCTTGTCACCCAAAACGCTTTGGACAACAAATAATTAACTTTCCAGCAAAAACAGAAAAAAGCTAGTTTTCAACAATGAAGTATTATTAGGAGCCTAATATCCTGCTTTCTGCATTATTTTCTTCACTGAATTGTAGGCGGGGGATGATTCAGGTAGGTCTAGTAGGGGTTTCCCATAGAGAACGTAGTTTTCCACTTCTTTGTCGTGGCTAATTTTCCCCAAGTATTGCAGATTTGTTCTTTTTTCAACTTCTTCCGTCCATTCGTCTGGAACTCTGCTGCCTCCGACCACGTAGAAGTTGTTGAAGTCTATTTTCACTTCCTTGGCTACTTTGTAGGCTCTTGCTACATGATTGAAGGATTTCTGGGAAGGATCAATAATGTCGAATATGTCGTCGACCTGAGAAGCTATTCTCCTGTTCAAATGTTCCAGTCCACCCGGAGAATCGATGAGAACATAACTGTACGACTTTGTTAAACTCTCCAGAACCTTTTTCAAAGCAGCGTCCGGAAGACAGTAACAGCCCTCTATGAATTTTGTTCCGATAGCCATCAAATCGAAATAATCTCCCTCGTAGAGTCCCAATTCCCAGATTTTGCTTTCAAGCCTCTCTGAGGGGGGAATCCCAACGGTTGTGCCTCCTCTATCCAAAAAAGTTTCAATAAGCAACTCGGACACCGTCTTCCTTCCCTCTTCTCTGAGGTCTATCCCAACCATCTCTGCCAAGTTCTGATCCGGGTCAACATCTACAAGAAGTAGGGGAGTCTCACCTTTTTCGATAAAGTATTTGGTCATGAGAGCAACAAACGTTGTTTTGCCGCTACCTCCTCTACCCATGGTAACGAATCTCTTCATCCTGCTATCCCTTCCACCAATTCTTACGAAAAATAAATCGCTTCACATAATTTATACTTATTCAATTGGTACTTTCTGTTCTACTTTGTAGTCGGTTACAACTTTGATGGTTCCATGGAACGCTGCGTCAAGTTCTGTGTCGCCGGTGTCAACCTTCAAGGTTTTCAGGTTTTTCATCTTGTTTTTTGTTGCAATGACAACTATGTGGTCTATGCCTACCTGCCGGATTACCTCCGGGCTTATCTGCTGGTTTCCTCTCCCGAAAATGAACCCCTGACCGCCAATGGGAGTAACGATGATCCTAACGGTTTTATCCTTAATCGCCTCTAGAATCTGTTTCTCGTTCACGTCCTTGGCTATTATTTTCTTGTTGCAGAAGAGGTCCATTCCAAGCAGCGTCTTTTTCTCATCCAAGAGGTCTCCTATGATGCGGGTGGTTGTTCCCGCAGAAATAATGTAAACAACATCTGGTTTCATGGTTTCTATGACGTAGATGGCTATTGCCGCTTGGTTCCGCACATCACTCTCCGTCATGGGAGACGATATCTTGGCTCCCTGAATCAAATTTGGCTCATAGGGAGTCAAGAGGTAACCGTGAAGTCTCGCAGAAACTCTGCCTCGCCGGAAAGCCTCCTCATCTATATCCATCACTTCAGCCTCCCAGAGAGGCAGTTGTTTTCTCAGGAACCTTGAGGCAATCCTTGCCGCGGCTTTGGGGTCAACAGCAAAAACTGCACTGTGCATCTTGACTCCAGTTGGAACGCCCAAAACAGGAACCTGCTTGTCAACAGCGTTCAACACATCTCGGGCTGTGCCGTCTCCACCGCAGAAGATGAGAAGATCAACGCCCTCCTTTACGATTTCTTTTGCAGTCTCCACAGTGTCTTCAGGCTTTGTTTCTTCTCTTTTTTCTCCAAAAACTTTGCAGGAGTAACCGTGGTTTCGGGCTTCAGTTTCTCCCATCAACCCGGCTCCTACAATCAGCCTAACATCTTTTTTGATAGCCTTTAGCTCGGATAGAAAAGATTCTGCCCGTGCTGGAGCCACTGGCTCTGCTCCAAGATCAATCGCCTTTTCTAAGATGTCTTTGCCATCAGTTCCCTTTAGCCCAACTGCTCCTCCCATACCAGCGATGGGGTTAACTATGAACCCCAATGTTTTCTTTGAATCATCTTTGAGGACTCTCGATGGCAAGGAGACTCATTTCCTATTCTAGTAACCGTTGACTTCAGCCCTATCTATCCAGTTAGAGATTATCAAAGTAATCTCTTTTTTGGCTCTTAGAGATGCTTCTTCAGGGCGTTTTCTAGAGGCCCACGACCCACGGCACCAACTATTTTCTCGACAAGAGTGCCATTTTTGAAGATTAGGAAATGGGGTATACTCATGATTCTGTAGCGGTTGGCAATCGCAGAATCTCGGTCCACATCGACTCTTGCGAATAGGGCTTTTCCTGCGTATGCTTTAGCCAGTTCCTCCATCACAGGAGCCATAATTCTGCAGGGCATGCACCAGTCAGCCCATAAATCAACCACAATAGGTAAATTGGTTTTTAGGAAGTTGTCAAAAGATGACGAATTCAATTCAACTACGCCTGGATTCTGCTGGCTCATGATTTCCTTCATCTTTTCAGCTTTTATTCTTTCAAGCTCTTCATCTTCCATCTTGACGGTCACATCCCAAAATCTGATTTTTTCTTTTGATTTTCACTTGCGGCGCATCATTAAAAGATTATGGTTTCAGGGTCAATAAACTATGGGATTTTCAGGAGCTCTTGGAACGATTTGATGTTCAAAAATGAGTTTTGCCCGTTGCTTCAAAGTTTTTCATGTTACGTCGGTATGTCCTTCTTTTCAAAGACCCATATACATATAATGATTAGCACAATCGCCACGGCAGCCAATATAGCGAAATCTCCTGCTTTGAACAGGTTGTCGAAGATGACAGAAAGGTAGTCCCAATAGTTGAAGATGCTGACTGTTTTCATCCATTCTAGACTTTTGGAGAAGTTGCCGAAGGTGTACAAGAAATACTCCACAAAGACAAAGCCAAATGTTATTCCCATGCCAACTCTTACTTTTTGGAATATGACAGCAGTGAGCATGCCAAATGCCGAAATAACCATGAGGAACGGCAGGCAGCCTATTAATGACAGGAACACTGTTTCAGCAGAGAATTCATGGAGTTCATTGATGTTTGCTAATCCGCCAGTAAGTCCTACAATTGCTACCAAGATTATGAAGACGGCGATGACACTCATGGCACTGAACTTCTCTAACAGATAGCGCCTACGGGATATCGGTGTAGATAACATCACGTCCATGCGTTTGTTCTCGAAATCACTTGCAATAACAGATACAGACAGATAAGCAATGAACAATCCGGCGAGCATCCACCAGAAGCCGAAGAACTCAAAGGTCAGGAAGCCTTTCACTTCAAACATACTAACGTTTCTTCCTCTGGTGAAGCCCGCATAGGCAGGATTCTGAATCAATCCTTGGAAGGGATCTTCACCTTTTTCTGTTGCGGCAATACCTATTAACACAGGATCAGCTGTTTCGGTTGATTCACCCATGACTGCATAGTACCGTTTTTCCTCAAAATCCTTTTCAAAAGTAATGCTGGTTTCTTCACCTACGTATTTGATTGTTGCCGTTACCATGCTTGAGCGATTATCCTCCAGCACCATGTAATTGGATGCTGTCTCCAGCGGTTCCCACGAAAGGACAATCATACCTCCCTCTTCGGTGGGAAGCTCTAAATTCACCTTGTTTGCTCCTTCCAAGTCTTCAGTTAATGAATCTCGATAGGCGGGAAGAATCAGCGGCATTCCGACAGAAACGATTATAATGAGTAAACTGAAGATGAGGATGCCTTTCAGTCCAGTTTTGAGTTCCATGTATGTGATTCTGCCTGTCATCAGGCGTCACCTCTTTTCCGGTTTTCTTGGGTATAGTATTTCAGGAACAGCTGCTCCAGACTGTATGTTGTTAGATTCATGTTCAGTATCCGATGATTGGATACAGCTTCGATGACACTGTCAAGATTTTCATGTATTGTTAGTATGAGTCTGCCATCATCCTCCTGCACCTCGCTTACTCCCTCAATTTTGAACTCGTCGACACTGACGGGGTCGCTGAATTCAACTTCCAGCACCTTTCCAGTTTTTTCCTGCAAAGTTTGGATTTCTTCCACCACTTCTAACTGCCCTTTTCTGATGATCGCTACCCTATCACAGACCTTTTCCACTTCTGCCAGATTATGGGAAGCCATGAAGATGGTTTTACCCTGTTTCTGCTCTCCCCGCAGAATACGATAGAACTCCTGTTGCATGAGCGGGTCAAGCCCCGAAGTTGGCTCATCCATGATAATAAGTTCCTGATCCGCCATCAACGCCTGAATGATGCCTACCTTCTGCTTGTTGCCTTTTGAAAGCTCGTTTGTTTTTCGGTTAAGATCGAGTTCTAACCGCTCAGCCAATTCAGTCATTTTTTTCGTTGAGGGACACCTGTTTAAGGAGAGCAAATATTTGAGGTAAGAACTTACTTTCACTGAGGGAATGAGACCAAAATCGCCGGGCAGATACCCTGTCTTTTCTCGGATTTCTACACTGTCTCTGTGGGAATCTAGCCCGAATATGGTTATTTTGCCCGCTGTTTTTGCGATTAATGCTAAGCTACTGCGTATGGTGGTGGTTTTTCCTGCTCCGTTAGGTCCAAGAAAACCCATTACTTCGCCCTTGTCTACGGAGAGATTTAGGTTCTTGACACCTACATGCTTTCCATACAGTTTTGTCAGGTTTTCTATTATGATTGCTTTTTTTTGATCCATAGCAGACACCCACAATTCCATGAATTTCATAAATCTGATAATTTCCAAATCTTTGGATAATTCTCATAATTATGGAAAGAAATATAAACCTTTCCCCCATTATGGTAATATATGAACTCGCTTCAGGAAATCAGAGCCGGATTTATCCGAATTTACGAAGATATCATACGCGCAAAAGGACTGCCCGCAATCATGGGCAGAATCATGGCCGTTCTTCTCCTTGAGGGCCGTGAATTAAACCACAAAGAAATTTCGAGCCTAACAGGGTATTCCATGGCTTCTGTGAACAGAACATTGAATCAGCTGGCTAGCATGGGAATGGTGCACAAGCACAAGGACCCTTTGAGAAAACATTTTGTGTTCCACGCTAGCGTTGATTTTTCTGAACTTTTTGCAGGCAGTCTAGAGAAAATGATGAGAGTCTACGGAACGCAGAGGGACGAAGTTAATGAGTTAACCCAGAAATTGGATTCGGTGGAGTCAAAAGGGAACGAACAAGCTGAAATCAAACGTGTGCGGGATGTGTTGAACAAGTTTGATAGAGTACTGGAGGTTGCGATGGAAGTTTTGGAAAATATGCTGAAAGAACTGCGTTCTCAAGAAAAATATCAGCTAACTCCTTAAGAATGATGTAACACTTCTGAAGATATATCTTAAAAAGAAATGTTTAGATATTTTCAAAAACATCTAGTACTATAGACTATAACGGGCAGACAGAAGTATCGAGTTGCTCTTCATTCACCTGAACATCACAAAAAGATGACGTTCTACAAACGGTAAGCCCGTGAAGGAGGGGGAAATGAATGGTTAAAGAAACGAAAAAACGAATTGTTCTCGACATTGGGGGAATGAGCTGTGTTACTTGTGCCCAGACCATAGAAAAACGGTTGCCCAAATTGAAGGGAATACTTCATGCTACAATCAATTTTGCAGCTGAAAAGGCGATTATAGATTACGACCCTGACCTAGTAGATCAGAAAGCCATTGAGGATGCCATTGCCGAAGTAGGCTACAGAGTAATCCATCAAAGCATTTCTCTAAAAATTAGCGGAATGCATTGTGCCGTGTGCGCCCAGACAATAGAGAAGGCATTAAACCAAAAAGAGGGCGTATACAAGGCGGTCGTCAACTTTGCCCTAGAAACGGCGACTGTCGAGTATAATCCAGCGCAGGTTAGCTTAGAGGGAATCAAAAAGGTCATACGAGACGTAGGATACGGCGTCATTGAACCTGAAGAAGGCGTGGAAGACACAGAACAAAGGGAAAGAGACCGAGAAATACGGACACTAAAAATCAGGTTAGCCTTTTCTGCGGCAGTAACCATACTCGTAGTAATCTACAGTAACTGGCGCTTTCTCCCATTCACTCTCCCCACCCTACCTATAGACAATTTTATTCCGTTACTACTGTTTGTTTTAGCCACCCCAGTTCACTTCATAGTTGGACACAACTTCTTTGTAGGCGCATACAAAGCGCTAAGAAACAAAAACCCAAACATGGACGTGCTAGTTGCAATAGGCACCTCAGCAGCATACTTCTACAGCGTCTACGTCACATTCACGGGCCAAGGAAAACTATATTACACGACTGCCGTGTCCCTCATGACATTCCTCATTCTGGGCAAACTGCTAGAAGCTATAGCCAAAGGCAGAACATCCGCGGCTATAAGAAAACTCATGGGACTTCGAGCCAAAACAGCCCGGGTTGTAAGAGACAACGAAGAAATGGAGATACCCGTAGAAGACGTTCAAGTCGGAGACATTATTGTTGTTAGGCCTGGAGAAAAGATACCCGTTGACGGCATCGTGATCGACGGCTACTCCGGAGTTGACGAAAAAGTGATAACCGGCGAAAGTATCCCCGTGGAAAAGAAGGCAGGCGACCCGGTTGTCGGAGCAACCATAAACAAAACTGGAATGCTGAAGTTCAAGGCAACAAAAGTTGGAGCCGACACAGTATTAGCCCAGATCATAAAACTGGTTGAGAACGCATTGGGATCCAAAGCACCCATCCAAACACTAGTGGATGTAGTTAGCGGATACTTTGTTCCAGCCGTCCTGATAACCGCAACAGCTGCGTTTCTTGTCTGGTATTTCCTAGGGATGGGCTTCATATTTGCCCTCACCGTCTTCATCGCAGTTCTGATCATTGCATGTCCATGTGCCATGGGCTTAGCCACCCCCACAGCCATCATGGTGGGTGTCGGAAAGGGGGCAGAAAATGGAATCTTAATCAAGAGCGGAGAAGCGCTGGAAACAGCTCACAAACTCCAAGCGATTGTATTCGACAAGACCGGAACACTGACTAAAGGAGAGCCGGAAGTCACGGATATTGTTCCTGTCACGTCTCCGAGCGGTAACCCTTCTTCAACCGCGCAAAAAGGTAAAACAGTAAGTGAAAATGAGCTTTTGCAGCTTGCAGCAATTGCAGAGAAAAACTCGGAGCATCCTCTCGGAGAAGCTATCGTAAAGAGAGCGATGGAGAGGGAACTCAAAGTTGTTGACCCAGAATTCTTTAACGCCATACCGGGATACGGCGTGGAAGTGAAGTATGGTGGCAAGGCAATCTTGCTTGGTAATCGAAAGTTGATGGAAAAAAACAACATAAACATAGAACAGCTTGAGGAGAAAATGAAGGCGTTAGAGGAGGATGGAAAGACCACTATGCTCGTGGCAGTAGACGGGAAGGCTGCGGGTTTGATTGCTGTGGCTGACACCTTGATGAAGTATTCTGTGGAGGCGGTGAAGACTCTCCAGAAGATGGGTCTCGAAGTGATCATGATTACAGGGGACAATGAAAGAACAGCGAAGGCTATTGCAAAGCAAGTCGGCGTGGATAGGGTGCTGGCAGAGGTGCTTCCAGGAGACAAGGCGTCTGAGATTAAGCGGTTGCAGGATGAAGGCAAGATAGTGGCTATGGTGGGGGATGGAATAAACGATGCTCCTGCTTTGGCGCAGGCAGATATTGGCATAGCTGTTGGAAGTGGAACTGACGTGGCGATGGAAACAGGTGACATCGTGCTGGTTAAAAATGACTTAAGAGATGTAGTCATCAGCATACAGCTCAGCAGAGCCACAATGACAAAGATTAAGCAGGGACTGTTCTGGGCATTCGCCTACAATACCGCCCTCATCCCCGTAGCAGCGGGTATCCTATACCCCTTCATGGGCGTTTTGCTGGACCCTGTCTTTGCGGCTGCGGCAATGGCAAGCAGTTCAGTGTCTGTGGTTACTAACGCCTCGCTTCTGAATAGGTTTAAACCAAAATTGGATAGCCAGAACTAAATGGAATTGAAGGGAGGTGAAAAATGATTGGCAGTTGATCCAGTTTGTAAGATGCAAGTGGACGAGAAAACTGTGAAGCATAAGACGGTTTACAAGGGAAAGACCTACTACTTCTGCGCTTCCGGATGCAAGATAGCCTTCGAAGAGAACCCTGAAAAATACCTCAAAACATAAACAAGCAGCTACCAGCACATCATAGAACCAGTATGGCTAGGCACTTTCACGTAATGGACATCGAT
>Ga0307437_1001235_pt1 | contig 17434 bp, 15 predicted proteins | sample SalMarWE160390MG_FD_202146 | JGI IMG/M metagenome (GOLD analysis project Ga0307437, IMG submission 202146) | Salt marsh sediment microbial communities from the Plum Island Ecosystem LTER, Massachusetts, United States - WE1603-90 | ecosystem: Environmental > Aquatic > Marine > Intertidal zone >...
CTACTGCAGCGAGAGCCGGGGTGACCCGGGGAGGTTTCTGCAGGCGCGCATCCGCGAAGGCCACGAGTCCATCATCGAACATGCGTGCTGCACCTTCGAGATCAGTGGAATTTCACGAAGTTGTAGCCATCAGTTGGTGCGCCACCGCATCGCCAGCTTCAGTCAAGAAAGCCAGCGATTTGTCGAAATGTCCGATCCCGAGTGGGTGGTACCGCCAACGGTCGCTGCCGACCCAGAGGCAGCGGCAGTGTGGAAGGAGTTCACAGGTCACGTGACCGATGCGTACCGGGCGTTGCGGGAACTGGGGATGCGCAGGGAGGACGCCCGTTTCGTGCTGCCGAACGCGGCTGCCACCCGCATCGTGGTGACGATGAATTTCCGTCAACTCTTGCACGTGTTCAGGCTTCGCATATCTCCTGCGGCTCAATGGGAAATTCGGGCAGTTTGTGTGCGCATGCTCGAACTCGTTTACTCCACTGCCCCAAGCGTCTTTGGCGACTTGAGGGAAGAGTTGAGGACCAAATATCCTTCTTTCTTCGGAGGTGTAGAGAAGGATGCTTGCCTTTGAGCATCGGCTGCAAGTGGTTATGCCAGGTGCAGCCCAATTACGTTTCATGCTGTGTTTTACGTCATTATTGCCCCAGGATTGTGGACATTCAGAATGTTGAGCCGCTTTTTTGTCATTTGTCATTTGTTCATTTGTCATTGGAACGGAGTTCGCTATGCTTTGGTGCCCGATGTGGTATACTTGGGCATAGGTCACCCAAAGGAGGGTTCAAATGGCCATCTATCTCGATTCGGCATCTCTGGAGGATGCCCGCCGTGCGGCGGAATTGGGCTTCGTCGCCGGCATCACCACCAATCCCAAACTTGTCGTCCGTGCCGGTCGGCCCGCCGCAGAGGTCATCCCAGAACTGTGCGACGCGCTGGGTGAAGGGCTGGTCTTCTACCAACTTACCGCCCCCACCGTCGAGGAGCGGGAGGCGGAGGCACACCACTTCGCCGCGCTGCGGCCTGGCCGCGTGGGGCTGAAGATTCCCTGCACGACCGAGAACATGGCACTGCTGCGCCGGCTGGTGGACGAGGGCATCATCTGTGCGTCCACGGCCGTCTTCAGCGCCCACCAGGCGCTTCTGGCTTGCGAGGCCGGCGCCGACTATCTTATCCCCTATGTTAACCGCGCCACGCGGCTGCAGGGGGACGGGGTGACACTGGTGTCGGAGATAGCCTCCGTAGTCGAGGCCACCGGCGGGTTGAGTGAGATCCTGGCCGCCAGTTTCCGTAGTGCGAGTGAGGTGGTACAGGCGCTGCTGGCCGGTGCCGACCACGTAACGGTGCCCCTGAGTCTGCTGCTGGCCCTGGGTGACCATCCGCTCTCGGAGCAGGCCATCGCTGAGTTCGCGCAGGCGGGTGGGTAACTCGTCACCTGGCGACCACTGGTCTCATAGAGCGACGTCCCGTAGCAGAATCGGAAGGAGGGGAGTATGCGTATTGTCATCTTCAGCAACACCTACAAGCCGGTCATTAGCGGGGTAGTGATGTCTATCGCGCTGTTCCGCCGGGGATTGATTGAGGCCGGCCATGATGTGCACATCATCGCCCCCGAGTACGAGGATTACGAGGACGAAGAGCCTGGCATCTTTCGTTTCCCTGCCCTCGATCTGCCTGACCGGCTGGATCTCTCGCTGGTGATCCCCTTTAAGACATCAATGACGCCCACGGTGCGAGGGATCAAGCCGGCCCTGATCCACAGCCAACACCCCGTTTGGATGGGCGGGCTGGCGGCCGCCTTTGCGCGTGATCTGAATCTGCCACTGGTCTTTACCTTCCACTCCCGCTACGACGAGTACGCCCAGCGGTACGTTCCCATCGCGCCGGAGTTGGCCGGCATGGTTACTGAGGAGATCGTCGGGCGCTATTTGGAGAAGTGCACCCACATCGTAGCCCCCACGCCTAACATTCGCGATCTTATCCTGCGTGATTATGGGGTTGATGTCCCGGTGACCGTTGTGCCGACGCCGGTGGACCTGGGCCAGTACCACGACCTGGAGCCACAGCGCGTACGCGCCGCGCTAGGGCTGGAGAACGCCGAGTTGCTGCTATATGTGGGCCGGTTGGCCGAGGAGAAGAACCTCGATTTCTTGCTGCGTGCCTTCGCCAGGATCGTGGCCACGCGCTCTCAGGCCCGGCTGCTGCTGGTGGGCAAAGGGCCACGCGAGCGCCGTCTGCGACGTATGATGCGGAAACTCGGCCTCGGCGAGCGGGGGATTTTCACCGGCCCCATTCCCCACAGTGAGGTGCCGCACTACGCCGCCGCTGCTGATGTGTTCGTATTTCCCTCCGTGGCGGAAACGCAGGGGCTGGTGCTGATCGAGGCTATGGCCGCTGGCACACCCGTGGTGGCGGTGAAGTCACCCAGCTCGGCGGACGTGCTGGCCGAAGGAGGGGGCCTGCTTGTGCCAGCCCGGGAGGATGCTTTCGCCGAGGCGGTGCTGGGGTTGCTGGCCGACGAGCCGCGCCGCCGGGCGATGGGAGAACAGGCTGCGCGAGCGGCGCGACGCTACTCTATCCCGGCCGCCACCGCTCGCCTGCTCAGTGTCTACGAGGCGGCCATCGCTGCCGGTGGAGATGGCTGCCATCACGCAGACCACGAGTAGCCACACCCGTAGATCGGGACTTCGTCACTGATCAGCCTGACCCGACTGCTGGTCGGCCTTAGTTCAAGGAGGTAGATCATGGAGTTTTCAGAACTCATCGCAAAGCGGTATAGTGTACGAGCGTACAAACCCGACCCGGTAGAGGACGGAGAGCTGCAACAAGTGCTCCAGGCAGCGCGCCTGGCGCCGACCGCGGCCAACCGGCAGCCCTTTCAGATCATCGTGATCCACACGGCAGGTCGGGAAGCGGAGTTGAAACGCATCTACAACAGCGATTGGTTCGTGCAAGCGCCGTTGGTCATCTGTGCCTGCGGGATTCCGGCCCAGAGTTGGGTCCGAAAAGACGGCAGGAACTACAACGACGTGGACGTCGCCATCGCCATGGATCACCTGATTTTGGCTGCCGCCAACGTAGGACTAGGAACGTGCTGGATTGCGGCCTTCGATGCCACTGCGGCACGCCGGGTGTTGCATCTGCCTGACGATGTGGAACCGATTGCATTCACGCCATTGGGATATCCGGCTGACCAACCTGGTCCGAAAAAGCGCAAACTGTTATTTGAGCTGGTGCGATACGAACGTTGGTGAGGCCGGCTGGCAAGTTGTACTCAGGCTGTTTTTGACTTGCCCGGCATCACAAATGCCATCAGCACAGCCGCCGCCAGCGCCAGCACCCCGCCGAAGTAGAACGGCGCGGACGGTGCCAGGTACCTCCACAGCAGCCCGGCAATGAGCGAGGCCGGAAAGTCCAGGACGCCCAACACGGCGTTGTACGTGCCGTAGGCCGTGCCACGCAGTTCCTCTGGCACGATGTCGGCCACCATGGCCTTTGCTGTGCCGTAGGCCAGCCCGTAGTAGACGCCGTAGATAGCGTACAGCACCCACACGTGCCAGCCCGTGCCCGCCAGCGCGAACCCCAGGTAGATGGCCGCGTAGACCAGCCAGCCGCCAATGATGAGTCGCCGTCGCCCGATGCGGTCGGAGAGAGACCCCGCTGGGGTACTGACCAGCGCGTAGACGACGTTGAATGTGACCAGCATCCCCAGCACGCCGATGACGCTCAGCCCACGCTCCTGGGCTCGCAATATCAAGAAGGCGTCGGAGGAGTTGCCCAGGTCGAAGAGGCCGACGATGAGCATGAAGATGCAGAAGCGCCGGCCCAGGCTGCGGAAGGCGAATCGGGGCATCTTGCGCTCCTTGGTCACCGGCACATCCTGCGCCCCGATGGCCAGCGAGAGCACTGCCAGAAGCGCCGGCACCAGGCTGATGAGCACCACTGTCTGGAATGTGGGGCGACTCAGTTCCATATTGCCAGCCTGCGCCAGCCAGACCACACCCAGCGCGATGAGCAGTCCCACGACTGCCCCACCGGTATCGGCGGCGCGGTGGAAGCCGAAGGCCAGCCCCCGGTGGCGCTCGTCAATGCTGTCGGCCACCAGCGCATCGCGGGGGGCGGTACGGATGCCCTTGCCTACCCGGTCGGCCCAGCGCACGCCGGCTACCGCGCCCCAGGAGTTGGCGAAGTAGAAGAAGGGCTTGGAGATGGCGGAGAAGGCGTATCCCGCCACCGCCAACCACTTGCGGGCGCGCAGCCGGTCAGAGAGCCAGCCGGAGAAGACTTTGAGCAGGCTGGCGGTCGCTTCGGCCACCCCCTCGATGAGACCGATGATGTCGGTCTTCACCCCCAGGACGTTGGAGAGGAACAACGGCAGGATGTTGATTACCATCTCGCTGGAGATGTCCATGAAGAAACTGGTCAGGCTGACGGCCCAGACGTTGCGGGGAAGGGAGCGCAGTCCGGCCTTGTGTGAGGTTGTTGCTTCGTTTTCTGTCATTGGGTCTTCACCTTGTTTCAAGTTTCATGTTTCAGGTTCGAGTTGGTGCTGGCACCAGGCGTAGAGCGCGTCGTAGATGGCGAACATAGGAAAGGGGTCATCCTTGCGTCTCCAACACCTCAGCCACCAACTCCGCCAGCCGGGCGCGGGCCTCGGCCAGTGCCGCCTCACCGGCCGGCGTGAGGGTGTAGTACCGGCGCTGGCGTCCTCCCACCACGTGTTTCTCGCTGGTCAAGTAGCCCGCCCGCTCCAGGCTGTGCAGCGTGGGGTAGAGCGTGCTAGGGCTGACAGTGTAGCCGTGGCGAGCCAGTTCCTCGATCAGCCATAGCCCGTAGACGGGTTGCTGGCCCGCGTGGTGGAGGATGTGGATTTTGATGAAACCCAAGAGAAGGTCGCGTAGCATGCTATCGGCTCTTGTTATCGGATGACGATATTATAGTCTAAAACCTGCAGAGGTCAAGCCCCCCAGTCTATCAACGTACTGGTGATTACTCGTATGTCCGAAAGACCTCCGAGGTTTCACTCCCTGCAACAAACAGTCGGCATTGTGCTCTCAACAGGCAGTACTTTGACACATCGCTTGCCTAAAACCTCGGAGGTCTGAGGTGGCAGTGAGCTCACCGGTAATCACCAACAGCGTATCATTGACACCTGTGCCCATCCCGGTTATACTGGAGGCTGGGAGGTACGGTGATGAAACGGGCGATGAGATACACTACTATCCTTTTGCTGGCCCTGGTCTTCCCGCTGGGCCTGGCGTCTTTCCTGGCCTCGGCCCGGCCTGTCGTGGCCGAGCCGGTCAGCGTCACGCCGCTGCCGCCGGTCGGGGAGGCAGACGGGCGGGCGGGGACCTGCTACTCATTCTACTACGACCCGCCCGAGGGACTCAACCGTCCCTTCATTCAGATGACCCTCGACGCCGGCTCTCGCTGGGACCGCTTCGACTTCATCTGGCCCAATATTGAGACCAGCAACGACGTCTGGTTCTTCGACGCTTACGATGCCCTGGTGAACGACCTGGATGCGGCAGGGATGAACGTGGTTGGTATTTTGCTCTGGACCCCCAACTGGGCTGCCGTCAGTGGGCGGCCCTCACTCTTTCCTCCCCCCCGGTGGGGGGGAGAAGGGGGGGAAATGCCCCTCTTCGACCAGCGCCCCCCCGGCTGGTACGTCCCTGCTCCCCACGACTCCCTGGCCCCTCTGGCTGTAAGCGCTGCCTCTTCCCCGCCTCAGGGTCTCTATCTCCCGTGGAATGACCCCAACAATCACTGGGGCGATTACGTCTACACCGTCGTCTCCCGCTACGGGGACCGGGTGAAGCATTGGGAGATGTGGAACGAGCCGGAGTGGAACTACTTCTGGACTGGCACGTCCACAGACTACGCCCAACTTCTCAAGGTGGGGTATCAGGCGACCAAGGCCGCCTGCCCGGATTGCACCGTCCTCTTCGGCGGGCTGCACTACTGGGCGAATCCCGACTTCTACAAATGGGTGCTGAATATCCTCGACGATGACACGGCCGCACCGCAGAACAACTACTTCTTTGACGTAATGTCGGTCCATCTCTACAGCCGCTCCGCCAACACCTATGACGAGGTGAACAATATCCGCAGCGGGATGAATGTCTACCACGTTGCTGACCACCCCTTATGGCTCACCGAGACAGGCGTGCCGGTGTGGAACGACGACCTGGTGGACCCATACCCCACCAAGTACGACTATGCCGCCACGCAGGAGGAAGCCGCCGCCTACGTGATCCAGTCTTACGCCAACGCCTGGGCCTCCGACGTCGAACGGTACTTCTTCTTCCGCACCCACGACGCCGATATGGGCGAGTACTTCGGCCTGATCCGCAACGACCACACTCTGCGCCCGGCCTACGTCGCCTACCAGGTCGCCACCACCTATCTCGTCTCCCCCACCTTCGTCACCCGCGCCCCCACGGGCTCTCACCTGCGCGTTACGCTGTGGGGCACGCCGCGCGGCAAGGTCAGCGTGCTGTGGAACGAGAGTCCCGTCACTGGTGTCTACACGCTTCCGGCGACAATTAACACCGCCACTCTCGTGGATCGTTGGGGCGTCACCCGCACCGTCACGGCGACTAACGTCCTGACCGGCACAGCGGAGTATTACGTCTACACTGCCACGCTGCCTGCTGCTACAGCCTTTGTCACGACGATGGAAGACCCAACCCCCGACTACTTCATCGGCGGCGACCCGCTCATCGTGATCGAGTCCGAGACGCCCAGCGAGCCGCCCACCTCCACCGTCCATCCGCTGCCAGAGATCACATATTCCCCCACCTTCACCGTCACCTGGGAGGGGCGAGACAATCAGTCGGGGGTCTGGCTCTACGACGTGCAGGTGCGCGACGTTGACGACGGCGGCTGGGGCTACTGGCAGCACTCGACCTCCGCTACGTCCGGTCAGTTCACCGGTCAGCACGACCACACGTACCATTTCCGCTCGCGGGCCACCGATCGCGTCGGCAACCGCGAAGCCTGGCCTGGGGAGCCCCAGGCCCAGACCAAGCTCGTTCTCTCCAGCACGCTCCGTCTCAGCATCGGGACCTTCTTTGCCGACGAGAACCGCGACGGCGAATGGGACAAGCCTATCACGGCAACCAACGAGATCACCCTGACTCAGGTGGTGCTGAGTCTCCGCGACGGGGCCGGCCACGACGTGGTCAGTCCCACCGTAGGCAGCGCGTGGGAGTTCACCACGACCATCTACGCCGGGCAGACTTACCAACTGGGGGCCGAGAGCGCCGACCACATGCGCGTCCTATCGCTCGCCTGGCCTCTGGGTGGGAAGGTGTACACGGACACACACACGGCGTTGGGCCTGTGGCCGGTGACGCGGAGTTACCTGCCGCTCGTCCTGCGCGGTGGGTGATGCGGGATTTGATGTAGACCGTGGAGGCGGGTAGAATCAGCCGGGAGGTGGTGTCAATGGGCAGGCGCAGGGCCAAGTATCAGTGGGATGCTGAATCCATTCGCGCGCTGCGAAAGCACATGGGGCTAACCCAGCAGCAGATGTCTGAGGAAATAGGCACGCGCCAGCAGACCATCAGCGAGTGGGAGACCGGGATGTACCGCCCTCGTGGTGGAATGAACCGGCTGCTTACACTCGTCGCTGAGCGGGTGGGTTTCGAGTACCAGGCCACTACGGAAGTGCCCGCACCTGAGGAGGAGGAAGGGGAATCCGAGCCTTAAGTTTAGGATTGAAATCGCCTCTAGAGGGCTTGCAGCCGAACGTCCACCTGCGTGGACGCGCCTGTCCATGTAGGTGGACAGCCAGCTTTGATTCCTCGGGCGCGGTTTCAACCGCTGGCTTCGCCAGGATTCCTTTTACCTGCCGTACAGCGTCTGGTAAACGGCGAAATGCTCCTTGATGCGCTGGATGTAGAGGTGCGGTTCGTGCAGGGTGATGAGTTCGAGGAACAGGTCATGGTCGTCGCCGGCGCTCTCCAGCCAGCGCTCGGCGCGGAGTGGGCCGCCGTTGTAGGCCGCCAGTGCCACGTCGAGACGGCCGTCGAAGCGGTCGCGCTGCTGCGTCAGGTAGTAGGTGCCGAAGCGCAGGCTGACGTAAGGACGGTACAGGTCGGCAGTCTCGTAGTCTGGCGGCCAGCCCAGTTCTGTGGCGATCTGCGCGCCGGTGGGGGGGATCACCTGCATCAGCCCGTGCGCGCTGGCGGTGGAGGTGGCGAGGCTTTCGAACAGGCTCTCCTGCCGGATGAGGGCGAAGATGAGGATCGGGCTCAGGTCGCTCCTGCGACCGTTCTGCAGCACCATCTCCTCGTAGTAAGTGGGGTAGGCCAGGCGGGCGATGAAGGCAGGGGCCTCAAGAGTAGTAGTGACCGGGGATAGATACACGACCCTCCCAGCGCAGAGGATGGAGGAGCGGTAGAGGCCAACGTCGCGGAAGAGGAGCGACAGTTGATACTGGGCCAGCGCGTCTGACGCGGTGGCGCGTCGGAGGGCCTCCAGTTCCCACTTGGCCTCCTCAAAGTGGCCCAATCGCCACAGTTCCAACCCGCGCTGGAGGCGGGGGTCGGCGGCGAGGCCGGGGTCGAGTTCGCCCAATCGCGTAGAGGTGTCCAGTTCCAGCCACCCGGCCAGCCACTCCTCCGCCTCGGCCTGGCGATCCGTTGTTGTCCTGTAATCCGCGTTCTGGTCGGGAGCGTATCGGGTGGGGGGAAAAGGCGGGGAGAGTGGGTCGGCGGCCAGGTCGGCGGCGCGCAGGCCGTAGTAGCCAACAGGATCGGCAGTGTTGGCCTTCTCAAAGGCGGCCTTGGCCGCCTCGTTGTCTTCCTGGGCCAGGCGGAGTTTGCCCAGCCAGAGGAGGGTGGCGGGGTGGTACGGTGAGTCGGGGTAGATGGCGGCCAGCGTGTCCCAGGCGACGGCGGCATCTACCAACTCGCCCAGTTGGTAGGATTGCAGCCCGCTGCGGAAGAGGGCCGAGGGACCGTAGTCGGAATCGGGATAAGCGGTGTGACAGTCCAGGTAGGCTGCTGCTGCGGCTTCCAGATCGCCGGTGCGCTCCAGGAGTTGGGCTGTTTTCCAGAGCGCCTCCGGCGCGCGGGGATGATCGGAGGCAGTGGCGGCAAACTCCCCGTAGGTGACGACGGCAGCGTGGGTCTTGCCGGCGTCGTCCTGAGCCTCGGCCAGGCCCATCCAGCCGTCACCCCAGTGCTCGCTCTCCGGGTAGGTCTCGATCAGTGTCTGGAACTCACTAGCGGCCAGGTGGGGGCTACCAGCGGCCAGGTACGATAGGCCCGCGTACCAGTGGGCGTTGGGGACCAGTTCGTCTTCGGGGTCGGCGCGGATGTGGCGGTAGAGGGACTCGACCGCCGGGCTGTAGGCTCCGCCGTAGTAATCCACCACGCCGCGCAAGAAGTCATCCACTGTCCATCCGGCCTCCACCAGTTTGACCAGTGAGAGGTAGGCGTGGTACTCGGTGGGGTAGGTCTCGACGACGGCCAGGTGGCGGTCATAGCCAGCCTCGGTCTCCCCGGCCAGGATGAGCGTCTCGGCGGCCTGGTGCTCGATGCGGGCGCGGTAGGCGCGTATCTGCGCCACGTCGAGGATGGCGTCGTACTGGGCGACGGAGGCGGGGTAATCCTCCCGTGCAACGTGGACGAGGGCCAGTTTCTCGCGCACGCCGACCTCGAAGGAGCGGTCGGGGGCCTCGGCGAGGGCAGCCTCGTAGGCTTCGGCGGCGGCCCCGTATTCGCCGCCAGCGTAGAGGGCATCCCCCAGCGATTGGTCCACGTAAGCGGTAATGACTGTCCCGGCGGAAAGATAGGCGCGGTACTCTTCAGTCGCCGTCAGCGGTTCGCCTGCTCCCGCCAAGGCCTCGGCCAGCAGGAAGTGGCCGTCGGGAGCCAAGTCGCTGTCGGGATGGGCGGCAAGAAAATCACGGAGGGCGTCGGTGGCGCTGGGGTAGTCTCCATCGCGCAGGTAGGCCGTGCCCAGGCCAAGCCGGGCCTGCGCGGCGGTCTCCTCGTCGAGGGGGAGGGCGAGCAGGCCGCGGTAGGTTGCGGCGGCGGTCTCGTAGTCGCCGTACTGCATCGCCCGCGCGGCGTCGGAGAGCCACTCGCCTGGGTCGGGTGTGGGTGTGGGAGTAGGGGTGTGGGTGGGGGTGGGAGTAGGTGTAGGAGTGAGTGTGGACGTGGGTGTGGGGGTGTCGGTGGAGAAGGGTGGCGGTGGGGTCAGGTCGAAGGGCAGGTTGCAGGCTAGCGCAGCCACGATCAGTGTGGAGAGGGCCCAAAGGACCAGTTTTGGTCGGTGCATAATCTTATTATCGCTGGGAAGGGTGGGTTTGTCAACCAGATGTCTCGTCAATAGTTGACGAAATCACTCAATAGATGTACAATCGGCGCACTTGGAGTATAGCGTGATGCGGATTTCAACGCGCGGGCGGTACGCGCTGCGAGCGATGGTGGACCTGGCCCTGCATACCGATGAGGGGCTGGTATCGCGCCGTGGCATCGCCGCGCGGCAGGAGATTTCGGCCGACTACGTGGCCCAACTGTTCCGGCGGCTCCGTGCGGCGGGGCTGGTGGAGGGGGTGAGGGGGCCGGGAGGCGGGTACCGGCTAGCCCGCGACGCCGCGACGATCCGCGTGAGCGACGTGGTGCGGGCGGTAGAGGGCCCCATCGTGGTGGCCGATTGTGTGGCTCCTGGCGGTGACCTGGCCTGCCGCCTGGTCGAAGAATGCGCGACGCGGGCGGTCTGGCAGCGGGTCTCCCGGGCGGTGGAGAAGGTGCTGGATGAGATCACGCTGGCCGAACTGCGCGACGAAGCACGGGCGTGGGTCACGCAGGACGAGACATGCGGTAAAAAGTCAAGTGGGACGTTGACATCGGAGGTGGAATGAAGCGCATCTACATGGATCACAACGCGACGACGCCGCTGCGCGAAGAGGCGCTGGAGGCGATGTTGCCGTACCTGCGGGAGGAGTTCGGCAATGCCTCTAGCCTGCATTCCTTCGGCACTCGGGCGCGCCGGGCCGTCGAGGCAACGCGGGAGGAGGTGGCGGCGGCATTGGGGGCACGGGCGCGTGAGATTATCTTCACCGGATGTGGGACAGAGTCCGACAACCAGGCCATCAAGGGGGTGGCGTTTGCCAATCGGGACAAAGGCAACCACGTCATCACCTCGCGCATTGAGCACAAGGCAGTATTGCAGACTTGCCAGTATCTGGAGAAACAGGGCTTCCGAGTCACCTACCTGCCGGTGGACGAGTATGGCTTGGTGAACCCCGACGAGGTGGCGCAGGCGATCACCGACCGGACGGTGCTGGTTAGTGTCATGTTTGCCAACAACGAGGTGGGCACGATCCAGCCCGTTGCCGAGATCGCGCAGGTCTGCCGGGAGAAGGGAGTCTACTTCCACACCGACGCGGTACAGGTGGTAGGCAAGTTGCCGATTGACGTGGTCAAACTCGGCGTGGACTTGCTCTCGCTCTCGGCGCACAAGTTCTACGGCCCCAAGGGGGTCGGGGCGTTGTACGTGCGCAAGGGCGTGAAGATTGACCCGCTGCTGCACGGCGGGCATCAGGAGCGGGGACGCCGGGCAGCCACGGAGAACGTCGCCGGCATCGTGGGACTGGGGAAAGCAATTGAACTGCGCTTAGGAGAGATGGAGGTGGAGGCGAAACGGCTGACGACGCTGCGGGAACGGCTGTACACCGGGCTCGTGGCGCGCGTTGATCACGTCTACCTGAATGGCCATCCCACTCAGCGCCTGCCTGGTACACTGAACGTGTGTTTCGAGTACATTGAGGGCGAAGGGATTATTATGGGGCTGGACCTGGCGGGGGTGGCGGTCTCCAGCGGCTCGGCGTGCACCTCGGCAACACTTTCGCCCTCACACGTGCTGCTGGCGATGGGGGTGCACCCTGCCGTGGCGCAGGGTTCGATTCGTTTCGGCCTGGGGCGGGAGAACACCGAGGAGGACGTGGATTATGTGCTGGAGACATTGCCGCCAATCATTGAGCGGCTGCGCGCGATGTCCATGTTCTCGCCACAATCGCCCTTCCCGGAGGAAGCGGGACCCCAGCGATGGGGACATTAATGTCTTGAGGAGGCCAGACAGTGGCAGAATTCGGCTGGTACAGTGAGAAGGTGCTGGAACACTACCAGAACCCACGCAATGTGGGGGAGATCAAGGATGCCGACGGCGTGGGCGTGGTAGGCAACCCGGTCTGTGGCGACATGATGAAGATCACGATCAAGATCCGCGATGACCGGATCGAGGACGTGAAGTTCAGGACTTTCGGCTGTGGTGCAGCCATCGCCACCACGTCCATGGTGACCGAACTGGTCAAAGGGAAGACGCTCGAGGAGGCATTGCAGGTCACCAACCAGGACGTGGCCGAGGCATTGGACGGCCTGCCGCCCATTAAGATGCACTGTTCGCTGCTGGCCGAGGAGGCGATCAAGGCGGCGGTCGAGGACTACCGGGATAAAATGGCCAATGGCCAATGACCAATTACCAATTACCAATGACCAATTACCAATTACCAATGACCAATGACCAATGACCAATTACCAATGACTAAAGGCGGCTCGACAGGAGGGGGCGGTGGCGGAGATGGTATCTGACTGGCTGCGGAAACTGGAATCGAATCTGGCGGGCGTGCGCTCCCACGCGGCCTGGCAACTGGGCCAGCTGGGCGACACCAGCGCGGTGCCGGCCCTGATTCGGCTCCTGCAGTCGGACGAGAACGAGGACGTGCGCTGGACGGCGGCCTGGGCGCTGGCCGAACTGGGAGACGCAGCCGCGCTCCCGGCACTCGAGGCGGCCAGCGAGACGGATGAGAGCGACGAGGTTCGGTCGCGGGCCGGGGAAGCCCTGCGGGTGCTGAGGGGCGAAGGATGACAATGGACAGGGCAGCCTTGCAAAGACGAATTGACGAACTGGCGGAGGTGGAAGATGGCGTGCGCACTGTCCGCCTTCAGCAGGTGCACGGGTTGGCCGCCGCGTTCGGTTGCCCCATCCGGGAGGTGGAACTGGCGGCGCTGGAGGCGGGCGTCGTTCCCCGGCGCTACTGGCGCAACCTGGGCACGGTCGGTCTGGAAGGACAGGCCAAACTTCTGCGGGCTACGGTGGCGGTCGTCGGGCTGGGCGGGCTGGGGGGGTGCGTGGTGGAGGCGCTGGCTCGCATGGGGGTGGGGCGGCTGATCCTGATAGATGGCGACGTCTTCGAGGAGCACAACCTCAACCGGCAGATCTTGAGCGCCGAGGCGAAACTCGGTGTGGATAAGGTTCAGGCTGCGCGGCGGCGCGTCGCCGAGATCAACGGCGCGGTGGGGGTGGTGGGCCACACTGTGGCACTCACCCGCGAAAACCTGCCCCGACTCCTGGAAGGGGCAGACGTGGTCGTAGATGGCCTCGACCGGTTGCCCATTCGCCTGGTTCTGCAGGAGGGGGCCCAGGCGTTGGGCATCCCGATGGTGCACGGGAGCATTGCGGGCTTCCTGGGGCAGGTGATGACTATTTTCCCCGGAGATCCAGGCTTGCGCAGTCTGTACGGTGAGGGGGACGATCTCCCGGAGCAAGGGCTTGAGGCGCAACTGGGCGCTCCAGCGACGACGCCGATGGCGGTGGCAGCCTGGGAGGCGCAGGAAGTCGTGAAGGTCCTGCTCGGCCACGGGGGACTGCTGCGACGGCGGTTGCTGGTGATGGACATGGAGTCGGGCACGATTGAGGTCCTGCAGTTGGGTTGAAGCCACGACGACGTTTCCCAGGCAGGGAAGTGAGACCGAGCGGGCCTACTGAGGTAGGCCCGCTTGCGTTTGGAGTGACGGATGACGCTGTAGCGGGGACAGCGCACCGGCCTGAAGAGCCGCTGCTGGGCAGGTTTGCAACTCGACGCCGCCTGTTCACAGCGGCGCACCAAGCACTTTGACAATGGTCCTGGGCTGTGATATTCTCTCTCAGCCAGCGGAGGTGTGGCGTGGCGAGAGGCGTGGACAGGCTGTGTTTGGGCGCAGTTATGGCGCTGGGCGGGTTCCTGCGGGTCTACCAGATCGGCGGCAAGGGGCTCTGGCTCGACGAGGCTTACAGCATCTGGCTGGGCTGGCAGCCGGTGGGGGAGATGCTCTCGTGGCTGGTCCGCATTGACCAGCACCCGCCGCTCTACTACCTGTTGCTGCACTTCTGGATGGCCCTGGGCGACGATCCGGCGACCGTGCGGGCGCTCTCTGCCCTGTGCGGCACGCTGACCATCCCCGCGATCTATCTGCTGGGCCGCCGCCTGGCCGATGGCAGGATCGGCCTCCTCGCCGCGCTGATCCTGGCCGTTTCCCCCTTCCACGTGCGTTTCGCCCAGGAGACGCGCATGTACACGCTGCTGGCGCTGAACGCATCGCTGGCGCTGTACGCGCTGGTATGCCTGCTGGACAGGGTTTCAGGTTGCAATGTTTCAAGTTCCAGGTTAGATAAACGTGAAACCCACGGGCCCGACCTGGCCTGGCTGAGTTACGTGTTTTTCACGGCAGCGACATTGTTGACTCACAACGCGGCGGTTTTCCTTCCGGTTGCTACAAACATCCTCGTGCTGGGCCTGTTCCTGGTGAGAGTTTCAGGTTACAAAGTTCCAGGTTTCAGGTTAGGCGACTGTGAAACCTCAAACCTGAAACCTGAAACCCGATTCTTGCGCAACTGGCTGCTGGCCCAGGCAGGCGTGTTTCTGTTATGGAGTCCGTGGCTCCCGGCATTCGTCGTCCAGAGCGTAGGCGTCTACCGGGAGTTCTGGCTACCCGCGCCAACGTGGGGGACGGTCGTCGGTGCGGTGGGGGCCTTTGTGAGCGACTTTCTGCCGTTGCCGCCTGTCGGGGCTTATGCGGTGGGGATGCTGTACGCGGGGCTGGCGCTGCTGGGGCTGATCCACCTCCGCCGCCGCCCAGTGTGCATCGCGTTCCTGCTCGTCATCTTCACAACCCCATTCGTGGGCGAGTGGTTGGTCAGCCTGCGCCGGCCCATCTTCTACGACCGCACGCTGATCTGGGCCTCGCTCCCGCTCTACCTGCTGCTGGCCGCCGGTGTGCTCCAATTGCGCCGCTGGCCCTACGTCCTCGCTGTCATCCTGATGATCCTGACCTTCAACGGCCTCTCGCTGTGCGAGTACTACGTCCATTTTGAGAAGGAGCAATGGGACGACGCGGCTGCGTTCGTCGCAGAGCGGGTGGAGCCCAACGATCTGATTCTGTTCAACGCGACCTGGACACAAATCCCGTTTGACTATTACTTCCGCCGTATGTACAATCGCCCGGTGGCCGAGCACGGCGTGCCGGTAGACCTGTTCGACCGGGGCGTTTTGGAGCCAAAGATGACTGTGGACGATCTTCCCCACCTGCGGGCGCTCGTTCAGGGCCACGAGCGGGTGTGGCTGGTCTACAGCCACGACTGGTACACCGATCCGCAGGGGCTGATTCCTCCGGCGCTGGAAGAAGAACTTGACCTGCTCGACCGATGGGATTTCTATGGCCTGCAGGTATGGCTGTACGGAGTCGGTTGCGAGAAGAAGTCGCCGAATTTGACGCATCAGGCGAAATGGAAGAGTTAGCCGACGTTCTTGAGGTCGTATATGCCTTAGCGTCGGCTGAAGGCGTCAGCCAATTCCAACTTGAGGAGATGCGAGAGCAAAAACGAAGGGAAAGAGGCGGTTTCGATCGGAGGATTCTCCTCATAGAAACGATTTCGGACGGTAGAAGTCACGTGAAGGCTGCTGTCGGCTCGACGAATCCGGTCAAGATCGCGGCCACGATAGCGGTGTTGTGCCGTGTCTACGGCGGAGACGTGGGTGTGGATCCGGTGGCCGTGGAGAGCGGCGTCTCGCACCAGCCGTGGGGCAACGAGGAGACGCTGCGCGGCGCACTCAATCGGGCGCAGGCAGCACAACGCATGAGCGGCGCGACGCTGGGCGTCGGTTTCGAGGGGGGGCTGCTGGAGGTGCGGGGGCAGGTGTTCACCTGTGCCTGGTGTGCTGTCGTCCGCGACGACGGTGTGGTGGGCATCGCCGGTGGGGAGAACCTGCTCCTCCCGCCGTCCGTGGCGGCTGATGTGCGGGCGGGGGCGGAACTGGGGCCGGCGGTGGACGCGCTGACGGGGTTGCACAACACCAAGCAGGGCGGCGGCGCGATTGGCGCTCTGACTGGAGGCCAGCTCGACCGCCAGGCGGCTTACGAGCACCTGCTGACGATGGCGCTGGCGCGGCTGCTGACCCCGGCATACTACGAGCGGAACAAGGAGTAAGTGAAAATGATAAGCATTGAGGGACCCTGGTTCAAGGACGAACACGGACGGACGCTGATCCTGCGCGGCGTCAACCTGGGCGGGAGCACCAAAGTGCCCTTCCGGCCGGACGGCGCGACCCACATCCGGGAGGGATTCTACGATCATCGCAACATCTCCTTCGTGGGGCGGCCTTTCCCGCTGGAGGAGGCCGACGAGCATTTCTCCCGGCTGCGGGCCTGGGGCTTCACCTTCCTGCGCTTCCTGGTCACCTGGGAGGCAATCGAGCACGCCGGGCCGGGCATCTACGACGAGGAGTACCTGGACTACCTGTACGAGGTCGTGCGGAAGGCGGGCGAGTACGGCATCCATCTGTTCATTGACCCCCACCAGGACGTCTGGAGCCGCATGTCCGGCGGCGACGGCGCGCCTGGCTGGACCTTCGAGGTCGTGGGGATGGACGTCACCCGCTTCTCGGAGACAGGAGCGGCCATCGTCCACTGTATCCACGGCGACCCCTTCCCCCGTATGATCTGGCCGACCAACTACTCCAAACTGGCGGCGGCGACGATGTTCACCCTTTTCTTCGGAGGCAACGACTTCGCGCCGGAGACGAAGATACGCGAAATTATGGAGGAGGACGGCGAGCCAGTGCAGGAGTTCCTCCAGCGCCACTACATCAGCGCCATCAAACAGGTCGCGCTGCGGCTGAAGGATCTGCCCAACGTCGTGGGCTACGATACGATGAACGAACCGTCGTCCGGCCTCATCGGCTGGACGGATTTGAACTCCAGCGGCGGCATGCTGCGCCTGGGAGAGTCGCCCACTCCGTTCCAGGCGATGCTCCTGGGAGCAGGCTTCCCCCAGGAAGTCCAGGTGTGGGACATGCGGATCACGGGAGCCAAACGGCGCGGGCGCAATCTGGTGAACCCAGACGGGGTGCGCGTCTGGCGCGAGGGGAAGACTTGCGTCTGGAAGGAGAACGGCGTATGGGGCCTCGATGCGGACGGCGCGCCACGCCTGCTCCGGACCGACCACTTTGCGCGGGTCGGCAGCCGCCCGGTAGACTTTGCCAACGATTACCTGCGCCCCTTCGCCAACCGCTACGCCCGCGAGATTCGCTCCGTGAGCCCCGACGCTATCATCTTCGTCGAGGGCGCGCCGGGGCAGGGTCCTCCTCGCTGGGGGCCGGAGGACG
>Ga0307437_1001236_pt1 | contig 17433 bp, 10 predicted proteins | sample SalMarWE160390MG_FD_202146 | JGI IMG/M metagenome (GOLD analysis project Ga0307437, IMG submission 202146) | Salt marsh sediment microbial communities from the Plum Island Ecosystem LTER, Massachusetts, United States - WE1603-90 | ecosystem: Environmental > Aquatic > Marine > Intertidal zone >...
ATAAGTGGCAAGCATATCAGGAAATTAGCTATTTGATGCCTAAGACTTTTTGGGTAGGTGAACAGGATAATTTGCTTTCAGTTTTGCCGAAAATTAAAACTGACTGGGTAGTCCTTAAACCATATAACGGCCTAAAAGGTTTAGGAGTCTTTATTGGACCTAAGAAAGAGGCGGTGAATTTTCAATATCCGGAAAATTTCTCTCAATATATTGCTCAAGAATTTATTGATACATCCAAAGGTATTCCTCAATTAACTAAGAGTTTCCACGATTTGAGAATAGCTGTCATTAATACTAAAGCTGTTTGGAGTCATGTTCGCGTTCCGTCTCAAGGGAGTTTTAAGGCCAATGCAGCTGATGGTGGGTTAACGGAGGTTAAACTTAGGTTAGTGCCGGAATCAGTAAAGAAAATTATTCCTGTAGTTGCTCAAAAATTTTACCGAAAATATGATAATCCTATCTTTAGTTTGGATTTTGGTTTTGATAAAAAAGGTAAACCTTGGCTTTTTGAGATTAATGACCAGATTGGTTTTCCCCGTTGGGAGATGAGGCAAAGAAATGTCTTTCTAAAAGAATTGGTTAAAAACTTTAAGGAAAAATTAGAGGATGACAAATGAAACACTTAAGTCAAGAAAAAGTAGCGGTAGCGGTGTCTGGTGGGGTGGATTCAGGAGTTACAGCAGCATTATTAATTAAAAAAGGTTATCAATGTGAAGCTTTTCATTTAAGACTTTGTCATCAATGTTCTTCTTTTGAATCTTTGAAGTTTGCCCAAAAAACAGCCCAAAAATTAAAAATTCCTTTTCATTTAATCGATTTAACGGAAATTTTTAAGGAAAAAATTATTGAGAGATTCTTAAAAGATTATGCGTCTGGTTTAACCCCAAATCCTTGCGTAATTTGTAATCAGCTTATTAAATTCGGCGAATTGTTAGATTATATTCGAAAATTAGGTTTTGACTATTTAGCCACTGGCCATTATGCCCAAATAAAAAAAGACCAAGAAAGATTTCATCTTTTAAAAGGAAAAGATAGGATTAAAGATCAGTCTTATTTTCTTTATCGTTTAAAACAATCACAACTAAAACATCTTTTATTCCCTTTAGGGAATCTTAAGAAAAAAGAAGTTATAAAACTGGCAAAAAAATGGCATTTGCCAGTGGCTTTTCGTCCAGAATCTCAGGAAATTTGTTTTTTGCCAGAGGATGATTATCGACCCTTTTTAAAACGTTACTTAAAAAAAGAAATCAAACCAGGGGAAGTTGTTGATATTAAAGGTCGAATTATTGGTCAACATCAAGGCCTACCTTTATATACTGTTGGCCAGAGACATGGTTTTACTATTAATTCCAAGTTTCAGACGTCGGTTTTACCCCCTTACTATATTATCAATAAAGATATTAAAAAGAATCGTTTGATTGTTGGTTTTGGTAAAGAAACAGAGAAGAAAGAGTTCTTTGCCAAAAATATTAATTGGGTTGATGAAAATTGCGGTTTGAAGTCTTTAAATTATAATTTAAACTGTAAAGTGAGGATTAGGCATCAGGGTGAGTTTTATTCAACTTACTTACAGATTCAAAAAAACAAGGTAAAAATTACTCTCCATGAGCCTGAAAGGGGAATTACTCCGGGCCAATCAGCTGTCTTTTATCAGAAAGATGAAGTTTTGGGTGGGGGAATTATTGTCAGTTGATGATTGACAATTCAAAAGAAAAATGATTAAATGTTTTTCAGGATGACTTAAAACGTGGCCAAGTGAAAGTTTTGGGTTTTAACCCCGCTTGGCGGGGTTTTTTAGTCTCAATTTGTCCTTTGACAATCAGGAAGTGGTAGGAATTTTTTTGAGAATTTGATCCTGGTTCAGGATGAACGCTAGCGGTGCGCCTTAAGCATGCAAATCGAGCGGGGTTCGCAAGAACCCAGCGGTGGACGGGTGAGTAACACGTAGGAATCTACCCTTTGGTGAGGAATAGCCTTCCGAAAGGAGGGGTAATACCGCATATCTTTGCAAGAAGAAAGGGCTTAACTGCCCGCCGAAGGAGGAGCCTGCGTCCTATCAGCTTGTTGGTAAGGTAATGGCTTACCAAGGCTTTGACGGGTAGCTGGACTGAGAGGTTGGTCAGCCACAATGCTACTGAGATACGGAGCATACATCTACGGATGGCAGCAACTGGGAATCATGCGCAATGGGCGAAAGCCTGACGCTGCGACACCGCGTGGAGGATGAAGGTTTTCGGATCGTAAACTCCTTTTTTCTAACTATCATGGTTAGAAGAATAAACACCTGCAAACTACGTGCCAGAAGCCTCGGTAATACGTAGGGTGTAAGCGTTATCCGGATTTATTGGGCGTAAAGAGTTTCGTAGGCGTTTAATTAAGTTTTTGGTTAAAGCCCAAAGCTCAACTTTGGAGAAGCCAAAAAAACTAATTGAATAGAGAGTCTTAGGGGATGCTGGAACACTTGGTGTAGGGGTGAAATCCGTTGATATCAAGTGGAATACCAAGGGCGAAGGCGAGCATCTGGGAGACTTCTAACGCTGATGAACGAAAGCTAGGGGAGCAAAGCGGATTAGAGACCCGTGTAGTCCTAGCCGTAAACAATCCTCGCTAGATTTCTTTAACATTCGTTAAGGGAGTCGTAAGTTAACACGTTAAGCGAGGCGCCTGGGGAGTACGGCCGCAAGGCTAAAACTCAAAGGAATTGACGGGGACCCGCACAACCAGTGGAGCATGTGGTTTAATTCGATACGAAGCGAAAAACCTTACCTGGGCTTGACATCCAAGCGTTCTATTTCCGGGAAACCGGAGAAATCCGTAAGGAGGCTTGGACAGCTGCTGCATGGCTGTCGTCAGCTCGTGCCGTGACCTTAAAAATCTCGCGGCTTCTGTTAGTAATAGCAGATGAAAAACTGACTCATATCGGTGGAGCTTCTTGACTTTCGGATTTTATTCGGGTTAAGATTGTAATACCGAGGGAAGTCGAAATTTTATGGTGAGGGGAAAGTTTAAGCTGAATTCAAAAATTATTCTGACAAATCGTCAGAAAGAGATTTTAATTGGTTCTTTTCTTGGTGATGCTTATATCACTAAAAGAGGACAGATTCAGTTTGAACAGAGCGCTAAACAAAAAGAATATCTTTTTTGGAAACATCAAGAGTTAAATTCCATTTCATATAAGAATGTAAGTAAAGTAAATCGTTTTGATAAAAGATTTAATAAAACTTATACTTCTTATCGATTTTGGACGAGACAATATTTTAGGTTTTTAAGAGAAAAATTTTATTCCAAAAATAAAAAGATTATTCCAAGAGACATTCATTTTACTCCATTAATTCTAGCAGTTTGGTATATGGATGATGGCTGTTTTAGTCATCAAAAATGTATCATTTCTACTGAATCTTTTTCTAAAAAAGATATTTTCTTTTTAAAGAAGATTCTTTTAGATAATTTTGGAGTTGAGGCCTCTTTAAAAAGTGACTCAAAGCTTTTAATTAGAAAAGTAAGCTTTAATAATTTCTTTTCTGTTATAAAGCCTTATATTATTCCCTCAATGTACTATAAAATTTTTGACCCCGTAACGACTTCTTCTTGTTGAAACAAGAAGAGATAGCAGTCATTTTAAAAATTTAAGGCTGTTATAATACGTCAGCTTCCAGTAAACACTGGAAGATGGTATAGTCTGAACTCATTTTAATTTAAAGTGAGCGGAGGTGTTCCTTTAAGTAGGGTAACGAGCGCAACCCCCATTCTATGTTAAATATTCATAGGAGACCGCTTATCTTTTAGATAGGAGGAAGGAGGGGATGACGTCAAGTCAGCACGGCGCTTATGTCCAGGGCAACACACATCCTACAATGGCGAAAAACAATGGGTTGCCAAACCGTAAGGTGGAGCTAATCCCTGAAATTTCGTCTCAGTTCGGATTGTGGGCTGAAATTCGCCCACATGAAGTTGGAATTGGTAGTAATCGCGAATCAGCAGGTCGCGGTGAATACGTTCTCGGGTCTTGTACACACCGCCTTTAATTTTTAAAAGCGCGCGTGGCAGTATTTATCACTAGTAGGTTAAAATCCTACTCATGTTTTAAAAACATGATAGCCAAAAAAAATTCACTTTTGTGAATTGACAGTCATAGCACCGTAAGGTCTATGGCGGAGGGTCTGAGGCAAAAAGCAGCCAATATTTAACAATCTCAGCGACTCCTGCTGGGCGGTCAGAAGGAAGTTGTTTTTAAAAGATTGATTGGATGTTTGGAAAAGTGATATTTATAACCCACGGAGATCCTATCAAGATGAGGATTATTACTTGATAGGAAGTCAGCAGATTCATAGTAGGTATTGAGAGGAGTTTATTTTCAATTTAAACTGAGAATAAATACCCGAAGAAATACCGAAGGGGTCTACGAAATGGTAAATGCTAGCTATATTGTTGGTTTAACTGACGGAGAAGGTTGCTTTTTAGTTCAACTTAGGAATGATTGTCGGATTATTCTAAGATACTTTATTACTCAGCGTTTTGATAATAAAGAGCTTTTAGATAAAGTTTGCCAATTTTTCAAAATTGGCTATGTCTATAGAAAATTTCAAGGCAATGATCGAACTAAAATGACCTTTGTTTACGAAGTAACAAAACAAGATGATATCCAAAAAGTGATTGTTCCTTTTTTTAAGAAGCATGAACTTCAGGGTGTTAAAAGAATTTCTTTTACAAAATTTGCTCAAATAGCAAAAATTGTCAAGAATCGCCAAGATACTCGTAAACTAACCGCAGGTGAACTAAATAAAGTTTGGCATTTAAAGCTTACAATGAATACTCTTCATAATAAGCCAAGAAACATTTCGGCTCGCCCGGTGCGGGAAATCCGCTCGCCGGGTGGGAACGGGAAATAACCTCAAATTATCCCAATCCGTCAAGTGAGCAGAGTCGGTGGCACCCGAAACCTTCTTTTTGAGGGCTAAGGTGAAATCGGTAATGAGCACTAAGTCGTAACAAGGTATCCGTTCTGGAAGGAGCGGATGGATCACCTCCTTTCTGGAGTAATTTACGGCCCAGACTTTTTTATTAAAGTTATGGGGAAGTACACCCAAGTTTTGTTGAATTTCTTGTTAAAAAATCAACCTTCCTACCACTTTTTGGTTGTCAAACAAAAAACCCTCCGAAAAAGGAGGGTTTTTGATGGATTAATTTTATTTTTTAGGAATTCTTTCGATAAGAGTATCTTTGTTGAGAAACTTTAATTACCTTTTCCCGGTTTTGATTTTTGGATTGTGGTAGAGGTAGAGTATAGGCAAAAAATGGCCTAGAGGTCAGATTATCAATGGCTAATTTAATGATAACTTGAAAGTTGGAAAGACCGACTAAGTCTTTTTGAACAAAAACACCACCAAATTCCTTTTCCAAAATAAAAGCGTCTTCTGCTCCGACCAAAAAGGAAATGAGGGTGCCAGCATTGCCAAAAATAGCTTTTTGCACCGGCAGGTCAATTTGAGCCATATATTGGTTAGCTAAGCAAAGATTCAAGCGATATTTTCTGGCTTCCGATAAAATTTTAACAAAAGAACTGGTGGCAAAATTTTGAAACTCATCAACATAAAGGTAAAAATCTTTTCTCTGGGATTCGGGAATGTTAACCCGATTCATCGCGGCCAGCTGGATTTTACTAATAATCATCGCTCCCAATAAAGCGGCGTTATCTTCACCTAAGCGTCCTTGTGATAAATTAAGAATCAAAATTTTACCTTCATTCATGATTTTTTCCAAATCAATGGTTGATTTTGGTTGGCCGATGATGGCTCTGATGGAAGGCGAAGAGACAAACTGGCCGACTTTATTTAGAATAGGCGAGATGGCTTCCTGTTGAAGTCTATCCGGCATTTTTTCAAATTCACTTTGCCAAAAGTTGCTCAAGACTGGATCGTTTAATTTTTGGACTACTTGATGGCGAAAATCCCTGTTGGTGAGGATTTTAGGAATATCAACCAGAGTGCTACCCGGAGTTTGAGCCAAAGTTAAAAGGGTATTGCGTAGGATATGTTCCAAACGGGGTCCCCAAGAAAAGGAGTAAATTTTGTAAAAAATCGAAATAATACCGGAAGTAACCAATTCAGCTTGAGTTAGGTCATTAACTTCCAAAATATTAATCGCAAAAGGATTTTCTTTATCGGATGGATCAAGGTAACAGACATCATTAATCCGGTGTGAAGGAATATAATCCAATAAAATTTCTGAGAGGTCGCCGTGGGGGTCAATGACGGCAAGGCCGTGTTTTTTCTTCATGTCATCAATAGCCATGTTAGCAATGAGCGTTGATTTTCCGGTGCCAGTTTTCCCGATGAGATACATGTGGCGTCGTCGGTCGGATTGTTTGATGCCAAAGGTAATGACACGATTTTTGTATTCGGTTCGAGCAAAAAAGTTGATTTCTTTCTTTTGTTCGTCGGTCAAGTCAGTAGCGACTGGCAGATTTTCTGGAGCTTCGGTTAAAACTTGTCTTCCCCAAGTGATATTGGGAATTTTTGTTTGGGCACTTGGTAAATGCCATAAACTGGCGGTTTCTGAAATAGTTAGGATTTGAAATTTTGGGGTGAATTCCGCCGACCGCTGGCAAATGGCTTGTTTAAATTTATTCTTTTTTATAAGCGACGCTTTTTGAAAAATAAAACCATTGCCGTCGCCACGGGTAAAGATGGCAAAACCGCCTGACAACGATTTTAGAAGACTTTGGTTGGAAGTCATAATTCTAACACCCACTTTTAAACCCTCTTCTTGGATTTTCTGGCGGATAAGGGCTTCTCCTGGTAAAGGCCGGCGTTCGGTTTCACTGACTTTAATACCGGTCTCTACTACCTTTTGGGCTTGTCTTTGCCAGCCAGAGGGGGCTTTTTGAATGATTAACTGGACCAAAGTTTTATCATTTTCACTACCTTTAGACATAACCGCCAAAAGGCTGGCTAAGGGATCGGTTTCCTGAAAATCTTTAAGAGTTTTTAAAGGATAATAAAAGCTATTATTTAAAACCATTTGGCCGAAAGATAAACTTTCTTGAGACCAAGAAGAAAGATAATCAGGGATTCGGTTCAAGACTGACAAAGGGTAAGAAGCTAAAATTTGACTTTCAAAATAAGGTAACATTGATTCATTAAGAACAACGCAGAAATGAATTTGCTGGTGGTCGCAAACAATTTCCAAAGCCAGAGATTCTCCCTGACGGCCTTTTAAATGGTCCAAAAAAGAAGGGGAAGAGAGGATACGGGTGAAGCCGGAGAATAAAGGAATGGCCGATTCCATGGCATACTCGTTCTCGCGCGGGACTTTAATTTCAAAAATAATCTTTTGTTCCATGTTCTTAACTATATTATAGCAGATTTTAATTCTAAAAAAGAGATTGATTGCAAACTAAAATTAATTATCCTATAGCTTGACTTTTAAGGAATATTTATGGTATGATTCTTTCTAGCTTGGTTGGTTCTTTTAAAAGGAGTGGTGTAAGTGAAGACTTTTAAGAAATTAATAGTACTAATAGTAGTGTTAATTTTTTTGTTGCCTGCTATTTTCGGTTGTTCTCCTAAAACTAAAGAAGTTTACATTTCTTTAGTCCCGACTACATATCATGAAGTTGGGGGAGATACCTTTAATTACAAGATAAATGGTGTTTGGGTAGCAAATTATCATTCAGGTTTAAATCATTTTTCAGGTAGGATTGTGGTTGAGGTTTTTCAGACAGTCTACAGTACCTCTAAAAAAATCATGACGGTTTACATAGAGTCAGAAGAATTAAAGAATGGTAATTGTATAAGCTATATTTATGAAATCTGGGGGCCATCAGATAAACGAACTCAGGAAATAACAATTACAATTCAAGATTCTAATTCTGGAGAGAGAAAAATCGCTTCGGTAACAATATAAAAAATATAAAAAAGAGACAGCCAAAGCAAAAACGGAGGACGTTAGCCTCAAGCCTAATTTCCTCCGTATTTTTTTGCCTTTTTTTGGACCTCAATTTATGTTAAAATTTCTTTGTTTGGGCGATTGGTTCAGTGGTAGAACGCTTCTCTGATAAAGAAGAGGTCCATGGTTCGATTCCATGATCGCCCACTAACCATTGACAATCTCTTTGGAGATTGATAGAATAACTTTTGTTGCAAGACAGCTTATGATAATTCAAACACAATCCTTAACTAATAGAGATCGCTTTTGGCGTGGAACTTAGGATTGATTAAAGCTCTTTGAAGTAAAGCTGGCTTGGCCAGTTTTTTTAGTTTTACGGGCCTGTAGTTCAGTTGGAAGAACACCTCGTTTGCAACGAGAAGGTCAGCGGTTCGAACCCGCTCGGGTCCACCTAGCTCCTTGAAAAGTGAATAGAATTCCTATTAATTAAAAAGCTACTTTTACTAAAGCAGACAACGGATGTCTTGGCTGTTTGAGCCGATGAAGGACGTTGCCGTCAACGAAAAACGCCGGGGAGGTGACAAGCAACCTGCGATCCGGTGGTGTCCGAATGGGGAAACCCCCTCTTTTGAGGAGTTTGTGCTTTGCACGAACAGGGAACCATCTGAACTGAAACATCTCAGTAAGGTGAGGAAAAGAAGCCGCGTCTAGCGCGGGATTCCGTCAGTAGCGGTGAGCGAAAGCGGAGAAGCCTAAACCCAGATTTTTCTGGGGGTTGCGGGGCAAGAAACATGGGATTGGTTAAGGATAGAAGAAGACCTTGGAATAGGTCGCCAAAGAAAGTGAAAGTCTTGTATTCGAAATTCAAGACCACCCTATTTTGTACCCAAGTACCACGGGACACGATCGTCCTGTGGGAATCTAGCTAATCACAGGCTAAGGCTAAATACTCAAATAGACCGATAGTGTACCAGTACCGTGAGGGAAAGATGAAAAGTCCCTATGAAAGGGAGTGAAATAGAACCTGAAATTGTCTGCTAACAAACAGAGAGAGTTCTGCTTGCAGAATAATCTCGTGCCTATTGAAGAATGAACCGGTGAGTGTTTGATGACCGCTTAGTCTAACCAAGTTTGACTTGGGGAGGCAGAGCGAAAGCGAGTCTTAACAGGGCGATTTGGCGGTTTTCAGACGACCCGAAACCGGGTGAGCTAACCATGAGCAGGGTGAACTCCGATTAATATCGTGAGGGAGGCCCGCACTAGTGTCTGGTTCAAAAGGCTTGGATGACTTGTGGTTAGGGGTAATATGCTAAACGAACCCGGAGATAGCTGGTTCTCCCCGAAATATATAGAGGTATAGCGTTCATCAAAATTTACACTGGGGTAGAGCACTGAATGGGCCTGGAGTGGTAACACCCCATGCTCAATCAAACTCCGAATACAGTGTAATCTGATGGGCAGTCAGTCTTGCCGGGCTAAGCTGGTGAGACTAAAGGGAAACAGCCCAGACTCTCATCTAAGGTCTCTAATTTTACTTAAGTGTTTTAAGGAAGTAAGATTGCTAAAACACCCAGGAGGTTGGCTTAGAAGCAGCCATCCTTTAAAGAAAGCGTAACAGCTCACTGGACGAGGAATCTTGCGCCGCAAATCCAGGAGGCTAAAGTAAATACCGAAGATAGAGATGCGATTTTATCGCGTGGTAGGGGAGCGTCGATACTACAGTGAAGCCAAGCTGTAAGGCGAGGTGGAGCGGTATCGAGTGAGAATGCCGGTATGAGTAGCGAAAGGCCGATGAGAATTCGGCCCGCCGAATGTCCAAGGTTTCCCACGTAATGTTCGTCAGCGTGGGGTTAGTCGGTCCTAAGGCGAGCTCGCCGTCCTGGCGGGGTAGTCGATGGATAGCAGGTTTATATTCCTGTACCTTAACTGAATCGTTATCAGCTAGGGAGTGACGGAATTTGATAAGTAAGGTGTTTTATTGATTTAGCATTTGAACAACAAGTCAGTTCTAATTGGCAAATCCGTTAGAATGACGGCAAGTTGGATGAAAAGTTTTCTGGCAACAGAGAACAATCTTGCTGATTTAAGTTTCCAAGAAAAGCTTCGTAGCGAGAGACAGTTAAGACCGTACCGAAAACCGACACTGGTGGACTGGACGAGTAGTCTAAGGCGAACGGGAGAAGGGAGTTTAAGGAACTCGGCAAAAAATCTGGACGTAACATTTGGAGATGTCCTACCTCCTTTTGGAGGTCACAGCAAAAGAGTGCTTACCGACTGTTTAACTAAAACACAGGTCTCTGCAAAGGCGTAAGCCAAAGTATAGGGGCTGAGGCCTGCCCAGTGCCGGAAGGTTAAGGGGAGCCACTTGTGGTGAACTGAAGCCCCGGTAAACGGCAGCAGTAACTATGAATAGATTGTAGTTGTAAAACCTAGCTATATGCTGGAAAATCTTGAGTATCCGACAGTACCAAATTATATTAAGGTAAAAATCTGTTCGGTGGAGACAATCAGCAGGAAAGGCTTGAAATGTTTTCAAGAATCCTCAGAGACTATACGCTAGGATCCGATTTTAAATCGAGATATGATATAGTCCGACCTCATGGGCGACCATGAGACTCCGTATCCAATCGGAGCTTGTAACAAAGTGAACTGTTCTACGGTAGCGAAGTTCCTCGACAGGGGACGATTCATTGTAAGGTGAATTGGAAAATTGGCTGTATGCTGGAATATCTGAGTATCTTGCATTACCTGAGATAAACATTTAACATGGAGTTATGTCGGGTGACAATATGACAAGTGCAGACAATCAGCAGGAAACACTGTATTATTTTACCGGATTTTTGACCGGAGAAGGTTCCTTAAGTCTTATCAAAGCAACAAATAGAAAAGGAGGAACAGGTTTTTACTATACTCCTGATTTGACTATCAGCAATAGCGATTTGTCTCTTTTAAAAGAAACAAATAGAGTTGTTGCTAATGGAAAAGGAATTATTACTTCAATTAAAGGAGGATATAATCTTTCAATCAGAGGTAAAAAGAAAGTAAAAACTATTCTTTATTTCTTGAATAAATATCCACCTTTAAGTGGAGATTTAATTCGGGAAAAGATTTTTCTTCTTCATAAGGCTATTTCAATTCTTTCTAAAAAGAAGAATCGGAATAAACGGCTTAAAGGAGAAGAAGAAAAAATTGAAAAGCTAAGAGAAAGATTTAAGGAGATTAAAAGAACAGCAAAAGCTAATAAACATTTTTCTAATATAAGATCAACCAGTAGAAAAATAGGTTATTTTTTAGCTGGAATAGTTGATGCAGAAGGATCTATGGGGTTAAAAAGATCGGGAAACCGAAAACAACCTTATTTTTGTGTTCTAATGCGTGAAGAAGCGATTATTGATTTATTCCAAAAATATTTTGGTTTTGGTCAAAAATATTATCGCCCATCGGAAAAACTATTTCATTTCGAAACGGCAAAAAGGGAAAATGTTAGGCGACTTTGTAAATTCTTTTTAGAAAAATATCCGGTAAAAATCTCGAGAAATCGAGAACGTTTTAAAAAATTACAGTGGTTCCTCAACGACTATACGCCAAGATCCCAATAAATTGGGATTATGATATAGTCTGAACTTTGATGCGAATCAAAGAACTAGACAGAAATGTTCTAGCCGTCTTAAATATAATTTTTAAGATAGTAACAAATTTGTGTCGTGTAAGTTACGACCCGCATGAATGGTGTAACGAGTAAGCAACTGTCTTGAACTCTCCCCCGGCGAAATTGAAATGGCCGTGAAGATGCGGCCTACTTACTGCAGGACAAAAAGACCCCGTGGAGCTTTACTACAGCTTGGCATTGAAAAATTTAAATGAACTGTTGAGAATAGGTGGGAGTCTTCGGACGTCAGTGAAATACCACTCTTTTGTTTATGTTTTTCTCACTAAAATATGCTGGAAACGCATATTGGGACAGTGTCTGGTGGGTAGTTTGACTGGGGCAGTCGCTTGCTCAAAGGTAATGCAAGCGTACCAAGGTCGGCTTAGCGCGGATGGAAATCGCGCTGGACGTATAAAGGCAAAAGCCGGCTTGACTGCGAGACTGACAGGTCGAGCAGGAACGAAAGTTGGTCTTAGTGATCCCCCGCTCAACTGTGATAGTTGACGGGGCTTAACGGATAAAAGCTACCCCGGGGATAACAGGTTAGTCGCGCCCGAGAGTCCATATCGACGGCGCGGTTCGACACCTCGATGTCGGCTCAGCGTATCCTGGGGCTGAAGAAGGTCCCAAGGGTTGGTCTGTTCGCCCATTAAAACGCTACGTGAGCTGGGTTCAGAACGTAAATAACATTGCGTTCTATCATAGTAATATGGTAAAATAAATCCGACTAATATCGGTGAAACCCTCCTGAATTTTATACCGAACAATTCAGAGGGCAATACCGAGGGAAGATAAAAGTCCTGTGACTGAAGAAGAAAAATCTTATATTGCTGGTTTTCTAGATGGAGATGGTTGTATTATGCTACAGTTGGTACCTAGACATGATTATTTTTTAGGTTATCAAATAAGAGCAAGTATTGTCTTTTATCAGAAAACCAAGTTTAAAGATTTCCTCTTTTGGTTAAAATCAAAATTTAAGGTTGGTTATATTCGTGAACGTCCTGATGATATAACTGAGTATACTATTGTTGGTTTTAAAGCGGTAGAAAGAGTTTTAAATAGTTTAATTCCTTATTTAAAACTTAAAAAGAAACAAGCTAAATTAGCTTTAGAGATAATAGAAAAAACACCAGCAAAGAAAAGAAAAATTTATACTCCAGAGTTACTTTTGGAGTTGGCTAAAGAAGTTGATAAATTTGCTAATCTTAATTATTCCAAAAAAAGAAAAAATACTTCTGTTGAAGTAGAGAATTTTCTAAGGTCACATAAACTTTTATCCCCGTAGAGACTGATCCTTGTACCATACGGTACAAGGTGAGATAGATTGCTGTTGTCCAGTTTGGGCAAATTTTATAGTATCTATCAGACGTCGGCTCCTACTTTTTGACTTAATATCAAAGAAAGAGGATGAAGGTATAGTCCATGCCAGTAGAAATATTGGATAAACATGCGTAAGACAGTTCGGTCTCTATCCGCAGTAAGCGCAGGATATTTGAGGGAATCTGTCGGTAGTACGAGAGGACTCCGATGGGGGGATCCCTGGTGTGCCAGTTGTTTCTATCAAGAACAGCGCTGGGTAGCTAAATTCCTAATGGATAACTGCTGAAAGCATCTTAAGCGGGAAGCCATCCCCAAGATAAAATATCCATGTGTGTTTACACACTGAAGATCACCCGTAGACTACGGGTTTAATAGACTGGAGGTGTAAGTGGAGTAATCCATTCAGCTGACCAGAGCTAAATGATCAAAAAAGTAGTTTTTAATAGGAATTTCTGTTCACCTTTCAGGGAGTTTACCCCGGTGATTGGAGCGCCGTCGAACTACCCCTTTCCATTCCGAACAGGGTCGTCAAAGGCGGCAGCGGGAACGATAGTTGTTCCGCGAGGAACTGCGAAAATACCTCATTGCCGGGGTATTTTTTTTAGTGTAAAATAAGCAAAGCTTGTTTTTCTCCGGCAAAGCCGGATTAAAATAAATCCATTCAATCAATTGAAAGTGAGGTAAAAGTGAGTGCCCAAATCAAAAAAGAACGCGAATCAGGCGACTAAAAAAACTTCTAAGAAGACAGAAGCTGTTTCTACTATTCAATCTACTTCAAAAGCAAAAACAATGGATGATTTGTTAAAAAATTATTCTTGGCATGGTTTTAAAAAAGGAGAAGTTGTTGAAGGAATTATTACGGAAAAGAATAACAAAGCGGTTTGGATTGATATTGGGGCTAAAACAGAAGGCCTTATTTTAACTAAAGAGCTTAGAGTCGCCAGAGATTTTGTTAATAGATTGAAGGTGGGTGACAAAATTACCGTTTCCATTTTCCAGCCGGAAAACGAAAACGGTTATCCTTTGCTTTCCTTCAGGAAAACTCTTAATAATTTTGTTTGGGGAGAATTTGAAGAGAAACTAAAAACTGGTGAGCCGATTAAGGTTAGAGGTAAAGAAGCTAATAAGGGTGGTTTGGTTGTTGATGTTAATGGCTTTTTTGGTTTTATTCCGACTTCCTGCTTTGGGGCTAAAATGGCCGGTAAGATAAAAGATTTAATTAACAAAAGTTTTGAGGCTAAAATAATTGAGGTTGACAGAGAAAAAAACCGCCTTATCTTATCGGAAAAAGAAGTTTCAGAAAAAGCTTTACTTGAAGAACAAAGAGAAGCCTTGAAAAAAATCAAAGTCGGTGATGTTTTTGAGGGTGAGATTAGTGGCGTCATGCCTTTTGGGCTTTTTGTTAAGATTAAAGTTGGTAAATATCCAATTGAAGGTTTAGTTCATATTTCTGAAATTTCTTGGGAAAAAGTTGATGAACCAAGTAAGTTTTATAAACCAGGTGATAAGGTTAAAGTTAAGACTTTGTTAGCTGACAAAAAAACCGGTAAAATTAATTTTTCTCTGAAACAACTTCAAGAAGATCCTTGGGTAAAGATTGAAAAAGACTATCCGGTTGATACCAAAGTTAAAGGGGAAGTTGTTCGTTTGGCGCCTTTTGGTGTTTTTGTGGTTTTAGACAAGGGTATTGAGGGTTTAATTCATATTTCCAAGATTCCCGCTGAAAAAGCTTTAAAAGCTGGTGATAAAGTTGATTGTTTTGTGGAATCAATTGATAAAGAGGCTCGAAAAATGAGTTTAGGTTTGGTTTTGAAAGAAAAACCCATCGGTTATAAATAATAAAGCTGCTTTATACGAAACTAATTTAATTAATTAAATATGGCTAGAGCTACTACCAAATTTGTCTGTCAGCAGTGCGGTATGGAGTCGCCTAAATGGTTGGGGAAATGCCCGGAATGCGGCGAATGGAATTCCTTTATTGAAACGGTTATCCCGACAACGAAAAAAGGTTTCTCAATTGAAACATCTTTCAGTGTCTCTCCACAAAAACTTTCACAAATCAAATCAGTTGATTTAAAGAGGATTAAAACCAACATTAGTGAATTTGATCGAGTTTTAGGTGGAACTGGTATTGTTCCTGGTTCAGTTGTTTTAGTGGCTGGTGAACCGGGTATTGGTAAATCAACTTTAATGTTGGAGTTGGGGGATAAAGTTGGTGCTTTCTATGTTTCTGGTGAAGAATCTCTTCATCAACTTAAACTAAGAGCGGAAAGATTAAAAATTAAAGGTGAAAAACTTCTTTTTCTTTCAGAAACAGATGTTGATGTTATTTTAGAAACAATTAAGAATTTTAATAAAAACAAAGAATTTAGAGTTCTGATTGTTGATTCAATCCAGACCCTTACAACTCAAGATTTAACCAGCTCAGCTGGTTCAGTTGGACAAGTTAGAGAATGCGCATCTAAATTACTCAGAATGGCCAAATCTTCTAATATAGCTGTCTTTTTGATTGGACATGTAACTAAGCAAGGAATGTTAGCTGGCCCTAAAATTTTAGAGCATATGGTTGACACCGTTCTTTCCTTAGAAGGGGAGAAATTTGGAGCCTTTCGTCTTTTACGGACAACAAAAAATCGCTTTGGGGCGACTGATGAGGTTGGGGTTTTTGAAATGACTGATAAAGGGATGGTGGGCATTGAAAATCCTTCAAAGCTTTTCTTATCTCAAAGGCAAAAAAGTGTTCCGGGTTCGATAATTGTCGCCACCATGGAAGGAACAAGGCCGGTTTTGGTGGAAATTCAAGCTTTGGTAACCTCCAGCCAGCTGGCGATACCAAGAAGAGTGGCTTCGGGCATTGATTATAACCGCCTGCAGTTAATTGTGGCGGTTTTATCCAAAAGATTAGGTTTACCTTTGGGAAATTTTGATGTTTTAGTTAATGTGGCTGGAGGATTAAGAGTTGAAGAACCGGCGGCTGATTTAGGTGCGGCCTTGGCCATTTATTCTTCTTTTAAGAATTTAGCCGTTGATCCTAAGACGGTTGTTTTTGGTGAATTAGGTTTGTTAGGGGAAATAAGGTCGGTTTCTCAAAACAATCAAAGAATTAAAGAGGCTAAAAGATTAGGTTTTACAAAAATTATTAGCCCAGAAAAATATTCCTCAGTAAATCAAGCCATTAAAAACTTCAAATAAAAAAATAATCCCTTTTTACTTATCCACAGCCTTTAAATTTTGTTTAAAAAAGCTAAATTTGAAGCTAAATTTGAAGGATTATTTTCTATAGGATTGCTATATTTTTATGATAATTTTCTTATAGGCTTGACATTTGAAAAATAATGTGCTAAAAACAAAGAGCATTACTACCGCTACACAGTAAAGGTACGAATAGCAATGCTCTCTGCAATCCGATTGTTAGGCCAGGACAGGTGATCTAACAATCATCTTGAACATAACATAGCCTTTAATTTTTGTCAAGAGTTCAGGAACGTTTTTTGGCACTTTAGAAGGTAAATTCTTTTTGTTTTTCGTACTTCTCGTGGGGGAACGTATGTAGGGCAGGCGTGCGTTCTCCCATAAGGAGTATGAGAATTAGGTAAAGTACCACTTGACAAGAGATTTTGTTTTCTGTTTAAATCAAGTAAAGATTGTTTAAGTGATTCCTCTTTGATTTCATAATGTTATTCATTATCTATTTCCATTAATTTTATGGTAACTAAAAAAAATCTTACTGTAGATGAACTAGTTGGTTCTCTTCCAGAAAAAGAATCCACTAGGACAAAACCTGAGACAAAAAAAGAACCAGTTAAAACTGAAGTTGCTGTGACGCAGAATAATTTTGATGGCTTGGTTGATAATCGTGTTATCCCTGATGCCGGTATTCCCACTCAATACATGGAGGGAATTTTGGATGTTTCAACAGAAGGCCATGGTTATTTACGTCCTAATTTTTCGCCTTCAGAAAAGGATGTTTATATTTCCTCTTCTCAAATTCGTCGTTTTTATCTCCGCCCCGGCGATATGGTTGGTGGTCAAGTTAGAGCTCCTAAAGAAAAAGAGCGTTACTATGGTCTTTTAAGGGTAGAAAAAGTTAATAATATTAATATTGAAAAATTAGGTAAAAGACCTCATTTTGATAATTTAACCCCGGTTTATCCTGATGAACAAATTAAGCTTGAGACAAGTAAGACACCACTTTCAACTCGGGTGATTGATTTGATTTCACCAATTGGTCGCGGCCAACGAGGTTTGATTGTTTCACCACCTAAGGCCGGTAAGACATGGCTTTTAAAAGATATTGCCAATGGCATTACGACTAATTACAAGGATATTCACTTAATGGCGGTTTTGGTTGGGGAAAGACCAGAAGAGGTGACGGATATTTCCCGTTCAGTTAAAGGAGAAGTTATTGCTTCCAATTTTGACGAGCCGCCAGAACACCAAACAAGAGTCGCCGAAATTGCCTTGGAACGAGCTAAAAGATTGGTGGAAATGGGTAAAAATGTCTTTATCCTCTTAGATTCGATTACTCGTTTAGCTCGCGCTTATAATCTCTCCATTCCTACTTCCGGTCGGACTTT
>Ga0307437_1001238_pt1 | contig 17425 bp, 13 predicted proteins | sample SalMarWE160390MG_FD_202146 | JGI IMG/M metagenome (GOLD analysis project Ga0307437, IMG submission 202146) | Salt marsh sediment microbial communities from the Plum Island Ecosystem LTER, Massachusetts, United States - WE1603-90 | ecosystem: Environmental > Aquatic > Marine > Intertidal zone >...
ACATGATTGCCGTCCACAGTCGGTACGCTTCGGGAGCCGGGAAACATAACAGACCCGGGAGCATCATAACTAAACCTCCATAGTTCTTTACCATTGGAAAAGTCAAAACACCGCATGATATCGCCAACCTCGTCATTTCTATCCAGTAAATAGACCTTGCCGTCTTTGATAACAGGTCCGCCAAAACCGGGGCCCACATCAACAGTCCATAGAACTTCCGGACCGTTCTTTGGCCAGGAGCGCAAAATACCTTTCTGGTCTGACGTACTATTTCTGTTGGGGCCTAGATACTGGGGCCAGTCTTGTGCGTAGACATTCGCTATGCTAACTAATAAGATAACCAACGTAATATAGATCTTACTTTGTTTCATTTTCATTACTCCTTTCTTTTTTGTTAAGTAATTTATTAATCAATAAACATTAAAACTTTGATCATAGAATCACTGCCAAAACATGCCCCAATGATACATTTATTATCATTTTACCCCGCCATTCACTGAAGTCTTGAGCTTCAATACTGCCGTAAAGCAACGATACCGGGCACCTTGAACCGTGATCGAAGCTCTTACCCATATGGCTATAAGGAATGAAGCCGATATCGAGTTTCTCTAATGAAGGTAGTTAGCCTTGCGCCTTAATATCATACACCATAAGCGCTTTTCCGTGTCTGATATAAAGGAAACCATTATGAATCACAGGATGTGCCCAGTATGGTCCGGAGCCTTTATTAACAGTGAAACTGCTGATCAGATCAAATTTATCCGGTGTTGCTTTAACTAATCCGACTGAGCCTCTTCTTTCGTCATACACATAAAGCATACCTTCAGATGAAATAATTGAACCTTTACATTGCCAGTGTTCTTCATACATTCTCTTTCCTGTTTCCCATTCAATGCAGCACCAGTTCCCATCATTGTTAGAAAGCCAATTTGCTCCATAAAGGTATCCATCCACCAGAACAACACCTCCATGATGAACATCGAGAACAGTATCTGTCCAGTCCACGGTCACATTATTGCCGTCATCAGTAAGGCTTAGCAGTACCGCTCCGGTATCATACCCTCCTGTCACATATATTTTCCCGTCGTGATAAAGAGGGGTAACGCATTTGATAAAAGGCAGACCAGGCCAACGGTTATGATATCCTGAATGATCAACCGTCTCTTCATGTTTGATCTTCCACAGAATTGTTCCATCTGATGCATCTACTGCAAAAATATATGATAATGAAACATTTACAATCATTTTTTTGCCTGCATATTCTATCAAAATAGGAGAAACATATCCCGGTTTGGAATCAATACTTTCTGATTTCCAGATCAATTCCCCGGTGGTTTTATCAAGTGCAATAGTCATGGTTTCAGGACCGCCAGGAGAAAAGTAAACCTTTTCGCCGTCAATTATCAGCGATTCTGCTATTCCCCATTGCCCATAAGTTCCTTCATGTATCTCGCTGGCTTTCAGGGACCAGATAATCTCCCCTGAAATGCCATCTACGCATGCCAGATCGCCAAATCCGCTTGATACATACACCCTGTCTCCTTCAACGGTTGGAGTACAACGGCTCTCGGGATTTGATTCATCCCATGGCCGGCCAACTGTTGCTTGCCATTTTATTTTTCCAAGCGGGTCGAGAGCAACCAGGACATCATTCTCACCATCGTAACCGGTAGTATAGATTGTATTATTACCAAAGGTTACCGAAGAGTGCCCTCGAGGCAATTCAGTGTTTAACCATAACATCTCAGGGCCCTCTTCCGGCCATGATGTAAGTAATCCTGTCTCCGCTGAGATACCTGTCCTGTTCTCCTCCCTCCATTCGCTTATCAACTGCTCATCATTATCAATTCTTACCGGATGCACTTCCATTATGGAAGGGTCGGATTTGATCACTAAATAAATGGCATAACCTATTACAACAATTATTATTAGTGTAAGGATTACAAGAAAACTTCTTTTCATGGTAATATTTTGTTAAAGATTTTTTTTGAAATCCCAAAATTATCTATTTTAATGAATAAACTGCAAGATAATCTCCATGTCTAACAAATAACCTGCCTTTATTTATTACAGGATGAGCCCAGTATGGTCCTGTTCCCTTTATTACCCGAAATTCGCTTACAACCTCAAGCTTACTGCTGTTAGGTTTTACCAGTCCGACATGTCCCCATCTTTCCTCATATAAATAAAGCATACCGTCAGCGGAAATTATTGATCCCTTGTTGTACCATCTTGTTATCCACATCGTTTTCCCTGTAGTCCAGTCTACACATATCCATCTCCCCATCGAATTATTATCATGGGTGGAGCTGTACAAATAATTACCTATAAGAACCATTCCTCCGACATGAGGATTTATCTCAGGATTTCTCCAGACTAGTTCCGGGTCCTTGCCATCATTGTTTAACTTGATTTTTGCTGCAGTTTGACCATACCCGTTGGCAGCAAATAAAAAACCATCTTTGTAAATTGGTGTTTGAATGTAGTTTCGGCCATCACTAGGGTCATCATTTACCGACTTGAAATTGAATTTCCAGAGTATTTTGCCATTTGTTGCATTTACTCCGATTATCCATGTCGGAGTATGTGTTATAATAACCTTCCTGCCATTTCTTTCGATAAGCAGGGGATTTACATACTGTGATTCCTCGTTCAGCGATTCGGTTTCCCATACTACGTTTCCGTTATCGACATTGAATGCCACCATGGCTGCGATATTGCCGCCCGGTGTTACTATTACCTTATTATCTACAACAACAGGTGATTCAGATATACCAAAACGAGGAACCGTTGCCTTGTACTTCGTATAATAATCCACTGTCCAGAGTATTTTCCCATTCGTGGAGACGCAGGTTAATTCACCCGATCCGCTTACTGCAAAGATTTTCCCGTTTGAAAAGGTCGGAGTACAACGGCTTTCTGGATGATTTTGAACCTCTAATATGGTTCCATATTCCACATCCCACTTTTTCTTTCCCTCCTGGGTAAAAGCCGTAAGTACATCTTTATCTCCTCTGATGCCTGTTATATAGACGGCATCATTTGTAACCGTAGCACTGGAATTCCCTAATCCAATACCTTCTGCCTCCCATAGAAGCGAAGGGCCATCTGCGGGCCATTCCTTCATCAACCCGGGTTCCCTGTAAATACCTGTTCTGTCGGTTCCGCGAAAACCATACATAGTCTGCCCCGATGAATTACTGTACAACAGTGAAACCAATAAAATTGCCGGAAATAATCTAAATATTTTTCTTTTCATGACTTGTACTTTTTAAAATGAGCCGCAAGATAAAAAAACCATTTAATTGTAAGCTGATTCACATCCATAGGGTGTAAATTTTAATAATTTTTAACAACATTCATACTTTTAGAACTTTAAAACGAAAACTTAGAGTTTTAAAACGAAAAACATGGTATTTATCATATTAATAAATGTAACAATTATCTAATATATAATTATCTTTTATAAGATATATTTGCTTTTTATTTAATAAATTTTAATAATATTGCAATTTTAATTAATGTAATGAATAATATATGTGCGGTTTTGTTGGAGTATTTGATCTGAAGGTAAAGCATACGGAACTAAGGACAACAATCCTGAAGATGTCTAAAAAGGTCAGGCACCGTGGACCTGACTGGTCGGGTATTTTTTATTGTGACAAAGCAATACTTGCCCATGAGAGATTAGCAATAGTTGATCCGCAATCAGGCAGACAGCCATTACTTAGTAAAGATGGCAATCTCATACTTGCAGTAAACGGAGAAATATATAATCATCAGGAAATCCGTAAGCATTATGAAAATTCATATGAATTTCTCACACACTCCGATTGTGAAGTCATTCTCCCGTTGTACCGTGACAAAGGACCCTCATTTCTTGAGGATATGAACGGGATATTTGCCTTTGCCTTATATGATAAGGAGAAAGATTGCTATTTTATAGCCAGAGACCATATCGGCATAGTACCTCTTTATATGGGGTGGGATCAGCATGGTAACTTTTATGTAGCATCAGAACTCAAAGCTCTTGAGGGTGTTTGTAATAAGATCCAGGAATTTTTGCCCGGCCATTACCTTTACAGCAGGGATGGTGTTATGACAAGATGGTATAAACGCGACTGGATGGATTTTGAAGCTGTCGAAAACAGAGAAACCTCTGTCAAGGATCTCAGAAAAGCCTTTGAGGCATCAGTACACAGGCAGCTGATGTCAGACGTGCCGTACGGTGTATTGCTTTCCGGGGGGCTTGATTCCTCGGTTGTGTCAGCCATCGCAAAAAAGTATGCTCCAAAAAGGATTGAATCGTATGATCAGCTGGAAGCCTGGTGGCCGCAATTACACTCATTTGCAGTCGGACTCGAAGGTTCGCCTGATCTTGCAGCTGCAAGGAAGGTCTCTGAACATATCGGTACAATCCATCATGAAATCCATTTTACTATTGAAGAGGGATTGGATGCCGTACGTGATGTTATTTATCATATTGAGACCTACGATGTTACAACAGTCAGAGCCTCAACACCAATGTATCTGATGGCCCGGGTGATAAAGTCGATGGGAGTGAAGATGGTGCTCTCAGGTGAAGGTGCGGATGAAATATTCGGTGGCTATTTATACTTCCATAAAGCTCCCGATCCCAGGGCATTCCATGAAGAGACAATAAGAAAGCTCAGTAAGCTTCATCTTTATGATTGCCTGCGTGCAAATAAATCGCTTGCAGCCTGGGGTGTCGAAGGACGTGTGCCTTACCTCGATAAAGAATTTCTTGATGTTGCCATGCGTCTGAATCCGAAAGATAAGATGATCACAAAAGACCATATCGAAAAATGGGTTCTGAGGAAAGCATTTGAGGATTATCTACCGGCAAGTGTCGCATGGAGACAGAAAGAGCAGTTTTCTGATGGTGTAGGCTATAACTGGATTGATACACTGAAGGCTCTTTGTTCTAAAGAGGTTTCAGACGATCAGCTGGTAAATGCAAAATACCGCTTTCCTGTAAATCCGCCAATGTCAAAAGAGGAATACTTCTACAGGTCAATATTCTCCGAACATTTCCCTTCCGATTCTGCAGCCGCCTGTGTGCCCTCTGTCCCTTCTGTTGCATGCAGCACTGCCGAGGCTCTTGCATGGGATGAATCGTTCAAGAACATAATCGATCCCTCAGGAAGATCAGTAAAGAGTGTACATTTCGATTCCTATAAATAGTTAATTCCAAATGAATATAATGAATAGTAGAGACGTTGCATGCAACGTCCGTACAACTATTTGATTTTTTCCCTCCATGGTTCTCTGTGCTACCTCTATGTAACTCTGTGAAATAAAAAAAGTTACACAGAGAAACACAAAGATTACACAGAGGACACAGAGTTGAGTCATATATAATTGAATTTTTCATTTGAATATCCTATTTTTAGACAGTAGTATTTTTATTCATTACATTCAACATTACCATTATGAAAAAAGACGATACCACCCTTAAGATAATCCTTTATATAATTCTGTTTCTTTTATTCGGCATCATTATAATCTCCTGCAAAACAGAAAGTAAAGATTACATAATGACAGTATCAGGTTCGGTTCAACCGGAAGAGATTGGCAGGACTCTCGAACATGAACATATACTTGTTGATTTCATAGGTGCTGACAGCACAGGTTATTTCAGGTGGAACAGGGATGAAGTAATAGAAAAAGCCCTTCCTTATGTTCTGGCAGCTAAGGAGAGAGGTGTCAGAACCTTCATTGAATGTACCCCTGCCTATCTGGGAAGAGATCCATACCTCCTTAAGGAATTGTCAGAGCAGAGCGGAATACTGTTCATTACAAATACCGGCTACTATGGCGCAAGGAATAATCTGTTTATTCCCCGGAGTTTCTATGATATTGAGGCAGAGGAATTAGCCGGGATCTGGATCAGTGAATTTGAGAACGGCATTGAAGAAAGCGGCATGAAACCGGGTTTTATTAAAATTGCTGTGGATCCTTCAGATACCCTCTCGCCCGAACATCGCAAACTGATAACTGCAGCGGGATTGACTCACCTTGAAACAGGTCTTACGATTGCCTCTCATACAGGTCCTGACAATCCGGCCTTCGCACAAATAAATATTCTTAAGAAATTAGGAGTTGATCCCTCGGCATTTATCTGGGTTCATGCACAGCGTGGTACGATGGAAGGTATCATAAGAGCTGCGAAGGAGGGCACCTGGATATCATTGGATAATGTCCGTGCAAGACCAGATCTGGAACCAGGGGAACCAAACAGTATTGAATGGTATGCCGATAAGATCATGGAACTGAAAAGAGAAGGATTGCTCCACAGAGTACTTATATCACACGATTCCGGCTGGTATGATCCTGCCAAACCCGATGGTGGAACATTCAACGGATATACTGACATTTTCGATTCACTTATCCCGGTTTTAATTGAGAAAGGTATGTCACAACAGGAGATAGACCAGATTCTGACAACCAATCCACAGAAGGCTTTTACAATCATAGTCAGGAAAATAATCACCAACTAAAGTGGATTCATTGTGCAAGTATCATTATTCCGGCCAAAAGCAGTTCAGTTGGAAAACGACTTATAATTTGATTTGAATTCAGTTTTTATTATTTTTATAATTTTCCAAGAAGGAAGGAAAATTTTAAACTAACATGACTATGAAAAATGCTTTTCCCATTGCATTATGTGCATCTTATGCTCTTGCATCGTGCGTTCCCGGCCACAAGAAAGAGCCGCTGCCAAATATCGTCTATATCCTAGCAGATGACCTTGGATATGGTGACCTGAGTTGTTACGGACAACAGAGATTCTCTACTCCCAATATTGACAGACTGGCACATGAGGGTATGCTTTTTACGCAGCACTACACCGGCTCTACTGTTTCAGCTCCATCCCGCTCAAGCTTAATGACGGGTCAACATACAGGGCATACTCCGATAAGGGGTAACAAGGGCTGGAAACCCGAAGGCCAGTGGCCGATTACGGCAGATGCCTATACTGTTGCCGAGATGCTTAAAACAAAAGGTTATGTTACCGGAGCATTCGGTAAATGGGGGCTTGGCTTTATTGAAACTGAAGGTGATCCCAATAAACAGGGTTTTGATGAGTTCTATGGATATAACTGCCAGAGTCTGGCTCATAACTACTATCCCGATCATCTCTGGCATAACCACGAGAAAATCCTTCTTCACGAAAATGACAGCGGTAAAACAGGTGCTTATAGTGCCGATCTCATCCATATGGCTGCCATTGATTTCCTTGAAACAAACAAGGATAAGCCTTTTTTCCTGTATTATCCGTCAACAATACCTCATGCCGAGCTTTTTGCAAAAGATGAGTATATGGAAATGTTCCGGGGAAAGTTCGATCCCGAAAAATCCTATACAGGAGTAGATGACGGACCTAATTTCAGACTTGGTCCATATGGTTCCCAGCCTGAAGCTCATGCAGCATTTGCCGCTATGATAAAGGAGCTGGATGACTATGTCGGTGAGCTTATGGCCAAGCTTACGGAAACTGGCCTTGATAAGAATACTATAGTGATCTTTGCATCAGATAACGGTCCTCACCTTGAAGGAGGCGCTGATCCCGATTATTTCAACAGTAATGGCGATCTAAGAGGGTACAAAAGGGATTTGTATGAAGGTGGAATACGAACCCCGATGCTTGTAAGATGGCCGAATAAGATTAAAGCAGGATCATCAAGTGACCATATTTCAGCATTCTGGGATATAATGCCGACTCTTGCTGAAATCACAGGCGCAGAAGTACCTGAAGAAATTGATGGGTTATCATTCCTTCCGGCATTGCTTGGGAAAAAACAAGAACAGCACGATTATCTCTACTGGGAGTTTCATGAACAGGGTGGTAAAACGGCAGTAAGAATGGGTAACTGGAAAGCTGTGAAACTGAATATTAACAGGATACCCCAGGGAGAAACCGAACTGTACGATCTCTCCACTGATATTGGTGAAACTGATGATGTGGCATCATCAAATACGGAAATCGTCAAAAAGATGGAAGAAGTGATGAAACAGGCGCATACACTTCAGGAAGATTTTGCATTTACTTACGAAACCACCAAAGAATAATTCCGTGTATCCTCCGTGTTACTTCGTGTTACTCTATGATAAAACAATGATATATAATTACTTACGCCGTTTTAATAAAACAATATAAAAAAACAGCAGAATGAAAATCAGTACTCAGACCATGCGATTCATTCCGGGTGCACTGGGAATTATGTCAGTGGCTTCTACTCATTTAGCATGTAACAGGGCTGTTGAAAAACCTAATATTGTTATCATTTATGCCGATGATCTGGGCTATGGTGATATCAGTTGTTACGGTGCAGCCAGTTTAACCACTCATAACATAGACAGGTTTGCTAATCAAGGACTCAGGTTTACGAACGCGCACTGTACATCTGCCACAAGTACCCCTTCGCGCTATTCTTTGCTGACCGGCGAATATGCGTGGCGCAGGAGAGGAACAGGAATTGCTGCCGGCGATGCTGCAGCAATAATACAGCCCGGCAGGACAACCATTGCAACAGTCCTGAAAAATGCAGGTTATACTACCGGCGTGGTTGGTAAGTGGCACCTCGGACTGGGCCCGCAGGGCGGTCCTGACTGGAATGGTGACATAACTGCAGGTCCAATGGATATTGGTTTTGATTATAATTTCCTGATCCCTGCCACAGGCGACCGCGTACCATGCGTCTATGTCGAAAACAGACGTATCGTCGGTCTTGATCCCAATGACCCGATAACAGTCAATTACAGGGAAAAAGTCGGAGACTGGCCTACAGGAAAAGAGAACCCGGAATTTCTGAAAATGCATCCCAGCCATGGACACGATATGACCATCGTTAACGGTATAAGCCGCATTGGTTACATGAACGGAGGAAAATCTGCACTCTGGGTCGATGAGGAGATGGCCGATGTCATTACTTCAAAAGCAGTCAAATTCATAGAAGAAAACAGGGAAAAACCATTCTTCCTCTATTTTGCCACTCACGATATTCATGTCCCAAGGGTGCCTCATCAGAGATTTGCCGGTAAAAGTGGCATGGGTCCGAGAGGAGATGCGATACTTGAATTCGACTGGTCAGTTGGGGAAATAATTAAAACCATTGACAATCTTAAACTGTCACGTAATACCATCATAATTGTAACAAGCGACAATGGTCCGGTTGTTGACGATGGTTACAAGGATGAAGCTGTTGAAAAACTTGGTGATCATAAGCCGGCAGGCCCTCTCAGAGGCGGCAAATACAGCGCCTTCGACGGTGGAACAAGGGTTGCTTTCATAGTAAGATGGACAGGAAAAATCAAACCGGGAGTCACTGATGCACTCTTCAGCCAGATTGATCTGTTGTCTTCCTTTGCTTCACTCACAGGGCAGTCTCTTGATCAGGAGGATGCGCCTGACAGTTTTAACAATCTGAATACGCTGCTGGGTAAATCAGAAACAGGACGCGAATGGGTGGTGGAGCAAGCTGCAAACAGCAGACTGTCATTAATAAATGGTGACTGGAAATATATTGAACCAGGATCAGGACCTAGAGTCTCAGCTAATACAAACATTGAACTGGGAAATGATACCTTGCCTCAGCTTTATAATCTCAGGATCGATCTGGGTGAGCAGGATAACGTTGCTCAGCAGAACCCTGGTATTCTTAATGAATTGACCACTCTGCTTCAAAGAATAAAAGAGGAGGGAAGAACAAGATAATTATTGAGTATTAATTAAAGAGTTTAACCACGGAGTAACACCGAGGGAACACAGAGTAACACTGTGTATGACTTTAAACAAACTCCGTGCAAACTCAGCGTAACTCCGTGCTAAAAAAACAACATAATGATTAAATTAAATTCAGCAATCGGACTTGGACTTGTTACTGTTACACCTTTTATAACCCTTACCCAATGCGGCAAAAAGGAAAAACCAAAGCCAAACATCATCTTCATACTTCTTGACGATTATGGCTTTACCGACCTTGGCTGCTATGGCAGTAAGTTCTATGAAACGCCCAATATTGACAGGCTAGCATCTGAAGGAATAAGATTCACCGATGCTTACGCCGCCTGTCCGGTATCTTCACCAACCAGGGCAGCACTGATGACAGGAAAATATCCTGTAAACACCGGAGTAACTGACTGGATACCTGGACGGCAGGTATCAGTCCCCGGTCTGCCTCAGGACAGATTGCTTTCACAACCTTTTAATCTTAAGCTCGATCTTCAGGAGACAACGATTGCTGAAATACTCAAATCCGACGGGTATACTACCATGATCTCAGGAAAATGGCATCTTGGCGGGGATTCAATATACTGGCCAGAATACCAGGGATTTGATGTAAACAAAGGAGGTTATAGCAGGGGTTCCCCCAACAGAAGCAAAACATCAAACGGTTATTTTTCACCTTATGGCAACCCCCGGCTGAAAAACGGACCGGAAGGCGAATACCTGACGGACCGTCAAACCGATGAAGCTATTCAATTCATCTCAGACAACAGTGATAAACCATTCTTCGTCTATCTTTCCTATTATGCCGTTCACAATCCTATGCAGGCAAAAGAACCAGTGGTGGAGTACTTCTCCAAAAAAGCAGAATCGATGGGACTGTCGGATAAAGAGCCCTTCACGAAAGAAAGAGAGTGGATCCGACTTGCTCCCAAAGGTGACTTTAAGGAGAGGTTAATTCACAGTTATCCGGTTTATGCAGCAATGATTAAAAGTGTGGATGAAAACCTGGGAAAACTCTTTGATAAGCTGAAAGAGCTGGGAATCGATAAAAATACCATAATCTTCTTTACATCCGATAACGGTGGCCTTTCAACCTCTGAGGGATCACCAACATGCAATTATCCTCTGAGGGCAGGAAAAGGCTGGCTCTATGAGGGTGGGATAAGGGTCCCGCTTATAATTAAAGCACCAGGCATCATCAAAAAGCCATCTGTTTCATTTGTTCCAGTATCCACAATTGACTATTTCCCGACCATCCTTGAAATGACCGGAACTCCTGCAGGTAATATCAAAACTGACGGCATAAGTATTTTACCGGTATTGAAGTCAGAACCGGCAGAATCCAGGCCTCTTTTCTGGCACTATCCCCATTATTCCAACCAGGGAGGTGATCCTGGAAGCGCAGTCAGACTGGGTGATTACAAGCTGATCGATAACTTCGAGACCGGCAGACAGGAACTGTATGATCTGTCAAAGGATATTTCTGAAGCAAGGGATCTTTCGGAATCAAATCCCGGGAAGGCAAAGGAATTATTAGACCTTCTGAATGGCTGGAGGAACAGTACAGGTGCAAAGATGATGGATCCGAACCCTGAATGGAATGAATTGAAATGATTATAAAATCTAGTAAACTATGACAAGGTTAACATCTGCCATTGGACTGGGAATGGCTTCGGTTCTATCCGTAAATTCATGTTCCCATAAAAATGAGGTATCAATGCCTCAGACACCAAACATTGTCCTTTTTCTGATCGACGATATGGGTTATGGCGATATAGGAAGGACAGGAGCTAACCAGTACGAAACTCCAAACCTCAACGTCCTCGCAAGTCAGGGTATGCAGTTCACCTGGTATTATTGCCCGCAGGCAGTAAGCAGTGCTTCCAGAGCCGGATTGATTACCGGTTGTTATCCTAACCGGGTTGGTATATCCGGTGCACTGATGCCATGGTCTCAGGTCGGAATTAATGCTGAAGAGACTACTATAGCCGAGATACTGAAGACAAAAGGATACCATACAGGTGTAATCGGAAAATGGCATCTGGGACACCATAAGGAATTTCTGCCTCTGCAACACGGATTCGATGAATATTACGGTATCCCGTATTCTAACGATATGTGGCCTGTCGATTTTGACGGAGTCCCGATACATCTTAAGGATACTACAAGCAATAAAATGAGATATCCGATCCTCCCATTGATTGAGGGGAATGAAAAAGTGGCAGAGGTAAAAACACTTGCCGATCAGGATAAACTGACAACTGATTATACCGAAAGGGCTGTCCGGTTTATCGAGGAAAACAAGGACAGACCATTCTTTCTTTATTTTCCTCATTCCATGGTGCATATTCCTCTTGGAGTTTCTGAAAAATTCAGGGGTAAAAGCCAACAGGGCATGTATGGTGATGTAGTTATGGAGGTTGACTGGTCGGTGGGAGAGGTGATGAAAGCTCTCGAGCGCAACGGGCTTGATAAAAACACTCTTTTCATCTTTACCAGCGATAATGGTCCATGGCTTAACTTCGGCAACCATGCCGGAACCACCGGAGGATTGCGTGAAGGCAAAGGTACAAGCTTTGAAGGTGGTCAGCGGGTTCCATGCCTGATGAGCTGGCCAGGAGTTATTCCTACCGGTGAAGTATGTAACAAGCTGGTATGTGCGATGGACATCATGCCTACTCTGGCTGCCATCACAGGTGCACCTCTTCCCGATAAGAAGATCGATGGTGTCAGTATTCTTCCCCTGCTGCTTGGCGACACTACTGCGGCTCCGCGTCATGATTTCTACTACTACTATCATCAAAACAGCCTAGAAGCAGTTCAACGCGACTACTGGAAGCTTATACTTCCTCATAACAGCCGCTCGTATGTTGGAGTAGCTCCCGGAAATGACGGCTGGCCGGGACAATACTCAAGTCTGTCAATAACAGATAATGAGCTTTACGACCTGAGGCGCGATCCGGGTGAAAGGTACAATGTGGCAGAACACTGTCCGGAAATTGTGGAAGAGCTCCTGGGATTAGCTGAAGAAGCGAGGGAAGATCTTGGTGATGATATCACGAAAGCTCCTGGGGCCAATCGGCGTAAAGTTGGTTCAATTAAGTAACAAAAAAACTATTAAAATCAATCATGATAACTCTTAAATCTGCATTCGGACTTGGTGTTGCTTCAATGTTAGCTATGCAGGCTAATGGTCAGCAACCTCAAAAACAACCCAACATCCTGTGGATCTCCACAGAAGATATTAGCCCGCATCTTGGCTGTTATGGCGATCCCCTTGCCAGAACTCCCAACATCGACAGGCTCGCATCACAGGGGGTACTTTATACCAACGTTTTCACCACTGCTGCCATTAGTGCTCCCTGCCGGGCAGGAATTATAACAGGAATGTACCAGACATCAATAGGATGCATGCATATGCGCACAACATCATACAGGCGATCAGTTGATAATCCTATCGCATTTACAGCTGTACCTCCTCATTATGTTAAGGCTTTCACAGAATATATGAGAGCTGCGGGATATTATTGCACCAATAATTCCAAAACCGACTACCAGTTTGCCGGTAACATAGTCCCTGCCAGCATCTGGGATGAATCCAGCCGGAATGCTCACTATAAAAACCGGCCGGACAAGAGTCAGCCGTTCTTTGCAGTCTTCAACCATACAGGAACTCATGAAAGTCAGAATTGGGACATTTCCAATGTCAAAACTGATCCTTCAAAGGTAGTTGTTCCACCTTACTATCCTGATAATGAAATAGTAAGACTTAATCTTGCCAAATCATATGACAACATTGCCAGGCTCGATTCAGTGGTTGGAGCAATGATTTCAGAGCTCGAAAGGGAAGGGGAACTCGACAATACAATTATTTTCTTCTGGGGCGACCACGGCGATGGATTACCAAGGGCTAAAAGGTGGCTTTACGATTCGGGACTCAACATACCACTGATCATTAAATGGCCCGGCCAAATTAAACCCGGGTTGGTTGATGACCGTTTGATCAGTTCAGTTGATTTCGGTCCGACAGTTTTATCCATGGTGGGAGTACCTATTCCTGCTCATATGCAGGGAATACCTTTCCTTGGCGATCAGGCAGCTCCACCCCGCGATGCTGTTTATGCAGCACGCGACAGGGTAGATGAATCATACGATATGATAAGATCTGTACGTACAAAAAATTATCTCTATGTACGCAACTACTATCCGAATGAACCATTCCCCATCTGGGTTCCGTATCTTTGCAATATGCCTATATACAAAGAGATGCTAAGGCTTGATGCTGAAGGTAAGCTTACCGGTCCCCAAAAAGCATGGATGGCATATAGCCGTCCGCCTGAGGAGTTATATGATGTGAAAGCTGATCCCTATCAGATAAACAACCTTATAAATGACCCGAAGTATAAAACAGTGCTGGAAGACTTGCAAAAAAAGCATAAACAATGGACCCTTGAAACAGGAGATATGGGACACATGAATGAACCCGAACTGATTGAACTGATGTGGCAGGGAGGTGTTCAGCCTGTTTCGGATGTACCCTATTTTATTATCAACAGTCCCGAAGACCGGTCTACAAAAAACTACCGTACCGGAGGTACTTATTCATCTCCAATGACACTTAGCTTCTATTGTCCTACTCATGGTGCTTCGCTGGTGTACACCTTTGAAGAAATATCAAACCCTCACTGGCTTCTTTATACAGGACCGTTACATCTTAAACCGGGAACATACAACATAAGAGTAAAGGCTGTGAGGTATGGATATAAAGAGAGTGAAGAACTGAAAGGTACTTTTGTGATTAAGTAAGACCTGCCCCTGGAGTTTTACCCCCCAACCCCCCAAAGGGGGGGGCTATATCCTTAATCTTAAACAAGTTCCATTATTTAATCCACCCCCCTTTAGAGCCTGTCCCGCAAAGCGGGAGGGGCTGGGGGGCAATATTGGGCAGGGGGCAATGGTGACCAGGTGGGCAATTCCACGTCCTCTATAGTGAAAACCAGTAAGAGAACTTCAAAAGGAAAATATTATGAGGAACTTCTTCAAAGAGAGCTTTAATATCATTTCCTAATGCTTAGATCCCGTTTGTAGCTGAGCTTGTCCAGCCCTGTATGTACGTCTGTATTTAATAATCCTGTAAAACAGGTTTTGGGTAAGATCCTGGCTGATGTCCTTTTGCAGTCCCATCTTAAGAAAAAAGTTATAAAGCCTCAGATGGTATCTTTCAAACAGGACCGACATCTCAGCGATATTTCCATCCCTCACATTCTGCATAATCTTTTCATCCGGAGTATTCTCCACTTTCTGAATCATTAGCTTTCTATAATGGTTATTTGTAAAGGTATAAATGGTTACATAAATTATCCTGAAAATTTTTCATATCTTCACTCAACAAAACAAAACCACCATAAAATGCAAATCGACATCAGACTTTTTACAATCCTTGGTTTATCAACAGCAGCTGTCTCCTGTGTGAACTCCAACGGACCGGATGCTGAAAAACCGAACATCCTCTACATCATGAGCGATGACCATGCTTATCAGGCAGTCAGTGCTTATGGCGGACCTCTGGCAGATCTTGCGCCAACTCCTAATATTGACCGCATTGCCCAGGACGGGATGCGCTTTGACCGATGCCTTGTTACTAACTCTATTTCAGGACCCTGCCGAGCTGTTGTCCTGACCGGGAAATACAGCCATCTGAACGGTTTCCTGACAAATGAGCGCCAGAAAGCATTTGACGGATCACAGCAGACATTTCCGAAGCTGCTTCAGCAGGCCGGTTATACCACTGCTATGATAGGAAAATGGCATCTGCAGTCCGATCCTACCGGATTCAATCACTGGGAAATCCTGCCGGGACAGGGTCATTACTATAATCCCGATTTTATTAACAGTGAGGGGCGGCACCAGGAGATGGGTTACGTTACTGAAATAATTGCGGAAAAATGTATTGACTGGCTTAAGGATGTAAAAGAAACAGGCAAACCATTTATGCTGATGATGCATCATAAGGCACCGCACCGCGAATGGCAGCCTGGCCCGGATGAGCTGACCCTGTATCATGATGTTACCTTTCCTGAACCATCGAACCTTTTTGATGATTATGCCAACAGGGGTACCGCTGAGAAAACCCAGGATATGACAATATCCGGAACAATGAGAATAGAAGAGGACCTTAAGCTCTACAAAGACAGATCGAAAATGAACAGGACAGGACTTAACCGTCTTACTCCTGAGCAGATGGCTGCATGGGACTCTGTCTATAATCCCATAATCAGGAAGTTTTATTCTGATTCTCTTGAAGGTGATGAACTTGTAAGATACAAATATCAAAGGTATCTGCAGGATTATCTGGCGTGTATTGCCGCTGTGGATAAAAGTGTTGGAGAGGTGCTTGATTTTCTTAAAGAGAGCGGGCTGGATGAAAACACAATCGTGATCTATACTTCCGACCAGGGATTCTATCTTGGAGAACACGGCTGGTTCGATAAAAGGTGGATGTTCGAACAATCATACAGAACACCCCTGGTTGTTCAGTGGCCGGGTGTAGTTGAACCGGGCAGTGTCAACAGTGATATGGTTTCAAACCTGGATTTTGCCGAGACATTCCTCGATATTGCAGGTGTGGAAGTACCTGAAGATATGCAGGGGAGGAGCATGGTACCTGTTCTTAAAGGAAGAACACCACTAAACTGGAGAAAAGAACACTACTACCATTACTACGAATATCCTGGTTCTCATATGGTTAAGCGGCATTATGGAATGAGCAACGAACGTTACAAAATCATGCATTATTATTATGATATTGATGAGTGGGAAATGTATGATTTGAAAGCTGATCCTGAGGAAATGAAAAATGTTTATGACGATCCGGAATATTCATCGGTCAGAAAAAAATTGCACAAAAGGCTGGATAAACTGATGGAAAAATACCAGGACAGCGAGGAACTGGCAAAATCATTTCTGCCGAATTAGCTTAAAAGCACGGATTACAACCGATTCCGCGAAATGCAGGAGCTCGGCGAATCTAAATCCGCGCCAGCGTTCTATGGTTGTTAGCGCGGATCTGTGATCCGTGCTGATTTATTCAAAATCCATCCTCCATCAGGCTGTTGAAAAACTCGTTTTAACCGCAAATGCTGGAGTTTACGATAGATTAATAATTGATCAGTTTATGCAGCATTTAAGAGCACTATCCCGGGTTAAAGCAAAATGACCGGATGAAATAAAATTCCCTGTCAGCATATTTCCGGAAATACCGGCTTTATCTGCCTGAGTCTGGTGGTTCTTACAGCAAAAAGGACATTTCACTGACCTTTCAAAGAACCTCCTTCCTTCATTCACGGCATCTCCGGGCGACTGAAAAATACCAAGGCATATCCTCTTTCCGCTTTCGGGTAAAAAGGGACAATCTTCCTTATGTACTCTATGACTCCCGCTAATAGCGGGTTTATTGCCAATAAAATATTTCACCAACATATTTCTAATATTGATTTATTGTTTATTTTTTTCTTAGTTCTTCCCTGAGGTCAATTCAGTAAACAACTCCTGTTTTAAATTTCAAATGACTTATCACAAATCATAAGTTTAATAGGTTTTACATGTAATTTGTTACCCTGTTTTTGAAATTTTTTTGAAGAGAATCTTTTTTCCCCGGGAAATAATCAAACG
>Ga0307437_1001243_pt1 | contig 17385 bp, 8 predicted proteins | sample SalMarWE160390MG_FD_202146 | JGI IMG/M metagenome (GOLD analysis project Ga0307437, IMG submission 202146) | Salt marsh sediment microbial communities from the Plum Island Ecosystem LTER, Massachusetts, United States - WE1603-90 | ecosystem: Environmental > Aquatic > Marine > Intertidal zone >...
TTCGATAATATTCATGGGCCATCACCTCATGGGCACAGAATTGTCTCCCTATAGTGTACCATGAGGTTGGCCCTTTTTGCAAAAAGACCCCCGAAAGTTCGAGCAATACTTTTTGCAACCGCCTCTGGCTGAGCAGGTTTTGCCAACTATCAAATTTAAGATATAATTAGGCGGAACAGGGCAAAGCTCTATCAAATCAAGCGCCAACGGAGGTGCACAAAGTGAAGAAGCTTTTATCAGGCAACGAAGCCATCGCTCGCGGGGCCTGGGAGAGCGGGGTGCAGGTAGCAGCGGCTTATCCCGGCACACCCTCAACGGAGATCCTGGAAACCCTCGCCCCCCTGCCCGGCGTCTACGCCGAGTGGTGCCCCAATGAAAAGGTGGCCCTGGACGTGGCTATCGGCGCGGCCTACGCGGGAGCACGAGCTATGGCCGTGATGAAACACGTGGGACTGAACGTGGCCGCCGATGCCTTCTTCTACGCCTCGATGACGGGGATGGAAGCCCCACTGGTGATCGTCTCCGCCGATGACCCGGCCATGCACAGCTCGCAGAACGAACAGGACAACCGCCGCTATGCCAAGTTCGCGCGCGTCCCCTGCCTGGAGCCCAGCGACAGCCAGGAGGCCAAGGATCTGGTGGGCGCAGCTCTTTCCATCAGCGAGGAGTTCGACACGCCGGTGATGCTGCGCCCCACCACCCGCCTCGCCCACTCCTACACCCTGGTGGAGTTGGGGGAGCGGGAGGTCGAGGAAAAACCAGCGCCCCTCCCCTACCGCGTAGACACCAGGAAGTATGTGATGGTGCCCGACAACGCCAGGCGGCGTCACCCGGTCATCGAAGAGCGCATCGTCAAGCTGGCCCGCTTCGCCGAGACGTTTCCCTACAATCGGATGGAGATGGGCGACAGGTCGCTGGGGATCGTCACCTGCGGAGTGGCCTATCAGTACGCCAAAGAGGTTTTCAAAGATGCCTCGATCCTCAAGCTGGGGATGACCTATCCTCTGCCCAAGGGGATGATCCAGGATTTCGCGGCCCAGGTGGACAGGCTGATCGTCCTCGAGGAACTGGACCCCTTCATCGAGGAGGAGATCCGCTTAATAGGCGTCGAGGTGGAGGGCAAGAACATCTTCCCCATCTGCGGCGAGTTCAACCCCCAGGTGGTGCGCGACAGCGCGGTCCAGGCTGGTCTCCTGGACGAATCGGCCCGGGTGGAGGTAAAGGAGCCGGAAAAGGGTCCGCTGCCGCCCAGGCCGCCTATCCTCTGCCCAGGCTGTCCCCACCGTGGCGTCTTCTATGTCACCAAGAAGCTGAAGCTGGTAGTTAACGGTGACATCGGCTGCTACACCCTGGGTTTCCTGCCTCCCCAGGCGGCCGTCCACACCTGCGGCTGCATGGGGGCCAGCATCGGGGTGGCTCACGGGGCGAACAAGGCGGGAGTGAAAGGACGCAACGTGGCTGCCATCGGCGACTCCACTTTTTTCCACACGGGGATGCCCGCCCTGCTCAACACCGTCTACAACCAGGGCAACACCATCACCATCATCCTCGACAACCGCACCACTGCCATGACCGGCCACCAGGACAACCCCGGCACGGGCCGCACCCTGCGGGGGGAGAAGACCATGGCTGTGAAGTTTGAAGGTCTGGCCAGGGCGATGGGCATAGAAGAAGTGCACACCGTTGATCCCTACGATCTCAAGGAGGTGGAGGAGGCCCTGCGAGCCTGCCTGGCGCAGGACGGGCCGGCGGTGATCGTCGCCCACCGCGAGTGCGCCCTGCTCCCTGAGGTGAGGCGGCAGTGGACGCCTCTCAGGGTTGATGCGGAGCGCTGCAACGGCTGCGGATTGTGCTTCCAGGTGGGCTGTCCCGCCCTGATCAAAAGCCAGGAGCCAGACGAGAAGACCGGGCGGCCCAAAGCCTGGATTGACCCCCTCCTCTGCACCGGCTGCGAGATCTGCGCCCAGGTTTGTGCGCGGAAGGCCATCCTCTTTCGGGCCCAGTTGAGCGTATTACCTCGTCCAAACGGAGGCAAACATGACCAAGTTTGATTTTCTACTGGTCGGCGTCGGGGGACAGGGCGTGCTCCTGGCCAGCGACATCCTGGCCGAGGTGGGCCTCAGGGCCGGCTACGATGTCAAGAAATCGGAGGTGCACGGCATGGCCCAGCGAGGTGGCAGCGTGGTGAGTCACGTGCGCTGGGCCAAGAAGGTGCTGTCACCCCTGATCGGCCTGGGGGAGGTGGATTACCTCCTGGCCCTGGAGAAACTGGAGGCCCTGCGCTACATCGAGACGCTCAGGCCGGGGGGCACAGTCATCGTCAATGATCACCGTATCCCCCCCATTTCCGTGAGCTCTGGCGGTGATGAATACCCCGATGATCAGCGAGTGCGGCGCGCATTGAGCGAAGTCACCGACGATATCCAATTCGTGCCCGGCGTCGAGCTGGCTGAGGAACTGGGCAACGCCCGCGCCAGCAACGTAGTCATGCTAGGCGCTCTCTCCCAATCCCTCGACATTGATCTGGAGATATGGCTTGAGGTCATCGCCGAGCGGGTGCCTGAAAAGTACGTGGAGCTGAACCGCCAGGCCTTCCTAAAAGGGAAGGGCGCAATTGTAGGCATTCCGTAGGGCAATCGTAGGGCAAACGTCTAGCAAGAATAATCAAAAAGTGGTATCATACAATCAGGCATGGCTCATCAAGGGCGATGAGCATGTGTGCGCTGATGCCTATACTGAGAATGGGCCATGCCGTCCACCAATTTCTTCTCCTCCTTTTGATTGAGGGCCAGGGGTAAGCATTCCTGGCCCTCTTGGTTTCTGTATGTCTATTCCAGGCGAAGTTTTTCGCCGATCGTGCGTCGGAGATCCCCCATGCCTGCCTCCAGATATGGATAGGCAAACCAGACAGTAGCCAGACCGAAGAGGCTGCCGGTGATGGTGCGCAGTTGCCAGGTGCTCTCGTAAAATCCGAGGAGTTGAGCGAGGCCGTCAACCGCCCAGGGGACGAGGGAGATGAGATAGAGGGCCAAGGGAAGGGGTCTGAGGCGACGGCGTACCAGGCCAAAGACTATCCCTGCTAATAACATCGAAGTGTACATGGCCGTATCGCGTTGGCAATAGGCCATCTTGTAGCCGAGAGCCGCGTTGCCGATGAACTCCCTGGCCAGGGAATCGGTAGCCAGCCTCTCTGGCCCCAACAGCTTCTGCAAGGTCTCGAAGGAATAGGCTGGCTGGGAGCCGAAGAGGAAGAAGGATCGCTGGGGCAACTGGTGGCAGAGCGGTTTATAGGCCGCGTAGATAACCCTGGCCGGCCAGTTGAATCCCAAGACCATCAAAGTCGGGGCCAGGAAAGGCAAACCGTCGTAGACAGCTATCACCAGATTGATCAAAAGCAGCCAGTGTTTAGCCAGCGCGAGTACTAGCTTATCGAGGAATACTGTTAAGTCTTCAATGCACGCCAAACCAATCACCTCAGGTGCGGGTTGCGTAAAGTGGGCTTGCCAGAACCTGGTGAACGGAGTATAATAGGCTCACTGTAAATAAAAGTCATTCTCACCCAACCTGGCAGATTGCAAAAGCTCGCAGCGGATCGCCAGCCCGCTGTCTCCCGCTGGATCTGGCGATCCAGCAGGAGCGAAGCGGGTGATACAGGAAAGGCTCAAACTATGCTAAAGAAAAGCATCTCAACGATTGCCCGGATATTGCTAGTTCTGTCCATCCCCATCTTTTTGCTGCTGACGAACCTCTACATCTTCATGTCTCCAACTTTCTTGCGCTACGAGTACGGGAAGGCGAACTTCCCCCCCGCACCCGGATTCACGGATGAACAAAGGCTCATGGTAGCTGAGAAGGCGGTTACTTACTTGCGCTCGGACGCGGGCATCGAGACGTTGGGGGATTTGGAGGGGAAGGAGGGGCCTCTATTCAAAGACAGAGAGCTGGTCCACATGGCGGATGTCAAAGTATTGACCAGGCAGACCTTCCTGGCTCACGGGCTTCTGGGGCTGCTCATCGCCGTCTCGCTGGGGGTTTTGCTGATAATAAGAGGCACCCAAACCCGGATATCCACCTCTCTACTCCAGGGCTCTCTGTTGACCGTGGCCCTGCTGCTGGCCCTGGTAGCCCTGGTCTATCTCAACTTCGACTGGTTCTTCACCCACTTCCACTTGGCTTTCTTCGAGGGCGATTCCTGGATCTTCGACCCGTCGGACCTTTTGATCCGCCTTTTCCCCACCCGCTTTTGGTTCGACGCCGCCAGCCTCTGGGGATTGTTGACCCTGGTAGAAGCGGTGATCCTGGGTGTAATTGCGTGGCTGAGCGGTAGACTGACGTATAGGAGAGCAACAAGGTAGGAGTTTGGAATTTCGGGTTTGGAGTTTCGGGTTCATTCAACTCGAAACCCGAAACTTAAAACCTTGTCCTGAGCTTAGTCGAAGGATCGAAACTCATTCTGGGTCTCGCTGCTCTGCCAGTGGGAGACCCTACGCCCCGAACTTGGTCAGGCGCAGAGCGTTGGCCATGGCCAGTGGCATCAGGTCTGTGGCCGGAAAGACCCCCAATCCCCCGCCCATGCAAGCGCGCTCCCCAAAGGCCCGAACCCCGTCGGGACGGCAATGCCTGCTGTGGAGCAGAGTGGGCACCGGATGCCAACTGTGGCTCTTGAGCAGGGCCGGCGTGGAGTGGTCGCCGGTTACGATGAAAACGGCCGGCTCCAGAGAGGTGATGGCCGGCACCACCGCCTCATCCACGTGCTCGATGACCGAAACCTTGCGAGCGAAGTCGCCATCCTCGCCGGCCGAGTCGGTCTTCTTGACGTGGAAGAAAAAGAAATCGTACTCCGCCCAGTGATTTTTCAGTGTCTCCAGTTCCTCTTCCAGCGTTTCCCCCGTCTCCAGGATATCCATGCCCACCAATTTGGCCACGCCGCGGTACATGGGATAGGTAGCGATCGCCCCTGCTCTGAGCCCGTAGACTTCGGCCATGCTGGGCAGCAGGGGAGTCTTATCCGGACCCCGCAGCAGAACCATGTTGGCTGGGTGCTGATCAGCCAGCATCTCTCGGGCCTGAGCGATCCACTGGTTGAGAAGTTCGGCGGTACGCTGCGCTTCGGGGAGCAGGGCCTCGACCGTTCGAGGAAGCACCCCCACCTGCTGAGGGTCGGTTTCGCTCAACCCGCCCGACAAGCCTTCCCCTCTCAGCACCAGCACGAAGCGGTAATCCATGACCGGCTCGACGAAGGTCTCCAGGCCGGGCAACTGGATCGCCCGCAGCAGTTGGCACAACTCCGCGCCCTTCTCGGTAGGGATGCGCCCGGCCCGACGGTCGGCGACCAGGCCATTCTCGTCCACGGTGCAGAAGTTGCCTCGAGCGGCCACGTCATCAGGCCCCAGCGGAAAGCCGATTCCGCAAGCCTCCAGCACCCCCCGTCCGATCTCGTAGCGCAACGGGTCGTAGCCGAAAAGGGCCAAATGGGCCGGCCCGCTGCCAGGCGTCACGCCTGGCGCGATGGGCACGCTCAGGCCACAGGTTGATTCGGCCGCCAGTGAATCCAGATTCGGCGTGCGGGCTGCCTCAAGCTCAGTAGGCCCGCCTGGCTCCATCGGCAAGCCGCCCAGGCCATCAATCACCACCATCACGATCTTGCTCTGTCCGGCAACATGCAGTTCTTTCATCAGATCAAAGTTAGCCATCTCGTATCCTCCCATCGAGTCATCTGAGCTCCGAAGCGATTATACCATAAACCCGATGATCCTACAAATTCTAACAGAGAGAAAACTGCTCACCTGCTCCCGCTGGACCCTAATCCAGCGGGAGCAGCGGACTGGGGTCCGCTGCGAGCAAAAAGCGATCCCCAACTCGCGAGGTGGAGATTGCTTCGCAAAAACCGCTCGCAATGACACTGCGCAGCTCAAATGTGCCCTTTCAAGATGACGGGCAAGTAAACACGGGCCGGGGTGGGGGTGCTGGTCGGCGTGACCGTAGGCGTGTCAGGGGTGATAGTGCCCGTGGGAGCAGGAGTCGGCGTGCTGGTCGGCGTTGAGGTGGATGTGGCGGTGCTGGTTGGGGTAGGGGTCGCCGTTCCGCACACAGTGTCAATGCGGATGGCGCTCACGTGGTAATCGTTTTGGGTCTCGCTGCATGTATCGAAGACGACGATCTGCAAGGTGTAGTCGCCAGGGGCAGCGGCCACAGGCAAGTCTAGCGACAAGAGAATCTCGTTGTCCTGATCGGGACCGTAGATGGTCGTTGTCTCCGAAGTGCCAACCAGGTAGCTGTTCGCCGCGTCGAGGACGTTGGCCTCAGCCCTGACCTGCTGGCTGGTCAGCGTGGTGTGTAACGTCATCGTCACGTGCGCTGTCGAACCCGGCAGATAGCAGAGCCTGTCTGGAACAACTGAGGAGATAGACGCTGCCCCACCGCCGCCGTCAAGCGCCAACTGTCCCCAAGCAACGCTGGTACATGCATCGCAATTGTCAACATCAATGTACACCTGGACCAGGTTGTTGCCTGGTTGGATCAGCGAGGGGTCAAGGTCGAAGACAGAAGTGCTCCAGATTTTGTCGGCTCCGGCCAGGCAGCCCGCAAATTCCCCGTTGAAATAGACCTCGTCTCGCTCGACACAGGCCGGCGGATCTGCCGGATCGCCTCCCTCGTCCACGTCCCAGGCCCGCAGGCTGAGTTGAGCTACCTCGAAGGCAGCCCCCCCTCTCTCCCCCCCAAGGCCTGCCCTGAGCGAGGTCGAAGGGTTAGGGGGGAAGGTTGGCGAGAGTGGTGGCAGCGGGATGTTGAACTCGATGGGATGCTGCGGATCGGTCTTGAACACGCAGTCGGAGTCGGGATACATATCGTCATCCCAGCAGCCCGTGTGGTCGTTATTCTCGTTGTCCTCGGCAGTGATATAGGCAGTGCCCACCCCAGGGCAAGTAGAGCAGCTTATGTCCAAGGTGTAGCTGCCTGAGTCCCGCCGATAGCCCTCCACCGCTATGTAGTAAGTGTCGGGGGGAGCATGGCTGTAGCTGGCGGCTTCATCGCCATAGGCCAGGGTGGTGTTCTCGTCGCAGGAGGACAACATGAACACATCCAGATCCACCCCTGCGTCCAGGTCGCTGAGGGTAGCAGTAATGTCACCGGTGACCTCGGTCGTCAGGACGTAGACCTCTTCGGGGCCACATTCGTCCCAACTGGAGCAGTTGTAGTAGGTGACGTTGGAGGGCGCGCCCGTCGTATCCCCTTGATACGAGCCTCCGCAGCTTGCGGAAATGGCTGCGCTGCAATCCAAACCTTTACCGCACCTCACTCTCAAGGTGTAGCTGCCCGAAGCCCCGTTGCACCCGTCCACCACAATATAGTAAGTACCAGGAGGCGCATTTCTGTACTTGGCAGTGTTGTTGCCATAGGCCAGGCAGCTCATGGCATCGCAGGCGGACAGGATAAACACGTCCAAATCCACCGCTATGTCGTCGAGGGTGGCAACTATGTCGCCGGTGGTTTCAGTGGTCAGGATGTAGACTTCCTCCGGGCCGCTCTCCTTCCAGGGACGGGCACAGTTGTAATAAGTGACATTGGAGGGTGCGCCCGTCGTGTCTCCCTGGTATGAGCCGCCGCAGCTTGTGGAAACGGCAGCGCTGCAGTCCAAGTCGGGAGCCGCGCCCACGTCGAGGATCACGTAGTAACTGGAATAGCTGCACGCCCCCGCCGTCGGGGTCACGTTCATAACGATCAAAACCAGGTCATCGTAGCCGGAAACGTCAACCGTAACGGACCCGGACGAAGGCGAACCGCTCATGGGTATGGGGATCACGGTGGCGATGCTCCCTCGCAGAGCCACCAACCGGGCGGCGTAAGCGGTCGTGGCTGCCGTCCCGACCACAGACACCTCCATCGAGTCCACAGTGGAGTCAATCTCAATGTAATCGGCGCCGTACTGCTCCACCCCATCCGGAGGCTGGTAGTGGGTGGCCTCGCCCGCGAAGTCAAGGTTTTCTTCCTCAACGTAGATATCGGGATAGAACATCGCCTCCTCGTAGCAATAGGGGTCGTTAGCTGGGCAGGTGGACATCACGTAGTTGGCCGCGCTGAATGCGGCGAATGCCGAGGGCAGGCTGGTGCCTATCGCACCGAGGGCATCGCTGAGAGCAGCGAAAGCAAAAGAGCCACCGTAACTGTCGTAATTAACGCTGCGCTCCCAAACACTCCTGACCGTACTCTGCCCCCCACAGTGCTCGGAAATGAAGCGCATCAGGATCCAATCGGAGTACCAACGGCCTGGGCGATAGGGAATGGTGCCGGGCAGGCAAAGATCAGGGTCGGCGAAGTGATAGATAAGATAACTCAGGTTATCGTTCACGTAGTCGTAAACCTCGTCCTCCATCCAGGTCGCCGTGGCCTCCATCAGCCACGTCTCCTCCCAGGCATCGTAGCCGAACTGGATGGCGTGGTTGAATTCGTGAGCCGCCGTCACCCGGACACAATCGAGGGGAGCGCAATTGAAGTTCCCGTAATAATCGTTCTCCAGGCCCATGTAGGAGTGCCAGGCATTGAGCTCCATGACTCCTGGCGAATTCTCGTTGTCCCCAGGCTGAACGCCCTGGTCAGCTTCTCCATCACCCATGGTGTAGCCGTACCATGATGGGAGATCCTGGACGTAGACGTCGTAGTCCGGATTCCCATCCACCGTCTGGTCCGAAGGCGGCTGCAGCCAGCCCCTGGCGTGCAGCTCCGCCACCCAGACGTTTTCCAGCTCCGCCCCCATCGCCTCGATGTAGCCAGGATCGGCCGCATCCTGGCCGGAGTCGGTGTAGTGGATCTGGAAATGTGGCGTATCATAGGTAAACTCAGGGCCGCTCAGGGAAGGCCTGAAGAGAAGCGCGGGATAGGCGGCCAGTTCCCTCTTGACCTGCGAGCTCAGCGTGCGCCAGTTTCTCTTGACTTCCTTCAAGATGGGAGTGGCGCATTTGCCCGGTGTGCTGCTGCGGTACTCGGCGGGCAGCCTTGGGGGATCGAAGATGGAGTACACTTTGTAGAGGAGCGAGGTCTCGTAGCTGATTCTCCCCTTTTGATACGCTTCCTCGATGAGGACCACGCTTGGCGGCGGCGGATCGCCGGCCTGAGCTGGCGGGGACACGCTCGCCAGAGAAAATCCCACCGCTACGAGCAAGAATACCGCAGCTATTACTCCCCGAGTTGTGTTGCCTACTATTTGTGTTTTCACAGCTACGTATCTGCTCCCCAGATTCAGTAGATTCAATTTTGCCTGGCCTGGATCGCCAGATCCAAGCCAAAAGCGGGGATTTGGCAATCCCCTCAGAGCAGCTTTGGATCTACTGGGATTGATTCATACGAGGAAAGCCACCTGGCTCTGTGAAGAGTTGGGTGGCTTTCCCTGACTTTCAATGCGGGGCGTGGGAGCCCGCGCTGCTATCGTATCGGCCTTCTACTCGGCGTAGTTCTTAAGGATCACAGGCAGATACACTACGCCCGGAGCAGCAGGCGGACGATAGGTGCTGCCTCCCACGTCCTGCCCCCCTATCTGCTCCCTCACCTCCAGCTCTGGCTCACTTTCACTCCCCGGCGGAACCACCAACCTGAGGGTTATCAACGTTTTCTCGTTGGCGCCCAGGGGCAACCTGCCGATGACCGCTTCGATTGACCCCGTGGCCGCCGACAGACCCGAAGCAGCGGTGGTGTTAATGTCGAGACGCACGGACGTGGTGCCGGGGACCACCTCCCCTCCCTCCAGATCGCCGCCTGCATCCTGCCACTGGTTGAAGACCTCCTCATCCTCGAAGTCCACATAGGCTTCCCCGTTGGGTGGGATGTCTTCACCGTCAATGGTGATGTCGGCGTGCGTTGATCCGCTCTGGGGGTTGCCGACGACGACGTCATTGTCCGACCAACCCGCTTCGTCCTCGATGACCTGCAGGTTCCTCTGGCACAGATTGTTGTCGAAAGGCACCAACCACTTGTGGGTGACCGGGTCCAGGCTGGCGTAGATTTCCGCATAGAAGCAGGTGTGTCCTCCTACCGTCGGCTGCCATTGGAAGTTGACCGTCTGAGCCAGCCCTGCCCCCAGACTGGCGATGCTCTGCGTGCCGATGTATTGCCAGTCCCCAGGCGCAATCATTGCCGCACCCTTAGCCCAGTACAGGTCAACGTTGATGTTCGTCATCAGGGCGTTGCCTCGATTGCGCACCTTGACGTAGACGTAGTTGACCTGACCGGCCTGAGGGTTCTCGTGTTGTTCCACCCCATCCTGATTGTGCCTGTTCCAGATGTCGGGACTCTCCCACCAGGCCTCACCATTGGGATTGGAGGGCACAGACCCGTCGTCTGCGGGATGGTCCTTGCAGTAGACGTCGTGGAGAGAAGGCTTGACCGTGACACAGACTGGCGGGTAGACCAGAGCATCTTCATGGCCGTTGGAGTTGACGTAGGTAGCGATCGTGGATTCGTTGAAGCACAGCTCGCCGCTCGGTGTATCCTCCGGCACGTGCACCCGATAGCCGAAGGTCTTCGTCTCATCCCTCCCCAAGATCGGGATCTCCCAGACGATGACCTTGTTCACATAGTCCACGTGGCTAGGCGCTGGCAAGCCGAAGAAGGAGTTGGGAACCAGGTCCACGCCGCTGGAGAGGGTGTCAGTGAGGATGATGTTGGTAGCCGGCACTCCCATGATGGAGCCAGCGATCTGCTCGTAGATATTCTTTAGCTCGTCGCTCGTCGGCGCGTAGTAGTAATCGTCAGGAGAGGAGGCCAGGTTTTTCAACTCTGTCTCGTCCACGTTCCCCAGGCCGATGGTGATGATCCGCGTCCCTTTGGCCTTGGCCGCATCCGCCGCCGGCCCAGGGCCGGGGCCCACGTTGTGCTGGCCATCGGTCATCAGGATCATGATCGGCCTGTTCTCAGGAACGTGCCGCACGCTTTCCAGCTCTTCCTGGGCCTTATCTATGCCCTCGGTGATGTTGGTCTGCCCGCTGGCCACCAAGGCATCAATGGCTGCCCTGACAGTTCCCGCAGTCCGGCTCAACCGGTGATTGAGAATGGCCGAGCTAGAGTAGGAGACCAGGCCCACCTGATCGGCTCCCGGACTCAGGTCCAGTCCGTCAACGAAGGCCTTGGCCGCGTCCTTGGCATCCTGTAGCGGCGTGCCCTGCATGCTGCCTGAGCGGTCAATGACCAGCATCACGTCGGCGTGCCTCTCGCTGACTGGGCAGTCACCACGGCCGTTTATGGTCAGCACCACCGCCGCATTTTCCCCAGCCTTCACCTGCTTTGGCCCCTTCTTGGTGCCATCCACGGTGCAGACAGGCGAGATGGCGATGGCGTACTCGACCTCGGTCTGGATGGCCCCTGCCTTGTAATCCCCTGGAGCTGATTTCAGTTCCTGGGGGAAATCCCGAGGGAAGTTCTGGCCGACGAAAGCTTCAATGGCCGCGTAACTCCCAGCGTAATCGGCCAGCCCCCAAAGCCCACTTCGCGGATCCGGATTATTGGTGGTGTCCACAGCATGGTACATGTCGTGGGAGATGTTGCCCGCATCGTTGTGCACATCATAGCCATGACCTGGGATAGGAGAGTGCGGAATCAACATACCATTCAGCACCCGCCCCGGCCAACCCTCCTCGGCCCTGTTATTGATGGGATCGCTCAGGCCGATGAGACGACTGCGCGAATCCACCCCCGCCGAGGTGACAAAGTGGCCACCATTGCGCACCCACACCTGCTGTGCATTCTGCGTCCAGAAGCCCACGAGCAGGATGACGTCCTCGCAGCGCTCCACCTCGTACTCCACCCACTCAAAGGAGGGCTGCGGCATCAGCGTAACCTCGTAGTTCTCGGCCAGGCCGCGGTCCAGCAGGTATTGGTTGACAGCATCGTACATGTCGGACACGTAGGTGCCCAAATGCCCATCACCGCTCTGCTGGCCGTCGGTGTCCATCAGCCAGGCCAAATCGTCAACGAACGGGATCACGTTCCTCGGATCGTGGTCGTCCCAAACGTAGGAGTTGTACGATGTGACCAGGTTGTAATTGTCGTTGAGCGCTGGTGGGAGCACCGGGTGGGGTTCCATCTTGGAGTCAAACCACCACAGGCAGTTGGCTAACGCCACGGGGCCGCAGTAGCTCCAGGTTTGCGTCCCAGGGTACATCCAGGCATCCTGCCGCTGGTCGAAGTCGGGCATCCCGCTGGGAGCGTAGTCAATCCAGCCGCCCTTCTTCCAGCAGGGTGTCGCCGTGGGTGTAACGGTGGGTGTCGGTGTGCTGGTCGGTGTCCTGGTGGGTGTGGGTGTGCTGGTCGGTGTCCTGGTGGATGTGGGCGTGGGGGTAGGGGTCATGGTGGGAGTAGGAGTTCTGGTAGGCGTGCTAGTGGGTGTCCGCGTCCTGGTCGGGGTCGAGGTCCTGGTGGCCGTCCTGGTCACCGTTGGAGTTACCGTTCCACACGCCTCGTCAACCCGAATGGGTATCTCATGGTAATCATTCTGGGTCTCACTACAGGTGTCGTAGATGAATATCTGGATAGTGTAATCACCCGTCGGAGCGTCGGCTGGTATAGTCAGGTTAGCTACGACGTCGTTGTTCGTACCGGGGCCGTAGATGGTTCTGGTGTCTATCCAGTTAGCCCTGGTGACGTTGTACGGATCAATGAGGTTGACCTCGATCCTCACCTCCTGACTAGCCAACGTGGTGCGCAGTATCATTTGCAAGTACAACGGCCAACCCGGCTGATAGCAGGTTCTATCGGGGGCCGCCGAGTAGATGGATGCCGCTCCTCCAGCCCCACCCAGCACCAACTGACCCCAGTCAATGCTCACACACCAGCAGCCGTCGTACTCATCTATCAGCACTTCGACCAAGTTGTTCCCCACTTGCACCCAGGAAGGATCAACGCTGAAGTGCGAAGTGCTCCAGGTCTGGTTCCATCCGGTCAAGGTGCCAACAAAGTGCCCGTTGAAGTAGACCCTGTCTCGTTCCACTGGCCTGCTAGGGTTCTGTGGATCCCCTTCCTCATCAACGTCCCAGGCATAGATATTGAGCGCGGCACTCGTGATGGGTGACGGCAGGGGATCAACGACGATGTTGAACTCAATGGGTGCCAGAGGGTTCTTAAGGTCCGGGCATAGGGATTTATCACGTTCGCTGTAAATGCAATCCGTGTTGGCCGGATACATATCCCCGTCGGCGTAGCCATAGTGCTGATTGTTTTCGTTGTCCGTTTTTTGGATAAAGCTCTTTTCCGATGCCCCAGGGCAGTCTTCACCATCACAAATCAGCTCCCACCACAGAGTGGCCTCGTTGACCCATTGGCCGTTGTCATACACTTTGAAGTCCGTGTGCCAGTTGCCCGGATAAGCAACCATCGACGAGCCAGCGATTGAGGCCCGACAACGGAATGTAAGGCAGGTATAGTAGTGGCCGGGTTCAGGAGCTGGCCACTCAACGTCGCAGTGGCCATACAGGGTACCGTCAGGCTGATAGAGTTCGACTTTGGCGTAGCCCCCACCCGTCACATCGTAGAGCACGGCAAGGTTGTGGATTTCCTCGTCGTCACAATAGAAAGTGCTGGTCTCACCAATGCAAGTAGGTGGGCAAGTAGACATATCCGAATCGCGGCAGGTCTTGGCATAGCCCCAGTCGTAGTAACTGCCGGTGAGGGAGAGCGGGGTGGAGCCCAGAATTGCTCCGGCTGAATGGTAGCTCTCAGCGTGCAACTCAGAACCCTGCTGGGGCGTCGCCGCTGGCTCAGGCTCATCTCCCCAGGCATCTGCCTGCGGAGTGGGCTTAGGAGGGTCGGCAGAAGCTGGCAAATTGAGCACCGCCGCCAGCAGCACCGCTCCCAAAACCAGCACAACACCTCCAACCCTGAACCAGCGCTTAGCAAAGACTCGATAGTTTTTCACCTCTTTTCCTCCTTGTCACCCAGTGGTGACTTTACTAGAGATGCCGAACAGAGTGCCCGACATCAAAAGAAATAATAGCCTCCCAGAATTGGAGGCACTGACCCGATGGCTCCAAGCGTCTGATAAGTGGCGATATTCTACCAGATAACTTGTAAGATGTCAAAACCGGTTGTAGCGGACATTTTGAAAGGGGTGCATCTTCTGGTAGGGGCGTACTCTTGCGGTCGCCCTTAAAGGCAACCGCAAAGGTTGCCCCTACCGGAGGGTGTTAACGGCGAGGGAAAGGTGTAACTGTTCACTCCCTCCCCATCGCAGGGGGAGGGTTGGGGTGGGGGTGGAACTTTGTGAACCAGAACGAGCTGAATTCACAGGGAATCTTGTCCATTTGTGGGGATCCACCCTCCCCTAGCCCCCTTTCAAGGGTAGGTTTTTTAGAATCGGCCCATCCAACCCCCATGTATGGGCACAGAAAGGGCACCTACTACCATATATTGGGGTGGGTGGAGGCCCAGACAAAAAACCTACCCTTAAGAGCCCCCGGCCCCTCCCTCCCAGGGAGGGGTGAATGCTTACGAAAAGGTTAAGAAGGCTAACTAACGTCTCCACCAGGCCAAGGCCAGGCCCAGCAGAGGCAGCACCGCGCTGAACGCCACTCCAGGGCAGATCGGCTTCCCCTGGCCCTCGGTCGAGGCAGGGGCTACGGTGGGGGTAGGCTCGACCGGGCGGACGGTGGGAGTAGGCTCAGGAGATGGGACGACAGGTGATGGCTCTGGCGACTCGTAGCTTCCTTCAGTCACCTCGTAGGCCCGGCCCTCCAGGACGACGATGACGTGCTGGCCCAGGGCGAGGTATTTGCCCCACCCCGGCTGCGCCGCCAGGAGATCGAAGTAGCCGCCGGTGCCGAAACCCACCTTGACCGTCTCCATCCGATCCGGCTCGTAGAGGGTGTCGGTCCACACCCCGTCGTGCAGGACGAAAGCCTTGTCACCCACGTGCTTGACCTCGGCGGCAGTCGGCGCGGCCGCCGTGTCCGCTCCGCGCAGGGACTCCTGGGCGATGCTCTTCTCCACTGCATTCGCCCCGTAAGCCGGTGCTGGGGAGGCCATGATCTGAACCTCCTTCTCAACGATGCCCTCCCGCCCGGCCTCGGTCAGCGCTCGCTCGGTTTCTCCCACCAGGAAGGACGTGTAAGGGGTGATGATGCCGTAGCGCACGCTCAGGCTCACGATCTCGTCCACCAGTTCCTTGCTCTCACCGTGCAGCCGAATCTGGCTCAGCAGGTAGCCGATCTTGCGCGTGGCCCACAGGCGAGGGATGAACGACTCGCCCCCCTGGTCCCGAAAGTGGAGGTCTTCGTAGGCAAAGCGCTGGAGACGGTCGTTCACCCGGCCCTCAAGGGTGATGGTGGTGAAACCGCCCTGGCGATAGCGGCCCACCAGCACCAGTTGCGTGCCGGCGAAGAGGTCGGGCAGGGGGTAGGGATAGGTGTCCTCGACGTGCACCTCGCCGAAATCGAGCTCCAGATCAGCCAGAAGCGGCGAGCTCACCTTGGCGTAGAAGGCCGAGACCTCTTCTTCGATGGACTGCCCCGGCCGCACGTAGGCGCTGGCCCCGCGGTGGCTCTGGGCCAGCGTGTCCAGCAGGATGGTATTGACCTCGTCGCCCACGCCGAAGGTGAAAACCCTGACCGCTTTTGAGGCTGCCTGGGCGACGTTGGCGATGATCTGGTCTGTTTCAATAACCCCTTCTGTGGCCAAGCCATCGGTGAGGAAGATGATGAGCGTGGGCCGCTCTCCTTCAGCCTGGGCCACGGCTTCCAGCAGGGCGCGGTTGATGTCGGTGCCGCCCACAGCCTCCAGTTCCCGCACGAAGGGCAGGGCCTCGTTTCGCTCCTCGGCTGGCTGAAGTCCGGCGGCGTACTGGCGCACGCCCGTGCTGAAGGCGATGACATTGAAGCGGTCCTCGTCGTTCAGGTTATCCAGCACAAACTCCAGCGCCCCCTTGGCCTGAGCCAGCTTCTCGCCTCTCATGCTGCCCGAGGTGTCCAGCACGATGATCACGTCCTTGGCCACTACTTCCCTCTCTTCGACCTCGACCTGGGGGGCGACGAGCAGGAGGAAGAAGCCGTCCTCATCGGGCTGGCGATAGCTCAGCAGGTTGAGGCCAAAGTCCTCTTCCGAGATGGTGTAGTAGAGCTCGAAATCGCGATCAGGCACTACATCGTACTCCTCGTAGCCCACCGTGGCGTTGTACTCGCCGCGCCGATCCACTGCCACCTGATGGCTGGCGGAGTAGATGGCCTTGATGGGCTCGTTGGAATGGATCTCCACGCTGATGGCCACTTCCTCCAGGGGCCTGGCGGAAAAGCGCTCGGTGTCCAGGGGGTAAACGTATTTGACCAAGCCCCCGTCCATCGGGAGCACCTGGCTGTACTCCAGCTCGACGCGCCGCTCCCCGTGGGAGGGGATGGGGAAGATTCGGGCCTGGAAAGCGTTCCTGCCCACGTATTCGAGGAGGGCGGGGTCTTGGCGGCGGCGCACGATGTCCTCGTAGATGCGGCGGGCCTGGTCCTTATCGAGGAGCCGGCCTTCCAGCTTCTCCCCATCCACCCACATGGAGAACTCCGAGATAGCCGCCTCCTCGGGCAGGGGGAAGATGTAAGTGCCCTCCATTTCGTAAGGCGCTTCGTTCACGAAGACCTGATCCACGTGAGTGGTAGCCACCTGGTTCTCGATGGTCACCCTTACCCGATGGTACTTGATGGTCAGGTTGGGAACTTGGGTGATGGGGACGTGGGGAGGCGGATCGGGGATAATGATGCCGTCGGCGTGCGCGGTTCCCGCCGTGGCAGTGATCAGCCCCAAAAGCATGACTACTGCTAGCAGAATTCTCCTCTTCATCATCTTCGTGACCTCCTTTTGGACAAAGATGTCAACTCACTTACTAGACGCGAAGAGGATACAAAAGGTTCCCTCGAAGCCAGGATACCGGGCTTGACAAGATAGCCAAGATAGTATAAAATAATCCTGCTGAAGATTGGCCGAGGTAGCTCAGCTTGGTAGAGCACCTGACTGAAAATCAGGGTGTCCCCAGTTCAAATCTGGGCCTCGGCACTGGCAAGTAGCTGGCCTGCGGGCGTAGTTCAGTGGTAGAACGTCTCCTTGCCAAGGAGAAGGTCATGGGTTCGAATCCCACCGCCCGCTTTGCGAGAGCTAAGGGCTAAGTGGCGACGTCGCCAAGTGGCAAGGCAAGGGTCTGCAAAACCCTCATTCGCCGGTTCAAATCCGGCCGTCGCCTCTAGAATAATCAGTGGCCAAGGCTGATAGCAAAACGAGTTGCTATCAGCCCTTTGTCTATGGGGCGGTGGCGAAATGGCAGACGCTGCGGACTTAAAATCCGCTGGAGGAGACTCCATGAGGGTTCGAATCCCTCCCGCCCTACAGAAATTTGGCGCTAACTTTCAACACGCTGCTTTTCTCCTCCGC
>Ga0307437_1001245_pt1 | contig 17372 bp, 12 predicted proteins | sample SalMarWE160390MG_FD_202146 | JGI IMG/M metagenome (GOLD analysis project Ga0307437, IMG submission 202146) | Salt marsh sediment microbial communities from the Plum Island Ecosystem LTER, Massachusetts, United States - WE1603-90 | ecosystem: Environmental > Aquatic > Marine > Intertidal zone >...
TATGGCAAAATAGCAGTAATAAGATGAACAAACAAACATATAATAAGTTTAAGTCTGTGCCCTTTTTTGCTTTGTGTGAGAATTAAGTCTTAAGGATAAGACCGACCGAAGACCGCGGACGGATGACGGAAGAAAACAAACAAAAAATATTGTGTTAATCTTGTGCAATATCGTGGTTACCATTTAGGGTGGGTTTCCCTTGACAACAAAAGAAGTTTTCCTATATTTGTTCGTTAATATAATCAAAGGAGATTTACATGAAATTGGCTCTTATCGGTTTAGGAACTGTAAATAGAGGGTTGTTAGAATTACTTCTCGAAAAAAAAGATATCCTTCTAAAGGGATATAACTTTAATCCTTTAATTACGGCTATTTCCGACCCTGTTGTCGGGTCGGTTTTTTCTGAGAAAGGAATAAACCTCGAAAAAATATTGTCTCTATTACAGAAAGATAATAATATTAAAAATTATTCCGATGGGGTAAAAGGTTGGGGGTCAGAAAAAACGATAAAAGAATCAAATGCAGATACGATTGTAGAAGCAACTCCTACCGACCTTGAAACCGGAGAGCCCGGCCTGTCTCTAATGCGAACCGCTTTAAATAGTAAGAAAAATATAGTAACCACAAATAAAGGCCCTATAGTTCTTGCTTACAGGGAATTGAGAGATCTTGCTAAGAAAAACAACGTAATATTTCGTTTTGAAGGAACTGTTCTTTCCGGAACTCCTGTGATAAGTCTTGCCGAATCTACCTTTAAGGGTATTGAAATAAAAGAAGTCAGGGGAATAATGAACGGAACTGCTAATTACATTCTAACCAAGATGGAAATTGGTCTTTCCTATGAAGAAGCCTTAAAAAAAGCAAGAAAAAAAGGTATTGCCGAAGAACAGCCTGAAGCCGATATAAAAGGGTGGGATTCTGCCGCAAAAATAGTTATTGTTGCAAATGTTCTTATGGGAGGAGACTTAAAAATCAAGGGAGTTTCTGTAAAGGGTATTGATACGGTAACGGAAACGGATATAATCAAAGCTTTAAAAGATCGTAAGCACTGGAAACTTATAGCCACGGCGAAGAAGACCGAAAGAGGAATTATTGCTTCTGTTGCTCCTGAGATTTTAAGCGACCAGGATCCCCTTTCTAAGATAACGGGTTCAATAAATGCAATAAACTTTACCACCGATATTCTTGGTAATATAATGGTTTCGGGTCCTGGTGCAGGTAAGAGAGAGACTGGCTACGCTCTTCTCTCTGATTTGCTTTATATATACGAGAAAAGGAAGAATTAATGGCAGAAACCAGAGAAAGATGGAGTTCAAGGTCCGCTTTTCTTTTCGCCGTTATTGGTTCCGCGATAGGTCTCGGTAACGTATGGAGATTTCCCTACATTACTTATGAAAACGGAGGAGGAGCATTCTTAATACCCTATCTCATTGCTTTAATTACAGCAGGAATTCCTCTGATGATATTAGAATATTACGTTGGACATTTTACACAGAGCGCGCCGCCAACTGCTTTTAAAAAGATATGGCATAGAGCCGAATGGGCAGGCTGGTTTGCCATATTGTTGATATTCATTCTTTCAACTTATTATTGTACTATTATGGGATGGAGCGTGAATTATCTTTTTCACTCTTTTAGCCTGGGTTGGGGTAACACAGCCGAATCCGTAAGTTCATTTTTTAACAACAGTATACTGCAGCTATCCGAGTCTCCTTCGGCTTTTGGTGGTATTAGACTTCCTATAGTAGGGGGACTTGCTCTTATATGGTTATTTATTTATTTGAGTCTTTTTAAAGGGGTAGAAACACTCGGTAAAATCGTCTATTTCACAGTTATAATTCCCTGGCTGATAATTGTGGTTATGGTCGTAAGGGGACTTACCCTTCCAGGCGCAATGGAGGGTATTAAGTTTTATTTAACTCCCGATTTTTCGGCTCTACTGAAACCTAAAGTTTGGCTCGCTGCTTATGGTCAGATATTTTTTACGCTTTCTCTCGCAATGGGTACTCTGATTGTTTATGCGAGTTACTTACATGAGAAATCGGATATTACCGTAAATGCTTTTCTTACCAGTATTGCCAACTGTCTGACTTCTTTTGTTGCCGGATTTGCCGTTTTCTCAACTCTAGGATATCTTGCTCAGTCACTCGGTGTTTCGGTTAAGGATGTTACGACTTCCGGTATTGGACTGGCCTTTGTAACTTACCCGATGGCGATAAGTTTGCTTCCTGTAGCGGCCCGGTTCTTTGCGGCTCTTTTCTTCTTGCTTCTTCTTACACTCGGGATCGACTCGGCATTCTCGATGACCGAACCTGTAGTGGAAAGTATCGTGGATAAATGGAGATTAAAGAAGAAGTATGTCTTACCTGTTGTTTGTGTATTTGGTTTTCTTATAGGATTGCCTTTTACCACCAGGGCAGGACTTTACTGGATAGATATAGCAGACCACTTTATTACCAATTACGGTATTACTACGGTTGGTTTTCTTGAATGTATAGTTATAGGTTACGTACTTGGAGCAAAGAAAGCAAGAACCTACATCAATCAAGTTTCAGAAATGCAGATAGGTATATGGTGGGATATATTTATAAAATTCCTCACTCCTGCTTTTCTCGGAATTTCTCTTGTCTTTCAGTTTGTGAATTTTATAAGAAAAGGATACGGAGGTTATCCTATCTGGACTACCTATATAGGAATGGGTTTTATCGTTGTTTTAGCTATCGCTGCCATAATTCTCGCTAAGAGAAAAGGAGCAGTATAGTTTTTTCTTTTATTATGCTCTTTTCTAAATACAGTTCAGTTTAAGCGAAGTTGCTCCCGAACCGTGTTTTAGTTTTATTATAATAATTCCCGACTTTCCGTTTCTATTCCACGAACAACTATAAATCCCTGCGGAAAGGTATCCTCTGAAAACAGAAGAAATTTTTGCTCCTGCTATATTATAGGCTTCTATAGTGGTTAAGCCGGCTTCGGGAATATAAAAAGAAAGTTTAATCAGATCGTCCGATATAACATTTATATTATTAATAACCGATAGTTTTAAATTATTATCTGAATCCGGATTCTCATCAATTCCAGTAGAGCCATTCCAGCCGGCAAGACGCGCCCACATCCACCAGGCGGCATATCCTTTTTGGTTTTCATTTAAAGGATAAGTATGTGAACCCGGAGTACTGTACCAGTCAACCCCTTCGATGTGTGAATTTTGCCATTCAAGAGCCCAGTTTCCAAGATACGTGCCGCCCAAGGTATCATAGTAATCACAATTATCATTTACAAATTCATAATAATTACCGTCAGGGTCGTGCCTGTCGAAATCCGCAAAGTCAAACAAGACTTTGTCGTTTTTAAGGCAGTATGACCTGATCGAGTCATTCGCGGCTTTGTTGTTCGCATCATTGCCTATGTCAACATGTCCTGTCATATATATAAATGTTACCGCAGGGTAATCTATTTCTAATTGGGTCATCGGACCAAGATATTCATCCCAGAGAACGCCCGAAGAATATTTTCCGCTTACCTGACCGCACCAGGACCACATAATAATATTGATTTCGGGATGATTGGTCCCTCTGCCGGTTATACCATCAGGGTCCCCAAGGTAACTTCTGGTCTCATTGACCCACCCGGGATAATATCCGACATCATTAGCCATTACCCCGTCACGCTGATCAAGAGCTCCACCCGTGCCTCCATTATTAAAAGCAAAGATATCTTCCGGTAAAGAAAGTCCTTTCCCGCCGTTATTCGCGAATTCAACCAGTCCCTGCATACCGTACGTGATTTGCCAGCCGTGAGAAGTATGGCCATAGCCAATATGAAGAGAATCCCTAGCTGCCAGTATAGCAGATTCAGGTATTTGAGTTATATCAACGCAATTATGATCAATTATAAGAGCAGATAAGAGAGCAGGAAGACCAAATAAGATTAACAATAATATAATTCTTTTCATAAGACCTCCTTTTAAGTTATGTTTAGTGTAAAACAAGAAGAATTCCGCCAAGAAGTGTAAGTATTATTCCGACTACGATTTTAACCCTAAATACATAACAGGTGCTTTTACCTGTCGATGTTTCCATGCTTTTTATTTCTATATATGGGACTGGCGCGCGTCGGTACCATCCTGTTATGTTAACATCTTCACCCTGATATCTTTTAGCCCTCAAAAGTCCGAACAAGAAATTCCAGATACCGAGAGGTTGACGATAATCGAGAAATATTATTCCCGTATCATCCTGAAGGACGAAATCTTCGCTCCAGATAAGTCCCGGTACACCTCTTCCGATAATTTTACCTTTTATCCTGCAGGGTACCGGACGTACACCGGAAACTTTAACCTTCTTTAAAAGTGATGAGATTTTCATTTGGGGAAAGAACGAAAAGTTGTACGAGAAAAAAGTCCTGAGTAAATAAGTTCCACCCAATAAAAAAACACCTAATTTAAGATACATAAAGTCCTGTCTTATAAAGAATAGTGCCGCACTCAAAACAACAGCAATAACGGGCAGCAATACTATTAAAAAGTCAAGCAGAAATTCATCCCAGTAACTTTCCGGGCGTCTCTCGTTGAAAATAACATAAGGAAGTTCACCTTTAGTTTCGGACTGTCTGCTTAAAGCAAGTAGTCTTTTAGCTATTAAAGGATGAGTCGAGTGAAGTTCATAATACTTTGCCCAGGGGCTCCATAGATCCCAACGCATGACCCTTTTTAAGGTATCTTTATCGACATCTCCTCCCATAAATCGGGGATGATACGATGAGATTGCCAAAGAAGAAGCAGAAGTCGGGTCGAATATTCCCATTGCTTTTATCGATTCCAACTGCGGTTTTCTACGCTCTTTCTTCTTCCCTTTCCCCGCAAGACCATAACCTATCTTAACCAGGGCGGATGCCAAATTATTAGGATTACAATTTTCACCTGCGAACCTATCGGCGAAATATTCTCTTATACGGGAAAATCCAAGAACAATATATTCCGAGATTAAGTAAAGTATATATGAAACGATTGCAATCGCATAACGTACCGGGGCAGATTTGTCTTTTCCGCTTGTTTTTATTCGAATCAAAGTGCGAAAAATATAGTATAAAATCAAAGGTACAACGTATGCAATAGTCATTATAAGCATATCCCAGTGTACGGCATGTCCGATTTCATGTGTCACCACTGCTTCGAGTTCTTCTTCTCCAAGAAGATCCATGAGTCCCGAAGTAATAACTATTCTTGCGTTATTGGGAGCGTGCCCATACGTGAAAGCGTTGGGCGAACCATCGTAAATTATTCCGAAACGCGGAACTCTGATATTGTATTTAGGAGAAATATCTTTTAAAAAGGTCTGCAAATGTTCTGGTAAACTTTCCAGTGACTTCCATCTCACATTGTATAAAAATCGTAAAATCAGATCCATCAGGAAAGGAGAGATTAAAAATTGTACAAACGCTATGCCAACTCCGATAATTAAAGCTATCATCGGCTCAAGATAGCCCATGTTAACAAGAGTTATTAATATTAAAGAAAGTAATCCGTAAAGGAGAAAAAGAGTCACTCCGGAAGTTAGAGCCAGGTTGGGCAAATGAATTGGCTTTCCCGGAGGAACTTTGAGTTCGGAAGGAAAGGTATTTTTATCGATTTCGATTTTTATAAAGAAATTTTTCTCGTTAAGAAATTCATCCAGTACTTCTTTATCTATCCAGATGCCGCCTGTTTTAAGGCAGTAGTAAACGACCATTTTGTTTCCTCTCAAGGGTAGTCCGATGAGAGGAGTCTGGGAATGAGGATTTAACTTTCTAGAGAGTCTTGAATTTTTTAATCCGTCTTTAATTTTCCAGCGCAGATATTTAGGAGTTTTTGTAAAATAATAAATTTCTCCCCTATCCAGCCAGATGCCTTCGCATCTGGGACAATAATCTACCAGCACTCCGTTTTTTGTCATTACCGGAGTCAATTCGCTTTCTTTACAATCCGGACACTTCATTTTTTATCCTATTAGTACAATTATGCACATTTCCAGGTAAATATTCAAGGGGAAAATTGGGATTTAGGATTTAGGGATTGGGATTTAGTAAAAAAGCGAAAAAATCAGTGTGTATCCGTGCCAATCCGTGGCTAATTCATGGATTCTTTGAATATAAGTCAAACGGTAAAATAGTATAATCGTTAAATAGTAACAACAAAAATAAAAACTTTGTGTTCTTTGTGACTTTGTGTGAGAATTTGTTTTTGGGGATTTGGGGGAAAACAAAAATTAGGCTCTGTGTTCTCTGTGCGTTTCTTTTTTCTCTGTGTCCTCTGTGGTTAAATAAATACAAAAATTAGTGGGGAGTAGGGCTTTGTGTCCTTTGTGATCTTTGTGGTTAAGCTTTCTCTAGGATTTCTTTCAAAAATTTCCCCGTATAGGATTTTTTTACCTCTGCGATTTCTTCAGGAGTCCCTTCACCGATAAGTTCACCACCTTCCGCCCCGCCTTCAGGTCCGAGGTCGATAATCCAGTCCGCGCATTTTATAACGTCCAGGTTATGTTCAATAACCACGACAGTATTTCCCATATCCACGAGACGTTTCAATATTTTTAAAAGTAAACGTATATCGTGAGCGTGTAAACCGGTTGTAGGTTCGTCAAGGAGATAAAGAGTATCGCCTGTCGCGATTTTGGATAGTTCTTTTGCGAGTTTTATTCGCTGAGCTTCGCCTCCTGAAAGAGTTGTTGCGGGCTGACCAAGTTTTATATAGCCTAATCCCACATCCTGCAGGAGTTTTAATTTTTGTCTTGCTTTTGGAATATCCGAAAAAAAAGAAAGAGCTTCGGATACGGTCAAATTGAGAACATCCGCTATATTTTTCTCTTTATATTCCACTTCCAGAGTTTCTTTTTTATATCTTTTTCCTTTACAGGCTTTACAGGTAACGTAAACATCCGATAAAAAGTGCATTTCAATTTTTTTCTGCCCCTGACCGTTGCATTCTTCGCACCTTCCTCCCTCCACATTGAAAGAGAATCTCCCTTTATTGTATCCTCTTACTCTTGAGGCAGGAAGTTCGGCGAAAAAGTCCCTTATAGGATCGAATGCTCCCGTATAAGTTGCCGGATTTGAACGAGGAGTTCTGCCTATCGGGCTCTGGTCGATGTTTATAACCTTGTCTATATTTTCAACTCCTTCGATTTTTTTATGTTCAAGAGGGAGGTATCTTGAACCGTGGAAAGTTCTTGCAAGAGACCTGTATAAAATGTCTATCAAGAGAGTACTTTTTCCGGAACCTGAAACTCCGGTTACACAAACGAAACAGTTTAAAGGTATTTCGACGTCAAGTTTTTTAAGATTATTACCTCCCGCCCCCAGAATTTTAATTGTTTTTTCTTCTTTCTTTTTATTTCGCTTATCCGGAATCGGGATTTTTTCTTTTCCCGAGAGGTATTTACCCGTTATAGTTTTACCGTTCTTTTTCAAATCGTCCGGGGTACCTGTAAAAACGACGTTTCCTCCCTTTGTTCCGGCTCCAGGCCCAAGGTCAATTACCCAATCTGCGGATAAAATACTTTTAAAATCGTGTTCTACTAAAATGACCGTATTGCCGATATCTCTCAGAGATTTTAAGGTTTTAATCAGGCGCAGTATGTCTCGTTCATGCAGACCTATCGTAGGTTCATCCAGAATATATATAATGCCGACCAGACCCGAACCAATTTGGGTTGCGAGATGTACCCTCTGGGCTTCTCCTCCGGCGAGTGTCTTGGTTGACCGTTCCAAGGTCAGATATTCAACACCTACATCTTCCAAGAAACGGAGACGATGAAGTATTTCTCTTATTAATTCGGATGCAATTTTTTGTCTTTCGTCTTTAAAATTTATGCTTTCTATAAATTTTCTTGATTGAGTAATGTTCATTTTAGCAACTTCATGTATATTTTTACCATTTATTTTTATGGACAGGGCTTCTTTTCGCAGGCGCGCCCCACCGCATTCTCCGCAGGGTGCAATGATCATATATTTTTCTATTTCATTTCTTATCCAATCGGATTCTGTATATAGATGTCTCCTATTCAAATATGGTATTACTCCCTCCCAGTAATCGGCACCGAATAAAATTATGTTTTTATCTTTTTCCTTTACATTTTCCCAGGGTGTGTTTAAGTCCAAATCATATTTTAATGCAATAGAATTTAATTCTCGGAAGAATCTTCCCCTGGGTTCTCCTACGGGTGCTATGGCTCCTTCAAGAATCGACAATGATTTGTTAAGGATTATATTCTCCGGGTCTATTTCCATCTCGGTTCCTATGCCCTGACATTTTGGACAGGCTCCATAAGGAGAATTAAAAGAAAAGAGCCTTGGAGAAATTTCGGGATAACTTATTCCACAGTCCCCGCAGGCAAATTTTGTTGAAAATATTCTGCTTTCGTCTTTATCAATATCCCACAATATTAATATACCTTCAGTTTCCTCAAGCGCTGTTTCAACGGAATCTGCAATCCTGCTTCTTATTTCTTTCTTTACCTTTATTCTATCTACGACTATTTCGATATTATGCGGTTTGTTTTTATCGAGCTCGGGAATGCTCTCAATATCAAAAATTTCACCGTCTATTATCACTCTTACATATCCTTTTTCCTCAATTCTACGCAGCTCTGTTGAAAATGTACCCTTTTTTCCTCTGGCAATGGGTGCAAGTATGTAAATATGTGAGTTTTCCGGATATGAGAGAATTTGAGCAACAATTTCATCCACTGTCTGAGAAGATATTTCTTTTCCGCAATTATAACACTCTGCGGTGCCGGTGCGAGCGAAAAGCACACGAAGATAGTCGTATGTTTCGGTTACCGTACCCACAGTGGAACGAGGGTTACGAGAAAGTTTTCTTTGTTCTATTGAAATTGTGGGAGACAGGTTCGTTATCGATTGAACCTCCGGTTTATCCATAACCCCTAAGAACTGCCTTGCATAAGCTGACAGCGACTCAACATATCTCCTCTGCCCTTCTGCGTATATAGTATCGAAGGCAAGCGAAGATTTGCCCGAACCGGAAATACCGGTTATAATCACCAACTCATCACGCGGTATATCAACATCTATTCCCTTTAAGTTATGAATAGACGCTTTCTTGATCTCAATATTTTTTTTCATATTCGGATATTATCCGTGAGACCTCTTTTGGATCAGCTTTGCCGGAAGTTTTTTTCATCACTTGACCGACGAAGAATCCGATTAGCTTTCTTTCCCCGCTTTTTAAACGAGTTAATTCATTCGGATTCTCATCTAAAACTTCCCGTACAACTTTCTCTAAAGCATCTGAATCTGATATTTGGGTAAGATTTTTTTCTTTCACTATTTGCTTCGGCGCTCTTTTTGTTCTTACCATTTCTGCGAGCACTTCCGCTCCCGCGTTCCTTGAAATTTCACCATTTAGAACCATTTCTATCATCTCGGCAAAAGAAGCTGCGGATATATCAGGTTCCCCAAAACTCCTGTAATCTCTAAGTATCCATTTACTTACTTCTATGGGTTCATTGATTATCTTTAAGATCTCTTCAAACAAAAGAGAAGCAGTAGAGGAATTTGAGATTATTTTTGCGTCTTCCTTGCCAAGTCCAAGAGAGATATATTTTTCTTTTTTCTTTCCGGGTAATTCCCCAAGAGTAGCTTTTATTTCCTCTATCCATTTCTTATCCAAAAGGAGAGGGGGCAGGTCCGGTTCAGGGAAATATCTGTAATCGGAAGATTCCTCTTTCGACCGAGCCACCCAGGTATTGTGAGTTTCCTCGGAATAATGTATTGTAGCCTGTTCAACCACTCCGCCTTTTTCGAGAATTCCTATTTGCCGGTCAATTTCGGATGAAAGAGATTTTTTAACTGCTTTAAAAGAATTAAGGTTTTTTACCTCGGTTCTGGTTCCGAGTTTTCCTTCAACTTTACTGACGGATATATTCGGTTCGCACCTGAATTCAGCCCTTGCCATTACCGCATCAGAGATGTTCTCGAATTGTAATATTTTCTGCAAAGTTTTAAGGTAGGCGACCGCCATATCCGGTGAATTTATATCGGGTTCCGTCACGATTTCTATTAAAGGTACACCGGATCTGTTGTAGTCGATAAGAGATTTATCCTCTTCGTGTATTGATTTTGCGGACTCTTCTTCAAGGTGCACCCTTTTTATTCTTATTTCCTTACCTTCTACTGAAATTTTCCCCGAAGTTGCGATTGGAAATCTGTATTGAGTAATCTGGTAACCCTTGGGTAAATCAGGATAAAAATAATTCTTTCGTGCAAAAATAGATTTTGTATGAATTTTGCAGCTCAGAGCAAGACCGGCTTTTATAGCGAGTTCCACAGCTTTTTTATTTAGGGAAGGGAGAACTCCAGGGAGCCCGAGGCAAACAGAACAAACATTTGTGTTGGCATCCTCTCCGAAACTCACCGGACAGCCGCAGAATAATTTTGTTGTAGTTTTAAGCTGAGCGTGTACCTCGACGCCAATTGTAGGTTTGTAGTCAGCCATCTTGAACTTCCTTTAAAAATCCTTCAAATGGTGCAATTTTTTCTACGAGTCGAACAATGGAAAGAATCCCTATTTCATCAAAAGGTTTTCCGATTATCTGGTATCCGATGGGAAGCTTTCCGATCATCCCCGCAGGTGCGACTACCGCGGGAAGGCCTGCCAAATTAGCCCCGGCAGTCATTCTATCTGGCACATGCATTCTTATAGGATCATCGGTTCTTTCTCCTATAGGAAAAGCGGGTGTGGGTGTTGCTGGAGTTAAAAGGTAATCTACTTCTTTAAAAACATCTTCGAATTCCTGAGTTATCAATCTTCTAATAAGGTCCGCTCTTTCGTAGTATTCTGCAATGGCTTCCGATGAAAGAACGAATGTACCCACAAGGATTCTTCTTTTGACTTCCGGAAGGAATCCTTCGTTTCTGCATTTTCTTATTGTGTCGTGAAAGTTTTCTCCGTTCTTTCGCAGGCCGTATCTGACTCCATCGTATCTTGCCAGGTTCGAAGAGGCTTCGGCATATGAAAGAACCTGATAAGTTGGTATAATATAGCCGGTAGTGGGCAGGGATACAGATTTGAAAGATATGCCTTCTTTTTCGATTTTACTTTTAATTTCCATAACAGTGGAGTGAACTTCCATATCTATTTGCTTGAAGTACTCCTCAGGTATACCAATTGTTATGTTTTTTGGAGTCTCGTTTATTTTACTGTAATCATCAATTTCCTTTTTTGAGGAAGTCGAATCTTTGGGGTCATAGCCGGCTATAACTTCAAGCATAATTCCGACATCTACGGCACTTCTTCCTATAATTCCAATCTGATCCAGGGACGACCCAAAAGCAACGAGACCATACCTTGAGACTCTTCCGTAGGTTGGTTTTAATCCGACCAATCCGCAGTAAGAGGCAGGCTGGCGTACCGAACCGCCAGTGTCGGATCCGAGTGAAATAACAGCGCTCCCCGAAGCTACAGCCGCAGCAGAACCGCCGCTCGAACCACCCGGGACTTTTGTCTCATCAAAAGGGTTTTTAGTGGGTCCATAGTAAGATCTCTCGGTTGAAGAGCCCATTCCAAATTCATCAAGGTTGGTTTTCCCTATAAAAATTCCTCCGTTTTTCTCGATTCTCTCGATCACAGTAGCTGAAAAGGGCGGAATAAATCCATTTAAAACATTAGAAGCACAGGTTGTAGGGACACCTTTTATATTTATGTTATCCTTAATTGCAATTGGTATACCCCTTAATTTGCCTTTTGTCTCTTTCTTTAATCCTTTTCTTGCTAACTCCTCGGTCACCGTTATATAAGCGTTAAGAGACGGGTTTATTTTTTTAAGACAACTTTCAAAAAGACTAATGGGTGTTATTTTCTGTTTTTTGAATAGCTCCCGATATTCAAGAATCGTCTTCATTTACCATCCTGTTTATTGTAAAATGATTTTTGTATGGATCTTTAGCGTTTGACAAAACTTCTTCTACCGACAGAGGTTTTTCCTTTTTATCATTTCTTAAAGGGAGGGCTTCGGAACGTCGGTGTGTAGTATTTGGGTTTTGGCGTACCTCAACTTCCTGAATTTGTCTAATGTATTTGATAATTTTATTCAGATCTTCCTGAAGTTTTTTTTCTTCTTCCCTGTCCAGCTCGATATTTGCGAGTTTAGAAAGATGTTTAATATCAACTTCTTTCATCGAAAAACCTCCGCTTAATTTTTTTTGTCGTGCCGTTAAATGATATCAATAATTTATCTCCATCTACTATATCCAATATCTCTCCTCTGCCAAATATCGGATGATTTACCCACTTGCTATTATTTTTATTATCTTTTAAAATATATCGCTTCTTCTCGTTTACGCCAGGTGCATAATTTTCCAGGTTTTCGATAGACCCGGGAGGCAATTCCTTTAAGAATGGTGAGGGGAGAATACGTCTTCCGCTGCCCCATCCTGCTCCGTGTGTTAAGAAATACGACAAAAATAATTTCTTCCGTGCTCTTGTTATTCCTACATAAAAAAGACGCCGTTCTTCTTCTGTGTTGCCTTCCTTAATACTTCTATAATGAGGTAGAAGCCCTTCTCCTATTCCGACTATGAAAACTACGTCGAATTCAAGTCCTTTTGTGTTATGCAGAGTCATTAAATTAACGGAATCTGTCCGATTCCAGCTATCGATATCGGTTTTCAATCCCACTTCGGTCAGATATTCTTCCGGTGAATACTTCCCCGAACTCTCAGTAAATTCATAAGCTGCCGATAGCAACTCCTGAATATTTTCGATTCTACTTTCTGATTCAATCGTATCCATTTCTTTAAAAATATCCACATATCCGGTTTTCTCTACTACTGATACTATAAGTTCATCGATACGCTTTATTTCTTCAAGAGATTTTATAAGATTTACAAAATTCGCGATTGGCTGTTCTTGCTCGGCTAGCTTACATGAGGCTTCCCAGAGAGAAATGTTTTCTTCCTTTGCTTTCATTTCTATTATTTCTCTCGTTATTTTGCCAATACCTCTTCTCGGAGTGTTTAAAATCCTAAAGAAGGAAATTGTATCCTTTTTGTTAACTATGAATTTTACATAAGATAAAATATCCTTTATTTCTTTTCGCTGATAAAACTTTACTCCTCCTACGATTACGTATGGAATGTTTTCTTTCAAGAGGGCGTCTTCTATTGCTCTTGATTGAGCGTTTGTTCTGTAAGCAATAAGGATATCCTTCTTATTGTATTTTCCCAGTTCTTTTTTTAAAAGTTTTATGAGTCTGGCGGCTTCTTCTTTCTCTGAAAGAGCCGAAAAAAGAGTTATCTTTTCTCCCTCTTCCTGTTTAGTCCAGAGGGTTTTCCCTTTTCTCAAGCGATTGTTTTTAACCACGGTAGAGGCTACTTCAAGAATTCTCTTTGTAGATCTATAATTTCTTTCGAGTTTGTAAACTTTTGAGTCTGGAAAATCATCTTCGAAGTCAAGAATGTTGTTTATGTCCGCACCCCTGAATCCGTATATCGATTGGTCATCATCACCCACAACAAAGACATCTTTATATCTCTCCGACAATTTTTTTAGTATCTGATATTGTGAGGGATTTGTATCCTGATATTCATCAACCAATTTGTATCTGAACCTATCATTTAATTTCTTTCTTATTTCTTTGTTGGAATCAAGAAGTGTGTAGAAATTGAATAAAAGATCGTCAAAATCCATCGCGTCATTTTCTTTAAGCCGTATTTGATATTCCTGATAGATATTCTTAATCAGTTCTGTTTTATAATTGTAGGGTTTGAATTCGTATTCATCGATAAGTCTGTTCTTGAGATTTGAGATAGTCCGGTGAACATAATAAAAATCAAGAGTTTTTTCTCCTATATCGGAATCTCTTATAATATTTTTGATTAGATTATGTTGATCCTGAGTATCGTAAATAACAAAATTCCTCGAATATGTCGTGTAGGAAGCGAATTCGCGTAATAATCGAGCACATATTGAGTGGAACGTTCCCATCCAGATTCCTTTTGTCGAACTCCTTACCAATGAATATAGACGCTCTTTCATCTCATCGGCCGCTTTATTTGTAAAAGTTACTGCAAGGATATTATAGGGTTTTACGTCTTTTTGCTCTAAAAGGTAAGCGATCCTGTAAGTTATAACTCTTGTTTTGCCACTTCCGGCCCCTGCTAATACAAGAGCGGGGCCGGAAGTGTGCGTAACTGCTTTTTCCTGTTCTTCGTTAAGATTTTTCTTTAAGCTCAATTATAAAAAATCAAGAAGCCAAATCTATGCAGTTATCCCGTTATTCTACCGAGAGTACTTTAAATTCAATTCTTCTGTTCTGGCTTCTGCCATCGCGAGTTGTATTGGAAGCTACGGGCTGGTATTCTCCGTATCCTCTTGCACTAAGGCGGCTAGCAGCTATTCCTCTTTGTATGAGGTAGTTTCTGACCGATTGAGCTCTTCTTTCGGATAAGCCCTGATTGTAAGCTTCACCCCCCACTGAATCTGTATGTCCTCCTATCTCAACTTTAACGTTTTCGTTTGCCTTTAAAACCTGTACAACTTGATCTAAAACAGGATATTCAGATGGAGGAATGACTGCCTGACCTGATGCAAAATTAATACCTCTTAAAACAATTACTTCTTCCTTCTCCAACTTTTTAACAAGCTTTACATTCTTTATTGTAGTTTCACCCTTTATTATTTCTACAGGGAATGTTTCCGGAAGATAACCCTCGGCTGAGACACGGACATTATAAGTGCCTGCTTCAACTTCAGCCTGGAAAACACCTTTAACCGCATCCGAGATTACTTTGCTGAGTTTTGTACCCAGAAATTCGATAGTTGCCATTAGCGGTATTTCATCTCTGAAAGAACTTACCGTGCCCGTGAAAACACCTGTTTCCTTTTCTGATTTTCTGAGAACAGTATTAATGTTTATAGTTGCAGAAGGTTTCACTGTAATAGTGGCTTCTCTGGGGAGATAGCCTTCTTTGGAAAGTTCTAAATCATAAACCCCGGGAAGTATCTCTATGGTTGCTTTCCCGTCTTCTGCTGTTTCGTAACTAAGAGGTGAATCTTTTATATTTACCGTCGCAACCAGGGGTTCGTTTGTTGACATATCGTTTATTGTTAGAACTATGGTACCTTTTGGGGGCTCCTCTTTCTTTTCCTTTTCGATTATAGTGCTTTGTAATGTGAATCCGATTTTGAATCTCCACTGGCCTTTTTCATCAAACGTTAAATCAGGTACAAAATCAGTTGAATCATTAAAAACATGGTCGACCGCCACATCGAATGAGAACATTTTAGGTACAACAAACCTGATACCAAAAGTACCGATCAAAGTATCCTGTAAATCCTCTTCAGGTCTAAGATTTGCCGCTTCGAACACAAAACGAGTAAATGATCCAGCCGCTATTTCAAAACCTCCGCCCACACGTATCAGATCAGGAATGTCAAGTCCGGAGGGAGCATCCTGTGGACTTCCCCTTTTAACGTAACCTAAATTTATATGAGCAAGGAGAGGATAAATCTCGAAATCATTTAAGAGATCCACTACCAGATCCGGGCTATATTTATAAGTGGAGTAGAAATAATTAGGGTCACCTACTATTTCAGTTTTATTTGCCGGTCTAAACGGGTTGAATGTAGTTCCCAGGTGTCCTCCGACTAACCACTTGAAAGATTGATCTCCTTCTACCATAGATCCAGTAACAGGTATATAAAATTTAATGCCACCATATAGGTTCTGCCATCCGAATTCGTTATCGGCCTCATCACCGAAGAAGTTGTCGCTGTATGCGTATCTCCCGTATACTGTAGCCCCCAGATATATTTCAAGAGGATCTATAACACCGTACGTAAAACCTAATCTAGAAGCAGCGGCGACGTGTTTGTAGGGACCAAACTCCTGCATTGCCCCCCCGACACTTGCATTAAAATTAAGAGTCGCATACGGAAGGGTTCTTGCAGAGTAAAGATTAAAAGTTCCGCTGCCCGAGTTGAAAGACGAAAAACCTAACAATAAAACTAATACCATAGACATTTATTCCTCCTTTTCATTCCAAATTTTTTGTAAAAAGTTTCTAAATTTTGGGTTTTTTAGGATTGCTCTGTTAATATGGAAATAAGATTCTAAAGATGTGCTTGTATTGGATACTCTCTGACATAGTTCGGTGCATAAGCCCATAGTAAATTCGCTTAATAATTTCGGATTGGATTCACTTAGTCTAACAATATCTTCCCGTCTTATTTTTAATAGTTTTAAATCTGTTAATGCTTGTACTGATGCACTGCGAGGATTTCCTCCAAACAGACTCATCTCTCCAAAAAAATTGCCCTTTTCCAGAGTAGCAAGAACAATTTCTTTCTTTCCTCTTTTTAGCAGGACCTTTACTTTGCCTTCGATTATGATAAACATAAAGTCACCGGAGTCTCCTTCTTTAACTATGAACTCTCCTTTGTCTTTTCCAATTAAGGATAGTTCTTCTATAAAGGCTCCTTTATCATGAACATAGTCCAGCAAATTTATATGCCCTCCTACTTAAAAATTTATCTCTATTTAATATTCTGGGTCGTGAAGGAATCGAACCTTCGACCCCCGGCTTAAAAGGCCGGTGCTCTGCCGATTGAGCTAACGACCCTACTATAATCCATAATTATATAAAAATTTTAGAAATTATCAACCCTTTATTATCTATTTTTTTATTTTTTTTCTGACCAACAATGCAACTTCTTTATGAATAGATTTAACCTCCTTTAAAATTTTTTTATGTTTTTCATTTATACTTCTTGAATAATCAGCATCTTTTAAGAAATTCAAGTTAATAAGTACGTTGTAAGATGCGCTTCTACAGGCGGATAGAGCCATCTCTCCGGCAATCCCTGCATCGCTAACGGCGTTTAAATTTCCGATTTTTGCCATGGCAAGAGCCAGTTCGGCTGCCCGCTGGCTTTTTTCCATAACTTTAAGAGGAACTTCAATTGCTTTTTTTGTCGCATTCTGAATCTTTTTATCTCTTTCTTGTTTTTGTTCTTCTGTTCCTCTGGGAAGACCGAAAGTTGCCATTAATTTTGTAAAAACTTCCATATCTTCGTAAAAAAGAGATAGAAAGTCGTCGTTTAATTTTTTTGCTTCCTCAATAATTTTTTTAGATTCCTCCCAATGTTCTTCGTACTTTTTCTTACCATAAGTTAAGTTTCCGACCATACAAGTAAGGGAACAGGAAAGCGCACCGGTGAGTGCCGCCACAGAACCGCCACCCGGTGTAGGTACATCGGAAGAAAGTCTTTCTAAAAAATCAGAAATTGAAATATTCATAATATCTCCTTTTTTATTTTGTATTCCAGAATCTTTTCGTCTGGATGAAATTCGTAACTATTGGAAAGCCCAAGATAATTA
>Ga0307437_1001248_pt1 | contig 17352 bp, 20 predicted proteins | sample SalMarWE160390MG_FD_202146 | JGI IMG/M metagenome (GOLD analysis project Ga0307437, IMG submission 202146) | Salt marsh sediment microbial communities from the Plum Island Ecosystem LTER, Massachusetts, United States - WE1603-90 | ecosystem: Environmental > Aquatic > Marine > Intertidal zone >...
CTCTGTTTTTTGTGGATGGCTTTTTGGTCAGTCTACGCAAAAGCCCTCAGGCACAGGGGTTTCTGGTCACATTGTCCCGTGGTTGGCACCATTGGTCGTTTGGGTTACTGTGGAGTGCTGATTAGTCTAATCTGGATTATACTAGGCCGCCCGGAGATTCCCCCGCTGACCCCGGAGATGCAAGAGTTTCTGTGGGGCGCCGGGCTGGGCCTTCTGATATCTGATACCATCCATTTCATCATGGATGGTTGTTGTTTGCGCAATGGCTTTTTAACACACAGACGAGGAGGAGACAGGTGAGCGAGAACTACAAAATGAGTGAGAACAAAAAGGTGGCGGGGGTCAAGGGGCCGGGCCGCGCGTTTATTGAGCAGTGCACAACCCTGAACTCTCTGTTAGCAGAGGCGCTGGGCGTCGCGGCTCGGGTAATAGGCCCACAACTAAAGGCCGAAGATCTGGCCGGGGAGCCGACGTGCTATGCCGACAGCCTGGACGCTCAACTTGAGACAGCGACCGGGACTGCAACAACCTTGTTGGCGCGGCTGGAGAATATAGCAGGGCGCTTCTGAAAAAAACACTTCATGGGAGGCGCATCATGGCCAGGGTTTTAGTCACCGGCGCGGCCGGCTTTATCGGCTCACATTTAGTACGTTACCTGAGAGGCAAAGGAGATTGGGTCAGGGCCGTAGACATCAGGCCGCCTGAGTTCGCGGCGGTCGGGGCCAACGAGTATGACTGGACCTGCGACCTGCGCTGTGGATGTAATGCCGCGGCGGCAGTGCGGGGCATTGATGAAGTCTACGCGCTGGCTGCCGACATGGGGGGGGCCGGCTACGTCTTTACGGGCAAGCATGATTGCGCGATTATGCAAAACAATACGCGCATCAACCTGAACACGCTCAAGGCCGCCCAGAAAGCGGGGGTTAAGAAGTATTTCCTGGCTAGCAGTGCCTGCATCTATCCCGAGCATCTCCAGCTTCGGGCAGACGCCCCCCCACTCAAGGAGGAGGACGCCTATCCCGCCGGCCCTGATAGCGCATACGGCTGGGAGAAACTCTATGCCGAGCGACTATGCCAGACCTGCGGCAGAACCACAGACATGCAGATCCACATAGCTCGTTTTCACAATATTTTTGGACCGGCATGCACCTGGACTGGTGGCCGCGAGAAGGCTCCAGCTGCCATGTGCCGCAAGGTGGCTGAGGCCAAGCTCTCTGGCAATCCCGTGGTTGAGATATGGGGTGATGGTGAACAGCGGCGTTCTTTCTGCTACATCGACGACTGCCTGGATATGTTATATGCCCTGATGAATTCTGATTACGACCAGCCCCTGAATATCGGCACCGACTCATCTGTGACGATCAATGAGCTGGCCCGCCTCGTCGCGCACGCCGCGGGCATCGAGGCCGAGCTGGTTCACGTAGAGGGGCCACAGGGAGTGCGTGGTCGGAACGCAGATCTGACCAGGACGATACAGGTGCTGCATATTGAGCCGAGAGTATCATTACAGATGGGCATAGATCGCCTGTATCACTGGGTAGAGAAACAAGTCGAGGAGACACGTAGTTGAATATTGACATTGGCCCCATCACATATAAAATCGTCGTTGTACCTGACCTGCGTGGCGACAATGACAAGAAGCTGTTTGGCGAGGTCGTACACGGCCTGTGCGAGATACGTCTTGAGGGCAACAACGCGCCACAGCAAGGTCGCCAGACGCTATGGCATGAGATTGTCCACGTTATCTTGACACAGCTGGGTCGCCAGGACGAAGGCAGTGACGAGCCGCTGGTAGACGGCCTGGCCTATGCATTTATGCAAGTTGTGCAAGACAACAAGTGGCTGGCGGAGGAAGTGACATGAATATCTGCTACGTTGGATCGGGCCGCCTGGGGCTCTCCCTGGCCGTCTGGGATGCTCATAGGGGCCACCATGTGGTCTGTGTGGACATCAACCCCAAGACAGTTGATGCGATCAACGCAGCCCGGTCGCCGATAGATGAACCACGGGTGCAGGAGTTGCTTGAGGAGGGGCGCGCCAACAACAGGCTCTGGGCTAGGAGTAGTGTCTATGCAGCGACATTACCCTTCGACATCGTGTTCATTCTGGTGCCGACGCCTAGCAAGCGCGATGGCTCATTCGACATGAAGTACGTCCGCCAGGCAGGGATCGCAATCGGCCAGGCGCTGGCTGATAAGGATGACCCCCGTGGTACGCTTGTCGTCTGCGTCTCGACCGTCATGCCGGGCGATTCTGATAATCTAATCGGCATCATTGAGGCTGCTGGGAACGTTAAGTGCGGCGACCAGTTCAGTTTTGCCTATTCCCCTGAGTTTGTCCGGCAGGGAAGCATAATCCACGACTATTCGCATCCAGACTTGCTGATGATTGGCTCAAGTGACGCCGCCGCCGCCCACAGGCTCCAGGAGTTCTACCTCGGCGTCGTGGAGAACAGCCCCCCGGTCTACCACATGAGTCTCGTCAGCGCAGAGATTGCCAAGATCGGGTTGAACACGGCGGTCGTGGCCAAGATGGCGGTCGCCAATCAGTTGGCCTGGTTGTGCCACTTCCACCCTGGCGCAGATGCGCAGGATGTACTGGCCGCGATTGGCGCGGACCGTCGGATCGGCCATAAGTACTTTGGGGCAGGCACATGGCCTGGTGGGCCGTGCGTGCCACCGGGAACTGGAGTGCAGACAGAGCACGGACTGTGTGCCATAGAGGATATTCGGCGCAGTGACAGGGTGCTGTCACATGATGGCGAGTATCACAAAGTAACCAAGGTGTATGAGCGATGGTACAAAGGGCCGCTGGTCAAGATTACCCCGGAGGGATTTCCGGGGACGCCGCTGGTTGTAACCCCTGACCATCCTATTTGGTCCTCCGAGAGACACAGCGTGGGCCACAGTTTGTTCCGCACGGTTGCCGCCACGGGCAAGGTGCGGCTCTCTGAGGCCATGGGATATTCCCCCCTTGGCTTTGCCGCTGCTGACATCTTACGCAAGGGCGATCTCTTGGCATTGCCTCGCGTTAATCCTCCTGCTATATCTCCCCCAGAGATATGCCTGACGATCAAGACCAACGCCACGGGCACAAGGACAAGGCGTGCGGCTGTAACACCGGACTTGATGTACTTCTTCGGCTGGTATATTTCAGAGGGCTCGACATGGCGCAAGGAAATCAAGTTGTCGCTACATGCACGAGAGCTACACCGTGTAAGCGAGATTGATCAGATTACACGCCGGTACTTTGGTATCAAGACCACAGTCAAACGCTACACCGAGGGCGGCAATGGCCTCTGCACCAGAACAACCTCCCGGGCGCTGGCCCAGTATCTAAGAGAGACGTTCGGTGGCCATGCATATACGAAACGAGTGCCCACGCAATGGCTAGGGCTGCCCGACGAACACCTAATCCAGTTGCTTAGGGGAATCTGGTATGGCGATGGGAGCCGATCAGGCAATCGCTTCACCTGGGCCACTGTTTCGCCCGATCTATTTAACTTCATGCGGTTGCTACTGCTGAAATTTGGCATTGCCTTTACCACCAAGATTTATGCGCCGCGAGTGGATAGGGATGGGACACACCACCGACAATCTTACTTTCTAACCGTTGCCAACCCGCCCGCGATACGCCAGATGAGCATTCTCCTGCCAGATCTGACCATCGACACGTATGGCAGGCAGGGCAAGAAGAGCGTCTGGTGCGATAGCGGCATGATGTTCTATCACATCAGAAAGGTAGAGCGGCTTGTATACGAGGGCCATGTGTATAACTTGGAAGTCAAAGGGGCCAACTCCTACATGTTGGAAAGCGCAGTGGTGCACAACTGTTTTCCCCGAGACAATCGGGCCCTGGCGGCCGCCGGGGGTCGCCGTGGAGTCTCAACGCCCATGGCGAGTGCGGCCGAGGAGTTCCATGATCTCCAGGCATCATGGCTGGCAGAGGAAGTCTTGCATTGGCCGGACGACATGGGTGGTAATACAGTGGGTCTCCTGGGCTTGACCTACAAGCCCGGCACCGCCATCATCGAAGAGTCACAGGCCCTTCTCTTGGCCAAGAAGTTGGGGCCAGGCATCGGGGTCATAGCCTACGATCCCGACGTGGCGGTTGGCATTAGCGTCCGCACGCTGGGGGCGTTAGTGGAGCGGTCGCGTATCATTGTGCTGATGATCCCCAAGCCAGAGTTCAAGGCGCTGGAGGGGATGGATCTATCGGATCGGGCCGTATTCGACTGCTGGGGCTTCTTCGACGAAGGCGCCCTCAACTGCGCGAGATATGTCCGGTTGGGGAAGGGGGTGATGGGTGCTTGAGGAACTCTGCCGCAGAGTGGAGGAGATGCCACTGAGCAACGAGGCACTCTTCAACAACTTCGACTTCCCGGATGATCTTCCCTGGGCGGAGAAGTTGACAGACGATTCCAATTGCTATGCCTGCTTGCATGCACTGGCCCGGGAGATGCACCCCAGGAAGATTCTGGAGATCGGCACCGGGTTTGGTCTGAGCACCGCTGCCCTCGCTGCTGCCTGTGACCCCCTGGAGCTCCTCGTGACGCTGGACCTGGGCATCTTCGGAGAGCAGGTGGGGTATCGGGACAACATAGAAGTGGCACGTGCAGCCATCAATGATGAGCGTGTGCGCTTTCATCGCGTCAATACACGGGCTATAGGGGGTGACAACCAGGGGGCGGGCGAGGATGTCCCGTACTGGCAGAATGACCAAGAGTTGAAAGAGACATTGCTATTCAATGAGTTCGACGTGCTTTTCATCGATGGCAAACACACCGATGATGGCCTGCTGAATGACCTGTTGGCATTCTGGCGTTGCCTACGTCGTGGTGGCCTGGTGATTTGCGATGACATGCATGATCCGGCAGACTATCCGCCCGGGCGCTTTGACTGGCTTGGGGATACCTGGCGGAGCTACCATTTTTTTCTGGGATGGGTATTTGCCACAGGGCATTACGTATGGAAGTTCCCATTTGTACCATCGGGGCAGAGGCCCATGGGACTGATACTCAAATGAAGTCTATCTGGATCGACGTGGGGGCGCGCGGCGACGACGACATATTTGCGATGGCGCGAAAGGACCCTGGCCTGATCGTCTATGCTTTTGATCCAGACTTTCTAGCTTTGACCAAGTGGTTTGGCCGACTGGCCAACTTTGTGGCATTGCCCCTAGCCGTGTCTGAAGTTGATGGATTTGCGACTTTACATCTGGTGCGCTGTCGGCCATGCAGTTCCTTGTTGCCGATCTCTCCAGCAGGGAGAAAGGCATGGCGTGATAATGGGCATCTTCTTGTGACGGCGAATGTAGTAGTGCCAACTATCCGACTAGATACGTTCATGGATGCCCTGGGTATCCAGCAGGTAGATTTCCTGAAGGTGGATGCCCAGGGATCAGATCTGGCTATCGTGCGCTCGTGTGGCGAGCGACTAGGTGACATCGCCAAAGTACAGATGGAGGTAGCCATCACACCACTACAGCTTTATCGGGGCGCGCACACGAAGGACGAGATATGTACGTATATGGCTGACCATGGCTTCGTATTGAAGCATTGTCGTCGGCAGAGCCAGGGACAGGAAGAACACCTGGCGTTTGAGAGGACAGCGATTGGCTAATTTGTTCTTAGAGTACAACATGGGCAACAGCGGGGGCTCTTGGTTCGCCGATGCCCTCAACACCTACCCAGGCGTTCACGTCCTCGAGGAGCCGCGCCGGAAGCTGGGTTACCACCCGGCCCCGGAGGGCATGACGGACCGGGACTTGCAGAAAATTCTACTCGACTATCTGCGTGAGCAGGAAGCTGGTGGCGAGTGGCAGGTCGTGGGATACGTCAAGGGGTTTCGCGGGGAGATCCTGAAGTATTGCGAGGAAAAGGGCGGGAGGGTCATGCAGCAATTCAGGAATCCCATCAAGGTGCTGCATGGCACACGCAAGCGTGTGGCACAGCCTACGCGCTGGTGGGGTCGCCCGCCGGCAGACGAGCATGAGTACTTCGAGGGCCACGTGCGCTGGATGGCCAGGCGGTATGCCAGGTATCTGGATCGTGCTGGCAAGTATCCCCTGGTTCGGCTAGAGGATCTATCAGCCTCTCTGGTGACGCCTGATGCTGAGTACTTCCGCCGCACGATGGAATACGCAACCCAACTCGACTGGGACAGCGCGGCGGTCCAGAGAGTGCGCAAGCAGGCACGCCCGCGCCACCGCACGACTTGCCAGGGGGACGACTGCTGGCGTGAAGACTATGTGGAACCAAAATACGCAAGCCGCAGCTGGCCTGATCTGGTAGACCCTGCCCCCCGGGCGATCTGGGAGCACTGGGCAAACTGGCAGCGCAGCTTGTTCCTGGAGTGTTTCGAGAAGATCATGATCTCGGCAGGCTACGACCTGCCCCCCGTCGGAGGCTAGATGACAACAGCAATTGTGCGAGTGAGTGGTAATACAATAATCTCTGAACCAACTAACTACCAGGGTTATACCTACGATGCTGACACTGGCATCTGTACGCCCACCAACAATCGCTGTATCCCTAAGTGGAATGCAGTGAAGGGCGTGTTCCAGGACCTGGTGCACGACCGCACCTTCATGGACATCGGGGCCTCTTTCGGCTTCTTCTGTCTCAAGGCTCTGGAGCTCGGCGCAACGGCTAGTATTGGTCTGGAAAAGCACCCACCTTACTACCGGGCGCTGGCAGATGCTCTGTCGGAGGTCTCAGTGCCCGGGCTGGAGTGGGTGAATAGCCTGTGGCCCAATACTGATCACAGGGCTGACGTGGTGATGATCTTGGCTGTGATCCACCACGCCTTCCCCCGCACTCCGCTGGAGAAGATTCTCGACGATCTCTGGGAGAGTTCCAACCGATGGGTTATAGCCGAGTGGATTGCCAGGGACGACAAGCAGGTGCGGAAGAAGGGTTACGCGCCCCAGCACCCCGAGTACAACAAGGAGCGGTTCTTGGCGCTGGCCGGTGAGCGGTTTGGCTCCGTCAGCTTTCTGGGCAATAGCCATCACAAGACCAGGTTCGTATACCTCTTGGAGAAATAATGTTCGACGACGCAGTTATCCTAATCACCGGTGGGACCGGTTCCTTCGGCAGGGAATTCGTTGGGTCTGTGCTGCGCGAATACAAGCCAAGGAAACTGATCGTGTTCTCCCGCGATGAATTGAAGCAATTCGAGATGGCCCAAGAGTATCCCAGCTCCGGGGGTTCTCCAATGCGCTACTTCATCGGTGATGTACGCGACCTTCCCCGTCTCCGCCGCGCGATGACGGGCGTGGACTATGTGATACACGCCGCCGCACTGAAACAAGTACCGGCCTGTGAGTACAATCCCTTCGAGGCAGTCAAGACCAATATTTTAGGCGCGCAAAACGTCATCACGGCTGCCATTGAGTGCGGGGTACGGAAGGTGCTTGCACTGAGTTCCGACAAGGCATGTGAGCCGGTTAATCTCTATGGTGCGACGAAGCTGGTAGCCGAGAAGCTGTTTGTGCATGGCAATGTCTACGCGGGTGGCACGACCCGTTTCGGCTGTGTCCGCTACGGCAATGTGGTGGGCAGTCGGGGGTCGGTGATCCCCCTGTTCTTGAAACAACGCGAGACTGGCACGCTGACTATCACCGACGAGCGAATGACGCGGTTCTGGATTACCCTGCCCGACACAGCTTCATTTGTGCTTGGGCGCTTGTGGGAGATGCGGGGTGGCGAGGTGTTCGTGCCCAAGATTCCCAGCATGCGCATCGTGGATCTGGCTGCCGCCATCGCGCCAGAGACCGAACTGGAAATCATCGGCATCCGGCCAGGGGAGAAGATCCACGAGATATTGATTTCGGCCAACGAGGCACGCCGCACCTTTGATGGCACGCGTGGTTTTTACATCATTCTGCCAGAGGGGGAACAGGCCGCACACCATATCTGGCGCACTAGGCCCGTGGAGCTGCCATTCCGCTATGGGTCCGATAACAATACCACCTGGTTATCCCAGGACGAGTTGCGCAAGATGTTGGAGAGGGAGGGGCAGTGATACCTTTCATCGTAGGCAAGCAGATTTATCTACGGCCCTTGGAACACGAGGACCTGAATGAGGAGTATCTTGGTTGGCTCAACGACTCCGAGGTGAGCAGGTACTTGGAAAGTGGGATTTTCCCTTACACAAGAGACGGGCTTGAGAGATTCTACAAACAGGTGGCCGGGTCTTCGGACCAGATTATTCTGGCCATCGAGGACAAAAGGACGGGCCTGCACATTGGCAATGTCAAGCTCGGGCCCATCAGCTGGGTCCACCGCAGGGCCGCCCTTGGCATTCTCATCGGTGACAAGGATTTCTGGGGGAAGGGCATAGGCACAGAAGCGACGCGGCTCATGGTTGAGTACGGATTCTTCCGGCTGAATCTTGCCAGGATTGAGCTCGGCGTGTGCGCCGAGCACAAAGCCGCGGTGCGCGTCTACGAGAAGGTGGGTTTCAAGATTGAGGGTCGGCGTCGCGGGAGCTTGTTTCACGAGGGTCGGTACGAGGACGGTCTTTGGATGGGGTTACTGCGAGAGGAATACGTATGAATATTGTAGCGGCCGTTCAGGTTCGGATGGGAAGCAGTCGCTTGCCCGGCAAGGCGATGGCAGAAATCGAAGGGCACCCGATGACCTGGCACATCGTCAATCGGCTGCGACAGGCCAAGTTGCTCCAAGGCGTCGTGATCGCAGTCCCAGACGATGCGCGCAATGAGCCCATCAGGCACATGGCCAGGGACGAGTCCATCCCCTACTTCGCCGACAGCGAGGACGATCTCATCAGCCGTATCTACGGGACAGCCCGCGCCTTTGGTGCAGATGCCATCGTTCGCATTTGTGGCGATTGCCCACTGGTAGATCCCGACATAGTGGACAGGGTGATTCGGGAATACCTGTTTGGGGAATGGCAGTACGTATGCAATGTTCGACCACAGACATTCCCAGATGGGCTGGATGTTGGGCTTTACTCGTCCTGGTTGCTAAAGCAGCTCAACGGCGTGCTGACGAGCCCGGTTGACCGGGAATGGTTCTCGGTTTATGTGTGGGAGAATCTGCACCCAGACCTGATGTATAATGTGACTCGTGAGCCAGACATCTCTCACCTGCGGTGGACTGTGGACTATCCAGAAGACCTGGAGTTTGTCCGAGAAGTGTATGCAGAGCTGGGCATAGACTTTCGGACCGCGGATGTGCTTGCCCTCTTGGAACGGCGGCCCAGGCTAGTGCGGCTGGACGAGCCCCAGTATAGGAGAGGAGAAATTCATTGAACGCCTTTCTGTCTGGCAAGAAAGTCAAGCTGGGGCGGCTGGATACCAGTGATTCCCATATTCAAAGGATGGCCACCTGGCTTGACGACGACAGGGTGACACGCTTGCTCTTCGCCGGTCTTATGCCAGCTGACCCCGATACGATACGTCAAGAGTGGGAACACAATCTACGCGACCCTAATGAGATTGTCTTCCAAGTACAGGCCTGTCTGCCAACCAGGGATGTCTTTATCGGAACGGCAGGGCTGTACTTAATCAACTGGGTAGCCAGGACGGCAGAGTACCGCATCTTTCTGGGCGACATGGGTTGTTGGGGAAAGGGATATGGCACCGAGGCCACCCGTCTTGTTCTACGATATGCCCTTGAGAAACTCAACCTGCACTCAGTCTACCTGGGTGTGAACAAGGCCAATCGCGCCGCCGTGCGCGTCTATGAGAAGGCAGGCTTTGTCTATGAGGGGGTTCTGCGGCAGATATACTACCGTAACGGCCAGTATTACGATGTGGCCCGCATGAGCATTTTGCGAGAGGAATATGACGCTCTATAAAACAGCAGTTATCGGATGTGGCCGCATTGGGTGTGGCTTCGTGGACGACCCGCTGCGTGGGTCCCTGAGTACACATGCCGGGGCCTATGCGGCGGCGAAGAGGGCCAGGCTAGTGGCGTTGTGCGATCTGGACATATCGGCGGCGAGCGAATGCGCGGGCGGTTCGGATGTGCATGTGTACACTGACTATCGGGAAATGTTGGAGCGGGAGAGGCCCGACATTGTTTCTGTCTGCACGCCCCCAGAGACACACGAGAGAATTGTCTGCGATGTCGCCCGGGCCCCGGGAGTCGGGGCGATATTCTGCGAGAAGCCGATAGCCACGATGTGCTCTGCCGCAGAGCACATGATACGAGTCTGTGCTGAACAGAACGTTCTATTGACGATCAATCACCAGAGGCGGTTCAGCCCATTTCACCAGGAAATCGGTCATTTCGTGCGGCGGGAACGGGGCTTGGGCAAAATTCAGCAAGTTGTTTGCTACTATGCGGGCGGAGTAGCTAATACGGGCTCCCATCTCTTTGATCTACTCCGGCTTTACCTCGGCGAGGTGACCAGGGCACGTGGCCACGCCAGCCCCAATTCCTCACGTAGGCCAGGCGATCCCAATGTAGATGGTTGCCTGTGGTTTGGGGATGTCAAGGTTGCCGTCCGCGCCTGTGATCCTGAGGCTTACGCCATCTTTGAGGTTGATATCCTAGGCACGTTGGGGAGACTGCGGGTACTCTCAAGTGGTTACCGCGCCGAGCTAGAGATGGCGCTGCCCAGCCAAAACTTCACGGGCATAAAGGAGTTGGGGGCCGCGGCGCGCCCAAGCCTTTTGCGCCCAGAGCCAAACAAGTGGATTTACTTTGGTGTTAGGCATATTATTGAGTGCTTGGATAGTGACAGTGTGCGACCACTCTCGTCAGGGGAGGATGGGTTGGCCGCACTCAAAATTATCACCATGCTTAAAATCTTCGAGGAGGAAAAATGATAGCTTTATATGGCGGTACGCCAGTCAGGGAGAAGCCCTGGCCAATGTATCCGATCATTGGCGAGGCTGAGAAGCAGGCGGTTATGGAGGTGATGGACAGCGGCCTACTTCAGGGTTTCCGAGGCTCCCACGGCCCCATGTTCTTGGGTGGGCCACGGGTGCAGAAGTTTGAACAGATGGTGGCCGACTACCATGATGTTGAATTCGCCGTATCATTCACCTCTGCGACGGCGGCCCTGCACGGCGCAGTGGTGGCGGTCGGCGTGCAGCCTGGCGACGAGGTGATTGTCACTCCCTACAGTTTCAGCACCTCGGCGACCTGTGCACTGATGCACAATGCCATCCCGGTCTTTGCCGACATTGATCCAGATACCTTCTGTCTGGACCCAGAGTCAGTGGAACGGGCCGTGACCGGCCGAACCAGTGCCATTATCCCAGTACACATCTTCGGGGGCCCCGCCGATATGGATCCCATCATGGAAATCGCCCGCCGGTATAATCTGCGGGTCATTGAGGACTCTGCCCAGGCTCCGGGGGCTCGCTACAAAGGGCGCCTGACAGGCACGATAGGAGACTGTGGTATCTTCTCCTTCGTGGGTGAGAAGAACGCCTCCTGCGGCGAGGGGGGCATGCTCATCACCAATGACCACAAGGTGGCCCGGCAGGCACGGCTGATGCGGAACCATGGCGAGTGTCTCTATGAACCGATGCTCGGCTACAACTATCGCATGACCGAGATTCAGGCCGCCATCGGTGCAGAGCAGTGGCGCAGGCTTGACGAGAGGAACGGAGCACGGCGAGCCCTCGCGGATTATCTGAGCGGCAAGCTCAAGGATGTCCCCGGCCTGGGTGTGCCATACGTGGGGCGCGATGATGTGCACTCGTACTACGTCTATGCACTGAAGTACGACGAAGCCGAGACCGGTGTCCCGCGTGGCTGGTTCGTCGAGGCGCTGAACGCCGAGGGGGTCCCGTTTGGGGCCGGCTATGTCCGTCCCCTGCATTGGATGCCCCTTTTCCAGAAACGTGCTCATTATGCCTATGAGCACTACGTAGGATCTGCCAGCTACTATAAAGGGCTTTGCCCTGTGGCGGAGGATCTATACGAGCGGGGGCTTGTTTTGACCTCACTGACGCGCCCGCCCAACACCACTGAGGACATGGATGATATAGTGGCTGCCATCAAGAAGGTGCTTGAATATGGAAGTCAGGCTTAGGCAACTAGAGGAAGAGGACCTGGCCCAACTGCGGGACTGGCGCAACGACGACCGGCTGCGCCACGGCTTCCGTGAGTACCGGCTTCTTAACATGGCCAACCAGCGTGACTGGTTTAGTCACATATCGAGATCGCGCGAAGTGGAGATGTTCGGCATTGAGCTCGAGGTGATAAGCAAGATCCCAACACGGAAACTCGTGGGTGTGTGCGGTCTCTGCAATATTAACTGGGTGAACCGGGCAGCCGAGGTTTCGCTCTACATTGTACCTGAACGGCCGGGCGTCAGCGAACTGGCACTGGAGCTTCTGCGGCAGAAGGCCTTTGAAGAGTTCGGTCTCCGTCGGCTGTGGGCGGAGGTCTACGATTTCCGCGCCGTGAGTATTGCTCGGCTTGAGCGGTGCGGCTACGTCTTAGAGGGCAGGATGCGCGAGCATGTGTTCAAGCAGGGCAAGTATCACGACAGTCTGATCTACGGGCTGTTGAGGGAGGAAGAGTAGCCATGACAGGGATCATTCTTGACCCTGAGTGGGGCTACTTACGGCTTGACCCCGTGCCGCCCGCGGCAGAATTGCAGGCATTCTACAAGACGCAATACTATGAAAGCAATGCCCCCCATGGCATACAGCGCATGATGATGGGCGACACCACTGAGCTTGAGTGGATGCGCCGCACGCAGTTTTCTGATGTGGAGGCTATTCTACTTGATGGTGCGCCGGGCAACCGTGTGTTAGATGTCGGCTGTGGCACGGGCGAGTTGGGCCTCTATCTCCATGAAAGGGGTTTCCGTGTAGTAGGCACGGAGCCATCGCCCCTTGCTGCCGGTCACCTCAAAGATGGGGGGCCAACAATCTATCCCTACACACTGGAGGAGTATGGCGATCTGTACGCGCGCGGATTAACACCTGGGCCCTTTGATGCGGTGCTGCTGATGAATGTTCTTGAGCATGTTCCGGATCCAGTTGATACTATCCGCAGATGTCACCACATATTGCGGCCCGGCGGCGTCATCTGTATCTGCGTGCCCAATGATTTCAGCGAGCTTCAACTAGCTGCCCACAAGCATCAGAGTGGGAGGCGTTGGTGGATTGCTGATCCTGAGCATGTCAACTACTTCAACTTCGATACCCTTCGGTCGTTGTTAGGCAAACTGGACCTCTCTGTGTTCTATGTCCAAGGCACATTCCCAATGGAGCTATTCTTGCTCATGGGCTTGGATTATACCGACGATGAAGCCATGGGTGCGAGATGTCATAGCATGCGCGTGGATTTTGAGATGGCAGTTGGCGCACGCCTGCGCCGGAAGCTGTACATGGCCCTGGCTGAGGCGGGCGTGGGCCGAACATGCCTGGTTGCGGCGCGAAAGGCAGTGTAGAGTGTGAACATTCTCATCACAAGTGCATCGCGCAAGGTCTCGCTGGTTCGCGCCTTCCAAAGAGCACTGTCCAAGGAGGGCGGCGGCAAGGTGGTTGCTGCTGATATTTCGGCAAGGGCAGCGGCGCTGTACCTTGCGGACGACTACGTATTGTTACCACGCCAGGACGCCCCAACCTTCTGGCCAGAGATGGAGAACGTGTGTGTCCAGCATGAGATCAAGTTAGTCATTCCAACGCGGGATGGCGAGCTGCTGCCATTTGCACGTCACCGTTCCTGGTTTGCCAAGCGCGACCTGGTGGTGATGACAGCAACGCCTGAGGTGATAGCGTTGTGTCAGGACAAGATGGACTTTGCGCAATTCTGCCGCAGACATGCTTTCGAGATTCCCCTACTGTATGCCGAGGGCGCCCATCTTCCGTTGTTCGGCAGGCCCCGCGTGGGTGCTGGAGCAAGAGGGGTAGGCAGGATTGATACGACGGATGACCTGGCGGCAGCCCTAAGGCTCGGGAAGATTATCCAAGAGTACGTGGATCTGCCCGAGTACACAATAGACGTGTATGTCAAACTGGACGGCACTGTCGTCTCGGCGATACCTCGCAGGCGCGTGCAGGTGATGGGCGGCGAGTCATTTATTGGTGTCACCCACAAGCACAGTGGCCTGATTGGCGAGGCCATAAGGCTCAGCAGGGCCCTGGGCTTGGTGGGGCACAACACAATACAGTGCTTTCTTGATGGCGATGCAGTCAAGTTCTTTGAGGTCAACCCGCGTTATGGTGGCGGCGCCGCGCTTGGCATTGCTGCCGGTGCACCCACGCCTCGCTATCTAGTGCGGGAGCTACAACACAAGATGGTGCCGTCGCGGATCGGCCAGTTCACAGATGGACTTGCGATGTTGCGATATACCGAGGATATATTTCTGAGGCCGGGAGGGGAGGTACAGTGGTAAATAGGCCAATAACGGTTATAGCTGAGATAGGCATCAATTGGCAGGGCGAGATGGACCTGGCACGAGAGATGATATGGGCGGCGAAGGAATGTGGCGCCGACGTGGCCAAATTCCAACTCTATGTGCCTGAGAGAATCTTGGATAGAGAGAGACCGGTCATTTCCCGCTGGTGGGACTTGATTTGCAAGACCGAACTCACAAAAGCGCGGCTGCACATTCTGGTCAATGAATGCCAGCGGGCAGGCATCCCATTCCTGGCCTCAGTATTCCACCCCGACCGTGTGGAATGGTGCGAGGAGGTCGGGGTTGAATGGTACAAGGTTGCCAGCCGCTCAATGTACGACGAGGAGCTGGCGCGGGCCATTCATAAGACCAAGAAGCCCTGCATCATCTCCTACGGCTATTACAACGGCTACTGCGACGCCCTGCGTCTCTTGGATGGGGGCTGGATGAATGAGAAGCACAAAACTCTGTATTGTGTCTCTCAATACCCAGCGCCACTCAGTGAAATACATCTGCGCAGGGGAACATTCTTCGGCGCGGGTTGTTATGACGGCTTCTCTGACCACACCATTGGCATCACTGCCTCGGTAGTGGCGATGTCACTGGGGGCGAAGATCATCGAGAAGCACTTCACGATGGACAGGAAGATGCCGGGGCCAGATCATGTTTGCAGTATAGAACCAGACGAGTTACATCGCTTATGCAACATGCGAGATGATATAGAGGAGATAATTAAATGCGATATTTCCTAGTATTCTCCCATGGCCACAGCGCCGGTGGGTGGCTAGCTTACAATTGCATAAACCACCCATGCGGCAGGATCAGCGTGCTGGGTGAGGTGCCCAAACCGGATGCTTTGGCCTTTAAGCGGCGCGGTATCCCGAACAGCGCCATGAGCAGGGAAACTATCAAGTTCTTCAATGACAGGGTTCACTTTGGGGATGTCTGCCTGGGGGTTTTCAAGAGCTTTAGAACCGATGTCATACAGTATGTCCAAGAACGCAATGGGTTGGTCTTGCAGTGTGTGAGAAACCCCATTCACATCGTTGGTGTCCGCCAGGGGCGGAAGATGGGCCCAGCAGAAAGGTCCTTTCGGAGCGTATACCATCGGCCCATGAAGACTGACGACGAGATCTTTGAAGGCCATGTGATATACTATGCCGAGGGCAAATATAGGGCATTCCTGAAGCGTGCCGATTGCTACCCCATCTACAGGGTTGAGGACCTGAACAAATCATGTGGTGGAGACGGGGCTTACTTCAAGCGGTTCATGGAGAATCTCACTGGGGTTGAGTGGCCTTGGGAATACGTGAGACATATTCAGCAAAACAACCTGCCATGCCAACTTTATGATTACAGGCTTGAGTGGGATGACCAAGACCGGGTATGCGAGGTCACCATGAAGGCCCGAGACGACAAGGTGCGTGCCAGCGGTGAATACTGTCACTGGGGGCCAGATCCCAGCATCCCACGGTATTGGAAACAGTGGACCGACAGCCAGAAAGAGATATACCAGAAGTGGTTCGGGGAACTAGACAGGCGCATGGGGTACAACCAGCAGCACGTTGGAAGCGTAGAAGACGACTGGGAATGGGGAGGAAAGTATGAATGGGGCAGCCCATAGAGAAGCAATGAGGGGCTTCTTTCAGAAACTGGTTGAGAACTATGGCCCCGACTTCACCGACCAGGGTGTCGGGACCTGCTTGGCGCTGTACGGCCTGTGCTTGCTTACACGGCCAGAGTACGTCGTCGAAGTGGGCACTGGTTATGGCGCCTCGACGATTGCCTTTGCGCAAGCGATGCTGAGACAGGGCAAATCTCCTGGCAGGATCACAACAATCTGCCGGCGCAAGCATGCGCGCTTTTGGCGCGTGGCCACACCGAGGATACAGGGAGAGCTGATAGAGGGCCTGCGCCTACAGGACATCCACGCTATCGAGGCAGAGTTTCAGGATGTAGATCCTGCCTCGGCGTTGCCTACTCACGATGTACTCGTGTTTTATGACATTCACGACACAGATCAGTTCTACTCGCGGGCCTTGCTGGAGAAGTGGATTCCCCGGATTGAGCGGGGCTTCGTGGCCATCCATGACTTCAGTCCTGTGCAGCCAGGCAAAGACGTGGACAACAGCAGAAAGGCGTGGCTGCGCACCCAGGCGACACACTTCTCTGGCACGAAGTACCGTGGGTATGGCGAGGTAGCGCCTATCATCTGGTGGCTCAACGAGCACCGTGTGCCTGTTGCGGAGTTTGAGGGAGGCGTCTGGTTTGAGATTCCTTGGAGGAGAACATGAATTGGAGCACGATTACCACCCCGCAATGCTTTAGGGAACAGCTAGCCCAGGAGCCCGCAATGAGCGAGCTGCCGGCCAGCGGAGACCACACCCAGCAAGCGACCATCAAAAAAGCCATGATGCTCAGGCGGTGGGCAATGAGCATGGCCAGCTACAGCGGCCGTGAATACTTACTGCCCGGCTTTGGGCAACTTGGGCTCATTGAGCAGTTGCAAGCACTGGCGACCTACCAGCATGGAGTATGGTGTGGCGATGCCGCTGCATGGTACGTGAATGTGCTTCGTTGCTTTCATATCCCAGCCACGCGGTTCTTCTACGGCCACGACGAAGAAGGGCTAGGAGGACTCTCGCACGTCACCGTGATTGTCGGCTATAATGTGGGGAAGCTCGGAGAGCCCTATGACTTCGAGTTTGCCATCATAGATCCTTACCTGGGTTTCCACTACGAGGACGCTGCGACCGGGCGCCTGATGCCCGTGCACGTACTGATACCCAGGGTGATACGGGGCGAGTATGATACTATTCGGCGGGTAGATACTGAGCTGGTGCGGCCCTACCTGGCCGACCCCGACGAGGAGCATGGCTACCATGGCTGGCTGTTCCCGAGCGGCAAGCAGCCGGTGCAGGGAGAACTGCACGGCGACCGCATGGTTTACCAGGGTGCCAGCCACTCGGTCGCCAAGCTCTTTCCACCAGGCTCGCCGATGTGGAAGCTG
>Ga0307437_1001251_pt1 | contig 17334 bp, 13 predicted proteins | sample SalMarWE160390MG_FD_202146 | JGI IMG/M metagenome (GOLD analysis project Ga0307437, IMG submission 202146) | Salt marsh sediment microbial communities from the Plum Island Ecosystem LTER, Massachusetts, United States - WE1603-90 | ecosystem: Environmental > Aquatic > Marine > Intertidal zone >...
ATCAAAACTTACTATCGATGAATGGAATCAATATTTTGCCGGCCACTGGAATATCCCTGGCGAAAAACAAAATGGCCATCTCGCTATGTTTCCGGAAGAGATTCCTCGTCGTCTTATCAGAATGTTCAGCTTTGTTAGTGATACTATACTTGACCCGTTCTTGGGAAGTGGAACAACTACTCTGGCAGCAAAGAATCTTGAAAGAAACTCTGTCGGATATGAGATAAATCCCGATTATATATCTGTCATAAAAGAAAAACTCGGCATAAAAGAAAAAGGACTCTTCGATAAGATGAGTTTTGAGCTTGCACAGAACAGGGAAGACAATATCGACTGGAAAGAGGAAATAAAAAAACTCCCCTATATTTTCAAAGACCCGGTTAAATTCGACAAAAAAATCGATCCACGAAAATTGCAGTTTGGTTCTAAAATCAATGGCGACATCAAAAAAAGGCAGGACTACTATTGTGTAAAAAAAGTTATTTCTCCTACCGAACTCGAACTTGATGATGGCCTGAAAATACGTCTGCTCGGGATAAAGGAAAAAGCTGAAAAAAAACAGCAGGCTATTGAATTTTTGCAGAAAAAAACAAAAGGACAAAAAGTTTTTATGAAATTCGGGCAGGTTAAACACGACAGCCAAAATAATTTGTTATGCTATTTGTATCTGCAAAACAAAACCTTTCTCAATAAACACCTGATTAAAACAGGGTTAGTCAACCCTGAGGTTTCATCGGAAATTAAGCTGTAATAAAAAGTAGAGACTTTAATGGCTAAAGAGTGGATTCTAAACGGCGCAAATATGCGGTGGGGGCTTACTCGCAAAAATAAAGTCGGCCCTGTGGCCGAGCATATAAGAAAATGTGCCCCGAAGTCACCAGAAGAGTGGGAACAATATTACTATGCTAATGTTTACCCTCGCGAACATTTGGAACAGCTTGGAAGGACGTTATTTATAAAGATAACCGAGATTTGTCAAGCTGAGATAGAAAGTGTTTCTGAAGATGATTGTGTCGATTTTATCATTAATCTTGTAATTTCAAGAACATTTGATGGTTATCGATCCGAGATTCAAACTATTTATGGCCGTCTCGAAAATGAGTTGGGAGTAAATGTACAACCCGCTCCAGATGAATGGGACAGAGGGTATAATGTTGATTTTTATATCGATATTAAAGGAAAATATATAGGTTTGCAAATTAAACCAGCTGGTTACGCTTATATTACACAAATTATAAATGAACTCGAATTCCAAAAAAGTACACATGAAAAATTTACAAAAAAGTTTGGTGGTAAAGTTTTCTACATTATCTCAATAACCGAGGGCAAAAATAAAATTATTCACAATCCTGATGTGATATCAGAAATTCAGCAAGAAATAAATCGGTTAAGTAATTAATGAAAAAAAGTTCTCTGTGTTCTCTGTGAGCTCTGTGGCTAAAATTTTTTTTAACATTCTCTGTAGCTATTATAATTTGTGTTTAATTTTTAATAGTCCGTGTTAATCCGTGTCTAATATATAATTAGTGTCCGCCTTTGGCGAGACCTCGCCTGTGGGCGGGTATATTCGTGTTAATTCGTGGCTGAAATTCAGTGGCTAAAAAAATTCTCTGTGTCCTCTGTGAACTCTGTGGCTAAAAAAATAAATAAAATTCTTGTTGCAACTACCAATCCCGGCAAGATCGCTGAAATAAGGTCTATGCTGGATTTCGATGTCGAGTGGCTCGGCCTGTCCGATTTCCCGAGCATAAATGAAATAAAAGAGGACGGCCTAACCTTTGCGGAGAATGCCCGCAAGAAAGCCATCGGCTACGCCGAGCAAACCGGCCTGTGGACAATCGCCGATGACTCAGGCCTGGTAATCGATGCACTCAATGGTGCACCCGGAGTAAACAGCGCTCGATTCTCAGGCGCAAAAGAAAAAAGTGAGGTAGGGGCGGTTCGCGAACCGCCCCTAATCGACCATCGAAACATGGCCAAGGTTCTAAAGCTCCTTGAGGGTGTTCCCAAAGAGAAAAGAACTGCCAGGTTCGTCTGCTGTTTGTGTCTTGCAAGCCCCGAAAAAGTCCTGGCTGAAACTGAAGGGAAACTGGAGGGTTTTATAGCAGAAAGAGAAGTTGGGGAGAACGGTTTTGGCTACGACCCGATTTTCTTTGTGCCTAAGCTAAACAGGACTGTCGCCCAGCTGACTCGTGAAGAAAAAAACGCCGTCTCTCACCGCGGCAGCGCCATCAGAGAATTAAAACATTTTCTTGAGCAGCTTTTGTAATCGGTGCGCCGGGGGCAAATAATACAGTCGGCACTGAGAAGTTAGTTACGCTTATCATATCGGTTTCTGCCTTATTTATAAGGGTTTACTGTGGAGGAGGGTATGAGAAAGGCGTAAAATTGAAAAACTGCCATTGCAAAAAAGACCATTTTGATGTATAATATATAGTCCCTGTAGTTAAAAAGGGGGATTAAAAACACAAACGATAAAATGAACGGAACACCAGGCAGGTTTTTAGCATCTTATAAATGGCTGGATAAGTATCTGGGTAAAAGAATGAATATTTGTGTGCATAAACGAAGAGGTTTCACTTTAATAGAGCTTTTGGTGGTAATTGCCATTATTGCCTTATTATTGGCGATTCTGCTCCCTTCGCTGGGGGCAGCCAGGGAGCAGGGCAAACGTATTGTTTGTCTGCATAATCTTAATCAGTTGACACTCGCCTGGATGTTGTATGCCGATGATAATGACGGCAAGATTCCTTACAGCGATGTATGGTGGTCTTGGCAAGCTAATCCGCCGGTAGGGCCTTGCTGGACGGAATGGTATGATAAACCCGGTGAACCTCTCGGGCACGAGCCCATAGCAGAGGACTGGTATAATGGTTTCAAAAAAGGGACGCTGTGGAAATATTTGACAAATGTTAAACTTTATAAGTGTCCAAATGGCGGCAGGGATGAGTATCTGACATACACCATCGTCGATTCGATGAATGGTTATTGCGGCTGGGGCGACTATAGTGAATATGATGACTTGAAGATTACAAATATAAATCAGATTCGCAGCCCGGGCGCAAGAATGGTTTTCCTTGGCGAAAGCCCCGTTTCGACAGGAACCTGGGGAATCAAGTATAAGACGGAAGGATGGTGGGACCCCCCGCCGAAGCTGCACAGCAAAGGGACAACCTTTTCTTTCGCCGATGGACATAGTGAATTCTGGAAATGGCGAGACAGCCGCACCGCCAAGACAGAGTGGACCGGCAATGATGTTATCCAGAAAGGTAATGTAGATTTACACAATGTCCAAAGGGCTGTCTGGGGCAGTTTGGGATACGAGCCAGGCGCCATCCCTTAGCGAAGTCGTTTAAAAAGCATTTCTTTGTAGCCCCCTTATATAAAACCGTTGCTCAATTGGCTCGCGAGGAAAAGAAAGCCGTCTCTCACCGAGGTAATGCCATAAGAAAGTTAAAACCAATTTTTGATGAGCTTCTACAAAATTCTTAAAATTTGACCCCATAGCTGGCTTCAAATCCTCATTTTTGATATTTCAATAAATTTGTCCCGGAAAAGAAAATCCCTGTTAGTTTGAAGTAACTTTTGTAGTATTATTAACATCGTATGGAGAAAATTATATTTTTGAAGTGCTTAGATGGAAAGGACCCTGCAATATGAATATGCTGCGAATTAATTCGAAAATATCAGTTTGCGCCTCTCTGATGTTATTGTTTTCTGCGGTTTTGCCGCTTAAAGCCGACAGGCCGGATATTTCGCAATACAATCTCCTGTGGAAAAGTCAAAGCAGCAACTCCGGCCAGTCTATGCCCTGCGGCGGCGGTGACATCGGCCTGAACCTATGGGTCGAAAACGGCGACATCCTCTTTTATATGTCAAGAAGCGGCGCATTCGATGAAAACAACGGCTTTCTGAAATTCGGCAGAATCAGAATCAAGCTCTCTCCCAATTCGTTCCTGGATGAAGCTGACTTTACTCAGGAGCTGAAATTAAAAGAAGGTTACGTCGAAATCATCAGCGGCAAAGACAGCCGGAAGGTGAAGGTGGATATCTGGGTCGATGTGCATAAGCCCGTCATTCACGTTGATATCGATAGCAAGGAGCCGGTATCGGTCGAGACGGCTTATGAATCCTGGAGGACCGCCGACCGCGAGCTTACCAATCAGGAAAATGACAATAATCGCTCCTTCTCCTGGGCCCCCGTTAAATCGCTTCTCCGCAGGGATATCACCGCATTCAAAGACAGTGACATCCTTTCTTATCATCGCAATGACGACGCCAAACCCAACGCTTTCGACCTCTGCCTTGAGCAGCAGGGGCTGATGGACGTCCAAAATCAGATGTTCAACCCAATTAAGAATCTAACTTTTGGCTGCCTTGTTCGCGGTAAAGATATGGAACCAGCCGGAAACGCAGAGGGAAAATATGCGAGCACGGATTTCAAATCCTGGATTCTCAGGAGCAAATCGCCGGCGGTCTCCCACAGCGTTAATATTTACCTTTACATCGCTCACTCCGAAACGCTTCAGCAGTGGCTCGATGGCCTTTACAATCTGGTTAATGAATATGACAGCGCCGCCGGCCAGAGACAAAATACGCTAAAGTGGTGGGATAATTTCTGGAAGCGCAGCCATATTGTTATCAATTCGTCGAAGAAAGATAGTGTCCAGTGGTCTGTCGGCAGGAATTATCAATTGTTCCGCTACCAGCTCGGCTGCAACGCCTACGGCGAATATCCCACAAAGTTCAACGGCGGACTCTTCACTTATGACCCTGAATATGTGAACAACGGACTCAAACTCAGCCCGGACTATCGCCGCTGGGGCGGCGGGAGTTTCACAGCACAGAATCAGCGGCTGATTTACTGGCCGATGCTTAAAAGCGGCGATTTCGATATGATGCCTCCGCAGTTTGACTTCTATCTCAGGCCCCTGAAAAATGCAGAGCTCAGGACGAAGGTATATTGGGGACACAACGGCGCAAGTTTTACCGAGCAGATAGAGAGTTTTGCTCTGCCTGTTGCCTTCGAATATGGCTGGAATCGCCCTGCCGGCTACGACCCTGGAGTCCAGTATAACGCGTGGGTCGAGTATCAATGGGATACCGCCCTGGAGTTTTGCTGGATGATTCTCGAATACGAAAGATACACGAAAAAGGATATCAGTAAATACATACCTTTGATTGAGAGCTGCCTCGTCTTTTTTGATGAGCATTACCAGTATCTTTCGCTGCGCAGAACCACTAAGGCCCTCGATGAGGATGGGCATTTGGTTTTGTATCCGGGCACTGCCTGCGAAACCTATAAAGTGGCAACGAATGCCGTATCTACCGTTGCCGCTCTCGATGTAGTTACGAACGGCCTACTGCGGCTTTCGGATAAGTATCTTACGGAAGAAAAACGCAAGTATTACGAAGGATACCGCGAGCGTATTCCACCCATCACCTTCAGGGAGAAAAATGGCCACAGAACCATCGCACCGGCTCATCGATATGAACGAATCAACAACATTGAGCTTCCTCAGCTTTATCCTGTTTTCCCTTATGGCATTTATGGTATTGGCAGGCCGGATATTGAGGTTGCGATAGATACCTGGAAGTTCGGCCAGGACAGGCCGCAGCAGAAAAATTACATTAGCTGGCATCAGGACGCCATTTTTTGTGCACGGCTCGGCTTAACAAAGGAGGCCGCAGAAATCACGCTCAGAAAATTACGAGATTCCGGCAGGAGGTGTCCGACTTTTTGGGGGCCGGGGCACGACTGGGTGCCGGACCATAACTGGGGCGGCTCCGGTATGATTGGGTTGCAGGAGATGCTGCTGCAGGCGGTGGATGATAAGATTTATCTCTTTCCTGCCTGGCCGAAGGACTGGGACGTTGATTTCAAGCTACACGCTCCCGACAATACGGTTGTGGAGGCGTCTCTGAAAAATGGCCGTCTTGAGCATTTGTCGGTTACCCCGAAAACCCGCCTTGATGATATTGTGTCACAGTATAAGAAGTAGCAAATAATTACTTATCAATAGGTTTCCTTATCGGTTAGCCCTGCCGCTCGCGGCAGGGGTGTCATGTCGGGGGTTTTCTTTTTTTTGTTTTTGATTCCTTGCATTGCAAGGGATTTGGGTCATTCCGTCGTCTGTTTTCCGTCCTCCGTTTTCTATCTTTTGCTTGCCACGGCGAATTTCTTAGACGAAGCCGGGTCGTTTGTCATCCAGCATCCAGTATCGCTTGTCCGCCGCAACCCTGTCCTGCGTAGCCTATCGGCGAGGTAGGATGACAAAGACGGATTTGTCTCGCCGTAGCTTCAGCGAAGTCTGATTCGTGGCAAACTATCCATGTTCTCTAAAGGCCGATAGTCTTTTCGACTAATCAAAAGGACTACAGACACATCCCTTCCCAATCTCGCCATCCACCAATCCAACAACAAGAATCCAGCATCGCCTGCCCACTAACCGCTTTACGCTGTCCGCTAAACTAAACACTAACGGCTATCAGCCAATTAACCAATCACCAGTTAACCGGTGTCGATATTGAAGTGGCATAGAAATTACGACATAAATGGCCAATGAACCTTGGCGGGTGGTGTTACGCGGGATAAATGCCCGGCCTGCACGGGAAGATTTAGGGATTACTTATTAACACTTCATCGCATAGATATGTGCCGAAAAAGCGGATTCCGCATTAAAACATCCCCTTAATATGCCGTTAAATACTTTTTGATAGTTCTCTTGACATTTTCAGAATTGGTTTGTATTTGTCCATTTCGCTGCAAGGCCGGGCCAGGTCCGCTAAATTTTATCGGTGAAATCGCCGATAACCTGTTCGTATTCAAAGATGTGGGTTTTTGTTTATGGCAAAATCGAGCTCATCCAAAACCAAATCCCTGGTAGTTGTCGAATCGCCGGCCAAAGCCAGAACAATCAACAAATACCTCGGCTCGGATTTCGAGGTGAAGTCTTCGATGGGCCACGTCCGCGATTTGCCCTCGAAGGGTCTGAACGTTGACATAGAGAACGATTTCAAGCCGACCTACGACATAATGCCCGGCAAAAAACGCACCGTAACATCTCTCAGGGAAGCTGCAAAGAAGTGTGACAAGCTCTACCTCGCCACCGACCTTGACCGCGAAGGCGAGGCGATTGCTTGGCATCTGGTACAACTGCTTGGTGTGCCGCAGGAGAAGACCTACCGCGTGATTTTCAATGCGATAACTAAATCGGCCATAAAGGGTGCCTTCGCTGAGCCAGGCAGAATCGATATGGATAAAGTATTAGCGCAGCAGGCCCGGCGGATACTCGACAGGATTGTCGGCTACCAGATAAGCCCGCTTCTTTGGAAGAAAGTTTCCCGAGGCCTGTCCGCCGGCAGAGTCCAGTCCGTAGCCGTGAAGATTATTGTCGAGAGAGAGAGGGAAATCCGCAGCTTCAAGGAAAAAGAGTATTGGCTCATCCCTGCTGTTTTCACTACGGATTTAAAAAGCGACTACCATCAGCAGTGGCTCGATTTTATTACGCCTAAAAACCAGGGCGATAATCCGCCCACGGTTATCGAGCAGAATAAATGGTTCGCTGGCCATAATGCCTTTGAGGCGCAGCTCGCAACCATAGCCGATAAGAAGTTTGATGCATCCGATAAAGAGCGGGCTGAGCAGCTCTTCAATGCCCTGAAAGACGCAGAATTTAAAATCGCTGATATCCAGAAGAAGCAGTCTTCTTCGAAGCCGTCTGCTCCTTTTATAACTTCCACCCTGCAGCAGGCAGCCGTGAACCGGCTCGGCTTCAGCGCCAAAAGAACTATGGCCCTGGCCCAGCAGCTCTATGAGGGCATCGACCTGGGCTCGATGGGCTCTCTTGGTCTAATCACATATATGAGAACCGACAGCACCCACCTTTCGAACGAAGCTGTTGAAAATGTGCGGAGATATATCGGTATGAACCTCGGCGCCGAATATCTGCCGAAGCAGGCAAATATATACGCCTCGAGGGAAACCGCCCAGCAGGCGCACGAGGCCATCCGCCCGACCGATGCCGACCTTACGCCGGCAGACATCAAGCCGTATCTTACCGATGGCCAGTTCAGGCTGTATGACCTGATTTGGCGCCGCTTCGTAGCCAGCCAGATGAAGCCGGCGACGTGGGATGTAACGAATCTGAATATCGAGGCCGAGACGTCACTTGGCCGTTGTTTATACAAGACGAGCGGCAGAGTGTTGGTCTTTGACGGCTTTACAAAAGTCTGGCCTACCACATCGAACGAACAGCCGCTGCCGGCGGTGCAGGTCGGCCGGCAGTTAGCGGTCGTGGATATCAGGCCCGAGCAGCACTTCACCAAGCCGCCAGCCCGGTATAACGAGGCCTCGCTCGTAAAGACGCTCGAAAAGGAAGGCATCGGCCGGCCGAGCACATACGCCACGATTATCAGCACTATCCAGGACCGCGGCTATGTCGAGCAGCAGAACAAAAAGTTCTTCGCAACCGACCTCGGCGAAGTGGTTACCGACAAGCTCAATGATTACTTTCCGAAGATTATGGATATTGCCTTCACCCGCTATATGGAGGCAGAGCTCGACAAAATCGAAGAGCAGCACCACGACTGGATTAAAGTGCTGAAGGATTTTTACGGCCCGTTCAGCCAGAACCTCCAGACGGCGCAAAATGAGATGAAACACGCCAAGGCCGAGACCACGCCCAGCGAATACAAATGCCCTGACTGCGGAAGGCAGCTTCATTACAGGTTCGGCAAGAACGGAAAGTTCCTTAGCTGTTCCGGCTATCCGGAGTGCAAATTTGCCAGCCCGTGCGATGAAGAGGGCAAAATGATAGAGGAAAAGGTAAGCGAGCATAAATGCCCGAAGTGCGGCAAGCCGATGGTCGAGAAGCGAGGCCGGTTCGGCCCATTCCTCGGGTGCAGCGGATACCCGCAGTGCAAAACAATTCTCAACATAGATAAGGAGGGTAATATTCTGCCGCCGAAACCGCCGCCGGAACCAACGGGAATAAAATGTTATAAGTGCAAAGAAGGCGAGCTGGTAATCAGGCAGAGCAAGAAAGGGCCATTCCTCGGATGCATCAGGTATCCGAAATGCAGGACGATTATCAACATCAAAGAGCTGGACCATCTGAAACAATTGCAGTCGCAGGGTTACTGGCCGCCGAAGACTATCGAAGGCGCAGACGAAATCCTCGGAAGGAAGAAGGCCACGAAGACACAAAGGCACAAAGTTTCAAAAAATAATTAACCGCGGAGAACGCAGATTATAAGGTTTTGTCATTCCTGCGTTCGCAGGAATCCATTTGTTTAGCCCCGAAGCCTGCTTCGGGGGATTTTCTATCAATCACCAATAACCAATTCGCCAATTCACTAATTCTTATAGCGGAGGAAATTTCATCAGGTTTTGGCTTGCGGGATTTTTAATTTGACGTGATAACAGTCTTTGATTACTGTATGGTCTGCATATATGGTGTGGTATTCTTGAACTTTTAAATGAGGCAGCAGGAACGTGGCAAAAAAAGAAAAAACCGTAATCACAGGGAATCCAATTAAGATTAAAGGTTCTTTGGACCGTCATAAAATAGTAAAAAAGGTTGTCAATGCTTTTATCACAACAGAATATCGTAAAAAGGGGAAAGGCATTGTGTTCCGATATCCTGTCGAAAATCTCCCAGATGGACAAGTGCTTTACATTGTTCGTCCAGGACATAAAAAGAACTTTGATTTCAAAGTAGATATAGTTGTAAATTGTGGGTTTGGGAAAGGAAGCCACGAAGAGATTGCTTTGGATTTGAGAAAAAAGAAATTTACAAGTCCCAGAAAATTTAAGAAATTATGGCAGGCCCTTACTGATATATACCATTGCAAAGAGAGCGACGTTGACGTTATATTAAAGAAGTACGATGGGCTAAAAAGCCTATCTAAACGTGGGGCAAAACCTGAGTTGCTTTTGAAGGTTATAAAGTGGTTGTTTATTATGGAGGACATTGTTTACTGGGACAATGAAGGACGCTCATTTTTGTTTAATTTCCTTAACTATGTTGTGAAAGAAACTGATGAAGACAGGCTTGCAAAGGTATTTGAAAAAGCAGATAGCCGCTATGGAATAACACCAGACCAGTTAAAAAGTTTTATGAAGAAATGTGATATCAAGTGGATACCATTTGAGGGATAATGGATAGTTATGAAGAAATACTTAAATAAAGTTTTTCTAAAAGATATTATAGAGCTTTTGAAGGAGTTGCCTGATAAGTGTATTGATATGATTTATGGAGATCCAGATTACAATGTTGGGATAAAGTACGGTGATAAGTCTTATACTAAAACTTTCGATGAATATGTTGAATGGTATATTGAGTTGGCAAAAGAATCTCTAAGGGTACTTAAAGATACCGGTAATATGTTTTTAATAAACTACCCAAAACAAAACGCATATTTGCGGGTTAAGTATTTGGACAACGTTTGTTATGAGGTTTCAGACTATGTTTGGATTTATAATACAAATGTTGGTCATTCTCCCCGTCGGTTTACTACTGCTCACAGGAGTATTCTGCACTGTAGAAAGACAAGCCGAAATAAATTTTACAAAAGTAATGTGGCTGTTCCATATAAAAATCCTACGGATAAAAGAATTTTGCAAAATTTAGCTAATGGCTCAAAAGGAAGAATGCCTTACGACTGGCTTTATTTTGATTTGGTAAAAAACGTGAGCAGGGAGAAAACATTTCATGCTTGTCAGATACCCCAAAAACTTTCTGAGACGTTAATTAAATCTTGTACTATGCCCAAGGATGTCGTTTTAATTCTTTTCGGTGGTAGTGGCTCAGAAATCGAGGTTTGCAAATTTCTTGACAGGCAATATATATCCGCTGAGATTGATAAGAAATACTACGAAATTATTACCGACAGATTAAGAAAAGGTAAAATTGATGAAAAACATCGGCTAAAAATGAAAAAAGAGAGAATAGACAATGAACTACAGCTTACATTTTTAGAGGATTATTAGAAATTGGGCAGGAAGTGAGTGCCCCTTAGGCGAATCGAATGCACTCAATACAGGCAAGATTAGAGGGGCATTTTTTTTATTAAAATTGTTAGATTTTTATCCTTCGACAAGCTCAGGATATTTAACCTTATACTGGCTAAATACTTACGTTTATGACTCGTCGTGGGAAGTTTTTATAAAAAATGTTATATAATCATTGAACAAATAGGTGAAGTTTGGTATAATACCAACACGTGCAGCAAAAGCACACGCGAAGTCCAGCATCTACTTCCCAAAAAAGTAGGTGCTTGGGTTAGTCCCCGGCGGGACAAGCCAGCGGAGCCCCGCAAGTCACAGGACAAGCCTGCCCTGAGCGACTCGTGGTGAGCGATGTCGAACCAAGTCGAATGGGGCGTCCAAGTCTAATTTAGTTCATCGTTCATAATTCGTAGTTCATTCAATTGGTCTTGAGTCTGTGGTCTTTGGTCTGACTCACTGGAGTAGCGGTGCGGAAGGTTCTCATACCAATTTTTCTGCCGGAGTTTCTCTTTCGGCTGCGTATATACCTCGTGTTTTGTTATCGCCGGTTGCGTTCTGCCTGCTCATTCCGCAAGCTCCGTTGTTTTTGCCCGTTTCGCAAAATCCGCTACGGCTGCACATTTCGTATTATTCCCCTTACTCAGGGCAAATTCGCAGTCGTTGACCCGGAGGATTATGATGCCCTTACGAAATACAAATGGTATGCGATAAAACGCGGAAGGCAATACTACGCAGTGGCGAAACTCGGCCGAAAAAAAGTGAGGATGCACCGGCTGATAATGAAATCCCCCAGGAACAAAGTAGTTGACCATATAAACCATAACGGCCTCGATAACCGCAAGGCGAACCTCCGTCTTGCCACGGCACAGCAGAATACGTGGAACAAGCCCAAGCAAAAGGGCAGTTACAGCTCGCAATATAAAGGTGTTGCCTGGATAAAGGATAAGCAAAGGTGGCGGTCAAAGATAACTTACAACGGCAGGGACATATCACTCGGTTATTTTGATGATGAAAAGGCCGCAGCCAGGGCCTACGACCGAAAGGCGAAAGAGCTTTTCGGAGAATATGCCTCTTTGAATTTAGAATGAAGAATTTAGAATTTATGGTTATTGTTTTCTTGCCTTCCCCATCGTCTGTCCTCTGCCTGCCGCGGCGTAGTCAAAGACGAAGCCGGGTCCTCTGCCTGCCACGGCGTAGCCATAGGCGAAGCCGGGCCCTCCGTCTTTTGTCGTCAGTCGTCTGTCATCCGTCTTCCACTTCGTTATTCGATATTCCTTGTTCGATATTGGACATTCAACTCTTTCCCGTCCTCTGCCTGCCACAGCGTAGCCAAAGGCGAAGCCGGGCCCTCCGTCTTCTGTCGTCAGTCGTCTGTCATCCGTCTTCCACTTCGTTATTCGATATTCCTTGCTCGACATTGGATATTCCTTTAGGTTCCTGTTATCCTGTCCAGGAATAAAAAGTAATTAACAAACAATCCTGTCCCGCTTCGCCGAAGGCCTTTGCCGAGACGAGTTATCCTGTCTAATATTTCTTGCTGTGAAGTCTGTGGCCAATTTCTCTATATAAAAATTCACCCGCCACACTCAAAAGACACAAAAATTAGCTATTTTTTCAAAAAAATTTCCAATAAAATTCACATCCTGCTTCCAAAAACATCCTATAATTACCCAAAATCGCCGATTTTTGAGCATTTTAAACCATCTTATGTGAAAATAGACAATATATTCTAAAAAATTTACTTGACTTTAGGCAAAATATGTAGTCCAATAACATAAGTTGTAAGACGTCTATAATTAAAAAAATATGGGCCTTTCAACTTTACCAAAGTGAAAGGTTAGCCATACGGAGAATATATGATGAAAAGGAAGGGTGATGTAATGGTTATAGTAAAACAGTGTTTAATTTCCACACTCGTTGTTATTGGACTGATGTTCACATCGGCGTATTCCCAGGGCAATACGTTGCTTTTACAGCAAAGTCCTTTTGAGGGCGGCGTGATAACCCCGAGTCCGGGGGTTTATCTCTTTGAGCCCAATACAGAGATTGCTCTGGTTGCAACTGCGAAGCCCGGATATCAGTTTGTTTGCTGGCTTGGTGACGTTAGTGACGCCACATCGAACCGCACGAATACATTTCTCAATCAGCCAAAGATCATTGTAGCAGTCTTTGAGCGTTGTCAATATGAGGATGTATATAGCGGCGGCAGCGGAAGCAATCCTATTGCCTCTTCGGCCGAGATTAACGGCGGCGGCGGCATTAGTTCCGGTGGCAGTGCCGGCGGAGGCGGTGGCGGCGGTGGCGGCGGTTCCACGCCGGACCCTACGCCTGACCCAACGCCTGACCCCGACCCGGTTCCTGAGCCGATGACAATTTTGCTGCTCGGCACAGGCGGCCTGATGTTGCTGAGAAAACGCAGTGTATAAAAACTGCTGCTCTTAAAGTCAGCAGCGGAAAATTGATTTCACCGGCAAAGCCCCGGCATAATTCAAATTTATATCCGCAGGTCTCTATCGTAATAAACTCGGATTTTGTCCTCGTATATTTTCTGCAAGCTAATGTCAGCAGGAATTGTTCTACCCAAATCCATATCAACAGCTATCTACCGCTTTATTCAAAGGTGTAGCCGCAGGTATCCCGGGTAATATGCTCGGATTTTGTCCTCGTATATTTTCTGCAAGCTAATGTCAGCAGGAATTGTTCTACCCAAATCCATATCAACAGCTATCTACCGCTTTATTCAAAGGTGTAGCCGCAAGTATCCCGGGTAATATGCTCAGATTTTGTCCGTGGATACTTTCTGCAATTCAATGGCCGGATAGCGTAAATTGCACAATAAGTTGTTCCATCCGGCTTATACCTTAAAAATGGACAAACGGTAGGCAGTTTGCAGCACGCCCCACAGTTAGCGCACCGGCCTTTGCGGTTTTTTGAGACCGGCAGCACAGATGTAAAAGTCCTTTTAAGTTTTGCAAGTCGGGTATTTTCCCCTTTGTTAGCCATAGATTCGGATTTCCAGCCAACCTCTACGCAGGGCTTCCGGCTTAAAGCCGACCGGCAGTTTCATCTTCTTTTGCAAATACTTTATTCCAATCCACTTTACCGGTAACCTGCATTATTATAAACAGCGTGCTTATGCACAAAATAGTAATCGAAAGGCCGGTATAGCCCTTGAAAAAGAAAGTGTAAGAGAAGAACACAAGATAGACAAGCTGCGACAGCGCAATTTCAACAAACGCAAAACGAGCGCCGACGACAAGCCGCATATACGAAACCACGAGGAATATCGAAACCGCGGAGCAAATCCAGAAAGCCATATGTATCGATATATGGTCAACCAGGTATGCCAAAAGCAGGTGAAAGCTGAAAAACGCAGCCCCTATAAGGAAGTAGTTCATCGGATGAATCCTGAGTTTTCTTATCGTAGTGAAAACAAACAGCAAAAAGAAAAACAAAAATAAAGACACAGGCGCCGTCGCCGTAACCCTGCTGACCCAGGGCCCAGGGTTGAGTTTGCGCGGCGTAATCATTCCAATTTTCGCACCCGTGAGCAGATTGGAGTACCGCCAGGTCAGCTTCCATCCATTACCGGTGCGCTCTTTATCGGTTGGCGAGATACTTTCGGGCGGAAAGTCAATGTCCGCGAAGTCCGTATTCAAAACCAGCGAGAAATTCTTCACCGGGTTAACATCGCCGCCAAAGCCGTATGACCATTCGTCCATACCCTGGGATTCGTATGATATTTCTATAATTTTGCTCTGGCCGGCGGATAATCGGATATCCCTGGTGATATTACCCGAAGATATTTGCACATCCTGAATTTCCCGGCCTCCCACCAAAAAGCGAAAGTCGTCATAGACGGCCCTTTGCACGGGAAACTTGAAATCAAAAGTTATATTCCTGTCCTTTTCGGAGCTGTTGACAATCTCGTATCTCCCTGAGAATACTACATTGTAGGTTGAATACCACAGCAGTCCTTTTTTACGGTGCTCAAGCTTCAGGTCAACCTTGATGTCACTGCTATCCAAAGGAATAGTATGGCTTTTATCTATGCTCTCTACTGCTGAGGGCTTGCAGCAGACCGATGGAGCTTGTTGAATTTGTTTTGTCCCCCATAATTGACCTACTGCCTGCCTCAATCTGACATCCTGGCTTTCAGTCCGTACGATTGTTGCGCCTGCGAGGATAAACCAGCCGAGGGCGGTACAGACATAAATGAAGCTTATTACCAAAATACGTTTAAACATAGCGGAGTCCTCCTCAAATCGGTTTTTTTCCAATAATTATCCAGATGGAAGATTTCACACGCAAGTTTATACAACTCTATCGAAAGCTTTGTTCAACACTAAAAAAAACAAATCCTACCTTACAAAGCAGATAACATACGCCCAGTTGATTGAAAAAATGATAATACCCAGAATCCAGGCGATTATACGCTCGTTACGCGTCAGGTGAATTTTGACACTCCTGCCTAAAACCAGCCGGGCTACAACAGCAACAAAAAGAATTACTGCTATCGAGAACAACAGGGGATTATACAGCCAGGCCTGGATAATATGGCCGTGCAGCGCACACATAGCACCTCGTGTGGATCCGCACGTAGGGCAGGCAAAGCCGGTCAAGCGCTTGAACAGGCAAAGCTCAGCGTGCCTGCCAAGATGCGAGCTTAATAATACTGCGGCGCCGACCAGTGCCAGCCAGAGCAAGGCTATGAGCGTGGTCCAGAACGGCCATCGCAGGCTTCTTGAAACTTGAACAATATGTATTCTCATCTTACCGGAGCTTTTTAATGCGATACGAATGAGCCGACAACACCAAGTGCCATCATCAGCAGCCAGACAATGAGCCCTATGATTTGTAATATGACGCTGATGATTCCACAAATCTTGCCGGCCTTGTCCGTTTCTATAGCGAATATATCCCCGCTTCTTTTATGCCGATACAGAGCTTTCATTCGCCTTTTAATTGCTCCCTTAATCAATCGTAAAATAAGGCAAATCCATTTCGTCAAAAATCTGTCTGGTTAAATTCTCTGATATTACTCTGTCTCCACACTGCTCAAGAAAGGCTTTCAATAATTTGTCTCTGATTTTTTTTAAGTATATTTCATATTCCTGTATGGCCTTTTTTACTACTGTTTCACTTTTCGGAACTTTGATTACAAACTGGCTTTTATTCTTCGCATAAACAATAAATTTCCCTCTTTCCTCGCTGCTTACCTCCATAAAACTATCGCTGTTTTCAAGGCATATCTGCTGTTTTCCGAAGAAATTTTCGCCGAGTTTAAGTTTATCTGCCGGTACAGACATCTCCTCATATTCTATCTGCTGCCAGCTTTTCTTTATAAAGCCATCCGGAAATTTCCTTATTCCGTCTGCCAGTACTTCTTCTGATATCTCCTCTTTCAGTTTCCCTAAATCTGTTTCTACTCTTTGCTTTTTGTGATTCTGCCTCAGTTTCGGCAATAAATGCCGCTCCTCAACAAGTTCAACCACTGCCGATAAAACTTTTGTCGCAAGTTCTTCATCGAATCCGAGTGATTTAAGCACTGTCCTTTCGAATTCTAACCTGTCTTTTCGCTTCGATTCGGTTTTTATATCTTTTATTTCACGACCGCAAAGTTTTTTGAAGGTTCTTTTGCAGTCTTTACTCAATTTTTTAAGAGTATCCTCGTCCGGCACAATAATCCTTTTCCAGTCTATTCCTTCAATCTCAAGAGCTCCATCACCTAAGTTTACTCTGCCAATGAATTCCTCTTGTATAAAAGAAAACCCACTGTTTAAGAAAATCCCCAGTCCTTCCGTTGATTGTTTTTTTCTACTGGAGAGTTCAAAAAGTCTATGATCTACAAAAACATTTACATTATTGATTATTGCTCTTAGTTTATTACCTGCAGTCATTGAAAGAAGAACTTCCCCAGGTTCTTTATGTGGAATAATATACCATTCTTTACGTCCCTTCACGCTTTCTACTTCAGGCCACGGTTTGCCGCCACTCGTTGTTTTCCGTTCTCCATACTTTATATATTTCAATGCGTTCGTCCCCTTCAATGCCCCTTTTTCCTTGTTGCATAGGAAAACGCTGCACATTAAGTCCTTTTTCTTTAAAATGATTCCACTGCTTTCCTTTGGCGACTTTATTACCGGCTTTAAAAATTCCTTCTCAATCCCCCAGTGTTCAACCTGCTCATCCGTAAGATAAAAAAATTCATTTATGCCGGTCTTAATCCCGAATCGTATATCCGCCACCCTGTCTTTTCCCTCCCCCAATGGCACAAATCTATCTGCACACCTTTTCATTATCTCAAAATATACATCCGGCCC
>Ga0307437_1001254_pt1 | contig 17325 bp, 18 predicted proteins | sample SalMarWE160390MG_FD_202146 | JGI IMG/M metagenome (GOLD analysis project Ga0307437, IMG submission 202146) | Salt marsh sediment microbial communities from the Plum Island Ecosystem LTER, Massachusetts, United States - WE1603-90 | ecosystem: Environmental > Aquatic > Marine > Intertidal zone >...
CAAACTGGCCACGTGTGGGGGGCTGCGTTGTGCGCGCCAGGTGGACACCATCGCTCGCGCCGCCAGGATGGCCACGATGGTCAGTTGCGTCAACGAACCGGCGCTGCTCACTGCCGCCGGGCTGAGTTTCGCTCTGAGCAGCCCCAACGTCCGCTACGGGGACCTGGATGGTCATTTTGACCTGGTGGACGATCCCACCGTGCCCGGTTTTCTTTTGAAGGAGGGCTGGCTCATCGCCACCGACGTACCCGGCCTGGGCTGCACCGTTGACCTGTGACACTTGACCCCCATCCCCGGCCCTTCCCCCTACGAGGAGCAAGGGAGACAGTTGGTAATTGGCTGACTGCTAACTGCTGACTGCTAGGAATCGCCCGCCGATCATCGTCGCCACCACCCGCGTCTCCGCGATGGCCATTGGATCACAGGTGAAGACGTCCCGGTCGAGCACAACCAGGTCGGCCAGTTTGCCGGGGGCCAGCGAGCCCAGCCGATCCTCCAGGCCGGCAGCGCAGGCCGCGCCCAGCGTGTAGGCGCGCACCGCTTCCTCCACCGTCAGCCGCTGCTCGGGATACCAGCCCTCCGGGCCAGGGAAGCCATCGGTGCGGCGCCGCGTCACGGCGGCGTGGATACCGAGGAAGGGGTTAAGGTCCTCCACGGGGCAATCGGAGCCGAAGGCCAGCATCGTGCCGGCCTCCAGCAGGCTGCGCCAGGCGTAAGCGGCGGCGCAGCGCTCGCCCCAATAACGGTCGGCCATCTCGGAGTCCTGCGTGGCGTGGATGGGCTGCATCGAGGCCACGACGCCCAGCACGGCCAACCGGCCCACATCGTCGGGGTGGAGCAGTTGCACGTGCTCGATGCGATGGCGGTAGGGGCTGGGCTTGTCCCGGCCCCCGGGCTCGTCCCTGCCCCTGGGCACGTCCCTGCTCCCTCCGCCCACGTCCTGCAGCACGTCCAGCACCATGCGGTTGGCCCGATCGCCGATGGCGTGCACGGCCAGCGGCAGGCCACCCGCCACCGCCCTGCGCGCCAACTCGCGCAGCGCATCCCCGTCCGTGGTCAGGACACCCACGTTCCCCGGCTCCCCAGCGTAGGGGGCCAACATCGCCGCCGTGCGGGGGCCCAGCGCACCGTCGGCGAAGACCTTGATACCACCCACCCGCAGCCAATCGTCGCCTAGCCTTGCACGCAGGCCGACCTCCAATGCGCAGTCGAGCGCGTCGGCGGGAAGATACTTGACCACCCGCAGGCCCAGTTCGCCCCGGACGTGCAGCCGCTGGTAGGCCGCGAAGGCCGGGGGGCCGTCCATGTCGTGGATGGTCGTCAGTCCCACGCGCCACGCGCTCGGGAAGGCCTCTCGCAGCGCATCGTCGGTCTCCTCCGGCTCGGGTGGTGGAATGAGGCCAGTGACCAACTCCATCGCACTGTCCTCGAAAAGCATCCCGTCGGGCCGCCCGCTGGCATCGCGCCCGATGCGCCCGCCAGGCGGGTCGGGCGTCTCGGCGGTGATGCGAGCCAGGTCGAGCACAACTGAGTTCGTCACCAGTGCGTGGCCGCTCTTGGCCCTGAGCACAACCGGATGGACCGGCGCGACGGTGTCCAGGTCGGCGGCTGTGGGAAAGCGACGCTCAGGCCACTGTTCCTGGTCCCATCGCATCCCCAGTATCCACTCGCCCGGCCCCGTCTCCCGCGCCCGCTCCGCCACCAGCGCCAGCATCTCATCCAGCGTCGCAGCCTTGCTCAGATCCAGTGCGCGCAGGCTCAGGGCATACCAGGTGAAGTGAATGTGGCTATCGGTCAGGCCAGGGAGAACACAGCGCCCGCCCAGGTCGAACGCCTTCCGGCCGGGGATCAGGAGGTCACGCAGGCGGTGCCCTGAGCCTGTCGAAGAATCGTCCCCTACAGCCAGGATGCGCTTCCCGGCAATAGCCAACGCCGAGGCCCGAGGGCACCCGGCGTCCATCGTGTACACTTGCCCGTTGACCAGGAGTTGATCAGCCAGCATTTATCATTCGCTTCCGACGATGCGCTCGTATAGCGCGTCCAGTTCCTCCTCCGAATAGAAGTAAATCACGATGCGCCCACCTTTGCCGCCGCGCGTCAGGCGCACTTTGGTGCCCAACGCCTCGCGGAAGCGGGATTCCAGCGCCCGCGTCTCTGGCGCAACCGTACGTGCAGGTCGCTGTTCCTCGCGGCGCAGGCCGAGCAAGCGCCGTACCAACTCCTCCGTCTGCCGCACGTTCAGCCCCTGCTTCAGAACCGTCTTGAGCGCGGCTTCCTGTGCCTCAGCCCGCTCCAGGCCCAAAAGCGCCCGGGCGTGCCCTTCGCTGATCTTTCCTGCCAGCAGCGCCTCCTGTACGGGCCGGATTGCCTTCAACAACCGCAGCGTGTTGGAGACCGCCACCCGGCTCTTCCCCACTCGCCGCGCCACCTGCTCCTGCGTCAACCCAAACTCATCGGTCAACTGGCAGTAGGCCATGGCCTCTTCCAGCGGATTCAGGTCGGACCGCTGGATGTTCTCCACCAGCGCCAGTTCGAGCATCTCGCTGGGGGCCACGTCTTTCACCACGACGGGGACGGTGGACAACCCAGCCAGCCGCGCCGCCCGCCAGCGGCGCTCGCCGGCAATCATCTGATACCCATCCACCGCTCTGGTGACAATAAGCGGCTGGATGATCCCATGCTCCTCAATTGAGGCAGCCAGTTCCACCAGGTCTTGATCACGGATCGGCGCACGCGGCTGGTGAGGGTTGGGCAAGATAGAAGCGAGGGGGGCCTCGATCACACCCTGCGCCGCCGCCCCTTCCTCGGCGAGAGGGATCAGCGCTTCCAACCCCCTACCCAGCCCGCTCTTGCGTGGTGACATCTCTTACCTCAGCAGTCAGCGGCTATGATCGCCCACCAGCAACTCTCGCGCCAGCGCCGCGTAGGCCAGTGCCCCCGCCGAACGGGGTGCGTAAGATATGATGGGCTCGCCATAACTAGGCGCCTCGCTCAGGCGCACGCTGCGCGGGATAATCGTGCGAAAGACCCGCTCGGGGAAGTGTCGCCGTACCTCCTCGACGACCTGTCGCGACAGCGTGGTGCGGGCGTCATACATCGTCATCACCAGCCCCCGCAGCCGCAGCCCCGGGTTGAGGGCGCGGCGCACCAACTCAATCGCGCGCATCAATTGTGAGAGGCCCTCCAGCGCCAGGTATTCGCACTGCACGGGGATGATCACCCCATCGGTTGCAGCCGCCAGGCCGTTCACCGTCAAAATGCCCAGGCTGGGCGGGCAGTCAATCAGCACGTAATCATATCGCTGATCCAGCCCTACCAGCATCTGCCGCAAGCGGTACTCCCGCCGTGGCAGGCTGATCATTTCCACCGTCGCACCGGCCAGGGACGGCGAGGCCGGGGCCAGGTCGAGCCGCACCCGACCGGTGAGTTGCACAATACGGGCCAACGGAACCTCGCGCACCAGCAGGTCGTAGATAGAGAGTGGCACGGCGCGCTTATCTATCCCCAGGGAGGAGGTGGCATTAGCCTGCGGGTCAATGTCCACCACCAGGACACGCTGGCCCCACTCTGCCAGGTAGGCCCCTACGTTGACCGCCGTGGTGGTCTTGCCAACACCGCCTTTCTGGTTAGCCAGCGTGTAGATGATCGGCATCCTGGCCTACCCCATTTTCTGGTGCGAAGGTGGAGCAGACTTTCCAGTCTGCCGCCCAGACAGGCTAGAAAGCCTGCCCCACACGGCGTCTTGCATCAAAAACTGCCCTATCCCCCCAAGGCCCGCTCGCAGCGGGAGACCTCCTGCGGGCCAGGCGTGCCAGACAGTCCCGCCTGTGTCACCGAGCGAGCGGCGACGCAGTTGGCGAAGCGAGCAGCCGTCCAGGGGTCGCCCCCTCGCTGCAGCCACACGAAGAAGGCCGCCGCGAAGATGTCGCCGACACCGGTAGGGTCCACCTCGCGCACGGCTGAGGCCGGGAAGTGGCGGGCCTGGCCCGCCACGTATACAGTGCAGCCCGCCACCGCCTGGGTCACAACCAGCAGCCGTGTCTGGGCGGCGTATTGGGCCACCAGTGCTTTGTCGCCCGCCACGTCCTCCTCGCTCAGCACCACGGCGTCGGCGCGGGCGAGCAACTCCCCGGCCCTCTCCCACCGGCAGGGATTCACGTGCCCGGCTTGATCCCAACGCCGCATCCACCCCTGAGGGGTCAAGCCCACAAAGGCGTCTCCAAAGACATTGGCCAGCGCCGGGTCGCACTCCTGGGCGACCGGCCCCAGGTGGGCAATGGTCGCCCGCCAGTGCGGTGGCACCATCGCTGGCATCAGCGTCTCGGCGACGCTGTGCAGCATCTGGCGTCGCCCGTCGGAGGTGTAAATATTCTCAAATGTGGTCGTCGCAGCGGCCGGGAAGCGGGCGATTGCCACACCGTCCAGCACCCCGCCCAGATCGAGGTCAGGGCTGGCACTGGTAATGATGCCAGCGCGACAGCCCAACGCACGCGCAGTGCGAGCAGCGTAGGAAACCGTCCCACCAACTACGAAGGCACCGTCTACCAGGTCACGAGTCACGTGCCCAATGACCAGGTAGTCCAGTTCAAACATAGCAGTCAGCCATCAGCAGCGCGGGGCTACGGGCTAATGGATTAGGCTGTTCCAGAAAAATAATCATCCCAATGTCATTCTGAGCGGAACGCAGTGGAGCGAAGAATCTCATGCCACAGTGCCTTAAAGCCCACCCAGGGCGAGATTCTTCGCTACGCTCAGAATGACGCGCTGCAAGATGGGATAGTTTGAATTCTGGAAGCCCCTTATTGTCATTGTGGGATGATGGTGACCTTGCGCCGGTCCCCCTCACCGATGCTGCGGGTGGTCACCTGGGAATGATCGCGCAATGCCAAGTGGATGATGCGACGCTCGCGAGGGGGCATAGGTTCCAACACCACCGTGCGGTCGGTGCGCACTACCTGCTCCGCCATACGTTGAGCCAGGTGGCGCAGCGACTTTTCCCGACGTGCCTTGAAACCCTCCACGTCCACCATCAGCCATACCCGGCCTGCCATCTCCCGCCCAACGATCAGCCGGGTAATATGCTGCAACGCAGCCAGCGTCTCCCCACGGTAGCCTATCAATGCATTGACGCCTGGGCCATGCACATCGAGCACCAACGGCGACTCCTTATCACCTGGGGCCAGTTCGGCTCGCCGCACGTCAACCTGGGCCTCGTCCATACCCAGAAGAGTCAGCAGTTCCAGCAGCACCCCCCGAGATACCTCGGCTTCACCTTTCTCCACCATGGCCGGCACGACCGGTTCAACGGCGAGCGGAGCGACCGGCTCGGATGGTACTGCGGGAGCCGGGCGCGGCCTAACCGTCAGGCGCACGCGGGTCTCTCGCCCACCCAGCCCGAATACGCCCCGGCTGCCCTCATCCAACACCTCGACATCCACCGCATCTCGATCAACCCCCAGGCGTGCCAGGCCTGTGGCAATCGCGGCTTCAACGTCTGCCCCGGTCACCTCGATTGCCCGTTCCATCTCCGCCATCTGTCTCACTCCTTAAACAAATGCCTAACGCAAGCCACCTTGCGAGCCATCTATCGCTTCCGCTGCTTCAGTCGCTGCTGCTACTTGCCCTTGTCCCCTCACCGCCTCGATTCACCCGAACGAGGTAAAACTGGGCAATCCCGATCAGGTTGGAGATGATGAAATAGACAGAGAGCCCCGTTGCGAACTGGAGGGACATAAGCCCGAACATCAACGGCATCATGATCTGCATCTGCTGATTCATCATCCCCGACTGCGATTGGTCATCGCCAGCAGCGGGCGGGGTCAATAACTTCTGCTGTAACCAGGACGTGGCCAAGACCAGAGCAGGCAAAGCGTACGACCACCACTGAGCCATAGTGGGGGGGCGGCCCAGGTCCATCCCCAGGAACGCACTCTGCAGCGGAACAAGCCCCACAACGCCAGGCAGCCACTTGTAGATGTGCTGAGAGAACTGAAACAGTTGCAAAGGTGTCGTGGGCACACAGTACATGATCGCCCGGTAGAGACCGAACATAATTGGGAACTGGATCAGCAGCGGCAGGCACCCCCCCATAGGGTTGATGCCTGCTTCCTTGTACAACTTCATCTGTTCCTGTGTCAGTCGTTCCTTGTCTTTGCCGTACTTCTTCTGTAACTTCGCGATCTTCGGCTGGAGTTCCTGCATCTTGCGTGCTGACTTCTGCTGCCCCAGCGTCAGCGGCAGGATGAGCAGACGGATCAAGATGGTCAGCGCGGCAATGGCTATGACGGTCTGATGCCCCAGGAAGTTATAAAAGAGTAATAATAAGTTGGCTAGCGGATAGGCGATAGAATCAATCACAGTCTGCCCTTCCTATTCTTGTCCTTCAACGACGGGCGGATAGGCCCACACCTCGCGCCCGTTATCCACATATAGCGCTCGTATCCGATACGGCCCATTGATCTGCGCATCGTACACCACGGGCCCACTCACCACAGGTGTCGAAAGCGCCTGCCCTTCGCTCTCCCGTGACCACGGCATAAAGCCATCAGCAGTGTCCAGTGCATACAAAGTACCATTCTGACCGCCGACGAACAACCTGCTTCCATCTCCTGTCAGCGCCGGCCCTGCGCGCACGGGTACGTCAAGAGGCTTATGCCAGATTTGCTCACCGGTCTCGGCATCCACAGCGTAGACGTTGCCGTTTACGTCGGTCGCATAGACGGTGTGGTCGTAAACCACCGGCCCGCCCCAGAACCAATTCTCGCCTGGGAAGCGCCAACGCTCGGTCCCCATAAGCGCGTCTACGGCGTAGAGCCGGTCGTCAAAGGCGCCAATGTAGAGCGTGTCGTCTCGCAGCACTGGCGTGCTGGCGAAGGCCCCCTCGGCATAGAAAACCCAGCGCACCTCACCGTCAGACAAATCCAGAGCATAGAGGCGGCGGTCCATTGAGCCGATGTAGACGATGTCCGAGACGATGAGAGGCGTGGCCCACACGCGGTGCCCCGTCTCGAAAACCCACCTGAGGGCCCCGCTCTCCACATCCAGCGCATAGATGTTGCCGTCGCTGTTGCCGATGACGAAGACACCGCCGCTTATGGCCCCGCCTTCGACGTATTGACCAGCAGCGCCATCGAAGTGCCACAATATACTGCCGTTGTCGGCATCCAACGCCCAAACAATGTCCCTGGGCTGGCTGAAGAAACCTCCCCCGGGCACCTGCGAGGCCACAATCACGCAGCCCCCGCCTACTGCCGGGGTAACGTGAAACACCCCGCGTTTCTCCCCTTCCGGATCGTCTGGGAAAGTCCACAGGGGACTACCATCTGCTACATTCAGCGCCACGACCTGCTCCAGGTCAGCCGCATACAGCCTCTCTCCTACGACGGTCAGCCCCGTCCAACTCGTGGGCTGTGCAGCCCCGCCCGTACAGCCGCTCGCGCTCAAGAGTAGCGCCAACACCACCAGTGCGCTGGGCCAGCGCCGCATCCAGGATTGGTCCAATTACTTATCCTCCTCCAGATTGGGAAGGGGGTCGTACCCCCCTGGGTTGAAGGGGTGGCAACGGGCCACCCGCTTGACAGCCAGCCAGCCACCGCGCCAGACTCCGTAGCGGGCGATGGCTTCGTAGCCGTACTGGGAACAGGAGGGAACGAAGCGACACGTGGGAGGGAGCGCGCGAGAGAGGGTCATCTGATAGAGACGAATTGTACCCAAAAGAACAGACCTCATTCCTTTTTCCTCTCGTGTGAACCCGAACCCCCTATGTACTCAATCCGGCTCGTCTCAGCAACAACACCAATGCCTCTTCGACCTGCTGCTCTTGCACCTTAAGGATCCCCGCGCGTGCGATCAACACCACGTCCCACCCAACCCCAAACTGGGGGTAGAGGCGACGTGCCGCTTCGCGCAGGAGCCGCTTGGCCCGGTTGCGCGCCACTGCCTTCCCCACCCTCCGGCTGGCTGTAACTCCCACACGGCTAAAATCAAGGCCGTTGGACCGCGCGACCAGCACAAGTAAGGGGTCAGCCCACGATCTCCCTTCATCGTACACTCGCTGCACATCGGTCGTTCGCCGCAGTCGAATCCGCCGCTCCATCGCGTAGGGTTGACCGTCTTGAACCCCTAGGCCCGGCGTCGGGGTCGTTGCGCACTTTCCTTCCAGTTCGATTTCTTAGCCCACTCCCTATGCACAGTCAGGCGTTGGCGGCCCTTCCGCCGACGCGCCTTGAGCACTCGCCTCCCACCCAGCGTGGACATACGGGCCCGGAAACCATGGGTGCGCTTGCGCTTGCGTTTCTTGGGTTGGTACGTTCGCTTAGGCATCCATACCTCCATAATTAGCGGTTAGCGATTAGCCAATTGCCAACAGCCGCGCCATTATACCCCAAGCGGCGCAAGCGGTCAAATCAGCGGTCACGAGCCATCACGCCTATAGAGCAGCCTCAAACCACCCTATGCGCAGATGTAGTAGCGACTTCAGTCGCTTTTGCGCCACCAGAACAACTAAAGTCGTCACTACGATGGTCCAGTGGATGCCTTATCCGATCACAGCGACGATGATCGGCGCTATGACGATCGCAGGGAGGAGGTTGCCGGCCCGGACTTGTTTGATCTCCAGGAGCCCCAGCCCCAATGCCAGCATCAGCACGCCCCCCGTGGCCGTCATCTCGGCGACCATAGGGTCGGTGAGCACCACGCTGGCCCACCCAGCACCCAGCGTCAGCGCGCCCTGATAGACCAACACGGTGAGAGCAGCGAAGATCACGCCGGGCCCCAGCGTGGACGCAAAGGCTAACGACGCAAATCCATCCAGCGTCGCCTTGACCGCCAGCAAGGTGTAGTCACCGGTCAGGCCATCCTGGATGGAGCCCAGGATGGTCATCGGACCGACGCAGAATACCAGGCTCGCCGTCAGAAAGGCGCGGCTGAACCGGGACGCACCGGGGCGGGTCGCATCCTGCGGCAGATCAGAAGCGGGCAGGCCGCCGCTCCTCGTGGTCTTGCGCTCAAGCCAGCGCCCCAACTGGTTGATCCGGTCCTCTATGCGCAACAACTCTCCTGTGATGCCTCCCAGCAGCAGACTGCCCAGGACGACAAGGATGTTATCGGTTTCGAAGGAGAGTTGAACGCCAATAACGAGGGTCAACAGACCCAAGCCGTGCATAATCGTCTCGCGCACCCTCTCGGGCAGGCGAGCGCCCAACAGCGTACCCAGCGTCCCGCCCACCAGAACGGTGATGACGTTGATAAGAGTGCCTGTACCGATCATTTCCTAACGTGTTCGCGTATCGCAGCCGCCATCCGTCGCGCCCGCTCCGGCGCGTCGCCGACGTGGGCGGTGGCGTCGAGTAACTCGCGCACGCGGCCGGCGGGCAGGTAACGCAGCACCTCCGGGTCGGCGGCCAGACGGTCAGCCAGCGGGTTAGTCTCCCCCTGCTGCACAGCATCCCAGGCAGCCATGGCGTGCCCGCGGATCAGTTCGTGCATCGCCTGGCGGCCGGCGCCGGCTCGCGCCAGTTCCATCAGGAGGGGCTCAGTGGCGGCGAAGGTGCCGTAGGCGGCCAGGTTGCGGGCCACAGCCATGTCGTTGATACGCAGACCGCGCAGGATGCGCTGGGCACGGCGCAACAATTCGTCGCTCGCCAGGAACGCCCCCGGCAGGATGAGGCGGCGGTTGGCCGAGTCATCCAGCGTGCGCTCCAGCAGGCTATGGGCCGCGTTGTCCCAGGCCACGCGGGCCAGCGCAGCGACGTACCTGGCCAGGCTGTCCATGTTCTCCGCGTTGACCGGGTTGCGCTTGAAGGGCATCGCCGACGAGCCCACCTGCCGCGCCCCGAAGGGCTCGCTCCACTCCCCGATGGACGGCGACTGCAGCAGCCGCAGGTCGAAAGCGAAGCGGTAGAGCGAGGCCGCCAACCCCGCCAGCGCCGCCAACACGCGGTAGTCCTGCTGGCGCGGATAGACCTGGGTGGCGATGGGGAAGGCTCCCAGCCCCAGTTCCGCCATCACGCGGGTCTCAAGTTCGGTAGGGGTCATCCCGGTGCCATCGAGCAGTTGGGCGTAGGAGGCAGCGGTGCCCACCGCCCCCTTGATGCCTTTGCCCCGGATACTGGCCCGCACGCGGCGCAGTTCAACGTAGTCCTCCAGCAGATCCTGGCCGTAGACCGCCAGCCGGTAGCCGACGGTGGTGGGTTCGGCGGGCTGGAGGTGAGTGAAGCCCATGCAGACCTGATCGGCGCGGGCCTCAATCAGATCGGCCAGGCCCGAAAGGAGCACGCGCAGCCGCCCTAGCAGCAGGTCGAGCGACTCGCGGATGCGCAACGCGTCACCGTTGTCCTCTACGTCGGCGCTGGTGGCCCCCAGGTGGAGCACTGGCCCGCCGGCGGGGCACTGTTCGGCGAAGGTGCGGAGTTCGGCCATCAGGTCGTGGTGGATCTCGGACTCGATCTCGGCGGCGCGGGCCAGGTCCACGTCCTCCTGATGCGCGCGCAGGTCGGCCAGTTGCTCGGCGGTGACCAGTCCGGCCTGGTGCTGCGCGGCGGCCAGCGCGACCCACACGCGGCGCCATAGTCGTCGCTTGTGTTCCTCCGACCAGACGTGGCGCATCTCGCTGGAACCGTAGCGCCAGGTGAGGGGGGAGAGATATGTCTCGTGAGTGAACTGGGGTTTCGGTTTCATTGGCTGGTCCTCAAAGTACACCGACGAATGACTGGGCTGGCTGTCACCAGACCCCCCACCGCGTGGGGGGCTTGAATTGTACACCAGGTTGAGGCGGAGGGGAAGCAAGCATTCCACTTTCTTTCCGTTTTTGTCTTTATCCGTTGTAGTGTCCCCCCGACTTGCCTCCTATCACACTTGGGCGTATCATATACCCATCCCATTCCGAGGAGGACGTTATGGCGGATTACCGCATTCGTGAACACCCCATCCTCCCGGTCGAGGAGCGATTGGGGTTCGAGTTCACCTGGCAGGGCCAGACGATGCAAGCCCGCGAGGGGGAGACCATCGCCTCGGCCCTTTTCGCTAACGGGGTGCGCATCTTTGGCCATCACTATAAAGACGGTGCCCCCCAGGGCATCTTCTGCGCCAACGGCCAGTGCGCCCAGTGCCTGGTGATGGCCGATGGCCTGCCCGTCAAAGCCTGCATGACCCCCGTGGAGCCGGGGATGCAGGTCGAGCCGATGGACGGAAAGCCGGTACTGCCCGACGTGCGTACCATGCCCAAGATGCAGACCATTGAGACCGTCGAGGTGGAATGTCTGATCATCGGCGGCGGGCCAGCGGGGCTCTCGGCGGCCATCGAACTGGGCAAGGCCGGCGTGCGCACCCTCATCGTGGACGACAAGCCCCGGTTGGGTGGCAAACTGGTCCTCCAGACCCATAAGTTCTTCGGCTCGATTGACGCCTGCTACGCCGGGACGCGGGGCATTGACATCGCCGCGAAACTGGAGCAGGAGGTGCGCCAGTTCGAGAACGTCCAGGTCTGGCTCAACACGACCGCGCTGGCCGTCTTCTCCGACCGCAAGGTGGGCGCCCTACGGGAGGGGCGCTACGTCGTCGTCCAACCCCACATCCTGTTGGTGACCACCGGCGCGCGGGAGAAGTCGCTGGCCTTCAAGGGGAACACGCTGCCGGGGGTCTACGGCGCGGGGGCCTTCCAGACCCTGGTCAACCGGGACCTGGTGAGGCCGACCGAACGGCTGTTTATCGTCGGCGGGGGAAACGTCGGCCTCATCGCAGGCTACCACGCTCTCCAGGCCGGCATCCAGGTGGTTGGGCTATGCGAGGCATTGCCGGAGTGCGGTGGTTACAAAGTGCACAAGGACAAACTGGCCCGCCTGGGTGTCCCCATCTACACCTCCCACACTATCCTTAGTGCCAACGGGGAGCAGGAAGTGGAGTCGGTGACCATCGCCCAGGTTGACGAGAACTGGCGGCCCATCCCCGGCACGGAGAAGACCTTCGCCTGCGACACGGTGTTGGTTGCCGTAGGGCTGGACCCGGTGGACGAGTTTACTCATAAGGCCCACGAGTTTGGCCTGCCGGTCTTCGCGGCCGGGGATGCGGAGGAGATCGCCGAGGCATCGGCGGCGATGTTCACCGGCCGCATCCGGGGGCTGGAGATCGCCCGCAGCCTGGGGCGCGACGTGGGCGAGATCCCGCAAGAGTGGTACAGCACCGCCGAGATCCTCAAATCTCGCCCCGGCGCGGTCGTCACAGAGGACATACCGGAGGTGGAAGAGGGAGTCTTCCCCATGCTCCACTGCGCCCAGGAGATTCCCTGCAACCCCTGCACCTCTGTCTGTCCTCAGGGGTGCATCATCATCGAGGGGGAGGACATCCGGGGCTTGCCGGAGTACGTGGGTGAGGGCTGCACTGGCTGCGCCCAGTGCGTCGCCGTATGCCCCGGCCTGGCGATCACGCTGGTGGACTACCGCAAGGACACCGAACACCCTACGGTCACGATTCCCTACGAGTTCGCCGCCGACACCATCCACGAGGGAGACGTGGTGACGGTGCTGGACACCGAGGGGGCGGTGTTGGGCAACGTGGAGGTGGTGAGGGTGCGAGCGCCCAGGTTCGCCGACCGGGCCTGCCTGGTGCGGGTGCGAGCGCCCCGGGAATACGCCCGCCGCATCGCTGGCATGCGCGTGCAGGAGCCATCGGTGGCGGAGCCGCTGGAGCGATACGTGGAGCGTGTCGCTGACGACGAGGTCATCTGCCGCTGCGAGCGCGTGACGGCGGGGCAGATTCGCGCACTCATCCGCTCCGGCGCTCGAGATATGAATCACATCAAAGCGGTGACACGGGCCGGGATGGGGGCCTGCGGCGGCAAGACCTGTACCAACCTGATCAAGCGGCTGTTCCGCGAGGAGGGATGCCCCCTGGAGCAGGTGACGGAGAACACCCGGCGGCCACTGTTCATCGAGGTGCCGCTGGGGGCCTTCGCCGGCGTCGTCACCGGGGAGGGGCCAGCCGAGGAAGCGCCAGTGGTTCACGCGACGGACGTGCACGAAGGAGGGCTGTGATGACAACCAGAGTTTACGACGCCATCATCGTCGGCGCAGGGAGCGTCGGGCTCCCGACCGCCTTCTTCCTGGCTCAGGCCGGGCTCAAGCCGCTGGTCATTGACCAGTTCGCCAGCCCGGGACAGGGTTCCAACAAAGCCGCCATCGGCGGCATCCGCGCCACCCACTCCGTTCCTTCCAAGATACATCTCTGCCTCCACTCCATCGAGGTTTTCTCCACCTGGGAGGAGACCTACGGCGATAACATCGAGTGGTACCAGGGAGGCTACTCCTTCGTCGCCTACAGGGAGCGGGATGAGCGCGTCCTGAAAGACCTGCTGAAGATCCAGCAATCCTACGGGCTGGACATCCGCTGGCTGGAGCGGGACGACCTCTTAGAGGTGGTCCCCGACCTGAACCGGGAAGGGCTCATCGGCGGGACCTACTCGCCGGGGGATGGGTCGGCCTCGCCGCTCTTGACCGCCCACGCCTTTTACACCCGGGCGCGGGAACGGGGGGTGGAGTTCCGCTTCCGCGAGCGGGTCACCGGCGTCATCCGCCGCCGGGGACGGGTGGTAGGGGTGCGCACCGACAAAGGGGGCTACGCCACGGAGGTTGTCATCAACGCGGGCGGCCCCTGGGCACGGGCAGCGGCCCAGATGGCCGGGCTCGATGTGTTGGTAGCGCCCGACAGCCACGAGGCGGGCATCACCGAGCCGGTGGCCCGCTTCCTGGGGCCGATGGTGGTGGACATCCGGCCCGCTGCGGGCTCCAAGAACTACTACTTCTACCAGCACAATACCGGCGCCATCGTCTTCTGCATCACGCCGGAGCCCCCCATCGTCGGCACCGACCGGCGGGAGACCTCCGCCTTCCTGCCGATGATCGCCCCACGGATGGTGGACCTGATGCCGAAACTGGCCAACGTCAAGGTGCGCCGCACCTGGCGCGGCCTCTATCCGATGACGCCGGATGGCTTCCCCATCGTGGGGCGGGCGCGGGAACTAGAGGGGTATATCTACGCCGTCGGGATGTGCGGGCAGGGATACATGCTGGGGCCAGGGGTGGGCGCGCTGGCGGCCCGGATGGTGCAGGGAGCGCTCACGCCGGAGGACGAGGAGACGCTGGAGGAGTTGAGCCCGTACCGGGAGTTCGGTGGGGAGGAGAAACTGAAGTAATGACCAATGACAAATGACCAACTTGACAGAATGGGGACATCCAGAATGCGAGGAGTAAATCACGATGATACGTATCCTCTCCCGTGAAGATGTGCGCCGGGCACTGCCGATGCGCCAGGCAGTCGAGGCGATGAAGAGAGCCTTCGCCCAACTTTCCACCGGCCAGGCCGACGTGCCGTTGAGGGTGGCGCTTGACGTGCCCCGCCACAACGGCGTCACCCTCTTCATGCCCGCCTACCTGTCCGCCGACGACCAGATGGCAGTCAAAATCGTCTCCGTCTTCAACGACAACCCCGCCAAGGGGCTACCGCTCATCCACGCACTGGTCGTGGTCGTGGACGCGACGACGGGGGAGCCAGTGGCCGTGATGGACGGGACGTACCTGACAGCGCTGCGCACGGGCGCGGCTTCCGGCGCTGCCACAGACCTGCTGGCCCGCGAAGACGCACGCATTGTCGCCATCTTCGGCGCTGGCGCGCAGGGGCGCACGCAATTGGAGGCGGTCTGCGCCATGCGTCCCATCGAGGCGGCCTGGGTTTACGACGTCGCGCCGGAGCGGGCCGCCGCCTACGCTGCCGAGATGAGCCAGCGACTGTCGCTCCCGGTGAAGGTCGCCGCGTCGCCCTCCGAGGCAGTGTGCCAGGCCGACGTCATCTGCACCGCCACTACCTCGACGACGCCTGCCTTCGCCGACGCCGACGTCCGACCCGGCACACATGTCAATGCCGTCGGCGCCTACACACCGCAGATGAAGGAGATACCGGCCGAGACGGTCCTGCGGGCCAAAGTCGTGATTGACCACCGGCAAGCCAGCCTGGCCGAAGCCGGAGATCTGCTCATCCCGCTGCGGCAGGGCCTGATAACCAAGGCCCACATCCATGCCGAACTGGGTGAAATCGCCGCTGGGCTCAAACCGGGGCGTGTGTCGCCGGAGGAGGTCACGCTCTTCAAGTCGGTGGGGGTAGCCGTGCAAGACGTGGCGGCTGCCAGCGCGGTGCTGGCGGCTGCCGAACGGCTGGGGCTGGGGACCGAGGTGGCGCTGTAGCCCCCCACCCGACCTTCCCCCCACGGGGTGGATATTCGTTTGGGTGCAGTTGCCCTTATTTACCACAGCGAATTTGTTAAAATCATCCTGAGTTTTCTTGTCAATTTTTCACAAATAGGCAAAGAATCTTCACTGCCTACTAATTTCCTTGGCGAAAATCGGGCCTGGTAAATGAGAGCGATTGCACCCTATTCGTTTGGGTATTGACGAGGCAGGTAAAGTGTAGTATACTCTGGATGTGTCAAAGATATATCTCAAGAAGTTGGTGAGGAGCGCCTATGCGGCTAAGTGAGAAAGCGTACTACCTCATCAAAGAGAAGATCGTCACTCTGGAACTTGCACCCTCTTCGGTGATTGACGCACGGACCCTGCTGGAGGAGACGGGGTTGGGGCGCACGCCGATCCGCGAGGCGCTACAACGGCTTGCTGCCGAAGGCCTGGTGAACATCGTCCCTCGGCGAGGGATGTTCGTGGCCGACATCAGCATCACCGACCTGCAGAAGATTTCCGAAGTGCGTATAGTCCTGGAGAGTTTCTGCGTCCGACTGGCGGCCCAGCGGGTGACCGAAAGCCAAATTGCTGAGATGGAAGCAATACTCCAGGACCTGGAACAAGTGCCAAACGGAGATGCCAGGGCTCTGATGGTTATTGACGAACGTGCCCACACATTGCTATACCAGGCTGCGGACAATGAATTCCTGGCCGGCATTTTGGGCCGCCTCTACGCTCCGAGTTTGCGCTTGTGGTATCTCACCCTAGACCGCCTCGGTGACGTGCGGGAAGCGATAGAACAGCATAGAGAAATCGCCGAAGCGCTGAAAGCGAGGGACGGGGCGCGGGCTGAAGCGCTCATCCAGCAGCACATCGCCGAATTTCAACAACGGATTAGAGCCGTGTTGTAGGTATTTACGTGACAAGGAGGTTTGACACCATCTATGGAGACTATACTCAAAGGAACGGGCAAGGCAGTCATCATCGGCGGTGGCCGGCCGACGGTCATCATCGGCGAGCGGATCAACCCCACCGGCAAGAAGAAACTGGCCGCCGCGCTGGTGGCCGGTGATCTGGAGATTGTCCGCCGGGAAGCACTGGCACAGGTGGAGGCTGGAGCCGACGTGCTGGACGTCAACGTTGGCGCAGCGGGCGTGGACGAGGTGGACCTGCTGCCCAAAGCCGTCAGGCTGGTGATGGAGACGGTGGACGTGCCCGTCTGCATTGACACCCCCGATGCCAAAGCATTGGCGGCAGCGCTGGCTGTGCACAAGGAACTGGCCCCCGCAGGCAAGCCGCTCATCAACTCGGTCAACGGCGAGGAAGCCAGCCTGGCGCGCGTGTTGCCTCTGGTGGCGGAGTATGGCGCGGCTGTCATCGGTCTGTGCATGGACAATGAGGGCATCCCTCCCACGCCGGAGCGGCGGCTGGCGGTGGCCGAGAAGATCGTCGAGCGGGCCGCAGCGCTGGGCATCCCTCGTGAGAACGTGGTCATTGACTGCCTGGCGCTGACTATGGGAGCCGACTCGAAGGCTGGATGGACGACGTTGGAGACCATCCGCATGGTCAGGGAAGAACTGGGGGCCAACATGGCGCTGGGGGCCAGCAACATTTCCTTTGGGCTGCCAGAGCGAGAGGTGATCAACGAAGCCTTCGTAGCCATGGCCATTGCCGCTGGCGTGACCTGTCCCATCGTGGATGCAGCCAAGGTGCGGCCTTACATCCTGGCCGCCGACCTGGCCCTGGGCCGAGACGACTACGCCATGCGCTACATCAGAGCCTTCCGCCAGCGGAAGGAAAAATAGGTGGCGATCCGCCTGATTAATAAGGTAAAAGCCTTGCTGTAAGCGTCAGGGCAGCGCCCGGCAACCGCCGCAGCCTGTCCTTTGGCGTCTTTGAAAAAAGCATAGATTAAAGGGCAAAGGTGTCCCCGTTTTTGGGGCTGAAAAGGGGAAGGCCGGTGCGAGTCCGGCGCTGTCCCGCAACTGTGAGTTAGTCGAGTAGTCAGGTGGTCAGGTAGTCGGGTAGTCTGGTGTGAGAATCACAGACGCTCAGACCAAGCGACTAACAAACCAACGTGACTAATATGACTAGCAAGCCAGAT
>Ga0307437_1001255_pt1 | contig 17318 bp, 15 predicted proteins | sample SalMarWE160390MG_FD_202146 | JGI IMG/M metagenome (GOLD analysis project Ga0307437, IMG submission 202146) | Salt marsh sediment microbial communities from the Plum Island Ecosystem LTER, Massachusetts, United States - WE1603-90 | ecosystem: Environmental > Aquatic > Marine > Intertidal zone >...
CGTGGTCGTGAATGCGCAGAGAGCGCCCCACCACCACCAGCTCGGCGTCCTTGCCCTCTCCTTCAAGGTAAGCAACCCCGGCCTCAGGTTCCAGCGGCGCTTGGTGAATCCACTGCGTGCTGAAATCGGCCTCGACGACAAACGCCGAAGACTCCAGCGCCTTCTTGGCGTCGCCCTTGACCTGCCGGTTTAACATGCAGATGTTGCCGGTACCCGGTTGTACCTCAAGGGCGCCCTTCGCCAGCGCCTCCTGTGGGGTAGCCACCCTCGGCAAAATATCGTATTCTACTTTTACCGCTTCCGCCGCGGCTAAGGCTTCCTTACGGGTTCCGGCGGCGACAATGGCCACGTGCGCCCCGAGCAGAGGGACAATGTCGCCGACATCGAAGAGCACTTTCTTGTCCTTGCCCAGTGCATTGCTGCCCTTGATGTCCTGGGCCGTCATGATGCCGACGACGCCGGGCATCTTGGCCGCCTTGGCGGTGTCGATTTTATTTATGCGGGCGTTATGGTGAGGGCTGGCCACCACGGCTAACTCCAGCGCCCCCGGCATAACGATGTCGGCGGCAAACGGCGCCAGCCCGCAGGCTTTGAGCATAGACCAGGGACGGGGGTGAGAAACGCCTATCTGCTTTCCCTTGGGGTCGGGCCTCATCTTGGCCGGGGTCGTGTCTCCGCGCAAAAAACGGGCGGCTAGCTCAACGGCTTCGATAATCTTGCTGTAGCCAGTGCAGCGGCAGAGGTGGTTCCTCAAGGCTATCTTGATTTCGTCACGGGTAGGCTTCGGGTTCTTGTCCAGCAGGACCTTGGTGGCCATAATCAGACCCGGTGTGCAAAAGCCGCACTGAATAGCCCCGGATAGGACGTAGGCTTCCTGTATCAGATGCGGATTTTCGGGCGTGCCCAACCCCTCCACGCTAATGACCTCGGCACCGTCGAGGTTGGCTACCTTGGTCAGACAGGACAAGACCGTCTTGCCGTTGACAATCACGGTGCAAGCCCCGCACTGGCCCTTGCGGTCACACCCCTGCTTGGTACCGGTGAGTCTCAGCTCCTCCCGGAGCAGGTCGAGGAGCACCGCATCCTCCTCGACGACCAAACTGTGCTGTACTCCATTGATTTTTAACGTAAGGCTTTTCAACTTTCCCTCCTTCTTTAGATCTTTATCCGCTGGCTTTATCGCCACCGGCTTTTAAAGGTCAAGCCGGGGTAGTCATAAAAAAATCAAAGCACCTCCGGAGGGAAGTGCTGCGGGCGGGCACATATGCACCCTCCTTTCCAAACACGGGAGGCACTGCCGTTTCCGGCAATACCCTCTCGGCTAGCTGCCATGCCGCTATCGGTTTAGGCAAAATAGCTCGGAGAGTCTTTAGATATAGTCTAAACAAAGAACAGTTTACCGCAATCAGGATTAGCGAGTCAATCCTATCCAGTGAAAAGATGTTAATTTGCCCTATAATTTCGAGAAGCTGCCCAGCTGGTCGAAGTCAACCAGACCGCTCTCGGCTACGTTTTCAATCTCGATGCCGGCCTCGACCGCCGCCGCCACCGGGTTAAGCCCGCCGAGCTGGACGGCACCGACCCGATTCAAGGCTACCGGAATCTGGCAAAGCGGCTCGCTGGTTTCGCCCAGGGCATAGACCCCGCTAACACCGACTTCCTTGAGCAAAGCCAGCTTTTCTTCCACGGCTCTTCTGGCCTGGGCGGGTATGGTGCGGAAATTACCCAGAATCTTACCGCTGCCCGTCCGGGCGGCTTCGCCGACGCTGGTCATCCTGGCTCGGATAAATTGCTCCGATGGGTCGAGGGAGGTGCCGGCATAGTCGATTATGGCGACAAAGCGCCTCGGCTCCGATTTTCTGACCTCGAGCACGCCGCCGAACCGAAACTCACTGGGGATGCCTGCCTTGAGCAGCACGCCGTTTATGGCCGCGCCGCAAACGGTGGCGAAGCCGACCTTACCGTCGGGCACAACCACGGCCCCGAGGTGCTCGCCTGCCTCCGCCACAGCCACCAGGTCGCTGACGCAGATTTTCGCCTTAAAGGTATCTTTCATGGCGGCAAGCGCCTTCTTAAACTTATCTTTAGCCACAAACGAGGTGTTTATCGGCAGCTGCCCGGTGCGCTTTTCGGGGTCGAAGGTGGTCTGGTAAGCCAGCAACTCCAGCTTCTCCTTGACGAAACCGAGCTGCTGCGAAGCCAGTGCTTCTTTGACTTCCCGCCGTCCCTCGGGGGTAATCATCCGCCCATCCCGACCCCCCGGCTGGGTGTAGCCGCGCTCGTCGGCTATCCTCAGGTGATACCTGACCGCCCGCTCGCTCAGGAAAACCCCCTCCCCTTCCAGGCGGCGGGCGATAGTGATGGAGCCCAGCGGATCCGAGGACTCGCTCAGGATTTTGAGGATGGCTATCAGCTTACCTTCGGCGTCAGAACCGACGACCTGTTCCATGGCAAACCTCACTGCTCAACGTTATGGTTCTGGGCTATTATACCACGCCTTGCCAATAGCTTTAAGCCCTTTTCCTACCACCCTTGGTAGCGGTTGGTAATCGGCAGCCTGCGGTCCCGCCCGAAAGCCCGGGTGGTTATCTTTATCCCCGGCGGCGCCTGCCGTCGCTTATACTCGCTGCCATCCACCAGTCGGGCGGCTCTCTTGACCGCCTCTTCATCGATGCCCAGCGCTATAATCTGCTCAACGCTCTTGTCCTCTTCGACATAGGCTTTGAGCACCGGGTCGAGCAATTCGTAGGCAGGCAGGGTATCGCTGTCTTTCTGCTCGGGCCTCAGTTCCGCCGAAGGTGGTTTATCAATAACCGAAGACGGTATCAACTCCTTATCACCCAGATAGTTTCGGTATCGGGCCAGCTCGTAAACCATGGTCTTGGGCACATCCTTTATAACGGCAAAACCACCCGCCATATCCCCGTAGAGCGTGGTGTAGCCGGTGGCCATCTCGCTCTTGTTACCCGTGGTCAGCACCAGCCAGCCGAACTTATTGGACAGCGCCATCAGGATGTTGCCCCTGATACGGGCTTGAATATTCTCTTCGGTGATATCGGGCTTCTTCCCCTTAAAAGCCTCGGCGAGCGTATCATGGTAGGCCTGAAAGACCTTCTCGATGGGGACGGTCAGCAGCTTAATGCCCAGATTCCTGGTTAGAAGTTCAGCGTCTGAGATACTGCCCGGAGAAGAATACTTCGAAGGCATAGCCACCCCCACCACGTTCGACTTACCCAGGGCGTCAACGGCAATAGCGGCTACCAGGCTGGAATCTATGCCCCCCGAAAGCCCGATTAAGACCTTTTTAAAGCCGTTCTTGGTAACATAGTCGCCCGTGCCCAGTACCAGGGCATTGTATATTTCGGCGTAGAGGCTCTCGGGCTTGACCTTGTGGGGAGATACGGGGGGCTTTTTCGTCTTAAAGGGTTTTTGGGATACCTGTTCCCGGGTGACCTTCCAGGGCGCTTCTTTCCAGGGCATCGTCCCCTTTTGCCACTCCGGGTCTTTGAGGCGCGCTTGAGCCACGGCGGCGACATCCAGGTCGGCTAATATCATGTCTTCCTCAAACTGCTTACCCCTGGCTAGCAACCGCCCCTTCTCATCCAGCACCAGGCCGCCGCCGTCAAAGACCAACTCGTCCTGCCCCCCCACCAGGTTGTTATAGGCAAAAATGGCGATATTATCCTTAGCCCGCTCGGCTATCATCTCCTCCCGGGCGTCTCTCTTGCCGAAGTAATAGGGCGAGGCGCTGATATTGACGATAACCTCCGCCCCCGCGTAAGCCTGGACGCTGGCGGGTCCGACTTCGTACCAGATATCCTCGCAAATATTGACGCCGACGCTGACGCCGGCGACGGTATAGACGGGGCAGCTGTTACCGGGGCGGAAATAGCGGTTTTCGTCGAAGACGCCGTAGTTGGGCAGGAATATCTTGTGGTAAACATCCACCAGCCTACCGTCGTGGATGACGGCGGCGGCATTGTAGATAGCCCCGTCGCCATCGGCAAAACCGGCGATGATGGTCATCCCCACCGAAGCCTTGACCAGCTTCTGCAGGTAGCGCCGGTTTTCGGCGATAAAGTGGGGCTTAAAGAGAAGGTCTTCGGGCGGATAGCCGCAGACAGCCAGCTCGGGGAAGGCAAGCAGGTCTACGCCCAAAGCCTTCGCCCGCTCAACAACCTTAAGCATTTTACGCAGGTTGCCCTCGAAATCACCTACCGTGGCGTTGAGCTGGGCCATTCCAATGCGCAGCCGACGCGCATCAACCTTCTGCGGCATAGTGGCCCCCCTCTAGGCTTATAATATGGGCAGGTATTTCTTCAGCTCGTACTCGGTTACCTGGGCTTTGTACTGGTTCCACTCTATTTTCTTGTTCTGGATAAAAGCATTAAAGACATGCTCGCCCAGTGCTTTACGAACTACCTCGCTCTTCTCCGCCAACATTATAGCCTGCAGCAGGCTGGCGGGCAAGATGTCGATACCCCTCTTTTTCCTCTCCGCCTCGCTCATCTCGTAGACGTTCTCTTCCACCGGCGCCGGCGGTTCCATCCCCTTCTCGATTCCCTCCAGCCCCGCCGCCAGCATGACGCTGAAGGCGAGATAGGGGTTACAGGCGGGGTCGGGCGACCTGAACTCGATTCGGGTTGCTTTTTCCCTACCCGGCCGGTATTCGGGGACGCGGACAAGGTCGGAGCGGTTGCGCCGCGCCCAGGAAAGATAGACGGGAGCCTCGTAACCGGGCACCAGCCGCTTGTAGGAATTAATCCACTGGTTGGTGACCGCCGTGATTTCGGGGGCGTACTTCAGCAAGCCCGCGATGTAACCTTTGGCTATCTTGGACAGGTTATAGGAATCTTTGGCATCGAAAAAGGCGTTCTTATCGCCCTTAAAGAGCGACTGGTGCACGTGCATACCGCTGCCGTTAACGCCGAAAATGGGCTTGGGCATAAAGGTAGCGTAGATGCCGTTGCTGATGGCAATCTGCTTCACCACCAGCCGATAGGTCATCACATTGTCGGCCATGGTCAGGGCGTCGGTATAGCGCATATCTATTTCATGCTGGCTGCCGGCTACCTCATGGTGGGAATACTCAACGCCGATACCGATCTCCTCCAGGGCCAGCACGGTCTCCCGACGCAGGTCGGTGGCCATATCCAGCGGGATGAGGTCGAAATAGCCGCCCTGGTCGAGCTGTTCGGTGCCCTCGGAGCTCTTAAAGTAGAAGTATTCCAGCTCCGGTCCGACGTAATAGGTGTAGCCGAGGTCGGCGGCGCGCTTCAGGTTCTGCTTCAGGACGTATCTGGGGTCGCCCTCAAAAGGCTGACCGCCCGGCCTCAGGACATCGCAGAACATCCGAGCCACAGCGCGGTGCTCACGCGGCCTCCAGGGCAGCAGTTGGAAGGTGTCGGGGTCGGGCAGGGCCACCATGTCGCTCTCGTCGATGCGGGCAAACCCCTCGATTGACGAACCGTCAAAACCCATCCCCTCCTCCAGCGCCATTTCCAGCTCCTCCACGGTAATAGCAAAACTCTTGAGCATGCCCAGGATATCGGTAAACCACAACCGGATAAACTTAACGTCGTGCTCCTTTGCCGTCTTCAGGACGTATTCCTTGCCTTCTTCTCTGGTTCTCTTAGCCATTTTTGCCTCCTCTTTCTAGTATCTTCAGGATAGTGTTATTACCTCGGTCTAGATTGCCCCCTCGTCCCTATCTCCGGTGCGGACGCGCACCACCGACTCAACGGGCAGGATAAAAATCTTGCCGTCTCCGGTCTCGCCCGTCCGGGCATTACGGATAATGGCGTCTATCGCCACAGAAACGTCTTCATCAAGCACCACCAGCTCAATCTTGAGCTTGGGAAGCAAATCCACCCGGTACTCCCCCGCCCGCCACTGCAGCGGTATCCCCATCTGCTTACCCCGCCCACTCACCTCACTGACGGTCATGCCGAAATAGCTGTTTTCTTCCAGCGCCTTCTTGACCGCATCCAGCTTTTCCTCGCGGATAATAGCCTCTATCTTCTTCATCGCAGCAGACCTCCATAAGCCCTCTCGCCGTGCTGCGAGATATCCAACCCCACTGCCTCCTCCGTCTCCCCCACTCTCAACCCGATGGTCACATCGACCAGCTTGCCCAGAAGCCAGGTGGCAACGAAGGCAAAGCCGCCCACGGAGACAACACCGACCAACTGCTTTAAGAGCTGCATACCGTTGCCCAGAAGCAGCCCGTCAGCCCCACCGGCATTGACCGCCACCGTGGCGAAAATGCCCGTGGCCAGGGCGCCCCATATGCCGCCCAGCCCGTGGCAGGCAAAGACATCCAGGGAATCGTCCATGCCCAGTTTCATCTTCAATAATAGCATACCGTAGTAAGAGATGATAGCGGCGATGCCGCCTATGGGTATAGCCGCCAAGGGCTCGACGAAACCAGCGGCCGGTGTAATAGCCACCAGCCCCACCACCGCCCCGGTGACCGTGCCCAGAACGGTGGGACGGCGGTGCAGCCAGCTAATCACCATCCAAGTGAAAGCCGCCATCGCCGCCGAAATATTGGTGGCGACAAAGGCGCTCGAAGCCAGTCCTCCTGCGGTCAGGGCGCTGCCGGCATTAAAGCCGAACCAGCCGAACCAGAGCAGCCCCGCGCCGAGTACGACCAAAGGGATATTGCTCGGCTCCATAGCCTGCCCGGGGAAGCCCCGTCGCCGCCCCAACAGCAACACCAGGGCCAGAGCCGAAACGCCGGCATTGATGTGGACGACGGTGCCGCCGGCGAAGTCGAGAGCGCCCAGATTAAGCAGCCAGCCCCCGTCCCCCCACACCCAGTGCGCCACCGGGCAATAGACCACGGTCAGCCACAAGGCCGAAAAGACGAGCAGGGAGCTGAACTTTATTCTCTCCACCACGGCGCCCGTAATCAGGGCGACCGTGATGATGGCAAACATCGCCTGAAATATCATGAAAGCCAGGTGGGGCACGGTGGTGGCATAGACCGTTGACGGCTCCTGCCCCACACCCATCAGCCCCAGGAAATTAAAGCCGCCGATAAGACCGGCACTGTCGGTACCGAAGCTCAGGCTGTAGCCGTAGAGCACCCAGAGTACGCCCACCAGCCCCAGAGCCACGAAGCTCATCATTAGGGTGGAAAGGATGTTCTTCCGCCGCACCATACCGCCGTAGAAAAGCGCCAGCCCGGGCGTCATCAGCATGACCAGCGCTGAGGAGAGCAAGAGCCAGGCGGTATCACCGGGACTTACGGGCATAAACAACCTCCCTACCTTTTCCTCCATTGTAGCCCGTAAATGTTTCCAACAGATTACAAACGTGTTAAATTCTGGTTACAGCCAATAGAGGTGGAGAGCGGTTGGGCTAGCGCACGTGTTTGAGGTCACCATCGACCGTTCCCTGTACCTGCTCCCTCTCCTCGGCAAAGTCAAAACCGGTCCAGATACCGATGGAACCGAGCACCGAATCCTGAGGGTGAAACTCGCGGAAGATTTTAAAGTAGTAAGCCGCCTCACGGCTGTTGATTACGGCGTCGGGGTTCTCGGCTTTGATGCGCTGGTACTCATCCTCGCTTATCTCCGACTCGGCCAGCTTCTCCCCCAGGCTCTCGCAACCAGCCCCCTGGGTGTACTGCACCTTGTAACGCCAGAGTATTTCTTCGGGCAGATAGCCCGTCCCCTCGAAGGCTTTACGCAGAATCCACTTCTCAATCATGCCCTCGCCGTCCTCGGACTGCCTTATCTTAAGCCCGGGCGGAATCTTGGCGGCCAGGTCAATCATGGCTGTATCCAGGAAAGGCACCCTCAGCTCCAGGCTGAAGAGCATGCCCATGCGGTCGGCACGTTGGAGGTTGATATTATGCAGGTTACTGATACAGCGCATCGCCTCCAGATTTAGCTCAGCGGTGGGATAGTGCTTCATATAGTGATAGCCGGTGAAAATTTCGTCGGCGCCCTCACCGGTAAGCACCACGGTGACATAGTCAGCGGCCAGCTTGCAGGTGAAGTAGCAGGGTACGGCACAGCGCACCAGTGACGGGTCGTAGCTCTCCAGCTTCTTGATAACTACTGGCAGTGCCCAGTAGTACTCGTCCTCGGTAAAAATCAGCTCGTGGTGCGTCGAGCCGATATGCTCAGCGGCAATCCGGGACGCCTTAAGGTCGTCACTCTCGTTGCCATCCTCGTCTATCATGCCCACAACAAAAGTATGCAGGTTAGGAATTTCCTCGGCGGCTATAGCCGCCACCAGGCTGCTGTCCAGGCCGCCGCTGCAGAAGGAGCCAACGTGAATCTGCTTATCGGAAAGTAGCCGCTTCTTAACCGCCCCGATAAAGGTATCCCGGATTAGGCGGCTGGCCTCATCAACATCGGTCAGCAGGTGCTCCCGGATCTGCGGCAGCTTATAATACTCGACGAAGCCGCTCTCCGGCGTGTAGTAGCTACCAGCCGGAAACTCACGGACCTCATCCACACCGGCCAGAGTCATCGCCCCCAGCTCGGAGGAGAAGTAAAACCGGCCGTCGGCATAGCCGTAGTAGAGGGGCTTTATGCCGATTGGGTCGCGGGCTAGCAGCAATTTGCCGCCGTCCATTATGGCGAAGGCAAACATACCATCCAGCTCTTTAACACACTCCGACCCCTTCCCTTGATAAAGGTGCAGTATAACCTCGGTGTCGGAATCGGTGGCAAACTCATAGTTGGGGGTAAGTCCCTCTCTGAGCTGGCGAAAGTTATAGATTTCGCCGTTGCAGATTATACCTGTCTGGCCATCATTGGTCATTATCGGCTGGTGGCCGCCAGCCACATCAACTATGGACAGCCTGGTATGACCTAAAACAGCACCGCTGAAAGTATAGACGCCACGGTCATCGGGCCCCCGGTGCTCCATGGCATCGAGCATACGGTTTACCGTCTCAACATCCTTATCTCCATAACAACCAGCAATTCCACACATATAAATATCACTCCTCTTGGCTAATTCAATAACCCTGATTTACGCCTTAAAGCGATAGCCGATATTTCTCACCGTCTCGATGAAGGTGTGAGTCGGGTCTTCGATTTTGCTCCTCAGTCTCCGCACATGCACGTCCACCGTTCTGTCGCCGCCGTAGTAGTCATAGCCCCAGACCTGGTCGAGCAGCGCCTCGCGGCTATAGACGCGCCCGCTGTTAGCCGCCAGCAATTTCAGCAGCTCGTACTCCTTAAAGGTCAGCTCCACTATCCGGCCCTCCAGGGTTACCTCGCAGCGGGCAAGGTCGATGAGCAAGCCGTCGCATTTAATCAGCTCGCCGCTGGCGCCGTTCCGGCTCAGGTCAAGCAGCTTCTTTATCCTCAAGACCAGCTCACGGCCGTCATAAGGGCTGGGCAGAAAATCATCGGCAGCGATAGCGTCAATCTCGTTCAGCGTCTCCCTGACCACCAGGGCGATAACCGGCAGCTTTCTTTTATCCTTAAACTCCCCGATAATCCCCAGGGTGCGGGCGGAGGTCAGGTCATCATCCATCTCAACCAGGACTAAATCGGGACGGTAGGCGATTATCGCCTCTTCCAGCTCATCGCTGTGGGGGACAATAGAGCAGGCAAAGCCGCTGCGGGCAACCTCGGAACGCAGCCCGGTCACTGCCTCGCTTTCTTGAGCTATAATCATTACGCGCCACATAATCCACCCCGTCAGTAGGCATAAAGCCTGCCGTAAGGCCTGAGCCAACGCGGGAAGAGTTTCACGAAATCTTTTTGCATTATCTCGTCGGCATCGTAATCGAAGTGGCTGGCGAACTCGCCAACGTATTGCCGCAGAACCTGGCGATCGTTATCTTCCAGCTCGGCGACGCCGACTTCTTTGCCCAGCTGGTGCTCCTCAACGCTACCCCTCAGGTAGATGACTCCGCCGTGCATACCCGTGCCGATAAAGCGGGCTTTGTGCGGCTCGCCCTCGCCCAGGGTAAGGCCGAGCAGGACCATAACACCCCCCGCCATATACTCTCCGGCGAAGTCCTGGGCGGTGCCTCCGATAACCAGCGCCGGCTTTCGTCCCTGGTATTCTTTCATGTGAATGCCCGCCCGGTAGCCCACGTCCTCGCGGACGAAGATTTTACCGCCTCTAGCTGCCAGCCCGATAATATCACCGGCATGCCCGTGAACGATTATCTCGCCCTCGTTCATGGTGTTGCCGCAGCCGTCCTGGGCGTTACCGCGGACGGTAATCCGGGGCCCGTTCATAAAAGCCCCCAGGTCGTTGCCCGGAGTGCCCAGTATCTCGATCTCCACGGGCACATTGAGGTCGGTGCCGATGTACCGCTGCCCATAGACGTTGCGCAGCTCGATGCGGCGGGTGCCGTTGCCGATAGCTTCCCTCAGGATATCGTTGAGGTCGCGGTAGTAAACGCCGCTGGCGTCTATTTTGACTACGGAATTTCTTCTATTTGCCATTAGCTCCCGGCCATCCTTACTCCCAGTATTTCCAACTCGGTGTCGGTTAAGCCCACGCCCCTCAGGTGCAGTCGGTTACCGCGCAGACTCTCGATAGCATTAACCCCCAGCCCCCCCAGTATGTCTTTAAGCTCGAGGCTCCAGCCCCTTAGTAAGTTGGCCAGCCTTCGAGCGCCGATATCGGGGTTGACCCGCTTGGTCAAGCGCAGGTCGGTGGTGCATAAGCCCCAGGCGCATTTTCCCGTGTGGCACTGCTGGCAGACATGGCAGCCCAGGGCGATGAGCGCCGCCGTGCCGATATAGACGGCGTCGGCGCCGAGAGCAATAGCCTTAGCCACGTCCCCGCTGTTCCTGATGCCGCCGGAGATAACGACGGAAGCCTGGTTGCGTATGCCTTCTTCACGGAGGCGCGTGTCCACCGCCGCCAGCGCCAGCTCGATGGGAATGCCCACGTTATCCCTGATAATCTTGGGCGCCGCCCCCGTCGAGCCCCTAAGCCCGTCGAGGACGATAATATCGGCGCCGCCCCGCACCATGCCGCTGGCGATGGCCGCCGAGTTGTGGACAGCGGCAATCTTAACCGATATCGGCTTGGTGTAGTTGGTCGCCTCTTTCAGGGCGTGGATGAGCTGCGCCAGGTCTTCTATAGAGTAGATATCGTGCTGCGGTGCCGGCGATAGAGCATCCGTCCCCTGAGGAATCATACGGGTTAAGGATACCTCGGCGCTTACCTTCTCTCCCGGCAGGTGCCCGCCGATTCCCGGCTTGGCTCCCTGCCCGATTTTTATTTCAACTACTTTACCCGCGTTCAGGTAGTCGGCCTGGACGCCGAAACGCCCCGAAGCCACCTGGACGATGGTGTTATCGCCGTATTTATAGAGGGTGGGGTGTAAGCCCCCCTCGCCCGTATTCCACAGTGTGCCCATTTCGGTGGCGGCTCTGGCTAAAGATGTGTGCACGTTAAGGCTCACCGCCCCGTAGGACATGGCGGCGAACATTATTGGCACCTCCAGCCTAACCTGGGGGGCGAACTTCGTCTTTAGTTTTTGATTCTTATCGTCGAGCTCCAGCCGGTCGGGCTTCCTGCCCAACCAGGTGGTCAGCTCCATCGGCTCGCGCAGGGGGTCTATAGAGGGGTTGGTCACCTGGCTGGCGTTGAGCAACAGGTGGTCCCAGTAAACACGCTGCTCCTTGTCGTCACCCATGCCGGTGAGCAGCACTCCGCCCGTCTCGGCCTGCTTTAAGATGTCCTCGACCACCTCGGGGCGCCAGTTATAGTTCTCGTGGTATTCCTGCGGGTTACGAACTATGGTCAGCGCCTGCGTCGGGCAAAATATATCGCAGCGGTGACAGCCGACGCAGTTCTCGGGTCGGCTTTTCACTTCGTCATCTTCGGCGTCATAGTACTGGGCATCGAAGGTGCACTGGTTGACGCAGACCTTGCAATTGATGCAAAGGTCCGGGTCCCGCTTTATCAAAAACTTGGGTGCGATATAGGTCTTCATCTTCTCATCCTCCCGGCATCCGTATCGGTATGCCCCTCTCGGACAGGTATTGCTTTATATCGTTGATGGAGTACGTCCCGTAGTGAAAGATACTGGCGGCGAGCACGGCATCCGCCTTACCCTCTACCAGCGCTTTATAAAGGTCTTCGGGGGCACCGGCGCCGCCGCTGGCGATCACCGGCACGCTCACCGCCTCCGAGATAGCGCGGTTCAGCTCGTTATCGTAGCCCGTCTGGTGCCCGTCAGCGTCCATGCTGGTAAGCAATAGCTCACCAGCGCCGAGCTCAACCGCCTTCTTTGCCCACTCGATGGCATCGTTGCCCGTGGCTTTTTGCCCGCTATTGACATAGACCTCCCACTTAAGCTGCTTGGCATTCAGACGTTTAGCGTCTATAGCCACCACGATGCACTGGCTGCCGAACTTCTCGGCACCCTCGCTGATTAGAGCAGGATTCACCACCGCCTCGGTGTTTATGGAGACCTTGTCCGCCCCCGCCAGCAGCATACGCCGCATATTGGTGATGTTGCGCAGGCCACCCCCCACCGTCAGCGGCATAAAAACCTTCTCCGAGATACGCTCGACGACATCGACCAGGGTGTCGCGCTCCTCGGGGGTAGCCGTGATGTCGAGGAAGACCAGCTCGTCGGCCCCCTCTCTATAGTAGAAGTCGGCCAGCTCCACCGGGTCGCCCGCGTCGCGCAGCTGGACGAAGCTCTTGCCCTTGACAACCCGCCCGGCTTTGACGTCCAGGCAGGGTATAATCCTCTTGGTCAGCATTTTATTTCGCCTCCGCGGCGGTTATTGTCTCTATCTTAGCCCCCGTCTTGAGCCGGCCGATAACAGGCTCGCCGCCCATGGGTATCCAGGCTTTATCTAGTTCGGGAGAAATCAGGCGGATGGCCGATTCCTCGGAGGAGATGTAGAGCATGTCGCCTTTCTCCCCCACCGTGAGCGGCCGCAGCCGTATGCGGTCGGTAAGTCCGATCATCTCGCCGTGATGGGCGATAATGACGGCAAAGGGCCCGTTCAGGAGCAGGCTGCCGTAAACCTGGCGCAGCGCCCGCATTAACTCCTGTTCATCGCTGGACATACGCTCGATACTATCCCAGAAAGGCGGCGCCAGTATTTTGGCGGTTATCTCCCATGGCAGATGGTGCTTACGCATGAGCAGGTCGACGGCGTAAGCCACCACCTCGGTATCGGTCTGCATGGTGCAGTGATAGCCGAATTGCTCCAGGTAGCGGCGGTTTATCCCGTAGGAGGAAATCTCGCCGTTATGAATAACCGTCCAGTCCAGGATGGAGAAGGGGTGCGCCCCACCCCACCAGCCCGGGGTGTTGGTCGGGAAACGCCCGTGCGCCGTCCAGAGGTAACCCTGATACTGCTCCAGGCAGAAGTAATCGGCGATATCCTTGGGGTAGCCCACCCCCTTGAAGACGGCCATATCCTTGCCGCTGGAGAAGACGAAGCTGTCGCCCAATTTGGTATTGATGGTCATCACCCGGTCCACGATATAGTCGTCCTCAGCTAGTTCACCAAGCTGGTCCTGGTTTATGTCAAGAAAGTAACGCCGCACTACCGGGGGATTTGTAATCTGGGGAATCGGTTGCGTCGGCACTTCTTCCTCGGCGACCAGACTGAAGTTCTCCTTGATAAACGCCTCGGTATCCCGCTGCCCTTGCGGGCTCAGGTACATGACGTGGAAGGCGTACTGGCCGGCGTATTCGGGATATAGCCCGTAGACGGCATAACCACCGCCCAGCCCGTTACCGCGGTCGCGCATATTGGCCGTAGCCTTGATAACGCCCTCCCCCGAAAACCTTCGCCCCGCGGTATCCATGGCACCGAATATGGAACAGGCGTCGATTACTTTATTATCGTTATTAGGGTTATTTATCTCTCGGATGTTTCTCAAGTCAGTTCCTCCTAAGCCAGGGACTATTCATCCACGACCACCTCTTCGGGTGGCTCAACGGGGGGCACTATGTAAGCTTCCTCTGAGGGCGGTACCGCCAGTCGGGCACGCCAGATTTCCTCGGGCAGCGAAGCCAGCCCGAAGTCATCGGCAACCAACTCGTCTTTAAAGCCGTCTACTTTTACCTTATCCTTCATTAAATTATATATAATGCCCGATTTCTCGATATCTCCGGCAAAGACCAGCCCCGTAATCAGCCCGTCTTTTAGTATCACCTTCCTGTAGATACCATCGCCCCTCTGGAGAACAACCTCATAGCTTTTATCGGGCGGTGCCACCATGCCCGCCGAAACGATATTCACCCCGAAGTACTTCAGGGAATTCACGGCCGTTCCGCCCTGGTATTCCGCCTTGCCGCCGGCCATATTCTGCCCCGCAACCCTGCCCCCGACATAGGCGTTGGGCCAGACCGGCGTGACGCGGTTCTCATCGTAGACAAAGTCGTAAGCCTCGGCGACGTCTCCGCAGGCATAGACGTCGGCCATTGACGTTTTCATAGTGCGGCCGACGATTACGCCGCGGTTGGTCTTAAGGCCGTCCGCCAGCTCTAATCTAGGCGTAACGCCGATGGCGACGACGACCATATCGCAGGCAAGCGAGCGTCCGTCGTCGAGAACGGCGCCGTTTACTGCACCAGACGAATTCTTATTTATCTTAGCCACGGTATGTCCGGTTATGATATCGACACCGGCATCAACTAGAGCCTTCGCTTCTAACTCTGCCGCCTCCTCGTCGAGGATGGTGTTCAATATCCAGTCCTTCATCTCGACGATAGTAACTTCCACCCCCCGCTTCACCAGCGCTTCAGTAGCGCTCACCCCGATAAGCCCGCCGCCGATAACCAGGGCTTTCGTTTTTCCCTTATGATTACTCAGGAACCGGTCGATAGCTTTGGCGTCGTCGAGCTTAGTGAAGGTAAAAACCTCTTTGAGCTCTCCACCCTCCATCTTGGGCACTATAGGCGAACCGCCCGTAGCCAGCAGCAGCTTTTGCCATTCCAGCTTGCGCCCGCCTTCCAGTTTGAGGCTGTGCCCGCTGAAATCGACTTTAGCCACCCTCTCGCCGAAGAGCGTCCGGACATTATTCTTCTCATAGAAATCGGCGGGGCGGTAGAGCATTCTCTCCAAAGGTCGCCCCTCGAACAAATGCTCCGATATAAGCGGGCGCGAGTAAGCGGGATAAGGCTCGTCGGAGACGATAGCCATCGTCCCCGCTTTATCCAGCTCGCGGATGGCTTCGGCGGCACCGATGCCCCCCGCCGAGTTGCCGATTATCAAGTACTTTATCTTATCCATCTTAGCCATCATCTCAACGCCATCCTGATGAAATTATCGTATACCTTCAACCCGACCTCGCCGCTTTTTTCCGGGTGAAACTGGGTAGCTATCAGGTTGTCTCTGGCGACAACGCTGCAAAAGGGTAGGCCGTACTCGGTTTCGCCAGCCACCAGCGCCTTATCTTCGGGCTCGACGTAATAGCTGTGCACAAAGTAGAAGTTGGCGCCGTCGGCTATGCCCTCGAAGACGGGGTGCGCTATCTTCTGCTTCAGCTGGTTCCAGCCCATATGCGGGACTTTCAAGCCCGGGGCAAACTTGCGCACCTTACCGGGGATAACCCCCAGGCACTGGTGATTGCCGCCCTCTTCGGTGTCGCTTAAGAGGACTTGCATGCCGATGCAGACGCCGAGGAAGGGCTTCCCCTCGGCAATAAACTGCCGTATGGGGCTGTCCAGCCCCTGCTGCCGCAGGTTAGCCATAGTATCAGCCGCCGCCCCCACCCCCGGCAGTATAACCGCCCGTGCTTCGAGCACCTCGGCCGGGCTGGCGGTTACGTTGGCTTCGTAGCCCAAACGGCTGACGGCATTAACCACGCTACGCAGATTGCCTGCGCCATAATCGATTATAGTAATCATCCAGTTTCCTCTTATTTATGCCCTCGAGTTACCGAACTTCCCAGCCTGTTAGCAGTTTCTGGTTCCTCAACATAGACCAGCGCTTCGTTAGGACAATTAGCCACGCAAACGGGAATTTCCTCTCCCTGGCAAAGGTCGCACTTCAGCGCCTTCTTCTGCTCCTTGTCCTGCTTTATCGCCGCCAGCGGACAGACAAGCACGCAGGTCCAGCAGCCGATACATTTATCCTCGTCCACCGTCACCAGACGGCTTTCCGGGTCGCGCTGCAACGCACCGGTAAGGCAGGCTTGAACACAGGGCGCATCATCACACTGCTGACAGTGAACCGAAAGCGACACCACCCCCCTCTCATCCACCCGCAGGCGGGGCAAGGGCGGCGGCGACTCTTTCTTGAACGCCTTTACCAGGTCTGACGAATGGGCGTGCTGCAGCTGGCAGTAAACCTCACACAAGCGGCAGCCGATACAGACCTCTTCCTTAACGTAAACCCTCTTCATTTACACCTCTTAATTTACGGCAAGCGGCAACCGCTTGCCGCTTTAATATACTACCACAGTGGGGACTGTCTGTCAATACACTAAAGCAGGCGGTAACGGTTTGTCAACTCCCCTCCCCCAACTTTTAAAACGGAGCCATATCGTGCTATACTCAGCATACTAGCTGGATAAAGCGCAAGGAGGAGGTAACCAACCCATGCCGGACTATGCAGCCTTAAAGCAGAAGGTAGACGAACTGGCGACTAGGGAGTGGGATGTGCCGGGAATCGAAGCCAGAATTAGAAAGCTGGCTAGGGAAGGGATTCCTAAGAAGAAGCTGGTCCCGGAAGAGCTGTTAGCTAATAAGAAAGAAATCCTCGACCGCGTTCAACGGCGAGCTGAGGAATATAACTTTATGCTTAAGAATTGTGCCCAGTCCACAGCGCTTACCCTGATGGAAGAATTCGGTCTGGGCAACATGGAGATTGTTAAAGCCCTCACTCCCTTCCCCGGCATCGGCGGCACCGGTGAAATCTGCGGGGGCATATCCGGCTCTCTCATCAACTTCGGACTCTTTTTCGGCAGTGATGACCCGTTAGACTATGAAGCGAAGGGTAAAACCATAAGGACCGCCCAGAAATTTATAGCCCTTTTCGAAGAGGTAGTGGGTTATAGACATTGCGCTAAAATAATAGAAACAGTGACAATAGGACATAAGCTAAACCCCGGGGAGAGTGACGAGGCTATGGCGACCTTCGCCCAAGAGAAGGGGTTTGAGAAGTGTGGTCTGCCCCCGGGAACGGGCGTCAGGCTGGCCGCAGAAATTATTATCGACAGCATGCAGAAATAGAGGCCTTTCATTTCCTGCCCCTTTTCCGGGTGCCTAGCTTATCTATTTGAGCGATGAACCCATATAGCTACCCTAAAGCTGAATTTCAGCCTAACCTGCAACTCAAAAAAACGACCAGGCGCTGGTCACAATACCTGGTGGACTTCCCCACCGCCCACCCCACCCCCTT
>Ga0307437_1001256_pt1 | contig 17301 bp, 14 predicted proteins | sample SalMarWE160390MG_FD_202146 | JGI IMG/M metagenome (GOLD analysis project Ga0307437, IMG submission 202146) | Salt marsh sediment microbial communities from the Plum Island Ecosystem LTER, Massachusetts, United States - WE1603-90 | ecosystem: Environmental > Aquatic > Marine > Intertidal zone >...
GACTCTCTTTTTCGATATGAGGTATCCAAGATCAATCTACCCCATGCTTGAAGGTCTAACTCCCCTGTAAACCTAATGAAATAATCCTCAGTTTCGCCCTTGTCATCAGGGAATTTTGTATCATTGCTATCCGCCCACGTATGGAGGTCCTGATGGCTTAAGGCCCCGGGCAATCCATATCTATCACGATGGTAGTTCCCGGAGAGATCGACCTTGATGAGATCTCCGATATCATACCCCACGCTCGCACCGAAGTCATACCCTTCGTAGCCCCCGTTATGACGAAAGCCATTGGTATCCTCATGCCTGGCATTGACAGCATAGCGAAAGTCACCTAACGCCCCCCTGGAGGAGGCTCTTTGTATGTTTAAACCATAGCTCCCTCCCAGAGCCTCCGCCTGAACCGACGGCTTCCCCTTACCCTTTTTGGTAACGATGTTCACCACACCCCCGACAGCGTTGTCACCATAGAGTACGCTGCCGCCACCCCGGATCACCTCGATCCGCTCCACTTGGTCGATGGGTATCTGGGCCCAGTCGGTGCCACTCAAGTCAATCTGATTGACCCTCCTGCCGTCCACTAAGACCAAAGTGTTTAAGGGACCCGCAGCACCGAAGCCCCTGATGTCTATCGTAACGAACTTGCGGTTGGCCGTCCAATCAGATACGAAAACTCCAGGGACGGTGCGGAGTACATCGGCCACGTTCTGGGCGTTGGAACACCTGATATCTTCTTCGGTTATCACGGAGACGTTATAGGGGACCTTCCGTTCCTCCTCCCAGTCCCTGGTAGCCGTGACCACCACCTCCTCCAGCTCCATCGTCTCCTTTTCTGCTGCGGACAATTGACCCATGAACCCAAAGCCGATCGCGATGCAAAGAAGCGCTCCAATACTATACCTTCTCATACTACACCTCCTTCTTTAAAAATGAAAAAGCCCTCATGGAAAATCCATGAGGGCTGCACCCAGTTTCTTCGCCCCGTACCCCTCCCCTCAAGCCTCGAAGGGGATCATGAGCACCAATGTGGGCAGGTCTTCTGACTCCCGGATCTCCCTACTCCCCGCTCCTTCCCCTCCCGGTTTGCCGGGAAAGTGGCTTGCTGCGGGTTTCGTCCCCGGTCACAGCGGCGGGACCGCTCCCGCTTTTAACGGGATTCCCTCTTAGGCCTTATACGGCACCCACATCATGACGTGATATTCGGTTGTCGCCTTTTTTATATCACCTCTTTGCATGACTGTCAACCCCAAAGACCTTGACATTACCGCCCACCTTACATAGAATGCTGTGCTTGGGGAAGGAAAGCAACCTGATCTCTGAAGGAGGAACCTATGATGATAAAGAAACAGCTCTTTTCACCAGGGCCCACCCCTGTCCCTGAACGGGTCTTGCTCGCCATGGCAGGACCGGTGATGCATCATCGGGACCCCGCTTTTGAAGAAGTTTTTCAAGAAGTACGTGAGGGGCTGCAATACGTCTACCAGACCAAAAACGAAGTCCTGGTGCTCGCCTCCTCGGGGACCGGTGCCATGGAGGGGGCGGTGTGTAACACCCTCTCACGCGGTGACGAGGCCTTAGTGGTAAGAGGAGGAAAATTCGGTGAGCGGTGGGGGGAGATCTGTGAGGCCTACGGCGTGAACTTCACCCCCATCGACGTCACCTGGGGGGAAGCGGTGGACCCCGCTTTGATTGAAAAAACCCTCAACGAAAAACCCGCCATCAAGGCGGTCCTCGTGCAGGCCAGCGAGACCTCCACCGGCGTCATGCACCCTATCAAAGAAATCGCCGATATTGTGAATAAACGCGACGGGACCATCTTGGTGGTGGACGCCATCTCCGGCCTAGGGGTGTTCGAACTCCCTATGGATCAATGGGGGCTTGATGTGGTGATCAGCGGCTCGCAGAAGGCCTTTATGCTCCCTCCTGGGCTGGCCTTTGTGGCCCTGAGCGCCAAGGCATGGGGGTTTACGGAACAATCGACCCTCCCCAAATATTACTTCAATCTCAAGGAGGAATTGGCAGTAGCGCAGAAGAACCAGAGCCAGTTTACACCGGCCATATCCTTGGTGGTGGGACTGCGGGAGGCCCTCAAGATGTTCAAAGAGGAGGGTTTGGAAAACTGCTTCAAGAGACACGCAAAACTCGCCCAGGCGACCAGGGAGGCTGCCAAGGCCCTGGGGCTGGAGCTCCTCGCTCCGGCATCACCCAGCAATGCCCTCACCGCCATCAAGGCCCCGGAGGGGATCGATGGGAAAAAACTAAAAAAGAATTTTGAGGATAAATTCGGACTCATCATCGCCGGGGGACAAGCGCAACTCAAAGGGAAGATCATCCGGATTGCTCACATAGGCTATTTTCAAGCGTTGGATATCATTCAGGCGGTCAGCGCCCTTGAGCTCGTCCTCAAAGATATGGGGTACCCCGTTGAACTGGGAAAAGGGGTCAAGGCGGCTGAAGAGATATTAGGATCAAATTAAAAAGGGGGATACGAGATGAAGGTACTGGTGAGTGACAACCTCTCCCCCCAAGGGGTGGAGATCTTACAGAAGGCAAAGGGGGTAGAGGTCGATGTCAAAACAGGCCTCTCACCCGAGGAACTGCTCGGTATTATTAAAGAATATGACGGCCTGGTGGTACGCAGTGCTACCACGGTAACCGCCGATATCATAGAGGCGGCCTCCAACCTCAAGGTAATCGGTAGGGCAGGCGTTGGGGTGGATAACATCGATGTGCAAGCTGCCACGAAGCGGGGAATCGTGGTCATGAACACCCCCGGAGGAAACTCCATGGCCGCTGCGGAGCATACCATCGCCCTAATGTTTGCCATCTCTAGAAATGTCTCCCAGGCCGCTGTCTCTATGTGGGAAAAGAAATGGGAAAAGAAGCGTTTTACAGGAGCTGAAGTCTTCAACAAGACCTTGGGAGTTATCGGTCTCGGGAACATCGGGAGCATCGTGGCCGAACGTGGCCTGGGACTCAAGATGAAGGTCATCGCCTATGATCCCTATATCTCTACCGATCTTGCCGCCCAAAAGGGAATAGAGTTGGTCTCCCTGGACGACCTCTTCGCCCGTGCTGATATCATCACCGTTCATGTCCCCAAGAGCAAAGAGACGGCAAACCTGATTAACGCCACGGTCATCAGCAAGATGAAAGACGGGGTGATGGTGATCAACTGCGCCCGGGGAGGTATCGTTGATGAAAAGGCGCTGGCAGAGGCCTGTCGCAGCGGTAAGATCAGGGCGGCGGCAGTGGATGTATTCACCCAAGAACCCCCGCCTCCTGACAATCCCCTGTTGGGGGTGGAAAACATCGTCTGCACCCCCCACCTCGGTGCCGCCACGAGCGAGGCACAGGAGAACGTGGCCATCGCCATCGCTCACCAGATAGTCGCCTATCTGACCGAGGGTACGATCATAAATGCCATCAACGTCCATTCGGTGGACTCTCAGATCCTGGCCACGTTAGGCCCCTATCTCAAACTCGGCCAGAAGATGGGGGGGTTCTTCGCCCAAACGTGCCCCTTCCCCCTCAAGGACCTCAACATCGAGTATCAGGGGGAAGTGACCACGTACGGAGTGGCCCCTATCTCTTCGGCCATCCTGGTAGGGGTCCTCAAATCCTACATGAACGAACACGTCAACGACGTAAATGCCCCCATTATCGCCAAGGAGCGAGGCATCACCTTTCGAGAGTCAAAAATGACGGAGGCGGCCGACTTCACCAGCCTTATAACCCTGCGGGCCAAGGCGGAGGGGAACACGCATCAGGTGGCCGGCACCCTCTTCGGCAATAAAGAACCCCGACTGGTCATGATCAATGCGTATTTAGTGGAAGCCATCCCCGAAGGGAACATTTTATTGGTCGACTCCCTCGACGAGCCGGGGGTCATCGGGAGCATAGGAACTAGCCTGGGGGCAAAGAAAATAAATATCGGGAATATGCAGTTCGGCCGAGACAAGAAAGGCGGCAAGTCCCTGTGCATACTCCAACTCGACACCATCCCTTCCGCAGACATGCTGGAAGAACTCAAGCGTCTTCCGCATGTGAATTCCGTACAACTCATACAACCCTAAGGAAAACTTAATGGCTTGCGTCGTGGTAGTAGGGACTCAATGGGGGGATGAGGGGAAGGGAAAGATCATAGATCTGTTGGCAGAGTTTGCCGACGTGATCGTCCGCTTCCAGGGGGGGAGTAATGCCGGTCACACCCTGGTAGTAGAGGGAGAAAAGTTTATCTTCCATCTCATGCCCTCGGGCATCCTCCACAAAGGAAAAACATGTATCATCGGCAACGGCGTGGTGGTGGACCCAAAGGTCCTGATTGAGGAAATCGACCAATTAAAGGAACAGGGGTATCTGCAGGATGATTCCCAGTTCCTGCTCAGCGAGCAGGCCCACGTAATCTTTCCCTACCACAAGCAGATCGACAAGGGTCGGGAACGCATCCGTTCAGGGAAGATCGGGACTACGGGCAGGGGCATTGGGCCTGCCTACGAGGACAAGGTCGCCCGTGACGGAATCCGGTTCGTTGACTTCTCTGATGAAGAGGTGCTACGCAAGAAATTGGAGGCAAATCTCGCCCAGAAGAACTACTACCTCACCCATGTCTTGGGGGAGGAAGGTTTGGAATTGGAACCCCTCTATCAGGAATACATGCAGTATGGCACAAGGCTGCGTCAGCATGTCACCAACACATCCCTCTTTCTCGCCCAGCAGATCCGGGAGGGGAAACAGATCCTCTTTGAGGGGGCCCAGGGAACCCTCCTCGATGTGGATCACGGCACTTATCCCTATGTCACCTCCTCCAACACCGTGGCCGGCAACGCCTGTGCCGGCGCTGGCATCGGACCCACCCAGATTGATCTTGTCATGGGGATAAGCAAGGCCTATACCACCAGGGTGGGTGGCGGTCCCTTCCCCACTGAGCTCTCCGATGAAATCGGTGAAATGCTCAGGGAAAAGGGGGGGGAATATGGAGCCACTACCGGGAGGCCGCGCAGGTGCGGCTGGTTCGACGCCGTGGTGGTGCGGCATGCGGTCAGGGTAAACGGCCTCGGAGGATTGGCCATCACCAAGTTGGACACCCTGAGCGGGCTGAAAACCATTAAGGTGTGCACCGCCTACCAGGTGGGAGACGATGTCATAACCGAATTCCCCGCCAGCTCCGAACTGGTAGCCCGTTGTCAACCCGTATACGAGGAACTTCAAGGGTGGCACGAGGAAATCAGCGCGGTAAAGGAAGTCTCCCAACTCCCCCCTGCTGCCCAACGCTATCTGGAGCGAATCGAAGAACTGACCCAAACCCCCATCCACATCGTATCGATAGGGGCACAACGGGACGAGACCATCATTCGTCACAACCCCCTTCTGAGTTAACCCAAGATTATTGACACAAGGACACAAGAAGGGCATCCTAACAAGGATGAGGGGGCAATGTCTGCAAAGTTAAAGGTCGAGTGCTATGCCGGTTACAAGGCCAATCAGAGGCCTTGTGCCTTCTCGCTGGGGAAGAAGAAGCGGAAGGTCACGGAGATAATGGACCAATGGTATGGGCCTGATCACACCTATTTCAAGGTCGTGGCCGATGATGCGAATACGTACATCTTGAGGTACGGTGAAAAGGACGATCGCTGGGAGTTGGTTTTTTTCAACGAGGGTAATTACCCCGGCGAGCTCTCGCCAGGGATTGGGAAAGACGCCACTTCTTGATCCTCAAGCAATCATAGCTTTATAAAACCCTAGTTATTAAAGCACAGAAATACAGCAGCATCTTCAAAACCAGCACCGTTCTCAGTCAGGGCGATGGAGGATCTCTGCGATAAACGCCCCCAATCTTTCGGCCATGTGCGGGCGTTTCAGGGCGAAGGCGATGTTGGCCTGAAGATAGCCAACCTTGTCCCCGGCATCGTACCGATCCCCTATGAATTCATATCCATACAAGGGCATCCTGTGGGCCAACTCCTGAAGGGCATCGGTCAACTGGATTTCCCCACCCCTGCCGGGAGGGGTATTCTCCAGGATGGGGAATATCTCCGGCGGAAGGACATATCTGCCGATTACGGCGAGGTTCGATGGGGCCTGATCGGGCTTAGGCTTCTCCACCATTTCCTCGATCCGATAGACTCGCTCTTCTACCTTCTCTCCGCGGATGATCCCATAGAGGTGTGTCTCGGCCTCAGGAACACGCTGCAGGGCGATGACCCCTCCACCCTTTTGACGTGAGACCTCCAGCATCTGGGCAAGACAGGGAGGCTCGGCGTCCACAATGTCATCCCCCAGCAGGACGGCAAAGGGTTCCTCTCCCACCGCCTCACGGGCGCACAGGACGGCATGCCCTAGGCCTTTGGGCTCTTTTTGACGGATGGCCACTATGTGCACCATCTCGGATATCTCCCGAACCATCCGCAACAACTCATCCTTTTTCTGCTTCCTCAGAGCCTCCTCCAACTCAACGGAGACTTTGAAGTGGTCCTCAAGGGACCCCTTTCCCCGAGCGGTAATAAGGATCACCTGCTCAATCCCCGAGGCCACCGCCTCCTCCACGATATACTGGATGGCGGGTTTATCCACGATGGGCAGGAGTTCCTTAGGAACCGATTTAGTTGCTGGAAGGAACCTCGTCCCCAGCCCTGCTGCAGGAATTACCCCTTTACGTATCTTGACCCCCATCCGCTCTACCCCTTGTTAATGCAGGATTGAAAAGTTAAAACCCCCTGTAATGCAAGACAGCTCAGAACACAAGCATGTTCCCTGTCCACGATCATCCCGGCAACAAATTTTTCAACTCTCAAAGATGACCTTTCCGGTATCCTTGAGATTGTAGCCGGGGAGGGTACGAGCAACTCTCTGAATCGGCACCGGATCGACATAGGAGAGAAATCCCCTCATAACCTGTGTGGGCCACAGCTCTTTTGGAATCACCAGGTCAAACCGCTCCTCTCGGAGGGGAATGAAGCCGAGGGGAAGGAGGTGGGTAACATACTCAATCCCCAAACCAACATCCGCTTCTCCAAACGAGACTTTCAAAGCCACCTCCAAATGGGTATCAACCTCATCGGTGAAACCGGTGATTTCCTTTTCCTCGAAACCCTTTTCCCTGAGGAGATATTCGAGCAAGAGCCTCGTGCCGGACCCCTCATTTCGATTGATAAACCGCCCACCCTTTTTCACCACATCCTCTAAACCCTTGATCCCCAGGGGATTGCCCTCTTTGACAATGAGCCCCTGTCGTCTGTAACACAGATTGACGACTACGTACTTCTGAGAGCCAAGGTACCTGCTGAAAAAGGGGAGATTATACGCCCCCGTCTCCACATCCAAGAGATGGGCGCAACAGGCCTGCCCTTTCTTTTGTGCGAGGGCCTGGATACCCCTAAGGCTCCCCACCGAGGAATAGAAGGTAAGGGATTGGGGGAAATGCTCCCGGGAATAGAGGGCCAACAGCCTCGCCAGAAGGATGTCGTCACTGCCAACAATAAGTATATCCTTCTCCCGCTGCACACGCTCGTCTATCCAACGCATGACGTGCCCCTTGGGAAAGAGCCATTTGCCCGCAATTCTCACATGGGGGATACCCCCCTCTTTGATGAGCTGATATACCTTTTTCTCATTGAGGCGAAGGAAATTGGCCAGCTCTTTGGTAGTAAGAAGTTCTTCCATGGGCATTATTTACCATAAAATAGCGATGCTGTCAAAATATATGACACAAAATGGATAAAACAAACCAATAATAACATAAAATTTCTTTAATTGACTTTTTATTACAAATACTATAAAAAGGTGAAAATATTTTTGGAGGTGCGGCATGAAGGTAAAGACTATGGGAAAGGTTTTTCTGGTGCTTCTTTGTTTCCTCTTGTTTTCAACCCCCGTACTTTCAGCCGAGACAAGGCTGAAGCTCTCCACCACCACCAGTACTGAAAATTCAGGCCTACTCTATGAACTGCTTCCACCCTTTGAAAAGGAATTCAACGTTAAAGTGGATGTTATCTCGGTCGGGACAGGCAAGGCCTTGAAGCTGGGGGAAAATGGTGATGCCGATGTAGTGCTTGTCCACGCCAGAAACCTTGAGGACAAATTCGTCGCTGACGGGTATGGTGTCAACCGTCGCGATGTGATGCATAATGACTTCGTCATTATCGGACCAGGCACTGACCCTGCCGGGATAGGCAAGGCCAAGACGGCAGCCGAGGCCCTCAAACGGATCGCGAAACAAAAGGCCTCTTTTGTCTCCCGAGGGGATCAGTCGGGGACCCATAACAAAGAACTCTCTCTATGGAATAAGGCGAAGGTAAAGCCGTCGGGCAGCTGGTACATCGAATCGGGCAGGGGAATGGGAGAGGTGCTCATCATGGCACACGAAAAGGGGGGCTATACCCTGACTGACAGGGGGACCTACCTCGCCTTCCAAAAAGAGGGGAAGATCAATCTTCCTATCCTCTTCGAGGGTGACCCAACCCTTTTTAACCCCTATGGCATCATCGCGGTAAACCCTGAACGCCACACCCACGTCCAATATACCCTGGCTATGGCCCTGATCGGGTGGGTAACTTCCCAAGGGGGGCAGAAAATTATCGCAGAGTATGGAAAGGGGAAATATGGTGCTCCCCTCTTCTATCCCGACGCCATCAAAAGTCCGAAGTAAAGAATAACCTTATGGAATACCTTTGGGGAGGAATAAAAGGGGCCGCCGTCCTGATCATCCGCTTGGATGCCGAGGTCTTTCGCACGGTCCTGCTCTCTCTCAGGATATCCCTCACGGCGACCCTGATCGCCTCTCTCATCGGTATTCCCGTGGGGTTCTTGATCAGCACGCATGAATTTCCCTTTAAAAGGACCATCATCACCGTTTTCAACACGCTCATGTCGCTCCCGACGGTGGTGGTGGGCCTCTTCCTTTATTCTCTGCTGTCCAAACAGGGCCCCTTCGGTCCCCTCGGGCTCCTCTTTACCCCCACGGCCATGGTGATCGGCCAGTTCATCCTCGCCACCCCGATTGTCGTGGCCCTCACCATCTCGGCCATCCAGGCGATGGATCCCCGCGCTAAAATCACCGCCATGACGTTGGGGGCCGGTCCTTTGCGGACGGCACTGACTGTTCTCTCGGAGGCGCGATTTGCCCTCACAGCCGCGGTAATTGCGGGCTTCGGCAGGGTCATCGCAGAGGTGGGGGCAGCCATGATGGTGGGTGGCAATATCAAGGGCTACACGAGGACCATGACCACTGCAATTGCCTTAGAGACAGCCAAGGGGGAGTTCGCCTTCGGGCTGGCCTTGGGGTGTATCCTCCTTTTTGTGGCCTTTGCCGTGAACATCCTGTTTCACTATTTTCAGCTCAAGAGAGGGTAGAAAGAATGAAACCTCTCTTTGAGCTTCGCGATATCACCAAATCGTATAATGACAGCACGATTCTCGACATCCCCCATCTCATGATTAAGCGGAGGGGGGTGTACGGGATAATGGGGCCGAACGGGGCCGGCAAGACCACGCTCCTTTCCATCTTGGCCTTTATCCTCCCCCCAACCGCCGGCACGATATACTGGGAGGGGGTGGACGTCAACACCATGGACAGCCATCAGCTCAGAAAGAAGGTGACCCTCATCACCCAAAACCCCTATCTCTTTCACACCACGGTGGAGAAGAATGTCGCTTACGGCCTGAAAATGCGGAGAATACAATCACAAAAGAGAAAAGAGAAAATCGAAGAGTCCCTCCAGCTGGTAGGGTTGTCGGGGTTTGGCAAGAGGATGGCGTGCGAGCTATCAGGGGGGGAGACCCAGCGGGTGGCCATCGCCCGGGCCCTCGCCCTGAAGCCCCAGGTCTTACTCCTCGATGAGCCGACTGCCAATGTTGACCAACAAGGAATCGAACAACTCGAAACCATTTTACAGGAGCTAAACGAGAAACTCGGCATCACTATTATAGTTGCCACCCACGATACAAACCAGGCCTATCGAATAGCGGATGAGGTAAATTATTTCTTTGAGGGGAAGATAACAAAATCCCCGATGGAAAACCTGTTTAAGGGACGCATCGTGAAAAAGGACAAAGACCTTCTCCTGTTCGATACCGGGAGGATACATATTGCCCTTCTCCCTGGCAGAAAACATGTCAGCCACATCGCCATTCCCCCCGAAGACATCATCGTCTCCCTTGAGCCTGTTGCAACCAGTGCCCGCAACTCCTTTGCCGGTACCATTTCCCAAGTAACTGATGAAGGGGATGGAGTAACTTTGACTGTCGATATCGGTGAAAAGCTCAGGGCAAAGATCACCAAGAGGTCCTTCCAGGAGATGACCTTAACCTTGGGCTCTTCTGTCTATGTGAGCTTCAAGAGTTCCAGCGTTGAGACTTTTTAGGGGCCACCCATTAAAGGGCGTCCTGCCAAGAGCTAATAATTCGTAATATACGCTTCACCTCATACAAAAACACCATCTTCTTGTTGATGATTTTCTCCTACTCATCTATAATTCCATAAGTACAATACATTAAAAATCATGCCTGAAAATTCAGAGATACTAACAGAAAAGACCCGGCAAAAAATCGAGGGCCTCAAAGAGGTTGATATCCTTGTCGGCATCCCAAGTTATAACAATGCCCGGACTATCGGACACGTAGTGAGGGCGGTTGAGGCCGGGCTTTCAAAGTACTTCTCGAACTACAAGGCCATCCTGGTGAACTCCGATGGCGGCTCAACCGATGGAACGATGGATGTTGTGAAGAAGGCCTCTGTCGATCACGACTCCATATTGGTCGATCAAAAGGTGGAACGCTTTCATAAGATTGCCATACCATATATGGGTATACCGGGCAAGGGAAGCGCCTTCAGGACCGTCTTTGAGATAGCCACGGCCCTCAATGCCAAGGCCTGTGCCGTGGTGGATTCCGACCTGAGAAGCATAACCCCTGAGTGGATTGAACTGCTCATCAAACCGGTCCTCGAGGAAGGATATGATTACGTCGCCCCCTATTATCACAGGCATAAATATGACGGCACCATCACCAATACAATAGTATATCCGATCACGAGGGCACTCTACGGGAAAAGAATCCGCCAGCCCATCGGGGGAGATTTCGGGTTTTCGGGAAGGCTTGCGGCCTTTTATCTCACGAAGGACGTCTGGGAGTCAGATGTGGCCCGTTTTGGGATAGACATCTGGATGACCACAACAGCCGTTGCCAATGCGTTCAAGGTATGCCAGGCCTTTCTCGGGGCGAAGATCCATGACGCGAAAGATCCCGGCGCTGATCTGAGTGCCATGCTCTATCAGGTGGTAAACTCTGTCTTTGATCTTATGGAAGAATACGCCCCGGCATGGAAAAGGGATGGAGAATCAGAATCAGTGCCGACCTTTGGTTTTGTGTACGCCGTCGGTCTTGAACCGATCCGTGTCAATGTGGACAGAATGATAGAGAAGTTCAAACTTGGTGTTCAAGAACTCTCAGTGCTATACGAGTCCATTGTGCCTGGAGAACTCTTACACCTGTTGAGAACCGTCGCCAAAGCATCAAAAGATTCATTCGCCCTGCCGGATGACGCCTGGGTAAGGATTATATACCACTTCGCCCTCGCCTGCCACCGCAAGACGATGAGTGAGGAACACATACTTAAATCCCTTACCCCCCTTTATCTCGGCAAGGTGGCATCCTTTGTCATCGAGACATGGGAGAGTACAGCAGAGGAGGTAGAACAGAGGCTTGAAAAGCTCTGTATTGCGTATGAAAGGGAAAAGCCATATCTCAAGAAAAGATGGAAACAGAAGGCGTGAGATCAATGTAAGGCAAGGAGGTCTCTATGAACAATGAACTTTTTACAAATGTATGCAATACGATTTTGACGGGTCCGTTGAAGGATTTTTTCCAGAGGCTTATTGCATTCCTGCCGAATCTTCTCAGCTCGATCATCATTTTCATCTTCGGCCTATTTTTGGGGTGGATCTTCAAGAGGATAATCATAAAAATAGCAAGGCTATGCAACGCAGACCGCTTCTGCGCGAAGGTGGGTATGACCGAGGCATTTGGAAAGGTCGGCATAAAAGACAACCCCTCAAGGCTCCTCGGCCGACTATTCTACTGGCTTGTAGTGATCATATTCGCCATTATTGCACTCTATGTCCTCAAGGTCCCTGCAATAGAAAATCTGCTCGAACGATTTCTCCTCTACCTCCCCAATATATTTATCGCTGTCTTGCTCATCATCGTCGGATACCTGCTCGGCAATTTCCTGGAGAGGGCAACCCTCATAGCCGCTGTTAATGCAGGAATACAACTCTCTGGATTGTTGGCGAGGGGAGTAAAAATCCTCATCTTTGTGTTTGCCGTTGCCATGGCCTTGGAGCAACTGGGCATAGGCCGCAATGTAGTTGTCGTTGCATTTACCATACTGTTTAGTGGAATCGTCTTCGCCCTCGCACTGGCCTTTGGGTTGGGGGGTAAAGATATCGCCAAGAAGTACTTAGAGAAAAGGGTTAAGGGAAAGAAAGAAAAGGAGGACGACATACAACATCTATAGCATTTAGTTCCGGCGCAATCGTGATGTTTCGTTAAAAACTATCAACACGAGGCCAGACAATTCTCAGGAGCAACCTTCATTGCCGGTCGTGAACAAGTGTCCGCGCTCACGACTGCGGGACCTCCTCGGCTTTCTTATTCCACATTTTGACAAGATACCCCTTGCGTTCTTCAAATCGTTGGGCCTGCTCCTCCACCAAGTCCTCTGCCTCTTGAGTCGACATCTCCCAGCTCTGCCGTACGAAGGAGGCCACCCGGGCATAGTAGAGCGGTGCTACCAGATCGATCAACTTGTTGCGGTTGACACTCCACGCGTGGAAAGTAGCTGCCAGCTCATACAGGATTCGAATCCAGGCATCCGTGGAGAGGTGAAATTCTTGGGGCTCGAGTCGAGCAGCCTTTCGTATCTCCCCGAAGCACTGTTTGCAGAAGATCTCTTTCCACAACGATGAGAATTGTTGGAAGCCGATTCTGAAATTTTGTATCATGCCATCCAGATCCACCTTCACGGGCTCGGGCTCTATATGGTTTTCATGCCCAAAGATCTCGATAGGTTCACTCCCCTTGATCTCCTTCCAGTAGCTTTCATGCCGCTCCATAAGGGAAAAGACGGTCCAGAGTACCTGGCGGAACATCGGCCCCAAGTGAAAACCCGGGTCCTTGGTATCATGGATCTTGACCCCCAAGTTGGACTGACAGATCTTGAATTCCTGGGTAATGGCATTGGTCGTCATCCAGATATCGATCCCAAAGCGGGCCACGTCGGTATCCCAGACATCCTGCTCATTATAGAATTTCGCCACATCCCTGGAGAAGGCGAAGTCCCCGCCGATGGGTTGCCGGATTTGCTTGCCATACAGGGCACGGGTGAGGTTGTACACGATATTGTTGGTAATGGTCCCGTCATACTTGTGTCGTATATATACCGGGGCCACGAACTGGTATCCCTTCTCCAAAACGGGGTCGAGGAGATATTTGACCCAATCTGAAGTGATGCTTCTGAGGTCCGAGTCCACCACGGCACACGCCCGGACCTTCAACCACGTAGCCGCCTCGAAAACGGACCTCAGGGCTGAACCTTTGCCCGCCGGACCCCGGTAGATAGAGACAACCTTTTCCTGCCACGGCTTGATCTGAAACTCTTTGACCACCTCTCGGCTATCATCGGTGGACCCACCATCGGCGATAAAGATCACACATCGCAGATCACGGTAATGCTCGGCCAAACCATGAGTAACCATCTGTATGACATGGGCAATGGTCCCTTCATTATTATAGCAGGGGACGGCTACAAGGATATCCGCCGACTCTACTTCTTCGATCCGCTTGGCAGTGTATGCCCTGAGTGCAGTAACATAGTGCATGATGTTTTTTCCCGGCTTTCTCGATGTCCTTCAAGGTAAAATGATGGAGTTTGTTACGTATTCCTCTTCTCTGGATAGATCCGCTCTTGAATATCGATCAACCGTTCTCTCAGTTCATTAAATTTGTCTCCCATCTCGTCTCTAATCCCGTTGATCGGTGGCATAAACCCTTCATCCCGAGGATACAGTGTCTCCCTGAACTCCCGCCATATCTTTCTTAAAAAGCTCTCTTCTAAAAAGAAATTGTCGGCTTGTTCTTTGACCACGGCATAGACCGTTCGCCTCAGCTCCTCATGGCTGATCCCACCGGTGATCAGTCGGGTATCATGCGACTGCATCCAGCGTTCAATGCTGTGCCGCTGAAATTCTCCAAACATCCTCATAAACTCTGTGGATGACCCCCATGTCTCTCTAATCTGTCTGCCCATAATCTGAAACGTGGCATAAATGATATCCTCAGACATCCTTCTCACCCCTGCGAGAACCTCTCTCGGGGATTTGCCTTCGGCCAGCGGTTGATCCATGTTAATGCCGAGATCGACCTGTACAAAGTCCTCCTCAGAAAGCATCGTCTTGTCCTTTTCTCCCTTACCAAAGAGCTGGAGAAGAGTCGCCGTCTCAACACCATACCGCTCCGATATCTTGATCGACCAAAAGAGGTCTCTGTCAATACCTATCTCTCCTGCGAGCGGATAGGTGATGGGTTTTTGAATCGGCACTAACCCCTCATGAATCAGCATGTGGAGGAGCGGCACCCCCAATGAAGCGTTCACCCGGCCGCCGATCTTTCTGCGCTCGCCCTCCATATGGTATCTCCTAAACGCCGCCTTGCTGAATAAGATAGGGGAACCCTCGTAAATGAGCGGCGAGCCGAGGAGAAAGGGGTCCTTGTAATTCACCGCCTTGTTCTCCGCATCCATGAAGACCAACACCGTATCGTGATCAACTATCTCACCATCCGTCATATCCGAAGATACCAAAGAGCTGAGGGCCATATTGATCCCCTTACCGAGAATCGGCCTGCCTCGATCCTTGATGCTGAGCTTGAGATGATCTCCCAGATAATCATATACGATCTTACTCATCTCAGGATCGAAACGGAGATGATATATTTCAGGCATGTCTGCCTCTTTAAGGGTATTATACAGCACATCTCTTACCGTATACAATGACCCTCTATTGTTCATCGCGATCCTTAAATCCGACTGGTCGCTGACGATAATCCGTTTGATCCTAAAGTGTTTGTTATCAATCTGGTGAAATATCCCGGTCAAAAAATTGCTCATGGCCAGCTGAATCACGGTAGCACGCAGGGCCTCCGGGTCCTCGTTTCTGTCAGGGATGATGATCGTTAACTCTTTATCCTGGAGGGGTGATTTCCTCTCCTCCAGGTATTGTTTGGCATACTCCACCGAAGGGATATCAACCCGGTAGCTGAAAAAATTTTCTTTGGCGTAGTCTGCGATTTCCATAACTAAAAAATGGCAAAAAATGTACTCATTAAATCTTGTTGTTCTTTGATTAGGCTTGCGATCTGCCCTGTCACAGTCTAGAATATAAGCGTACCAGAGTCAAGGGTTGTATACTTATCAGGAGCTAACCGAGGAATGAAGCCTCAACCTATCATATTCAGCGACCTGGATGGAACCCTCCTCGATTACCACACGTACTCCTTCACGGCGGCCCTCCCCGCCCTTGAGTGCATAAAGGAAAAAAACATACCCTTAGTATTCTGTTCGAGCAAGACCAGGGCCGAAATTGAGCGCTGGAGAGCAACATTCAACAACGCCCACCCCTTTATTTCTGAAAACGGAGGGGGCATCTTCATCCCCCGCCCTTACTTTTCCGAGGATAACCTGAAAACGGTTGCGCAGAGGCAGGAACGCGATGCATATACCGTTCTTATGTTGGGGACACCGTATCCGGTATTGCGGCGTGCTTTAGAGGAGCTTCGGAAAGAGGATTTTGAGGTCAAGGGGTTCGGTGACATGGACATCACAGAGGTAGCACAGATCACCGAGCTGGGCCCCGAGGAGGCCACACTGGCCAAGTCGCGCGAATTTGACGAGCCCTTTGTGTTTTCCGGAAAGCAGACACGGTTCGACGCACTGCTGGCCACCATAGAAGAAAAGGGCCTCCACTGTATAGCAGGGGGAAGATTATTGCATTTAACGGGGAAGAACGATAAGGGCAAGGCCGTGGCGATCCTCACGGAACTCTATCGGAGGCAGTTTGGCGAGGTCGTCACCTGTGCCCTGGGTGATAGCCCGAACGATTTTCCCATGTTGGAACAGGTAGATTATCCCATCCTCGTGCGAAATCACCAGGGGAAGCATGATTCCAGGATCATGGTACCGAATCTTATCAAGGCCGACGGTATCGGCCCTGCAGGATGGGCCAAAGCCGTGCTTTCGATTATCCACGATAGGTTATAAAGTCTCTTGCGCGCTTCCGGCAGAACAACGCTTTCGATAAACATCCACTCCTTACATATCTCAGCCGCCCGTTATCTCTAGGATGGCACCGATCACAATGACCTTCTTATCTGACAGATCCACACGTATCCTCCTGATCAAAAACGGACTGCATCTTCACGTACCTGACAAAACCTCAGGGTTGACCAGATTCGGTGGCCTCTCACCCCTCAAACCAGCCAATATATTCTCAGCGGCCATTACAGACATCTTGGTCCTCGTCTCAACAGTGCCGCTTCCCAAATGGGGGAGGAGCACCACATTGTCTAACTCCGTCAATCCGGATGCAAGGTTCGGCTCCTCTTCATAGACATCGAGGCCTGCACCAGCAATGCCACCTTCCTTCAGGGCCTGTACCAACGCCCGCTCATCCACTACCGGACCACGGGAGGTATTGATCAGGTAGGCGGTGGGTTTCATGAGCCGCAGTTCGTCTTTCCCGATCAGATGCCTCGTCTCCGGCAGCAGGGGAACATGGAGGGAAATAAAATCTGATTCCTGCAACAGGGTCTTAGTGTCTACACGCTGTGCTCCTATGGTATCCTCTAAGATTTGATTTTTGTTCGGGGCGGCATAGAGCACCCGCATCTGAAACCCCTTCGATTTGAGGGCCATGGCTATCCCGATCCTCCCTGTTCCAATCACCCCCAAGGTCTTTCCGGCGATATCGTGTCCCACAAAGAGCAAGGGGCCCCACCCTTGAAATTTTCCCTCCCGTACATATCGATCCGCAACCACAATCTTGCGGGCCACAGCGAACAGCAGTGCCCACGCTAGATCGGCGGTGGCATCGGTCAAGACACCGGGGGTATTGGTCACCATGATCCCATGCCGCGTCGCTGCCTCCAGATCGATGTTGTCGTAGCCCACCGCATAGTTAGCGAAGATCTTCGCCCCTGTAGCCGCGGCAAAGACCTCGCTATCGATCCGATCCGATAACAGACACAGCA
>Ga0307437_1001258_pt1 | contig 17297 bp, 19 predicted proteins | sample SalMarWE160390MG_FD_202146 | JGI IMG/M metagenome (GOLD analysis project Ga0307437, IMG submission 202146) | Salt marsh sediment microbial communities from the Plum Island Ecosystem LTER, Massachusetts, United States - WE1603-90 | ecosystem: Environmental > Aquatic > Marine > Intertidal zone >...
CAGACACGATTGCCACTGCCAACATAAAAATAGACAGGGTTGTAGTATCTGGCAATTGTGTGAATAGCACTGGGGATGTAATGGCAGACAAGCAGTTGACCTGGGTTCCGGCGACAGAGGTTGGTCCAGGGGATATAGTGACAATGACGGATGAACACTGTTGCAGAAGCACGAATGTGACTGCCGTACGTTACACGATAATCGCTGGCGGCAGGGTGCAGAAAGTGACGATAAGCTGTTAAGCTGGTATCGGTCACTGGGGACAGGCCCCTGAACCCCATCCACGTATTTGTTTAAGTTGAGAAATCGTTTAGAAGATGTTCTCTCGGCTCGTTGAGATTCGCATCGCCCGTATGCGGATAGATGAGGAATGCAGTCTTATTCGTGTTCTTATGATTAGATTTATAAGGAAGATAAGGCCAATTATGTTATATGACAAAACAAAAGGGTATAACCCCGATAATAGCCATACTAGTGATATTGCTGATAACCATAGCGATAGCAGGTTCTGCATGGGTTTACATATCGACCTACTTCACCGGCATGACGAGGGAAGCGATAGAGATAACAAGCGTGGACTGCCTCAGCACAGGAGCTACCATTTACATACACAATATAGGAACAGACACGATTGCCACTGCCAACATAAAAATAGACAGGATTGTAGTATCTGGCAATTGTGTGAATAGCACTGGGGATGTAATGGCAGACAAGCAGTTGACCTGGGTTCCGGCGACAGAGGTTGGTCCAGGGGATATAGTGACAATGACGGATGAACACTGTTGCAGAAGCACGAATGTGACTGCCGTACGTTACACGATAATCGCTGGCGGCAGGGTGCAGAAAGTGACGATAAACTGTTGAGCTGTCTGGTAGGGATTAGTAGCGGCGACAGCCGCCATGGAATTTGATTGTTTCAGACAAAGGGCTTAATTAGCTTAAAGCTACCAAGCTCTTTTTGAATTTTATTTGGACTAATGCAAGCTAATATTTTTGTTTCTCCAATATAATCATATGTTAATCAGAAAAAAATCCCTGAAGATACAGGAAAGGCTGGGGATGAACATAGGTGTGACCTATGGCATATCTGGCATCCCTGTGGTCAAAACAATAGACCAGGCCTTGGAGGTGCTCAGGGAACTGTACAAAATAGGGTTCAAGGCACTCGTTCTCCCCAGGGTGCTTTTCTCTGACATCAAAGGCATGACCGAACTCTACAAGGACTATTACGGTGATTTGCTCAGGCTCAAGAATATTGCCAAGAAGTTGAACATAGAGCTTTCCTTGCATCTCTCAAATCTGACCGACCTGCCTGATGAGAATCTGAGGCTTTTTTCGACCGTCGCATCGGTAATGGACTGCAGGATACTCACCATTCACCCCACCTTTTACGCAAGAATGCCGGAGAGGCAGGCGCTTAGGCTGGTGATCTACAAGATAAACGAAATCGTGAATGAGCTGAGAGTTAAGGCCAATATCGGTATAGAAACTATGGGCAGGCTTGGGGAACTGGGCTCCATCGAAGACGTGATAGACATATGCAAAAGGGCCAAGAACACGGAACCTGTTATAAACTGGGCCCACGTTCACGCTAGGGGTGCGGGGTGCCTGAAAAGCCAGGACGACTTCAAAAATGTTATCGAGCAGGTCAAGCAGGGAGTTGGCCAGCAATGGTTAAGGAACGCATACTTCTTTTTTTCAGGCGTCAAATACGGACCTTCAGGGGAGATTTCACACATGCCTTTTATGCTTTCGGACCTCAAACTTGAACATCTCATCAGAAGCATACTCGCTTACGGAATGAGAGGAACCCTGATTTTTGAGGAGTCGGAGAGGGAAAGGGACGTGGTTTCCATACTTGACCAACTGGGTGACATGGTGAGATGATCATAACCATTTCCGGCTTGCCGGGCTCGGGAAAGAGTACTGTGGGCAGGTTGCTGGCCAAAAAGCTTGGTTATAGATTCTACTCGATTGGTGACCTGAGGGGCAGATGGGCCATGGAGAGAGGGATGACCATAAACGATCTGAATAAGCTTGGAGAACACGAGGAGTGGACCGACAAAAAGGCGGACGAATACCAGTCCAAGCTTGGTAAGCTTGAGGACAACTTTGTGATTGACTCGAGGCTGTCATTCCATTTCATACCGAACTCGTTCAAGGTTTTTCTGGCCGTAGACATGGCTACAGGAGCCAAAAGGGTTTTTAATGATGAAAGGCTGGACGAGGAAACAGGGAGCCCCGAGGAATTGAAGAAAACCTTGGAAGATAGAATCAAAAGTGATGATATAAGATACAAAAAACTGTATGGTTTGGATTTTAAAGACAAAAAACATTACGATTTGATAATGGACACGACTGACCTTACACCTCATCAGGTAGCGGATAAAATAATCTTGGCCATTAAGAAAAAAGAGGGGAGCTAAAAACAATTTATATCGAGTCAGATAAATAATTATCAGGTGATTGCTTGGAAAGGGTTAAATCCGGGGTGCCGGGATTCGACGGTCTCGTTGACGGCGGCTTCCCGAAGGGTTTCGCTGTTCTGGTCTCTGGCGCACCAGGGACCGGCAAAACCATTTTCGGGCTCCATTTTCTCAGTGAGGGGCTCAGGAGTGGGGAGAGATGCGCCTACGTGACTTATGCCCAGTCTCCCAGCGATATCCTGAACCAGGCATCTACATTCGGCTGGGACATGAAAACCGTGGCATTTGTTGAGTTGAAACCCGAGGAATTCGAAGAATCGTTGGCCGCTAAAAAATACGACAGGCTCGTCATTGATTCGTTGTCGGCGGTGGCCGTTATGACCAGGGATTCGCTGGGCCGCTTCATCACCAAAATCAAAGAAATGGGATGCACGGCCTTGCTCATCTCAGAACTGCCGCTAGGCAGCAATTGGCTGAGCAGGGACACCATATCCGAATTCCTGTGCGATGGTGTCGTTGTGCTGAGAAGCATAGAGGCTGCCGGGGAAGTCAAGAATCTGCTGAAGGTTGAAAAGATGAGGTCCACCAAAATCGATCAGGGATCGCATATATACAACATAACAGGCAATGGGTTTGAACTGAAAACCTACAAGGTAAAATAGGTGACAACTCCCACCCTAATCGGGTTTCATTCTCGACTTGAGTATTTTTCCGGCTTCCCTGATGAACTTCCTGACGTATTCCCTCTGCAAAAGTATGTGCTGCTTTGGCAATTCCAGGATCTTCCCTTCCCTCGATACCTTTCTGAGCTTCTTCAGTTCCTTGTAAACATCTAGATAATCCTCTGACATCAGGCCGCTTTTTATCAGCTCGGCTTCGAATGCCCGCTCTAGCTCTTGAACTTTGGATTCGGGCGGGGCCTTGTGCATGGCCTTGAGCAAGGTGAGCGTTGTTTCCCTCATGATGGCGTAGGATTTTTCGATGATGTTCTCCCTCTTCATGATCTCTATCTTGACTATTAGCTGCTGCATCCTCTTTACGAACTGTTTGGTCTTTCTTATCCAGCTGTCCAGTTCGGGCCCTGACATGGTCTGCTTTTTCTTATGCTCGACGTTCTTCCTGACCGTGACTATGCCTTCCAGCCATTCAGGATACTTGGGCTCGAGCAGCTTCATCTTGGACACGGTCTTCCTGAGCGCTTCAGGGGCATCTGACGGCCTGGGCGGATTCTCCCCGAGGAACATCAGCACAGCCTGGGCACTTTCCAGCATGGCGTAATAACAGTCTTCCACTACCATGTATATCTTGGCATTTTCCACCCTCTTTATCCTCTTCGGGCCCCGTTCTATGTATTTTTCCACGGCTTCTTTGCTCGGTTTTATCTCCCCCATCTGCAACAGCCTCTTTATGGGCAGGAATATGTCCTTGTCGTAAACAGGGACGCCCTCCCTGATGAAATTGAATACTATGGGATGGCCCAGCCTGACCATGTTCCAGAATTCGGTGAGCAAATAGGGCTGCTGTACAGACAACTGGGAATGGATGTTCCTTGCTATCTTTACCAGCTCCCCGTCTATTTTGTCCTTCAGCATAGGGGTTATCTTCTGCCGCGTGTCATCCAGCAAGACAAAGACGTCTATGTCGGATTTGCCTTTCCACTCCTCTCTTGCAGTGGAGCCGAACAACACAACCGAACGGACTATGGGTCCGTATTTTTTCAGAACTTGCTTGGTGAATCTTTTCAGAATCTCTATCCTTTCTTTCTTGTCCTTGACCTCTTCGATTTTCTCTCCGGGCGGCTTGCTGGTAGTTTCTTCATGCCCTAGTCCTTTCGCTTTCGGTGCAGGAACCTTTCCTGACTTTTGTTTCTTTTTCCCTGTCATTTTCAATAATTGTATCTTAGTTATAAAAATTAAACCCAAAGCGGAGGGGGAATGGTGGGGAATCAGCGCAGTTCCTCTTTCTTGAAAATCTCCTTTTTGCCTTTCTTCACGGCAGCAGTAGACAACAGCCCCCATTCCTCTTCTGGGACTTCGAACAAGTCTTTCAGCACGTCGAACCGGTGGTCCATCATTATCTGCTTCTGCCTTCTCTCATCGAATGCCGTTTTCTCCAGCCCGTAGAATTCCAGGGGCAGCTCTTCAGGTGGCGTGTCTTTAGCAAGAAACTTGGCCATCAGCTTCAGGGCATCGACCGACTGCCTGAAGGGGTCGTCCCCCCCTCCCCTCTCGAATATGAGATAGACCGTGTGCCCTGGCTCCTTTCCAGCCCCCCCTTGCCTCATATACCACAGCAGCTCGTAAATCTCGGTTTGACCGAGTTCCACGGGGTAGTGGGAGTGCAAAGGGGTGGGGTAGGTGCAGTGCACCGACAGCACGAGCCTCCCGTAATCGGGGTACTGTTTCAGCATTTTTCTGCTTTCGACCCATGGGTCGTATCCCTGCGTCGCCAGATGTTCGTTATCAATCGTCATCCACAGGCGCTTTGTATTCAGGACTTTCCTTGTGGTCCTGACGGCTGAGTATATCTGCCTTGGATGGGTCAACATGTATCTGCCGGCATACTTGGGGTCCCTGGCATCAGGAATCTCTATGGTTATCTGCAATTTCCTTGCAACTTCCTGCAATTCAGGCTTCCCCTTAAGCTCTTTGGGGATCAGGTCATTCTCTATCCACTTAATCAGCGCTCTGATGTGACCCTCGAGGAACTTTGCCCCCACAACGGCATAGAAGAACTGCTTGAACTCCATATCGTTTATCCTTTCCGCCCTGTTCCACGAGTTCATGAGCCAGTCGGGATCCGAGTAGTCTATCTTGTACCTTTTCAAAACGTCGCTGTACACCTCGGCCATTGCCATCCATTGGGGATCTTTTTTGAAAAACAAGTGGTGAGCCATTATCTTGTAGGCATCGACAAGCCTGCCGTATGTGTCGATTCTCCATCGCCTTTTTTCATAATCTTCCCTTCCAAGCTTTTCCCTGACCGCGTCGTCCATGTACTTCCTTCTCATTCTTGCCTCTTCTCTTCCGGATTCCTCACCGACTTTGCTCCTTATCCTCTCCGCCTCTTTTGCGAACCACGCCTCAAGCTTCTTTGCCCTTTCGATGTTTCCCGGGGTTCGGTGTTTGTTGGCTTCAGTCACGGCTTTCTCAACCTTATCTCTTGCCTCTTTTGTTCTTCTTTCTATCTCGGCCGTTTCCCATGTCCTCATCCTGCCATGCGCCCTCGATGTGGCATCGTAGAACTCTTCCTCGCTCAAAATGTACTGGTCATAGGGGATGTCGCCGAGCTTCCTCATGTTGTCCACGAACCAATTCCTAAGCCTCTTATTCTCGTACAATATTTCCGATACGAACCTGCCCGCATGGTCGCACATGGTTATGGTCAGCTTGGTACCGGTATAGGTAAGCAGTTCAACCCAGAAGTGCAGGCATGCATGGAACAGGACGTATTTGCATCCCGCATTGACCGCGGATCTCGTGGACTTTTCAATGTGGTCCTGCGCATCCCTCCAGTCTGTTCTCTCCGGCATGGTCATGGGGACCGTCAGGCTTCCGTGAAACAAATAGTCTATTCCCTGGTTCTTAGATATGTTTCTCATCTCGACGCCCTCGGTATAGGAGATTTCGTGAGGGGTGTCCCCGGATATCTCTACCACATTGGCCCCCCTGGTAATGACGTAGCCTATCTTCTTCACGGTGCTGGCCAGGCTGACATCGTGGGCTATGTAATACAGGCCTGTAGTCACTCCTACTTTGAAGGGCATAGAAAGTCCTTTGATTCACGGCGGCTGCACGCCGGAAAGCTTTCCTATCTCGTTCTTGATGAATTTTATGAAAGGGTCCGTCATGGCAGAGCCCATGTACCTGCCGTACATCTTGCTCAGCCTTTCGCTTCTCACGGTTTCGTAGGGACCTATCCTCATGAAGTATTTCAGGAATACCCTCCCCTTCGGCTTGAAATCGAGCCACCAGTCATCGAATCTCCTGCCGGTGTTGGCCTTCTTTGTCCTGAATTTCTGCACGAAGTTCCTGACACCGGCGAAGCGCTTGGTGGATTCGGGCTCGAGGTTGTATCTCTTCTCGACCTCTGCCCTTATCTTGTCTTCAACCTCGCGAACGCCTATGAGCTCTTTCACGTACTTGTTCAGCCATCTTTTCTTGGCCTCTATCTCCAGCAGGGCAATCAAAATCACGTTCTGCGAAGCAACGTAAGGCGTTACCAGGCAGTTCCAGTCGTCCATTTCCTCCTTCCCACCCTCCATCTTCATCAGGGGGGAGATGATCTCCAGGTCGTAAAAGCAGTACATGTACCTGTTTGGATTCAGCTTGGGCGCGCTTTCGTAGAATTGGGGCTCGTTCCACTCCTTCTTCATTTCTTCATAAATTATGATGTCATCGTCTGTTAGAACCCGCTCCTCCTCCTTTTTTTCTCCCATTTTCTTGAGCTCATCGGCCTCTTTCTTGGTCTTCACTATTTTCAGGTCATAGTTTTCCTCTATCTTCTTTGCGTATCTCTTGACGAAACCGTCGTACGGGTCTATCTCGCCTACGACGAATCCCGGCTTGCCCACCTCCTCGGCGCTGAACATCTTCCACATCCACACCCGGACCCCGTACCAGGCATTGGGCTTGTGCCAGGGCAATACCGCCGTAGTAAGCACGTGACTTGGGTCTATTTCTGTCTGCTCCTTCATCATCTTCAGGTTTGCCACATAAGGCATCAGCCACGTCCTGTACTCGTCTATGGACTTTCTTCTGGCCTCAACGAGGTTTTTCACCCTCGCGTACCTGTCCCGGATGTCCGGGAAGAATATCTTTTCCCATTCCTCGAAGATCCCGTTCTTGGTCTTCAGGACTGTTGCTTCAGCCTCGGAAATTTCCAGGTCTTTCCTGATCTTCTTCGGGTCGCTCCTGTCCTTTTTGTCTATCGTAGCCAGCCTCAAGAAATCCGTTATTATCGTGGGCCAGCGCTTGGTCATGCTAATCATGGAATAGCCTTCGCCCGTGTGGGCGTCGACCCTGTCCACGAACAACGCCCTTAAGACATGCTCGTCCTTCTTCCCTTCCTTGAAATAGTCGAGGACCTCCCTGTACTTCCTCTCGTCGTGCTTCAGCAGCTCGTAATCGGCGACAGCCTGGGCAGCCGAGGCAAGGCCCGCCTTGATCTGGCCTTCCACCTCCTTCTTCTTCGCTGTGATCCTGCCGTACATCTCGGGATACGCCGGGGAAACGACTATATATTCATCCACCTTTTGAAGAACGAAATGGTATTTGGGCATGGTGTATGTAAACTTTGCATACAGCAGGTTTCCGTGACCAAGGGGTGTGGTTGGGTTAAGCATAATCTTCTGGTCTGGCGGCTGCTCGCAGATGGCCTCGCCGCCGTTGATTATGCCCTTGCCTTTTGAGCCGCTCCATTCCTTAAGCCATTTCAGGAAAAGGGACTTGGGTTCTCCTGTCTTCCCCAACACCTTTGCTTCTATCTCGACTTCCCCAGGCATCTTAGTTTCTTCTTTTGCCATATTAAACTATTGGCTGTAACAAATAAAATGTTTTGGTCCAAATCACCAAAAAATCAGCACAGCTCCAATGATAAGCGATATTATTCCTATCACTACACCACCTATCGCTAATTCCTGTTCCTGGTGAGTCTGGGAACTGGGAAAAAAGAACACGCAAAACACACCGAACAACAGCAGCAAAACTCCGCCGCCAAGGCCCCACAATCCAAACATATTTAATATTTCATTAGCAATTAATAAAAATAGGTGTTTAAACGGGAAGGGATGCGAAATGCCGCTACTTGCCAGGATGAAGATGATGATCGAGGAGGAGTTGTATCCTCCCAAAGGCACTGCCAAGGGCTCCCCAAGGGCCATTCTCACCTATATCGGGCCAAATCCCGGCAAGTTGTATCCAAAAACGAGGGAATTCGCAAAATCGGTTTTCAACGCCACGGACGCCGACATACACGAGGAGATATACGACTGGGGCAAGGGCGAGCGCGAGAAGTACAGGGTGAGGTTCTACCTGCACAGGGACCTGGACAAGTTCACATACTTCTTCGTCAGATTCGATGTCAGAGGTGAAGGGACGGATAAATCGGGCAAGGGCTCCGTCACCATCCGGCCACTACTGAGAACGGAATACCCCCAGGATACTTTGTGGCAGAGGACCATATTCTACGAGATGTTAAGGGTTTTCTGGCACAGGATGTTTTACCACAACAAGAGAAGGGAGTACATATGGGAGGGCAGGAACCTGCTGGCCATGTTGCAGGAACAGCTAAGGGACTATTTCAAAGAGCTAAGGGTGCAGTATGGGTAAACTGGTTTTCATGGATGAGTGCCTCGTTCCCAGAAGGTTGTCCTGGCTTAACTATGCAGGACCGGATCCCATAGGTTTTCTTAAAGATTTCAAGAAAACCCTCAGGTTCATCTTCGAGGTTTCGACTACAAGGTGCATGGAACGGAAGCTGTTGTGGGACTACACGGGGGACCCCATACACTTCTACAACGAGTGGCTGATAAAAAAGGAGCTGAGCCGGTTTTCGAATATGCAGGTGTCCATCCGGGTGAGGGGTTACGTTTCAAAGGGGAAGAAGGACGGCAGCTTTACCATGGAGTTGTACGGAGAAATCCAAAACACGTTCGATCCGAGCAACTGGCTCACCAAGTACGTCTGGCTCATCTACAACTACATGTTCTACAACAAGCTCAGGGAGAGATACGCCCTGATGTGCAGGGACTACATCAACAATTACATGAACTGGTGCAAAGAGAAGTACAACCTGAAGACCGTTACCACACCCGAAGCGGAAATCGAAGAATTTGAAGAGGGGATGGGAATTTCAGGGGGTATACCGCCATCGCCTGAAGAGGTAGAAGAAGGGAAATGAATTGTTCTTTAGCCGCCTGCTGCTAGCAAGACTTCAGCATAAGGCGCGTCTGTTTTTATTGCCGTGTCTGACAGGTGTGTCCTGCTGGCTTCATAGCCCTTTTCTTTTAAGGTTTTCATTACATCTTCAATCTTTCTCGGTGCCTTTTTCAAAACTCTGAACACGCGGGGCAGATCGTAGTAACCCGGCCCGTCTATTTCAAGCAGGCATGTCCTTAGCTCTTTCGTTTTCCTGCAGTTTTTCGCCAGCAAGTCCTCAAGCATCTTCTTGCAGAATTCCGTCTCCTTGATATTTCCCGTCCACAAAGGCCCAATAATGCCCATTTTCGAGCCGCAGTTCGGACACCCGCTGGTGATGGCATCCCCCCTATAAAGGCAGGCCTGGCAATAAGCAAGGAATTTTATTTGTTTGAACTGGGCAGACAGCATGCTCCTGCTTCTCCTGACCGCTCCGATGACCCTGAAGTAGTGGTTGGAATGGGTGTAAAGGGGTTTAAAGGACATGTCATGCCTTGCCAGTTCGAGCATTATGGCTGTTATCAGGACCCTGATGCCCGCTTCCTTGAAGAAATCGGTCTTCACCGCCTTTATGCCGTACCTGGTGAAGCACGTTGAGGGAAAAGAGCCGCACAGCGCTCCCGTGTCCGTCGCTGTGCATGCCAGAATGGCCCTTGGTTTCAGGGCGTAGCCTGCGTTGAAGACGAAGTTCGCCGGGGAACCGAAAGGGTCTATGTCTATGTAGTCGAACTCTTTGGGTTTTTCAAGGAAGAGCATGTTGGCTTTTTTATTCGTTATTTCAACCCCGATGCCCTTTTCTGGTTTATTCATTTTGATGTTTTTCTTAATCAAGGCGAAGGCCCTCGGATTCGCGTCATTGATCGTTATCTCTTCAATTCCCGGGACCTCAAGCGCGATCCGGATGCTCCTGACGCCCGTCCCTGCCAGGGGGTCGCAGATTGAAAGCGCATGTCCTGCCATCTTTTGCCAGACCCTGAGCGCCGACATCGTTATGTCTCTCTGATATTCCATGGCGGGGTTGTAAAAGGTCTCAGATTTCCTGGTCAAGGAATGCTCAGGGACGAGAATTTCTGCATGACCTTCTATGATTCTTAGCATAATACATTTCTGGATCTTGTAATTAAAGAGAAAATGGAGTTAAAGAAAAAAGATTCTATTCCAGAATCTCGATTTCATGTCCAAGAATAGCTCCGGGCATGCCCTTGCCGAACCTTGCCCTCAGCACACCATTGTTACCGTGGGGAGAAGCTATCTTCCCCTGAATCTCTTTGCCTGATTTAGTTAGCCAGACAACCCTCTTCCCGACAAAGCCGGCAGCGGTTGACCTGTTTTCCACATCAGGAACGGATAGCAGCAGCTGATTGGTTCTCTGCGTGTGTTTACCTCTTCTGAAACTCAACACCTTGGCTTTCATGATAAACCGCCCCTTGAGTAACTCTTTAGGTAACTATAATTGCCAGGATTATTTTTAAATGTTTTGAGTACTTCCCCTTCCTCACCCCAGAAATTTCCCAAGCGATTTTTTAAAGAGAATTCATTATTAAGAATGTAAACTACCACCCAACAAGTTGAGCGGCTTTCCATAATGAGATGTTCAATATGTCACGGACACTGAACAACCCGGTCATCGGAACGCATGGACTGGTTTACGGCAGTCCGACCCATAGACTTCTGGTCAGAACCAACCATTGGTTGGATAGTATGGTCAACCGCTCTATGGGCGATGTTGACAGAGGCATTGATGTCAGCATTGCAGGTATGTCCGCATTCACATTTAAAGAGTGCTTGGGTTCTTCTGTTAGCCTTTCTGACGCTTCCGCATTTATAGCAAGTCCTGCTGGTGTTTCTGGGGTCAATTTCAATAATCTCAATCCGTTCCCTGACAGCTATGCTCTTGATTGCCTGGAACAGTTTGAAGTAGGGTATTCTGTTGACCTTCCTGCTGGCTTTTCTGTTAAATTGGCCCCTTCTGGTTCTGCAATTCCTAAGCTTTTCAATGGCTATGCTGCTGTTGAACTGTTTTGCAATGCGGATTATATTCCATGCGGTCTTGCTACACTCTGTTTTGGTGTAGTTGTATTCGTAGGTTTTGATTTTAACCAAATGCTGTTTTCCCCTGTGCGAACCTTTGTCCGCAATGCTCTGCAATTTGCTCCTCCTTTCGTATATTCGCCTCTGCTTGTGGCAGACTTCCGAGCCCAGATAGAGCTGCCTGAGTATCCTGTCGCCTTCGGTTACGGATATGGCTGCCAGGTTCGCCGAACCGACATCCACTCCGAGGATACTCTTTCCTCTAATGGGTTCAGGAAAGTCCTTCCTGAGAACGGCCTGGATAACCCAACCGTTCTTTTCAAGGAGAATAATGGACTTGAAAGTATAACCTTCTTTAAGGAAGGAATTGAACCTCTGCCAGGCACCATCCTTTGTAATTGGCAGGGCGAATCTCTTGCCTTTGAGAGGTGTAACCACAAAGACGGGATTTTCCCTTCCGGTTTCACCAAACCTGTAGTCCCTTTCGGTAAGCCTGACAGAAACTCTTTTGAACTCAACGTCGAACATCCTTTTTTCCTTGCTCCAGACCTCACGCCTTGCTGTCTGGATAATCTGGGCGGGAAGACCAGTTTCCTTTCTGACGGAGGTGTAGGATATGCAGTGTAATTCCTTATCAGTCAATGGCTGGCAGAATGTGAGGAAATTAAGTGTCAGGTTCAACGCTTTGAGATACCTATGCCTGAAGTCGTCCAGAATATTTTCCTTGTTGAGTGTCAAGGGCAACAAGTTTAGTCTAGTCACTCTTATGCTTTCTGCCATACTATCCAACCCATTAAAATATTGGGAAGTTATATTTAATTAGTTTAAAAAGGAGGCAACGAGCCGAATTCCTCCACTCTGCAAGTAGGGTGGTTTCAAGCGGCTTTGGGTATGTTATGAAACTCAATAATGCGAAAGAATCTTTGTTGATTTTCCTGCGCGGCATGTTCATGGGGATAGCGGACGTCATCCCCGGGGTTTCGGGAGGGACCGTTGCCTTGATTACGGGTATTTACGCCAGGCTGATTTTCGCCATCAGGGAGGTAAACCTGAGGTTCCTGGCTTACCTTTTGAAGGGGGATGCAAAAAAGGCCAAGCAGGACTTTCTCAGCATGGACTTTGGGTTATTGATTCCCCTGACCATGGGTATAGTCATCGCCTTCCTGATTTTCTCGAGGGTCATCAGATTCTTGCTGACAGCTTTCCCTGCAAACACCTATGCATTCTTTTTCGGGCTGATCCTGGCCTCAGCAGGATTTGTGTACCGACATGTGGGCGGCATCGGCTACAAGATTATCGCATGTGGCGTTTGCGGGGGTTTGTTCGCGTTCATGTTCATAGGTCTGGAAACCTTGCAGGCATCGCATTCATTGCCCGTGATATTTTTCTCGGGCATGATAGCCATCTGCGCAATGATCCTCCCCGGCATCTCGGGGGCGTTCATACTCTTCTTTCTGGGACAGTACGAATACATGCTTGCTGCCCTGCACGGCCTGGATTTGCCCGTAATCGGAGTATTTTTGATTGGGGCCTTGATAGGGTTGTTCAGCATGGCCAGGGTCCTTGGATATTTGCTGCATAGGCACAAGTCCGTGACCATGGCATTTCTGGTCGGCCTGATGCTTGGAGCTTTGAGGCTGCCATACCAGAACGTCGTGTCCAATGCTTTTCAGCTGCCATTGGTTTTGGTTTCCGTTGCCGCTGGATTCTTTGCAGTCATCGTCTTGGAAAAAATAGCCAACGCCTATAAATGAGATTCTGACTAAACCATTCACATTCAAAATTCTCTTGGTATAGGCAGTGAATGAGAAATAAACGGCTGAAAGCTGAAGAAAGAGACAGGCACATGAGCAGCGTTCTGTAAACAATCAGTATCTCAAAACCTTGACATTATCAGTTCTCAGGTCAAATACCCTTGAAGCAGGCCCGGAAATTTTTCCGGCATCGATTGCCCAGTCTGCCATGCTTCTGATTTCGGCCGGTATGTCCTTGATGCTGGACACCGGCTCGGTGCCGCTGAGGTTAACGGACGTCGAGACGAAGGGGATTCCGGCCTCTTCTATGATCTTGGTGAAAGGGTTGTTAGGAAGCCTTACGCCCATGCTCTTTTCGCTCGAAACGATTGCCTTGGGGGCGTTTGCCTTGGCCTTAACGACGATGGTGTAAGGACCCGGGAGTATCTCGTCCGCGAATTGCCTGTTTACCTTGGAAACATCGGCATGTTTCCATATCCATTCCTTGCCGGGGGCTATGACGGAAAACTGCCTGCCTAGTTCCCGGCCTTTGGCCTTCTTTATCTTCTCCACGGAGCCGGGAATCTCCGCATTGCACCCTGTCCCGTAAATCGTGTCTGTTGGATAGACGAATATGCCACCATGCCTCATTCCATCGACTATCTTCTTTCTGATTGCCGGCTTATGCAGGGCGGTAGCGAGTTTTACCACTTTCATTTTTTCGCCTTTAACGATTCCTTGATGGCGTTGGCGTGCAGATGGGCGAGCCTTGTCGGCTCAGGCAGCTTGTGTTCCAAGATGCATTTTTTTACTATGTACAGGCTTGACTTAATTGAAACTTTATTGCCAGGGGAAATAAATATCGGATTGCATCCCGCTTTGGTTCTCAAAACCCATCCGATCTGTTTATTTCCCAATTTGAGCTTTCCCGGCTTGTTTACGCCGGATGTTTTTTTGAATTCGCCGAACAGCCAGGATTTCGCAACGCCGATAGTCGGGACATCAAGCAATACGCCAACATGGGATGCCAGACCAATTCCTCTGGGATGAGCTATCCCCTGACCGTCAACGAGCGTCACGTCCGGCTTGTTGTTCAATTTTTTCCATGCATCAAGAATTGCGGGCGCCTCCCGGAAAGACAGGAACGTGGGGATGTAAGGGAATGTCAGCTTGGACAACGAATGGATTTTCTCGACAGGCTCCAACGTCTTGCCTGAGCAAACGACAAGGGCGGATATTATTTTGCTCTCATGAAATGCCTGGTCAACGCCAGCTACGGTGTCAACCTTCCCAAAACCGTCCCTGAGAATCAATCTCCTTGCTAAACGATGCTGCTTGCTGACAAGGGAATCCAATTTTTCCTTTAACATCAGAAAGAGGTGCGGACTTATTCGCTAACCGTTTCTATGGCTGAAGCCTTTTCTGCAGATGATGCTGTTGCGGCTGGACTCTCTTCTTCCTCAACACTTGGCGGGATTATGTGCTTCATTATTATAACGTCGCCTATCGCCTGAACCATGGGAAAGGGTATCACGACTCCCTTCTTATCTCCCAGCATCTTGCTTAGATATGAACCTTTGATAGCTCTAATGACCAGCGATCTTACCTTGAATCTTTTCAAATCACATTCGATATCTTCTACCTTTCCGCAGAAAAAACCCTTGTCCGTAAAAACATCCTTTGCGTATGTGTCCGACACGCTGGAAACCTGAATTGCCATAATGCACCTCCTATAATAACGTCAGTGAATTAATTCTTATTCTTAAGATATTTAAATTAATTGGGGCTGGCTTAAAAGTAAAGGATTGCTGGAGTTTAAGATTTTAAAAGATAAAAAACAAGAGATAATAAAAAAACAAGAAATTTCAATAAACTGTAAAGCTGGGATGGCCGAGCGGTTTAAGGCGCAAAATCTTCATAAAAAGTGAAGATGCGCAAGGTTGCTAACCTTGTGAGGTTCGCCTCGCGTGGGTTCAAATCCCACTCCCAGCGCTTCTTCATTTTTCGGCGACGTATCTTGCGATCCTGTCAGCGATGTCGACCTTGGTTATCCTGCTGATCTTGAGCCCGGGGTTTATGTTGACCTCCAGCACCTTGGGCTTGCCGTCGACCACTATGTCAATCCCGGCGAACTCGGCGCCCACGGCCTTTGCCGACCTGAGGGCGAGCTTTTCCACCTTCTCCTCAAGCACTATTCTGGTCCCTTTGCCTCCCCTGGACAGGTTCGACCTGAAATCCCCCTGCCTCGCGGTGCGCTGCATGGCCGCCGCCACCTCGTCTCCGATGACCAGTGCCCTGATGTCTTTCCCATTGGTCTCTATGTACTCCTGGAAGTATATGATCTCGCCCAGGACCCACAGCGCGTCTATCACGGATTCTGCCTCGTCGTTGCTCGATATCTTCATAACGCCCTTTCCGTGCGACCCTGACAGCAGCTTTATCACCACCGGCTTCTTCATCTTCCGTATGGACCTCATGGCGGCCTTGGGCGTCAGGGCTGCCCTAGTCTTGGGCGTGGGTATGCCATGCTTCTGCAGGACCTGTATCGCGCTGAATTTGTTCCTGCATATCCGGGTGGTCTTGCTCGAGTTGGTGACATCAACACCCATGCCTTCCAAGTGCTCTGAGATGGTCAGCCTGAAATCCAGCAAGGAGGAGGGTATTAGGCACCCCCTGAAGAAGACTGCGTCAAGGTGGCTGAGCCTGAGCCTCGGATAGAAGACGTCCCATTTTTGCGGGAAGGCTGCCGCCCTGAGCTTGTAGATGTCAATCAGGTGGGGCTCCGTGTATTTCTTGAAAGCGTTGAATATTATGTTGGCCGAAGCCAGATTCACGTTATGCGTTATGACACCCACCTTTTTCATGAGAATAGAATAGGCAATAGCTATAAAAGCCTTATTTTAATTTTTATATCTTTCAAAAACATTATAGCAACTAATGCGACCGTAGTCTAGCTTGGTAGGACACAGGCTTCCCAAGCCCGTAACCCGGGTTCAAATCACTTCCGCAACCTGTTGCGGAAGGGTGGAACTCCCGGCGGTCGCATTTTTCATCATCTTCATCATCATATTTATATTTTCCGTCGCCATACAACACTTATTGCGGGCCGGTGGTCTAGGGGTTATGACGCTGCCCTTACAATAAGCTTTTTGGAGAAAAGCTTGAGCAAAAATAGGAGAGGCAGAGATCCCCAGTTCAAAACAAGCTTTTGGAGAAAAGATTGAGCAAAAAATAAAATGCTGTGTGGAAATCTGGGCCGGCCCATTTTTTTGTTTTTATGCCCTAAAGGCTTATTCCGAAAACGCTCATGACCCAGTTGATGCCGTAAAAGCCTGCCAATGCGAGCAACAAATTCATTGCGGTCTTCCCCAAGAAAGAAGCCAGCAGGAATTTACGCAAGTCGTAGTTGAACATCCCCCCAAGTATGCCTGTTATGTCATCGGGCAAGGGCGTGGCGGCGAATATTACTATGAACAGGAACCCCCTGCCTTTTTTGAACCAATCTTCCCCCTTTAGCAGCCATTTTTTGTCTCCTTTCTTGAGCGCCCTGCTGCCGCCTTTCCCAATCAAATATCCCGTGAGCTCGCCGACTGCCATGCCTGCCCCCGCAACTACGCCAAGCAGGAACGGGTTAAGGAAAGGGCTCACCGCTAGGATGAAAAGGAATCCGGGGATAGGGAGGAATATGGTGGCCGTGCTGACAATGCTTACGATAAAAACCCCAAGATAGCCGAAATTCAGGATTGTCTGTTCAGACCACTGCAAAAAAGCTGCTATGATATATGTCCAATCCATAAAATAAATTATTTAAGCAAATTAAATAAACCCTTGAAAGAAAAATAAAGACAACGGGCCGGTAGATCAGTGGAAGTAAGCTTTTTAAAAAGAAGCTTAAGCAAAAGCCACTAAAGATCGCCACCTTGGCAATTAAGCAAGAAATTATAAATGTAACCGGAATGGTGGAGGCCAGGGGTTCAAAGGGCACATGAAGCAGATACAATCTGCTTCTGTCTGAATTTCCCCTCCGGTCCATCAAAAGTGATTGTATGGATGAGAAAACCATTGGATTGGCAGTATTGGTACTGATGCCGCTCTCGTTGGCAGGCATCGTTTACCAGGGGATAGGAAAGGATTTCGGGCTGGTGATGCTTGCCATTTTTTCAGTGACCATCGCATTTGCCATGTTCTTT
>Ga0307437_1001263_pt1 | contig 17273 bp, 11 predicted proteins | sample SalMarWE160390MG_FD_202146 | JGI IMG/M metagenome (GOLD analysis project Ga0307437, IMG submission 202146) | Salt marsh sediment microbial communities from the Plum Island Ecosystem LTER, Massachusetts, United States - WE1603-90 | ecosystem: Environmental > Aquatic > Marine > Intertidal zone >...
TCCAATACCGAGTGGCTGTGAACGCCGGTACTGAGGAAACTACAGAAGCCGATATCACCGCTCCACAATGGGTCAGGCTAACTCGCACCGGCAACACCTTTATAGGGCAGTATTCAGCTAATGGAACCATCTGGACAACGCTGGGCTCTGTAGATGTGCCTATGCTTCTGGATGTCTATGCAGGCTTATGCCTGACCAGCCATAACGTCGATGAAACGTGCGCAGCCGAATTCTCCAACGTTACTATGACCGGCACGGTTACAGGCGATTGGCAGTCGCAAGATATTGGTATAAATAGCAACATTGCCGAGCCGTTGTATGTGGTTCTGGAGGATAGCGCCGGCAATAGTGCGCTGGCCAACAACCCAGACCCGGCTGCATCTATCACAGGAGACTGGACACAGTGGATTGTACCGTTTGCGGACTTCCCCGGCGTCAATATGCAGGCTATCAAGAAGATATCCATTGGTGTCGGTGATAAAGCGAGTACACAGCCCGGCACTGCCGGTGATTTGTACATTGATGATATTGGGCTGTATCCTTCTGAGTAAGAATCAGACAAGGCGGAGCCAGTTAATCCTGGCAACAATAGCCTGATAGTCAACTAAGATATATTGGGGCTTATACCGGTTAATTCGGTATAGGCCCCGATTGTTTTAATAAGGTATTGGGAATTAGACCGGCATACCATCTAAGCTTCTGTGATTGGGATACCAGTGAGGTACATGATTATCTTTTCAACAATCGTTAATTTACAAGCCGGGCTGATTCAGCATCCATATCTACTTTGGAGGAATTGCTGCGTAATGCAAAATAGACGGCAGGTCCACAAAAACCTGCCGTCCGAAGGAAAATTATGTGTAGAAAAAACTGTTTTTCTTATAGAATAAGCCTCTGCAGGCCGCATCATTATCAACAATGTGTATCGACAGATTTCTCTTTTAAGCTTAAATATTTTTCACTATCGCCCGCAGACAGCTTCTTATGCGGGGCTTAGGTAAAAACCAACAAAATGAGGGTAAAAAGCTTTTATAAACCCCATCTTTCATTTTTCGCTTGATATGTCCTATATAAAATATATATTGTTTTTTGCCGTTTTTGTTCTGCTATAAAATTGCTTTATCGAAAAGCCTCACCGTCGTTTCGACCGAAGCGTCCATTTCTGCTTTCGCAGAAGGCACGGGGGCGAAGTGGAGAAATCTGCTCAAAAATAGATTTCTCGACTCGCCTTCGGCTCGCTCTAAATGACATTCTGAACTCTTTTCAACAAAGCACTATAAAATCAAAAAGAGCAATATTATAAATAATAAAGAGGGTTTACCCTAATAGCACTTCTGGTTTTGAGCGCCATTATTGCGGTCTTAATGACGATATTAATACCGGCCTTGAACAAAGCCAGGGAGCAAGGCAAGCGTTCCACTTGTCTTAGTATTCTCAGGCAGTTGATGACAGCGTAGCAGGTCTGGCTCACAGCGGTTGCTCTAAAATAGAACTATGACGCGGTTGTAAAAACAGTGCTTACGTTTTTATCCGCCTCGGCGGACTGGCGAAAAAGATCGAATAAGAGAAGAAAGAAGTTAAATCATCGGTAGGCAAAAAGGATTCACGCTGATAGAGGTTTTAGTCGTAATAGCCATTATCGCTCTATTGATGGCAGTTTTGACACCTGCTCTTCGAAAGGCCAAAGAAAGCGCACGTCAAACAGTCTGCAAGTCAAATTTAAGAGATATTGGTATAGGTTTACTGCTGTACTTAGAAAGCAATGATTATACAATGGCTAACTCGAACTGGACTAATGGCTTCTTCTGGTATAAATCGGCAGGTAATTTTAGAAAGACTAACGATAATGAGGCTTATTGGGGCGTTGCGTACAGAGACTATATAAAACAGACCAAGGTTTTCGGATGTCCCAGTTTCAGGAGCGTTGCTGAATTAATATATCCTGTTGATCCTGCGCTAATCCACGAGGCAGCGTTTGGTCTTAATGCTAATGTCAGCGGCAGAAAAATAACTGATATACGGAACCACTCACAATTTATTATATGTCACGACCATGTGGAACCAAAAATGGAGCAAGGCAGCGATGATATGTTTTATAACGATGGCCCCGGAACTATGAATTTAAAGCATTATCGACAGGGCGGTCCCCGTGCAAAATTCTATCGAGGGATTTTCAGGCACAATATACGATCCGGTGAGGACTTCGAGACCGGTGGAAGGGCTAATATCTTGTGGTTGGATGGGCATGTGACGTCCCTCGAAGAAACTACAGGGGATAATGTGCATAAACGTTGGTACACAGATACTGAAGAAGATTAGCCATATCGGCGACCATTTTAAAATCAGCTTAAACAATAATAAATTGGGGGAAATCTTTTCCTGTATTACGACCTATAGAATCATTATTTAAGTTCTTGCAAACGTCACTTCTGAACAGTAATATGTAATCTCGACGGTCACCCGACGCGAGACAAAATACTACTGACCGGCGTTTTGTCGGCAGGTATAGAATATTAGTAACCGTTCACGGGACAAATGTGGCATTTTGTGTCATTGCGAGGCCTTTTTCAAAGGCCGTGGCAATCTCAATCGTTACATTTTAGATTGCTTCGTCGTAAAACTCCTCGCAATGACCCCAAAAACGAGATTTATAACCCATGAACGGTTACGAATATTATTATCAAGACATATTTGCGGAAAGAGTTGATAAGATAACTAAGAGCAAGGGCTTGGATTCGTTTTCGTCGATAGCTCTTCAGAACTTGCGGAGTAGCAATTTTACCAGAATTGCTTTTTGTTTGATAAAATGACCGGTGCTCGAAGTAAAAATAAAGCTAAAACAGCGCCTCCGAAGCTCTATCGAATTGGCGAGGTCGTCAAATACAGTCCTTTTTCACGACAAACAATTCATAACTATACAGTAATCGGTCTCATACACGAGACCGAGTGGACAGAGGGTGGACATCGACTTTATGATGAATCCGTATTCAGCGCGCTTTCTAAAATTGCTCAGTTAAAAAAAGCAGGGAAAACACTCAGACAAATACAACAGATCTTATCTGGCTCTTAAAAAATGATTTGTCTTCATTGCGAGCGAAATATAGCTTCGCTTAGAACGCTCGTTTCGGCGGCCCGCTACGGCGAGTTTAGCCCGTGGTTTCAAGACCCAACTGATTTCGTCAAAGTCCTGATGAAGTCCACGGGCGTATAATCTCACAGGTTGCTAACTCAACTAAATTATTGTTTGAAAAGGCCAAACATAACAGTAAAATCATGCTGAGTTTATCATCGGGTTCGTTACGCTAAATATTCGGTCCCTTATGGGAGTCAGCTTTATGATTTTTTAGTTAGTCAAATATTGAAAGGAAGCACATGGGTTTCGAAGCATTAGATTGGGTGGTACTTTGCGTATATTTCGCCATACTTTTAGGCCTTGCCTGGTGGGTGATTCTCAAAAGCAAGGACACAGCCGACGACTATTTCCTTGCGGGACGAAACCTGGGATGGTTTATCGTAGGGGCGTCAATCTTTGCCTCCAACATCGGCTCGGAACACTTAGTCGGCTTGGCTGGGTCCGGCTGCACCGATGGTGTGGCGATGGCACATTACGAATTGCACGCATGGTGCCTGTTGGTGCTCGGATGGGTGATGGTTCCATTCTATATGCGGTCGAGAGTTTTTACGATGCCTGAATTTTTGGAGAGGCGTTTTTCTCCAACCGCACGCTGGGTTTTGTCAATAATCTCGCTTGTGGCTTATATCTTAACCAAAATCGCCGTCGGCATCTTTGCTGGGGGGATTGTCTTTGGGACACTACTGCCTGAATTGAGACTCGATCTGGGATTTGCTGTGCTGGACAGCTTCTGGATAGGCTCGTTCCTGGTAGTTATCTTCACAGGTATATACACGGTGCTCGGAGGCCTTCGTGCCGTGGCTTACACCGAAGCCGTACAGACGATTATTCTGGTTTTCGGCTCGCTTATATTGACCATATTTGGCCTGCGCGCCATCGGTGGATGGGACCAACTGCGACAGATTTGCGGCTCAGAGATGTTCAATCTCTGGAAACCTTTAGTCCCCCACAACATAGAAGCTACCTGGGCGCCGGTGCGGGAGGCGGGACGAATGGCATGGTATTTCAACGATAATTATCCGTGGTTGGGAATGCTGTTTTGTGCTCCTGTTATCGGCTTGTGGTACTGGTGCACGGACCAATACATTGTCCAGCGTGCCTTGGGGGCACCGAATGAGAAGCAGGCACGACGCGGCTCCATTTGTGCTTCTTTCTTTAAGCTGCTGCCGGTTTTTCTTTTCATCGTACCCGGTATGATTTGCTTTGCCCTTGCCAAGAGCGGCCAGTCAGAAGCAATTCAACAGACGCTTTTCGATGGGCAGGGTCAATTGATCCGCGCCGAAAGTCAGGCGGCCTTTCCATTGCTGGTGATGACTGTCCTACCGACGGGTATCCGCGGGATTGTGGTGGCAGGCCTGTTGGCAGCATTGATGAGCTCTTTAGCGGGTGTTTTTAATGCCTCATCCACTTTATTCACAATGGATTTTTACAGTAAGTTTCGCCCGCGCGCCTCACAGCATCAACTGGTCTGGATGGGTCGGATCGCTACAGCCATTATGGTGCTCATCGGACTGGCGTGGATACCCGTCATTAGAGGCGGCAGAGGACTTTATGATTACCTTCAAGGCGTCCAGTCATACCTGGCCCCACCGATTTTCGTTGTCTTTTTCTTCGGCGTATTCATGAAACGCCTCAATAGCAAAGGATGTTTGGCCACACTGCTTGTGGGCTTTGCTTTGGGCCTAATACGCCTGGCGATAGATACACCCGTCGCACTTTTGGACTTCTCGTATGCAGAAGGCTCATTCCTCTGGATTATGAACAACATCTTCTTCCAGTATTACAGTCTGCTCATTTTCATAGTGTGCGTGATAGTCATGATTGTGGTCAGCTACATGACCGAGCCACCATCCTACGAGAAAATCAGAGGACTGACATACGGAACCATTACGACCGAGGACAGGCAGAAATCACGAGCAAGCTGGTCAGCCGTAGAAGTGATTCTCTCAGTTCTTCTTATTGCGATTATCGTGGCGATATATCTGTATTTCAGAGGCTAACGCTGCTTGACCGTCGCCGTCCTTCTACGTAGTACCTACTTCCCTAAGGGACTGCGAAGGCTGGAAGCACTACGAAGGATGAATACCGGCGACGGCTAAACATAGGCGAAAACCGATTAGGTTAAGGATCAATTGATATGGCTTATACAATCGGCTTGGATTACGGAACTAATTCTGTAAGGTGTGTGATAGCTGATGCTGCGACTCGACTGAGCTCGTCGAAGTCCGGCGGCAATGAATTAGGGACGGCGGTGTACGAATATGAAACCGGCGAAGCCGGCATTATACTCGACCCGGCTGACCATAATCTGGCAAGGCAGAACCCGGCTGATTACCTAAAAGGCATCGAAATCACCATCAAAGCAACAATCTCGGAAGCTAAGAAAGCCGACAGTAAATTTGACTCTAATGAAATTATAGGCATCGGAGTTGATACAACCGGCTCAACACCGCTTCCGGTTGACAAAAACGGCACGCCTTTAGCTATGCTGGACGAATTCAAAAATAATCCAAACGCCCACGCCTGGCTGTGGAAGGACCACACCGCCCACGCCGAAGCTGCTGAAATTACCGAGCTTGCTAAGAAACAGCGCCCTGAGTACCTGACCAAATGCGGCGGAATATATTCTTCCGAGTGGTTCTTTAGTAAGATTCTCCATTGTTTGCGAGTTGACCCAGCGGTTTTTGACACTGCCTATACTTGGGTCGAACACGCTGACTGGCTGCCTGCTGTGCTGACCGGAACGGAATCGCCGGAAAGAATCAAGCGATGCCGATGTGCCGCGGGACACAAAGCCATGTTCAACGACAACTGGGGTGGTTATCCTGATGCCGAATTCCTCGCTAAGCTCGATCTTAAATTGGCTAAGCTTCGCAAGACGCTTAGCGAAAAGACCTTCGCGGTGGATACTATCGCAGGAAACCTAACGCAGGCCTGGGCCAAAAAGCTGGGTCTGCCGGCAGGCATTCCGGTCGCTATGGGCGCTTTCGATGCCCATCTCGGCGGCGTCGGTGCAGGAATTAGAGAAGGCACGCTGGTCAAAATCATCGGTACAAGCACGTGCGATATGGCTGTGGCCTCGACAGACACCGAACTTCCAGACATCCCTGGAATCTGCGGCATCGTCGATGGCTCCATCCTGCCGGGCTACTATGGCTTAGAGGCGGGCCAGTCGGCGGTGGGTGACATCTTCAACTGGTTTGTAAATTACATTCAGCCGGGCGGCGAAAAAACCGGCTCTCACGAAGCCCTTACCAAAAAAGCAGCAAAGCTAAAGCCGGGTCAATCCGGCTTGTTAGCCCTTGACTGGAATAACGGCAATAGAACAATACTCGTCGATCAAAGACTAACCGGACTATTGCTGGGCCAAACTCTGCATACAAAGCCGGAAGAAATCTATCGAGCTTTAATTGAGGCAACAGCCTTTGGGGCACTTACTATTATCAACAGGTTCGAGGAATATGGCGTTAAGATTTCAGAAGTAATAAATTGTGGCGGGATTGCTGAAAAGAACGCGCTGCTCATGCAGATTTACGCAGATGTCACGGGCAGAGAAATGAAGATATCACGCTCAGCTCAGACCTGTGCGCTGGGTTCTGCAATAGCTGCTGCCGTTGTAGCAGGTAAGAAAGCGGGCGGTTACGATAGTTTCACCGATGCGCAGACAGCTATGTGCGCCATCAAAGAGACAAGCTACAAACCGATCTTTGAAAATCACAAAATCTATCAGCAGCTATATGCTCTTTATAAGCAATTACACGATGCGTTCGGTCTTGAGGAATGGACCGGCCAATTAGCAAGTGTTATGAAAGACCTATTAAACATTAAAGATAAGGCCACAATATAAAGTTCGATTTTAAACCCTAAACATTGATTGTATTTAGCCCCCCAATTTATTGGGGGGTTCACAATCTGCAACGTATTTCATGTGTGAATATTTTGATTATGTACGAACAGCTCAAAAAGGCGGTCTATGAAGCAAACCTTCAATTGCAACAGCATCAGCTCGCCATTCGTAGCTGGGGCAATGTCAGTGGAATAGACCGCAAGGCTAACGTAATAGCTATCAAGCCAAGCGGCGTTATGTATGAAGAGCTTAGTCCTGACAAGATAGTGCTGCTTGACCTGGAAGGAAAAATAATCGAAGGCGAGTTGCGGCCTTCATCGGATACGCCGACACATCTTGAGCTTTACAGAAATTTCAAATCTATCGGCGGTATATGCCACACTCACTCGCCCAGCGCAACCGCCTGGGCGCAGGCCTGCAGGGAAATCCCATGTTTCGGCACCACACACGCTGATTATTTTTACGGCCCAGTACCTGTCACTGAGGTGATGACCGCCGATGAGATAAAGAGCAATTATGAGCTAAACACAGGTAAGGTTATTGTCAGGCGTTTTGCGGATTTAGACCCGTTGAAGATGCCAGCCGTTCTGGTGGCAAATCATGGGCCTTTCACCTGGGGCAGAACGCCTGCCGATGCTGTTGAATCCAACGTTGTACTGGAGCTGACAGCCAAGATGGCTCTGGACGCCATAACGATAAATCCTGGCCAAGAGCCGATTAAGAAGGCTCTGCTGGATAAACATTATCTGCGTAAACACGGTAAAAACGCTTATTACGGCCAATCCAATGATTGGTAACTGGTAACTGGTAACTGGTAACTGGTAATTGGTTAATTAATTACCCACCATTCAACTATTCACCAATTACCATTTAACCAAATTCTTATAGGAGAGACGAAAATGAAAAAAATCACATTCGGTGTAATCGTAGGAAACCGGGGATTTTTCCCGGATATATTGGCTAAACAAGGACGGAAAGACATACTTGAGGTCCTTAGGAAGAACGGCTTTAACACAGTTGCTCTGCCAATGCAAGAGACAAAGTATGGAGCGGTTGAGACTCTTGAGGACGCAAAAAAGTGTGCCGCACTCTTTGCTCAAAATCTTGACAAGATTGACGGCGTAATTGTAACGCTGCCAAACTTTGGAGATGAGAAAGCAGTTGCAGAGACGGTCAAGCGCTGCGAGCTGGATGTGCCGATCCTGATTCAAGCAGAGCCGGACACAGCAGGCAAAATGACTATAGCTGATAGACGCGATTCGTTCTGCGGCAAGATTAGCGTTTGTAACAACCTCAGACAAGCAGGCATCCCATACACGTTGACAGGCACACACACAGTCAAAGTCACCTCGGCAGAATTCAAAAAAGAATTAGACGAATTCGCCTCGGTGTGCAGAATTGTCAAGGGCTTGAAAAACGCCAGGTTCGGTGCTATCGGAGCTCGTACAGGTGCGTTTAATACCGTCCGTTACAGCGAAAAAATCCTTGAGCTTTCCGGCATCTCAGTAGAAACAATTGACTTATCTGAGATCCTTGGAAAAGTTGCATTGCTCGCCGACAATAACAGGGCAGTTAAGAGAAAATTAGACACAATTAGGAAATATATACCGACTGAATCTATTCCTGCCGAGAAGCTTTTGAAGATGGCTAAATTCGGTGCAGTCGTGGACAAGTGGATCAAAGACAACGACCTTGTCGGCACCGCGCTTCAATGCTGGACTGCTCTGCAGGAATTCTTTGGCATTGTTCCCTGCACTGTTATGAGTATGATGAGCGAGTCTGGCTTGCCGAGCGCCTGTGAAGTGGATATTACAGGTTTGCTTGGCATGTATATCCTGCAATTAGCCGGTGGCACGCCGAGTGCCATTCTGGACTGGAACAATAATTACGGCACCGACCCTGACAAAGCTGTCTTATTCCATTGCAGCAATCTACCAAAATCATTTTTCAAAAGCTCCAAAATGGACTACCAGGAGATTATTGCAGGCTCTGTCGGAAAAGATAATACATACGGCACCGTTGTTGGCAGGATAGCTCCAGGTAAGGCCACCTTCTGCAGAACGACTACCGACGACCCGGCAGGTGTTATCAGTGTTTATGTAGGCCAAGGCGAATTTACAAACGATAAGCTTGAAACCTTCGGAGGCTTCGGCGTAATGAAAATCCCAAACCTCCAGATACTTATGCAGTATGTATGCAGGATGGGTTTTGAACATCATATTGCTGTAAATATGTCGCAGACGGCCGATGCGATTGCTGAAGCACTGGATAACTATATGGGCTGGGAAGTCTATCGACATAAATGAAAATCGCTGGGATGGCTGGCGCCATATTTAGCCCCTCAATTTTTATTGAGGGGTTTTTGTTCTTTTGGGAAAAGAGAGGTTATTGTGAAAAGTGGATGGATAAAGATAACGGTAGTAGCGCTTTTTACTTGTTTGATACTAAGTCCTGCAATTACCAATAGTCAAACGATAGACGAGAGACGAGATTATCCCTTTCAGCCTGTAGCTTTTACTGATGTGTTGGTGGACGATGAGTTCTGGACATCCCGGATTGAAACGAATCGAAAGGTGTCTATCCCACATGCCTTCAAAAAGTGCGAAGAGACCGGCAGGATCGACAATTTCGCCATAGCAGGCGGCCTGATGGAAGGTGAGCAGCGAGGCAGCTTTCCTTTCGACGACACGGATACATATAAGATTCTCGAAGGGGCCTCATATTCACTAAGTACCCATCCTGATTCGATACTTGAAAAATATCTGGATGAGCTGATTGTAAAGATAGCTTCCGCTCAGGAAGATGATGGCTACCTCTATACGTGCCGGACGAATAATGCAAAAAGGCTGTTTAACTGGTATGGCCAGAAGCGCTGGTCAAAGCTGCAAGGCAGTCACGAACTGTATAACATGGGGCATCTTTATGAGGCGGCAATCGCACATTACCAGGCTACAGGTAAACGTACACTTTTGGATGTTGCAATTAAGAATGCGGATTTTTTAGATACAGTATTCGGCCCGGGTAAGAATGAGACAGCACCCGGCCATCAGATAATTGAGATGGCCCTGGTCAAGCTCTATCGAGTGACCGGGCAAAACAAGTTCCTGGAACTGGCCAAGTTTTTCCTGGATACACGAGGTCCAGGTGACGGCGAATACAGCCAGGCCCACAAGAAGGTCGTTGATCAGACCGAAGCTGTGGGGCATGCGGTGCGTGCGACCTACATGTATTCGGGTATGGCTGATGTCGCGGCACTTACGGGCGACAATAGCTATCTCCAAGCCATTGATAGGATATGGCAAGACGTCGTTACAAAGAAACTATATTTGACCGGCGGTATTGGAGCCAGCGGACGTGGCGAAGCATTCGGTAAAGCATATCAACTGCCTAACGCTACCGCCTATTGTGAGACCTGCGCGGCTATCGGCAATGTGTACTGGAATCATCGGCTGTTCCTGCTCCATGGGCTTGCCAAGTACATCGACGTAATGGAGCGTACTTTATATAACGGCCTGATTTCCGGCGTGTCCCTGGACGGCAAGGCGTTTTTCTATCCCAATCCGCTTGAGTCGCGCGGCCAGCACAAGCGTAGCTCGTGGTTTGCCTGTGCCTGCTGTCCCAGCAACATCACCAGGTTTATACCCTCAGTTCCAGGATATGTATATGCACATTCTGCTGATACACTGTACGTTAACTTGTTCATTAGCAGCTCTGCAGCCGTGAAGTTGGAAAACAACACAGTACACATAAAGCAGCAAACACAGTACCCGTGGGAAGGGCTGGTAAAGATAACAATCGAGCCGGATATTTCTGCGGAATTCAAAATCTGTGTTCGTATCCCCGGTTGGGCGCAGAACAGATGTGTTCCGAGTGATTTGTATCACTTCATGAGCGAGAACAGCGAAAAAGTTAGCCTTAAAATCAATGGTAAGCCGCATGTTTTGGACATAGACAAAGGCTACACCAGTATCGACCGCAAATGGGAAAAGGGTGACATAGTTGAGTTAAATCTGCCGATGCCGGTTCGGCGTGTGCTGTCTAATGACAAAGTTATGGATAACGCCGGCAAGGTCGCGCTGCAGCGAGGTCCCATTGTGTACTGCGCGGAATGGCCGGATAATAGCGGTCATGCTCTTAACCTCGTTCTGCCGGATAATGTCAAACTAACAACCGAACACAGCAGTGACATGCTTAATGGCATAACAGTCATTCGTGGAAAAGCAGTCAGTCTGAGCTACGACAAAGATGGCGAAACCGTGCTGAAGAAAGAGCAGGATTTCGTGGCGATTCCGTATTATGCTTGGGCGCATCGTGGTGCAGGTGAAATGGCAGTTTGGCTTGCACGTAGTGAAACTGCGGCGCAGCCTCTGAAAACACCAGGTGATACATAGTACGGAAAAAATTGTGTTTTGTCTTTATATATATTTAAGCCCACCAATTTAGTCGCCTTTGCGTAGCCGCTCTCGCCTTTGCGTAGCCGCTTCAGCGGAGCGAGGTCGGCGGAGTGAGGTTGGTGGGTTCTGTAGTTGGCAGAGCGAAAAAGGCTCTGCTTGTAGCTGTTACTGCCTCAGCAAAATCGGTCAAATCCATCTCCTTTAGCTCGGCTAAAAACTTGGCAGTGTGAATCATAAGGGCAGGCTCATTTACTTTCTGCTTTCGCATCGGCTCAGGTGACATATAGGGACAGTCGGTCTCCAGCATTAACCTTTCTAACGGCACAATCTTCGCAGCCTCTTGTTTTATCCGGGCATTTTTAAAAGTAACCACGCCTGTAAAAGAGATATAGTAACCCTTATCCAGAACTATTTTTGCCTGCTCAGCCGAGCCGCTGAAACAGTGAAAAACTATATTTTTAATGCCTGCACTGTATTCTTTCAAGATCTCTATCGTCTCATCAAAGGCTTCCCGGCAATGAATAATAACGGGCAGATTCATTTCGGCAGCGATTTTTAGATGTTCAGCGAATACCCTTCTTTGGTCCTCGTGCAGTGAAAAATTGTAATGGTAGTCCAGACCTGTTTCGCCGATGGCAACGACTTTTCTACGTTGCGCAAGTTTTTTTAATTCCTGGACGGTGTCTGCGGTTACGGTTTTGGCATCGTGCGGATGAATTGCGACAGCAGCATACATATTCTCGAATCGCTCGGTAAGTTCGATGGCTTTTTGACATTCTTGCAGGTCGGTGCCGACGGTTATCCACTCAATCACACCCGCAGCAACGCTGCGGGCTAAAATGGCATCGATGTCACAGACTAAGTCGTCAAAGGTCAAATGACAATGTGTGTCAATTAGATTCATATTTTATTTTTTATTCTGGATAAACTACATCTTCTGACACATTTTTGGATTGAAGGTATTTAACTGCATCTGGTTTCAAGTTTTCACTCAAAATTAGCTTAATAAAGACCCTTTTATTATTCCGCATCTCGTAATCTGCCCATATATCAACAACATCATACCTAAAATCCATTTGTTCTACGTAAGCTGGAACCTGATTTATAGAACGGAGTTGGCGAGTTTGTGGATTTGGATGAATTATGAGAGGGAGTGTTTTATCTGCATTCAAAAACTCCTCGCTGCTCATCAGAGATAAAATTTTACCAACTTTTACTATCTGTAAGGTTTTTCCCGTAGAAACAGAATCATATATCCAAACTGCTCCATGGTTTGGACTGATAGTTCGTTGCTTATATTTCCCTTGGTAAGTTGCAAAATATAAAGCTATGTCTTTGGAAAGGCTCCAGTCCAATAAAAAAGTGCCGTTTATGAATTGGTCTTCCTCTGGATATTGTTGAAGATGTTTCATAATTTCAAACCAAGGGTCAATTCCTTCTGATTTTTCACGCTCAATTAGTTCTTTGCTGGTGCATGATACAGTACCAAATTTAAGCAAGATGATTGATGCCAATGCTCTATGGAAAGACACAGTATGTCTGATTTTTGGGGAAAGCTTATGATAATCAGAAATTTTGAATATATGCTGGATGGAATTTCTAACAATAGTGGAATCAACGAGCCACTCATAATTTGTGTGGCCTCTGAACAATGGAGCCGGATTTGATCCTTCACAAGAATTGATGACATGGTCAATTTCAATCAAGAAATTATCAAAAGCATTAGGCATCCATTCACGTAAATCATCACTGTGCTGGGTGCTCTTCAGTTTTGGCGATATTAATCTCATAGGAAAGAATTAGTTTTCTGCATAACAATAATTATACAATCTGTATAAACTTTCAATGCTGATTCCACGCCGTTTCTTGCATTTTCTACCAGATTATGCACCTGCTAGCCCGGCTTGTCAAAAATCCTTTGCGATTTTCTTATGCTCTTTTGCTATGTAGAAAACCCCCACTGTCATTTCGGCCGTAGTGAGCGAAGCGAATGGAGTGGAGAAATCTGGATTAGCAGAGTAGTTGTATGCAGATTTCTCGACTCGCCCCCGTTTCTGTCTTCGCCTGCCTCTGCGTCTCTCCCTGCGTCTTCTTGTCGAAGACAAGAGTGGGGAGGCAGCAGGACAGAAGACATAGGGCTCGCTCGAAATGACATTACTAATCATAGCACAAAAGCATTTTCGTAATGTCTTATCTGCGGTCGGCCTTTTTGGCCGAGAACTATCGTGACAACATCAAAACGAAAGGGCCTATTATCGATATTGTGAGTTGTAAGAAAAAAACGGGCAGTCCTGAACAGTTTGGCTTTCTTTGCGGATGTGATGGATGATTCGACTGAGCTAAAGCTCTCATCAACTCTTGTTCTAACCTCGACAAAGACGATGGTTTTGTCAGTATCAACCATGACGAGGTCGATTTCGCCGGTCTTGCATGTAAAGTTGCGAGTGAGTGTTTTAAGGCCTTTTCTTTTGAGGAATCTTTGGCAGCGTTTTTCGCCCCATTGGCCGAGCAGTTTTCGATCTGTCAATAATCTGCTTTTGTTCAGCAGCATATCGCGTTTGGTTTTGGTTAGAGAAACCCCCAAATAAACCCGTCCTGAGCAGGGTCGAAGGATTTGGGGGCTAAATATAACCCGGAATCATCTGGAGACTGTGTGGTCGCTGTGCCGATGGGGCAGTCTGACGGCTTTGCCGGTTCGCTTGCGTAGGAAATACAATTTTGCCCGTCTTGTTTTGCCGCTTCGTATCGGCTTTATATCGATAATATTAGGCGAGTGAATTGGGAAAATCCGTTCCACGCCTTCGTTATTTACGATCCGCCGCACCGTGAACATTTCATTGATTCCTCGGCCCTTGCGGGCAATCACAGTGCCGCTGAATACCTGTACCCGTTCTTTATCGCCTTCTTTTATGCTGTAATGGACGTCTACCCTATCGCCTATCTCGAAATGCGGTATATTTTTCTTCAGACTCTTGCTCTCCACGGCATCCAGTAACTCTGTTTTCACTTATTTATCTCCTTGTCAATTCGTATCTCACCGAGTGTGTAGCCTACATTACTCAAAGCCAAAAGTATAGTATACCTGATCTTGTTCTCTAAACAAGTATTTTTCAAAGGTTGTTATTCTGCAGCAAGTCTGGTCGCTATTTTTTATCCGCACTAAGATCCGCTAATATCGCCAATGTTCCATCTGCTGTTAGACAATGAAATTCGGGTCTTTTTATATCTTTTCATTTATGTGTTTATCGGGTTCCTTCAGCGAACTCCCTACCTCTCCATTTTTTTGACCGCTTGTCGATTGAACGGCTAAACGCTCTTCAGCCGCCTGGAGGATTGCATCCAGCATTTGAGAATAAGACATTCTAGCTAAGTTTGCCATTTTTGCTAAATGACCGTCCCAGCACCAACCCGGATTGGGATTGACCTCGAGCAATTTCGGATTACCTTTTGCATCAAGCCTCCAATCAAATCTGGCATAATCACGGCACTCCAGTCTCTCAAACAATTTCAAGCAACATTCGATAATAAATTTTTCAGTTTTATCCGGCAGGTTGGCTGGAATTGATTTAATATTCCAGTATGGTGAATCAGGCTGCCACTTGGCTTCATAGCCGCATAATCTTGGCAGCTCCGGCGGCAATGTTGAATAGTCTTCTTCAATGATGGGCAGAACCGTATATGATTCAGGCAGGTTCCCTATAATTCCTACGGTCAGGTCTTTGCCTGTGAGAAATTCCTCGACGAGGATGGGTTTTTCATAGCCGAATTTCTCCCTTATTTCCGAAATGGCATTGACAAGCTCTTCGATAGTGCTTGCAACACTTCGCTGGGTTATCCCGAAACTGGAATCTCCAAAGTTGGGCTTTACAATAACCGGAAAACCGATCTGAAGCTCAAAAATATCATCTTGTGGTTTTATGAAGAACGCATCCGGAACCGGAACCTGCATTTCCATTGCAACGCCGCGTACAAGTGACTTGTCATAACAAAATGCAAGGCACTGAGGACCACTGCCGGTATATGGACAGTCGAGCAGTTCCAGTAAAGATGGTATATGCAGCTCTTTACGGGCATCGTTATAATAACCCTCATCGCATAGATTTAAGATAAAATCTGTTTTTTGTTTCAGCCTCACCAGGTCATTATACAAGCTATCGTGATTGGTAAGGTACGTAATCTGATATTTGTTCAGGCCTCTCAATGCGTCTTTCAATTGATCGATTGTATAGAAATCATCGTCATCAAAAACAGACAGCGGTTTTAAAGGATCGGGTTTGTTAGGATCGCCTAAAATTACAACTATATTGTTCGTCAGCTCTTTCTTCTTTAGTGGTGTCCATTCTTTTCTGACCACCGCGGTTATTGTGATACGCCTTTCCATCATTCCCAGGTCTTGGTTGCGTTGGGAATCTGCGGATATGTCGCTGTGGATAGTAAAATCCCTAAAGCCTACTTTTTTAAACAGTTCGTCCAAGTTTCTGCGGGTATAAAGCCGCTCAGCGTAAAATTGGTCCGCAACAACACCCTTTTTTACATGGGTGACTACCTCTCTCGAAATTAAACGCTGTTTGTCCAGTGACAGGGAGCGTTCCCTGCAGACGAAATAATTTTTGTCTATCCATTCCCAGGACCTCGGCTGAAAGCGTCTTCTTAAGTACTCTCCATCGGCAACGTCTATAAGAATTCTTCCCCAAGGCTTTAACACCCTGAAAACCTCTTTTAAAACTCTAATGTCATCTTGTGGTGTTTCAAAATAGCCGAAACTGTTTCCTGGAATCATAACCACGTCAAAAGAGTCCGGCTGATAGGGTAGTTTTCTGGCGTCTCCTTCTCTGAACCGAACGCTTAAGCCTTCTTTTTTATTATGAGCTTTGGCCTTTTGAATCAGATAACGAGAGCGATCCAGTCCTTCAACGTTGCTGAGCCCTCGTCTTGCCAGTTCAAGAGCGATCCGTCCTTGTCCGCAGCACAGGTCCAGAATTTTGTCCTGCTGTGTCAACTTAAGAATATCTAAAAAGAGGTCTACTTCTTTGGCAGTTATCTGCGCATCATCAATCACATCACCGTCAGTTTTCAGGTAGATTGAATTGAAAATCCACCGCCACCAGTCCGGCTGGACGTGCTCCTCCAGGTCCGGCACAGGCCCAAGTGATTTAAAGCTAATTAATGTAGCCTTACTTTTTGTATGCGATTTTGAAATTGTGGATTCAGATTTTGCCTTCATTTCTGATTACCCTCTTTTCCTTCTTTCTTCTCTAACAAATCCGGACGCCATTTTTTTGTCCGCACTAAGGCCTGCTGGTGTCGCCACTCGGCAATTTTGCCGTGGTCACCGCTTAAGAGAATATCAGGGACCTTCATGTCACGGAAAACTTCGGGCCTTGTATATTGTGGATACTCCAATCCGGCAAAACTGCCGGACTCGCTGAAAGAATCGTCTTTGGCAGAAGTCTCGTCACCGAGCACGCCGGGCAGAAGTCTTACTGCCGCGTCGATGATGACCATAGCCGCTAACTCGCCGCCGTTTAGAACATAATCGCCTATCGAAATTTGCTCGGCCCCAAGACCGATGCGAATTCGCTCGTCGAAACCTTCATATTTGCCGGCGATTAAAATTAACCTTTTTTCTTTGCTTAGTTCAATAGTTTTTTTCTGATTAAATTTTTGTCCTTGGGGTGTCAGCAGGATGACTCGTCCCTCTTCCGGTGAGAGTTTTTGGACATGCTCGAAACAGTCAAAAACCGGACCCGGCATCATAACCATACCCGGCCCGCCGCCGTACGCCTTATCATCGACCTTGTGGTGCCTATCGGTGGCAAAATCCCTAATATTGGTAAGGACAATATCGACTATGCCGGCTTCTTGTGCTCGTTTTAATATCGAGCAGTTCAGCGGCGAT
>Ga0307437_1001266_pt1 | contig 17248 bp, 17 predicted proteins | sample SalMarWE160390MG_FD_202146 | JGI IMG/M metagenome (GOLD analysis project Ga0307437, IMG submission 202146) | Salt marsh sediment microbial communities from the Plum Island Ecosystem LTER, Massachusetts, United States - WE1603-90 | ecosystem: Environmental > Aquatic > Marine > Intertidal zone >...
ATCACCAAGGAGGAAGCGCTAAAGCGCATAGAGCCACAGCAGCTCGATCACCTGCTGCACCCCAGACTGGATCCTAACGCCAAATACGAAGTCATTGCCAAGGGCCTGCCCGCTTCCCCCGGAGCAGTTTCAGGAAAGGTTTACTTCACTTCCGACGATGTAGTAGAACATGGTGCCAAGAAGCCAGCTATACTGGTGCGGGAGGAGACCAATCCGGATGATATCGAAGGGATGAATGCGGCGGTGGGCATTTTGACCGCGCGCGGAGGGATGACGTCGCACGCCGCCGTGGTAGCCCGCGGTATGGGCAAGTGCTGTGTCGCTGGGGTCGAGGCAGTCCGTGTCAATGTCGCCAAAAAGCAGTTTCAAATCGGCAAGCTCATTATCAAGGAAGGTGAAGTTATTACCCTTAACGGTTCCATCGGTGAGGTTATACTTGGCGAAGTTCAGACCATTGAACCGGAGTTGTCCGGCGAGTTCTCCCAGTTTATGGAGTGGGCTGACGAGACGCGCCAGCTCAAGGTACGTACCAACGCCGACACTCCGCGCGACGCGGTCCAGGCCTTGAAGTTTGGAGCCGAGGGTATTGGGCTGTGTCGCACCGAGCACATGTTCTTTGCCGAAGACAGGGTCCCTATCGTGCAGGAGATGATTCTGGCCGACTCTGCAGAGGAACGGCAGGCCGCCCTGGAAAAGCTGATCGCCTTTCAGAAGAAAGACTTCAAAAAAATCTTTGAGGTCATGAAGGGACTGCCGGTGACCATCCGGACGCTCGATCCTCCGCTACACGAATTCCTGCCCCGAAAAGATGAAATCCAGGCAAAGATTGAAGAGCTGGATCCTAAAAGCGAAGAATACGAAGAGGACCTGGCCAAATTGAATAAGGTGATTCAGCGCATTGACGAATTGACCGAGCTCAATCCGATGCTTGGCCATCGCGGCTGCCGGTTGGGTATTGTGTACCGGGAAATTACTGAAATGCAGGTGCGGGCAATAATGCAGGCGGCCTGTGAGCTGACCAAAGACAAGAAGAAAGTCTTTCCTGAGATCATGATTCCACTGGTCGGCCATGTCAATGAGTTCAAAAATCAAAAAGAGATAGTCATGCGGGTGGCCAACGAAGTCATGGCAAAGTACAAGGTGAAAAACCTCACCTACCTGGTGGGTACTATGATTGAGATACCCCGCGCCGCCCTCACCGCCGATGAGATAGCCGCCGAAGCGGACTTCTTCAGTTTTGGAACCAACGACTTGACTCAGATGACCATGGGCTTTTCCCGTGACGACACCGGGAAGTTCCTCCCGTATTACATAGAGCACGGTATCCTCCCGAAGGATCCATTTATCACTCTTGATCTGAATGGCGTTGGACAGCTGGTGAGAATGGGTACCGAGAAAGGACGGGCGGCACGACCAGATCTCAAGGTCGGCATCTGCGGCGAACATGGAGGTGACCCGGATTCGATTGCGTTCTGTCACGAGATTGGGCTGGACTACGTTTCGTGCTCGCCATACCGGGTGCCGATCGCTCGTTTGGCGGCGGCTCAGGCGACCCTACGCGGAAAGACGGAGTCGAAAAAGGATCGGCAGCACACCGGGACGGTCTGATTCGAGGCCACTTGGGGGCGATATCATTGCTGAGTTGGAGCCATCCAGATACGAGCCAGGTGCTGTCACGGGAAGAGTGGAATTTCCGGTAACTCTATGAGGCTAAGTCAGTTACAAGAAAATGGCTTTGTTTCGCAAAAAAATTATTTTTTTCTATCACTCCTCTTGTCCGAGCGCAGAGTATTGTCTCGTTGACGTCGTCTTCGCAGTCGTTCCAGTTGGTCAATAGCCTTGGTCAACCGTCGGTCAATGGCCGTCTCGTAGCGAACGATCTTGTCCGAGGCGTACCGCGATGGAAGCGCCAGTCTACTTATTTGAATGTCATGTTGGTTTTGTGCTCTGTCCCGCGTCCATTCTTCGGCTTCCAGTTCATTCCAGTCCAGCAGCCGCTCTCTTATTTCTCCCACTTCGGCCCTCACGGCGCGCCCCAGCCGCCAGTAAGCTACGGCAATCTTTTCAACCAGCATCTCCTCCAAAATGCCTACAGGTTTAAGTTGCTCGTGGAGCTGGGCCATCAGGGATTCAAACTCGGCACGGTTTTCGAAAGGATCACCGGTTGGAATGACAACTGACTTTGCCAACAGGCCGTGTTTCAGTGCATTCCATCTGACCTTGTTTTTGCCTTCGGAGGTGACAGGGCCGGTGGACAATTGGGCGTTTTGTCTATTGGCTTTGAGCTGTTTTTTGCTGATCTTTGTTGTCATTTTTCTACACCAAAAGGCAACGTCATGTGCCTTCACTTAATGGGAAGGGTGTTTGAAATAACACATGATTTGTGGGGAAAACGGGAGAATGATGGGATGGTACAGATACGGGCGTAACGCGTCCAGATTCCCCTCCAAACAGGTTTGAAGGGGTCACCTGTCCGCTTAAGGCAAAGTAAGACTGTGCCGATAAATGTATTGGATCGGCTTAAACCCTGGAGTCCTAAACAAAGGGGATAATTATGGCTGAAATGTGTCCAAAATGCCCGGGAGAACGCCCCGAATCAGCACGTAAGCTTCACCGAATCCACGACCATATCTACAAGTGCCACCAGGGTCATTGGTGGAAAAAGAAGGACGGTAAACTTACCCCTTTTGACCCTAACGTCACTGACCCTGAGCCGGACAAGGAGAGCTGACTCTGATTTTGGGGAGCCGCACAGTTTGCTGTGCGAGACTCTATGGACAAGATAACTTACATACAGGTAGATGAAAAGAACACGCAGCTTGCTGTAGGTCAGCCATGTTTTAATCGAGAGCAGAAGGTTTCCGTACGATCCGGCTCTTGCGGCTGCTTAGTCTTTCGATTTCATACCCATCACTGAATTCCGGAGAGTATTCGCACATCTTGTAGTACACTTTCTCGACCGTCTTCTTCCAGTGTTTATCAAAATCCCGATGGTGAAAAGCACAAATAGTTACTGCCTCTTTTGTGAGATTCTCCCTTGTCTTCACGAAGGGAATGATATGAGCAAGTTCCAGCTCCTCGGTACGACCACATATGACGCACTTATTGTCGTCCCTCGCAAACACTGCAGTCCTAACTGGATGCCTGTTACACGCTCGATCCTTTCTCAAGGATCTCGCTTGACTCTCTTCCCAACTCTTCAACTCACTACTTGTGATCAACCCTATCCTCTCACATTGAATTGCCACAGCTTTTGCAGTTCGCAAAGGGACCCAGTCGAACCTCCCTATCTTGGCTTGGTGACTGATTAGATTATTTACAGCGGAGGTTATCTCTTCGAATGTTTTGCCCGCTTGGAAGAGATGCACCAACAGCCTTTTCTGTTCATCATCCCAGCGTGTGGGCATGTGTTTTTTCTTAAAGTCGAGAGTAACGTGTTTCATAGACGGTCCACAAAACCAATCACCGTTACAACGCTAAGGGATTTAGAATCCGAAAGCGCCGTGCCTTTCCAGAATATATTGTCGCAATTGTTCTATGCAAACAGAAAAAACCCCAGCCACTTGCTTGATTGGGGGTTTGATTTAATCCCAGCGGCTTTCTGCTCTCCCACCCGCCCTGGCGGGCAGTACCATCGACGTAGACGGGTTTAACTTCCGTGTTCGGAATGGAACAAGTATGTCAGGTCACCCGCCAAAGGCGGACCTTTGGTGAGCGAAGAGCTGACCTAACGAAGAACGAGCTGCAGATGTGGACATCTGGTAGCCACAAGTTCCCCTCCAAACAAGTTTGAAGGGGCCACCCGTCTTTGATAGCAACTTGGTATTATCTCATTTCGACAATAACCAGGGAAGACTGTCCTCGTCGATGATTTCGATCCCGAGCTTTTTTGCCATGTCAAGCTTGGAGCCGGGATCAACGCCGCACAAAAGATAGTCGGTTAGGGAAGAAACCGAGCCAGCCACCTTGCCGCCGTGCTGTACGATCAGGTTCTTGAAATGGATGCGCGGTTTAGAGAGGGTCCCGGTGATGACAAAGGTCTTACCGGCAAGATTGCCATCGACGGTTCTTTTATAAGCCGGAAAGGCAACGCCGCCCTGACGCATTTTCCGCAGCATCCGGCGGTTACCTTCGTTGTCGAAAAAGTCTCGGATATTGCAGGCAATCACCGGTCCTATTCCCTGGATCTGCTCCAACTCTTTGATAGAGGCATGCTCAAGTTTCTCAAAAGAACCAAACTGCTCAGCCAGCAGTTTTGCCGCTGCCTCGCCGACCCCGATAATGCCTAAGGCATAAATGATCTTTGGCAGCTCGGTAGCTCGTGAACGGTCGATGGCATCAAGGAGGTTTTGGGCTCTTTTGTCGGCCATCAACTCAAGGGGCAGAAGTTGCTCTTTTGTCAAAAAGAACAAGTCCGCCGGGTCCTTTACGAGAAGCTGCTTAATCAACTGGCGCGCCAGTTTGCCGCCCAAGCCCTCAATATCAAAGCCTCCCTTGGAGGCGAAATGGAACAACCTCCCTTCCACCTGAGCGGGACAGGCGGCGTTTACACACCGGTGAGCGGCTTCCCCCTCGGGACGGACAAGGGGACCTCCGCAGGAGGGACATTTGCCGGGAAACTTGACTTTCATTGCATCTTCAGGGCGTCGTTCAACTATCGTGCCAACAACTTCAGGGATAACGTCACCGGCCCGTTGAACCGTGACGGTGTCGCCGATGCGAACATCGAGCCGGTTTACCTCGTCTTCATTGTGCAAAGAAGCGTTAGACACCTTTACGCCAGAGACCTTTACCGGTCTGAGTTTGGCTATCGGCGTTATGACACCGGTGCGTCCCACTGAGAATTCCACCTCCTCGATAACGGTTTCGGCTTGCACAGCAGCAAATTTCCAGGCCACCGCCCACCGCGGGGCACGGGATATCTGCCCCAGCAAATCCTGGTCGGCAAACCGGTTAACCTTTATTACCATGCCGTCAATATCGTAGTCTAACTCCGAGCGAATGCGACTCAAGGCGGCAAATTCGCTTTCAACTCCGGTAACTCCGCGGACTGTCCGAACGTAGTCGTTGACAAGAAAGCCTTCGTTTTTCAAGAAGTTCGTCGTTATGCTCTGTCTGTCAAGGCTTTTCAAGATAGTCTCGGATATGCCGTAGGTATAGAAAATAAGCGGGCGGGAGGCGGTAATGGATGAGTCTAACTGTCTAAGGGAACCGGCCGCTCCGTTGCGGGGATTGGCAAGCGGAGCTTGATTCTGTTCTTCCAATTGTCGGTTTAGCTTCAAGAAGGCCGACCGGCGCATGATGATCTCGCCCCGTACCTCCAAGAGAGGATACATTTTCGCTGCTTTCTCTGAGAGTTTAAGAGGGATGTTTCTGATGGTTTTGAGGTTGGGGGTGATGTCTTCGCCGGTGAAGCCATCGCCGCGAGTTGAGCCTCTGACAAAAAGACCCTTTTCATAGACCAGCTCCACTGCCAGGCCGTCGAGTTTTGGCTCAGTCACATACTCCATATCGTCCGTCATTTCCAGACCTTCCCGAACCCGTCGATCAAACTCCACAAACTCATCTATTGTGGTCACTTTCTGAAGCGACAACATCGGGCGGCGGTGCACCGCCGCCTCAAATTTCTTTGAGGGAGCAAAACCAACCCGTTGGCTGGGCGAGTCAGGCGTCACGAGCTGAGGATACTGCTTTTCGATAGCAAGCAGACGGTCAAAGAGCCTGTCGTACTCGGCATCTGAAATTGTCGGCTTGTCCTCGACGTAGTAGAGGCGGTTGTGGTAGTTTATTTCCTCTTTGAGCTTTTCAAGTTCCGCAACTACTTTGTTGGGCGGCTTCGGCATAGCGATAATAAAGAGATGTCGATTGGCGCTGTCAACCAGTCAACGCGTCGGGCGGCATCTTCGAACTTATCTGGAGTTGCCTATTGCACTAACCTTAAATCATCCCCAAACAACAGGCTGTGTCACAAATAGGTTTCGTCAGGTCTTGCCTACGACGAAGTCGGAGGTGTGACCTGACGAGCATCGCCCAAGCGCTTGCCCAGCAACCAAGTGGGGATTCCGGTCGGGTCACCCCTCGTCCAGAAACGAGCCAAGACCCGACCGAACGAATGGATTGCGATACAGCCTGCAAGTTTGGAGATGCCACCCGCACATGGTCAACTGAAGGGCTCCGGCTTACCCCGCATCTTTTTCCGAAAGGCAGCGATTTTCTGCCCGGCCCGATCATCGCCAATGTCGGTGATCCATATCGAGGCCAGCTTGTTATTCTCATCAATCTGCACCAAGACGGATTCCGCAAGGTAGTAGTTTTGAAGCATTGTGCTGTTTGTGTATCTAAGCAGCAACAGGGCCCCGTTACCGGCGCTAATCAAAGTAGGGTTGCCAACTCTGGCCCGGAAATTGAGCCAACGAATATCCGCGGCTTCCACAATCGTCGGCGGAAAGATGCCGGGCTCGATTTTCCAGTGACGCTTAGCTACAACGACCTCGATGAAGATAAGGCGTCCTTCCCGATCGATGTCAAAACGGACGTTTTCCGACTCAAGGTAAGAAAAGAAGCGGCGTTTTTTCGAGAAGGGCCCGATCTGCACGTACAACGAATCCTCTTCCAGTTGGTAAAAACCCCGACCGGGAAGGATTGGCTCGGTCGGGGTAGAAATCCGCACCTTGGGGGCTTTGAGGGCCATGTTACTTTAAGTCTTTTAGCCGCTCCTTGGCCTGCTCCGCCTCGAGCGTCCCCGGGTAGTCATCAATGAGCTGCTGGAAGATTTTCTTGGCTTCACTCTTTTTGCCCAACTCCTGTTTGGAGCGGCCCAGTTTGTACAGGGCGCGGCTGGCGTTGACCGAACTTTTGTAATGACTGACCAGGTACTCAAACTCCGTCACCGCCTGGTCATACTTTTCCAGCGAATAGTAACATTCGCCAATCCAGTAGTAGGCGTTTTCAACCAGATCGTGTTTCTCGCATTGTTGCAGGAATTCACGGAACCCCTCAATGGCCTTATCGTACTCTGTGCGACGTACAAGGATAAAAGCTTCGTCATAGGTCCTGTCGCAGTCAACGGAGGATGATTCCTCCATTTGCATGCCTGGCTCCTGCTGAACACCGGGGGAACTTCTTACGGTACCCGTAAACGTTTGCTGTTGACCTAATCTCTCAATCCGCTGCATAAGATCATTGTAGTTTTCAAGGAGCGCCGCAATTTGCCTCTGAAGGTCATCGACCGCGACTGACATCTCATTGCGCAGCCGCTTGCTTGCCTCGGTGTCCTCAGCTATGACCGAATCTATCCGAGCCACCATCTGCTGCGTCTTCCGGTTCTGTGACTCGACTTCTCGTATCTGGGCCTTAACCTCATCGATCATCCGCGGCGTGGCGCAGCCGGCCAGCACGCAACCGAGATACAAAACCGCCATTGGTAGAATGGCGGTCAGGAGGCTCTTTTTGCGGGCTGACATGAGGTAACCCAACTTAGCTTGCTACTGGGAAATTACCCGGAATTCACCCCGTCGGTTTTTCGCCCAGGCTTCCTCGTTCGAACGTGGATCAACCGGTTGTTCCTTGCCGTAGCTGATGATGGAGATTCGGTTGGGAGCAATTCCCAGACCGATCAGGTAATCCTGCGCCGCTTTGGCGCGCTTTTCTCCCAGGGAAAGGTTGTACTCAACCGTCCCGCGCTCATCACAGTGCCCCTCAATCTTGATGATAGCACTTGGGAAATCATTCAACAACTCGTAGTTGTTATCAAGAGCAGCCTTGGCGTCAGGACGCAGATTGTATTTATCAAAGTCAAAATGAACCGTCTCAAACTGAGATTCTCTGAGCTTTGGCGGAGGAGGCGGGGCAGGTTCTTCTACGACCGGAGTTGTATCCGGTGGGGGTGGCGGCGTCGTATCGACGAGTATCTCCTCGGCAACTTCCTTTTTACCGCCGCATGATACGTTGATGACGACAACTATCAGCAACCCGATAGCAAGAAGTAAAACAAGCCTTTTCATCTGCTTTGTATCCTCCCTATGGGAAAGTTTCCATTCAATTCCATGTCACACTCTGCCTGCAAATTTAAACGATGGCCTCATACCGGTCAACATAAAAAAGCAGATTTTTCCCCGGCGGAGTAATATCCTATTCTCTTCTTCTACCCGGCAGCGTGGCTGTACGTTCTTTTGACGAATATGATAATCCAAAACTACAGGAGCTGTGCCGAGAGTCTGAACGCTGGTCTCTTCCAGATGACGTCAGGCAGCCCTCAGTCTAACCAATAAGCAACGAATGTCGGGTTTCTCTCCGCCTGAGGCGGGTCGGAACCCGACCTACGAATCCCGGACTTTATCACAGGGGAATAACTTCTTAAATTTGGTCAACTTAGCGGTACTTATCGGTTGTTCAAACTTCGATTGCTGTAAGAGTCTGTGTTTAAATATTACACCTGGGAATAATTTTCCAATAACGGGAAGTTTTTTGTTGACAACGAGTTAGGCAGAAAGTAAAGTTTGCATCAGGTTGTGGGAAACAAGATATGCAGGTCTGAACAAGTTGGCCAGTTTTCCGACAATCTGAAAAGAACGTCTCAATTTTAAACATCTGCCGGTAACCTGTTATGGAGTAGCCGGTTAGACGAGGTGAAAGTGTTGGTTTGGATACCGATGTTCAGCAGATTACCAGTGAAACGCAGTCAACTTGTAACAGGCCTGACAAAGGCAGCTGCGGACTTTCTTTTCAGACCTTTGCTATGATTTGTAATGGATGGTATAGCAACAACTTATGAACAGGTCTAGTCTCCCATAGACGAACCCGAATGGGACTCGAAATGGCATCTGCGCAGGCATCAGGCTTGCCCATGTTGAGTTCAGGATTACTGACTGGAAAGGGGTAGAGATTTGCAACATAGGACACTAAGGCGGATAATTCTTGGGTGGGTTTTCCTGATAATAGTGGTTGCCCTGATCGGTAAGGTGTCGGTTGCCGCTTCAAATGCCGGTCGAACAGCGGTTGACTTTCTGCTAATTGGTGTTGGCGCCAGGGCGGCCGGAATGGGAGGGGTGTATACGGCCGTTTCCAAGGACACCCCGGCCTCTTACTGGAATCCGGCTGGTCTTTCCGGTGGGGAGGGTGGAGAAGTTGTGCTGGGCCACTTTTCCTGGTTTCAGGATATCACCTTGTAACATGGCACACTGGCCTATCAGATCAATGACAAAACCGCTCCGGCCGCCTCGGTAACCTTTACTCAATTGATGTAGGTGTAAAGTATCAGACTGAACGGCTGGCTCTGGCTGCCGTAGTGACCAATGTTGGCGCCGACATGAGTTTTGGCAGCGTGAAGAAACGGCTGCTCACTACGGCCAGATTGGGAGTTGCCGCCTACCCCTTTTTCGAGACATTCATGACATCCTTTGAGCTTGAAAAGAAGGTTTACGGAGGAACGGTTATTCGCAATGGCTTTGAGTTGAGTTTCAGCGACCAGTATAACCTGCGTACGGTTACAGCTATTACCCTGGCCATGAATACCATCCGTTTGGGCCGGGCATTTCGATAGGAGCGGGCGTGCAGTTCACCTGGGGCGAGGTTGACTACGCTTTCACGCCGAAAGAGCGGTATTTTTCAGAAACGTTATAACGGCTGTCGTTCGTGCCGAAATTCAACCAGAAATGATCTGAGATCACAAGGTAACTGTCTCTATTTAGTCCCCTAATACGGTTTCAGCAGCGCTTATGCTACATATTGCGCTTAATAAATCAGGCGTCTGCTGATTCCCGGGAGGATATATAGAGGATAGCCTGAATAGCCGGATCAATTACAACGAAAACGCCTCCTTGCCCCATCAGCAGTTGAGTTACGGCCTTGCCTCGAGTGCAGAGATATCTGTACCGGCATCTCGGGTGGCGATGTTGAACTTTCTTGGGCAGTTGCGATATTTTTATTGCGAACACTTCAGGGGTATGTTATTTATTGTTTTATCTCTGACGTTTATTTTTGCGGTGCCGGTTGCTCTGACGAGGCTTGAGAAAATGAAGGCAGTGGTTAACAGTTTCGTAAAACGATCTATCGACATCATTGGGGCCGCCGTGGGGCTGCTACTAACACTCCCTCTCTTTATCGTTTTGCCTATGTTGATTAAACTCGACTCCCCGGGTCCCGCGTTCTATGCCCAACTGAGGGTCGGCATCAACCGACGTAAACGGGACCGTCGCTACCGCCAGAGGTCGGACGTTACCGAGCGGCGTGTGCGCTATCGTCGCCGGCAGAATTGCCAGGGTAAGCTCTTTCACGTCATCAAGTTCCGTACGATGGTGCGGGATGCCGAGAAGAATTGCGGGCCAGTTTGGGCAACCGAGAATGACTTTAGGATTACTTGGCTGGGAAAGACTCTCCGCAAGACCCGTCTGGATGAAATCCCGCAGTTCATCAATGTGCTCAAGGGGGATATGTCCCTGGTTGGCCCACGGCCAGAACGACCAAACTTCGTCCAGGACCTTTCCGAGAAGGTGGAAGACTATAACGGACGTCTGGCGGTCAAGCCTGGTCTTACGGGTTTAGCCCAAGTGGAAAACGGCTATGACACATCGCTTGCTTCGGTAGCGCAGAAGGTGAATCTCGACCTGGAGTATATTCGACATTGGTCGGTATGGACCGACGTCAAAATCCTGTTCAAGACAGTAGTGGTGGTCTTTACCGGCAAAGGCGCCAGTTGAACCGAAAAGACAGAAAAGTTTCGACTTTGCAGGCCGTGAATTGTGTTCACGGCCTTTGTTTTTTTTAATATGACCTGTCTTGTGTGGACGATTATAGTATTCTTCCAATAATGCTGTAGTAATGAACAGGTAGGTTCAACGAAGGGCTATGACGTTATGCCAAGTTGCAACCATAAGTATAAAATACACTCGTGGTTGGCGTACGTCCTCGTGCGCTAACTCCTCCTTGGACGCGGCGGACGGGGACGTCCGCTGCGCAAGGGAATACAGCTACAATGCGCCCGACACAGGCCGATTCTACTTCAAGGTTTTTGTGTATGATAAGCAGGGACTGTCGGCTGGCTCAAATGAGGTCAACATCAACCTAACGCAGTGAAAATAGCCCATGAAAGTCATCGCAGGGGTAAACCGCTTCATCGGTCTGTTTGTTGACACCATAAAAGAGTTCCGGCGGGGACGAATCTGGCTGTTGCTGTTTAGTTACTTCCTGCTCAACTGGCTGGTCCTGTATGCGCACTATAGCTTTATATCGCGGGTATTTTACGGATTCATCAAATTCTGGACGGGTCTCTTTGGCAATCAGCAGGCGGTCGGCTTTGCTCATTATCCCGGCCATTTTCTGCTGTTGTCGTACTTCTTCGGCTGGGCGAAGTTCTTCCTCGGGATAATTGTCGAGGGTGCCGTTTTAGGTGCGGCAGCGCTGATGTTTTATGGCGGTTTCCTCGATGTCTCGAAGGAGGAAAGGTCCCCGCTTGGGACAGTTTTCTCCTCGTGGATTCATCTTGTGCTGGCCTGGACGTTGACCAACGGCTTGATACTGCTGGTAAATCTGCAATTTCCAAAGCTGCTGGAGCCTTGGTTGGCCGGTTCGCCCCGGCGCATTATGGTTTTCGAATTTGTCGTTCAGCCCTTCATCTACGCAGTCATTCTGGCTGTCTTTTTCTTCATTATCCCGCGGAGCGCCGTCTACAAAGAGAAGTTCCACAAACCGCTGAAACGGACATTGCGTATTTTTGTTGGAAATCCCTTTACCTGTTTTTTCCTGTCGCTGGACGTCCTGGCGGCGCCAATTTCTATTTCCATCAGTGCCAGTTGTTCAGCCGAGATCGTGGAAAAATTCAAACCGGAGCTGGTGTACTGGCTCCTTCTGGCCGGGTTGGCGGCTGATGTCCTGTTTTTACTTCTTCTGGATAGGCACGGCGGTCCGCTTGCTGGTCGATGAGCAAGGCTGATTTAGGGCGCAACGACCCCGATTTCTTCCTACATAAATCCCGAATTCGGCCGATAATACCCACATACTACCGAAGGTGTTATCTGCTATGAAGAACATTTTGCTGGTTGATGACGATAAGGATTTGTCGCAGTCGTTGACAAACCTTTTTGACACGGACAAGTTCAGCTTTCGGATCCTGGACGACGGTACCGAAGTGGAACGGTTTGTCAGTGAAAACAAGGACCTCGATCTGGTGATGCTCGATGTCAATCTTCCCAGCATGTCCGGGCTTGATGTCCTAAAGCAGATCAGGAAGATCAACGATAGTCTGCCGGTGATTGTTATTTCCGGTTTTGTGTCGACCGAGGACGCTATCGAGGCCATGCGGGAAGGGGCCTTCGAGTATCTGACCAAGCCTTTCCAGATTGAAAAGCTCATCGACACGGTCAACAAGGCCTGCGGATATACCGCCGTAAGCAAGCGCCAAGAATCACCGCTGAAGGACGAGATCCAAACGCACGGCATCAACGAGATTGTCGGCCAGTCTGGCGAGATTGTCGAAATCGCCAAGCTGATCGGCCAGGTGGCCAAGACCGACGCGGCGGTTCTGATTTTCGGCGAGTCCGGCACCGGTAAGGAGCTGGTGGCGCGGGCTATTCATCGCAACTCCAAGCGCCGGCCCAACGAGTTCCTGTCCGTAAATTGCGCGGCGCTGCATGAGACCTTGCTGGAGTCGGAGCTGTTCGGGCATGAGAAAGGGGCTTTCACCGGGGCATACTTCAAGCGCGTCGGCAAGTTCGAGCAGGCCGACAAAGGGACGCTGTTCCTGGACGAAATCGGCGATATGTCGATTCTCACCCAGTCCAAGATCCTGCGGGTTCTCCAGGAAAAGGTGTTTGAACGCATCGGCGGGAATGAACCGATCAATGTCGACGTCCGCATCATTGCCGCTACCAACAAGTCACTGGTGCAGTGCATGAAAGAGGGATCGTTCCGGGTCGACCTGTTTTACCGCCTGAAGGTTTTTTCGATCTACATTCCGCTCCTGCGAGAGCGCCGCAGTGACGTTCCCCTTCTGGTGGAGTACTTCTGCCGGAAGTATGCCGATCAGCTCTCTCAGCCTGTCAAGACGGTATCCAAAAAAGCGATGCAGATGCTGTCGAAATATCACTGGCCGGGCAACGTCCGCGAGCTGGAGAACAACGTTCATACTGCCCTGGTCATGGCAAAGAGAGATATTCTTCAGCCGGAAGATTTCCCTATCTTCTCGGAAGAAGGCAGCAAGGTCGAAATTGACCTCAACGTGCTCAAGGATGACTACACCGACTCTTTCAAGAAGATTATTGAGCCCGTTATGCCCAAACTTATTGCCAATTCACCGGGGCAGATCTTTCATTTCCTTGAGGCCGCCTTTGAGCGGGCGGTTATCTCATCCTGCCTGAAGCACTTTGGTGGCAACCAGGTCAAAACCTCCGAGACGCTCGGTATCTCCCGCAACACCCTGCGCGACCGTATTTCGCGGTACGGGATTTACTGATCAGAACTGTAGGTCGAAATCCCCTGCGGTTTCGACATTTTTTCTGTTTTAATCATCCCTGAAAAAGCCGCCAATATAGTAGGTTTCCCCTCTTGAGAGGGGTGCCCGAAGGGCGGAGTGTGTCTGGTTGTACTTGTTACACACCCCTAAATCCCCTCTCCAGAGGGGACTTATAATTCTTTCCAAGGTGAATGGAAGCTGTAGGTCGAAATCCCTCGCGGTTCCGACATTTTCCCTATGTCGAAGTATGTCATTCCTGTGGAGGCAGGAATCCAGCCGTAGGTCGGAACCCCTGTGGTTTCGACACCTTTTACTTACAGGCTGACCACACGGATCAAAATGGGTTTGTTTGGTAATTCTAATTTTTGTCGATAGGCGGCGTCTCCGAAGGCTGGGAGTTGGAAAGACAACGGTGGTCTTGCAGGCGAGATAGTTGTGTGATAGCCCGATGGAGCTGACGCTCGATGGCATTCTGGTAGCGGACGATCTTGAGGGTGTCGCGGGAGGAGGGAAGGGCGAGGGTAGCGGGGTGGTCGGTGAACTGGTACCGGCGAAAATCACGGATGTTGTCACAGATTTCACCGGCTTCAGCGCGTAGGGCGCGACGCAGGCGCCAATACAACACGGCTATTTTCTCCACCAGCATGTCTTCCAGGATGCCGACTGGTTTGAGTTCGTCGATCAACTGGGCCAAGAGGGCATCGAAGTGGCTCCGTTTTTCGGAGCGGCTGCGGATGGGCAGGATCACGGACTTCGCCAACAGGCCGTGTTTCAGCGCGTTGAATTTCACGCTTGCTTTGCCTGCTGGAGTCCGAGGGCCAGTGGAGCGCTGTGCGTTGCACCGATTGGCCTCGAGCTGCTTCGGGCTAGTGCCTGACATAATTGTGCCTTTCTGTTACCAATAGCGTAAGGCGGTAATCAACAGTGGATTTATCGTGGATTTGCGGGGGATACTATCTGCCCGGTCTATACCATACTAATTACCCACCTGAAAGGTGGGCCACCCAGTCCTTCAGCTTCGGAGGAGGCGGGTGAGGGTGTTTGAGATGGGTACTATGGCTCCCAAATAAGAGTAATTACGGTCTGGTAACGCGGCATTACTATGGAAGCCTCATAAAGCTCAAGAGTATCTGAAGAGCTGAAATCCTCTAGCCAGCTGTAGGCTGGTATGCGTTCGCTCGTAGAGGAAACAGGGTTTCCTGTCTTGAAGAACTCTCCCGCTCCTGTGAAATCCCGTACCGCTGTCCCTGGAGAAATTAGTCTGTGCCGAAAATCATTGCTGGCTGTAAACCGCTCTATTTTCCCGGAGCGGACAGCTATCAGAGCACAGGGGTGATTGCCAATCTCAACATATCGAAAGGCTGTACTTGTAAGGCTTGTGCGAAAAGTATCGGCGAGAGAACACAGTAGATCGTAGCTAGGAATATTGCCCTCGCAATTCTTCTGGAAAATTGGCTCAGGCATGAGGATTTCCGCAGCGAATGCATTGGCCTCCGGCTCGAGCGAGCTTTCACGGTAGAGTTTCAAGAAGTCGGACTCGTCACACTGCAGTCGAGGAGATTTGGCTCTGTGAAGTTCGAAGTGCCCTAATTCATGAGCCAGCGCGAATCGTTTCCTACCTTCCTCAGGGATCTGACTGTTAATGGATGCTACGGCAGAGTCTCCCTTCTCGCTAGTGACGAGACGTGCATCACATCCTTGAAGGGCGACTTCACGGTGATACAATCCGCGGTCTACAGCAATCTTCTCTATCTGAATGTGGTCGGGAGAAGAGATTCCCAGCTCTTCTATTATCGCGCGTGCCAGTCGTCTTGGGCGTGTAAAAGCTGCGCCTGTCATAAACCGTTTAGTCCTCTTCGGGCTTCGAGCTGAAGTCTTTCCACAGTTCAAGCAGGAGAGAATCATCGTCTAAGGATTCTAGGTCAGCGTCTGTGATTTTAGTAAGCCGTCTGTTAAATACTAGTTGCAGCTGCTTGTCCTGTGGGCAAAGTAATCTCTCTATCAGGGCACGACGAGTTCGTCCGGTTGCTTCTGCAGTTACAGAGGAAAGAAAGTCTACGAATCCTTGCAGCTTACGGTCTGCAGCGCTAAACCGGAGTTCACGTTTTAGGTTCTTGACGAAACGCATGCCTTCTGCAGCGAGTGCGTCTGGGTCCATGTGGTGTTCTCGAAGACGTGCATCCACGTCAGGATTTTCAGCCGTTTCAGCCTCGTACATGAGGTCGAATAGGGACTCGACAATCTCTTTGTCGCTTCGTTTCTTTTTGTCTGTACTCATATTCGCTCCTCAATACTCTATTTCATTTTGGCATTTACGTCTCAATCTTCGAAGGCGGTTATTAACCTCTTTGACTGAGATGCCAAGGTATTCAGCTATTTCTTGCGATGGGTCATAACCTTCCAGAATGGCAAAGTAGATATCAAGAAGGTCATCATCACCTTCGATGGCTGTTTCAATCTTCCTTCTTAGTCTGGAAAAGTCTAATGAAGTCTGAGGGTTTTTATCATCGGTACAAGGGAAATCATCTACGTCCAGTTCCTTGCCATCCTCGTTTTTCGGCCGAACTCTATCTTTGTAATAAGCTTGGTTCTTGGTGTGTGACATGATGCTCCGGATGATTCCACGCAAAGGAACAGTAACGTCTGGGTACTCCTTATCATCCCATGTGCGTTTTCCTTCCGCTAGAAGCTCTTGAATAGCCTGGTGGACGACGTCTTTGGGCTCTATTCCTCCGGGTAAGGGACCGCTGACGAATCTGTAGAACCGAGCGGCGTAGTCATATAAAAGTTTCAGCTTTTTCGGGTCTTCAAGCTGTTTAAGTGCCTTCAGGCATTTCCGGTCGTTCAAATCATGTCCTTTTTTACTGATGACATTCTAACCCCTCAACTCTAATGCCGGTCACGCTAAGATTTTTGCCACTTTTTTTGGCGAAATTCGGCTGGTGGACGGCATACAGATTAGAACCTTCAGCCTTTGAAAGGGGGTGAAAACTTGGCAAAGAGAGATAAAGACGATGATGTGGAATGGGTCTATACGAAAACAATCCGACTCCGCAATGGGAAAGTTCTCCATGCATCGGAGTATGGCCTAAAGGCCTTTCGTTTCCCAAAGCCGGAGAAGAAGAAAGCCGCATAGAATAGGAGGACATTCGATGTCGAAAAACCGCGGATATCGACCTGGTGAACCCGCTCCTGCGTCTGGCCAATATGTCATTATTGGTCTGCGCGGCGGAAACACCGGGCAGGAAAGAACGGTGGTAAAGGGTGAGCCATTCCCGCCCACGCCGGACAGTGGTCAGAGCTACAGAATAGTAGACCGGACCAAAAATAAGTCTGGTAGAGGCTAACAAAACGGGGAAGCGGGGGAATGCTCCCGTTTCCCTGCCTTGGTTTACCCGGTCACGTAGCAAAGAGATTGCCACGTTGCTTCGCTCCTCGCAATGACGATTTTGCTGCGTTTTACACCAGTAAATGTTGTGCGAGAGAGGTGGGAATGTCAAGTGAAAGATGTCGAAACCACAGGGGATTTCGACCTACGGAATTGGATTCCTGCCTCCGCAGGAATGACACACTGATATTGGGAAGTTGTCGGAACCTCAGGGATTCCGACCTACAGTTTCCTACATTTGTCTTAGAAAAATGTCGGAACCGCAGGGGATTCCGACCTACGGAATTGGATTCGCTAACTTCACAAACGAAGTGCAACACCTTACTAAGGTGTTGTTATGGAACAAAGATATGCTCAGATCAACATTGAAGAGCGATGCGAGATTGCCCGTTTACGTGCCACGGGGCGCTCGA
>Ga0307437_1001270_pt1 | contig 17229 bp, 10 predicted proteins | sample SalMarWE160390MG_FD_202146 | JGI IMG/M metagenome (GOLD analysis project Ga0307437, IMG submission 202146) | Salt marsh sediment microbial communities from the Plum Island Ecosystem LTER, Massachusetts, United States - WE1603-90 | ecosystem: Environmental > Aquatic > Marine > Intertidal zone >...
ACCCAGTAGTTAATATAAAATACAGAAAAAGTTTTGGAATAATTGTACCTGACATAAAATATAAAATAATTCAAGAAGGGCGTCTGCCTGCCTATTCTTTTGAAAATACAAGTCACAATTGTGATGAACTGATTATTATTTTAAAAGAACTTTTTGAAATCATGATCCATTTTGCAGAAAGAGAAGATTTAATGTTAAAGGTTGCTTTGAATTATAAAAAAATAAATCGTAGGATAAATGGTTTAAAAAAAAAGATAATCCCTGATTTGCAATTAGATATTAAGCAAATTTATGATATTTTGGAAGAAATAGAAAGGGAAAGTTTTGTTAGATTAAAAAAAACAAAAGATTTGATTATTCAAAAATAAGAAATTATCTATAATGTGAAATAAATGAAAAAAACAAATGAGATGAGCTTAGTAAAAATAACTATTAATAACAATTATAAAGATAATATCTTAAATTATCTTTCTAAAAAAAATATTATTTATATAAAACCAAAAGAAAAACCTAAAATAAAAGAAAAATCAGAAGAAACCCCATTATTAGGAAAAATCGTTATATTAAGACAAAATATAGAAACTTTATTTAGAAATTTTAAAATTCTGAGATTCGATTTTGCTAATCTGAAATTTGACGAAAGCGAAAGAATTCCATTTGAAGTAAATGATTTACATGAATTATTTAATTTAATTAAAGAAGAGATAGATTTTTACACTAATCGTTTTAATGAATTGGATAGATATATTGCTAAAGCAACAATTGAATTGGAAAAATTAAATATTTTAAAAAGTAGCTATGAATTTATGGATAATTTCAATTTAAATCGAGAGAGCCCAACTTATTTTAAACAATTAAAATTTAAAGTTTATACTACTTTCTCAAAAAATATAACTAATTTAAAAGCTCTTTTTGAATTCTCTAAATTTCCAAATCTTTTTGAATTCTCCAAAATATCTGATGACAGAATAGCTTTTTATATTATATATCCAAAAGAAAGAGAAAATGAGTTAATAGAAAGAATTAATATTATCTTTGCAGAAGAAATACCTATTTTAAGAAGATATTTAACTTCTAAAGGAACTAATTTTAATATAATTGATAGAGAAATTGATCTAATTAAAAATACTTTATCTAAATACCAAAAGGAATTAGAGAGGATAAAAGATGAGAGCCTTCTAAAATTTGCAGCTATTGATGAAGTAATTCAAAATTTAGAAAAATATAATTGGGCTGAACAACAATTTGAACAAATATCATCGGATCGTGTAATGCTAAAATTTTTTGTTCTTAAAGATAAAAAAAAAGAAGTAATAGATGAGATTCTAGAAAAATTTAAAGAAAAAACACTAGTTAATTCGATAAATATATCTAAAAAACATCCCATTTTTGAAACTGAAGGTTTTGAAAACATCGTTGAAGAAAAAGACACCAAAAGAAAATCTGAGATTGAGATACAAAAGAATGATTTAAGAGCTCAATCTCCAACGATAATGAGAAATAGATTTTTTATAAGACCTTTCGAAACCTTAACAAAAATGTATGGTACTCCTTCTTACTATGAAATTGACCCAACCCCCTTTATTGCAGTGACATTTCCTCTTATATTTGGTTTAATGTTTGGGGATATAGGGCACGGATTAATATTAATTATTGCGGGTTTAATCGGTGCCATAAAATTTAGAGAGAAAAAAGGGAGCGACTTATATAATTTGTGTTGGATTATTTTTTATTGCGGCTGGGGCTCTATTTTGGGTGGGATATTATATGGAGATTTTCTTGGAATGCATGAGGTAGTAATATTTGGGCAAGTATTATTTTATTTAGAACCCATTACAATTCCAATTTTAAATATTACCCTTTTTAATCCCTTGGATAATATTATGACTGCATTTAAATTTGCAGTATTACTTGGAGTTTTCCACATTAATTTGGGTTGGTTTATTCAAGCATTAAATTATTGGAAGCAAGGTCGTAAATTTCTTGCGTTTACAGATTCTTTCATTAAGATATTATTATTAACTGGAGGGACCATTTTGATTTTTATGTATGGGTTAAATATTAATATGTGGTTTGAGTACCCATATCCGATTTTATTACCATTGGTACCGGGGTTATTATTAATATTCTTAAAACCTCTCGGAAAAGCATTTCGTGTATCTTTTTTAAAAGAAGAATCATATGGAGGATTATTGGGTGAAGGAACAATGGAAACATTTGAAACTTTATTAACTGTTATAAGTAATACTGCTTCTTATATAAGATTATTAGCCTTAGCATTGGCGCATATCTCTTTAATGCTTGCTGTAAAGGCGATGGTTGATATAATACAAGGAGAAGGATTTTTAATTATGGGCATCCAAATGCTTGGATTGATCTTCGGAAATATAGTAGTCATTTTACTAGAAGGTTTACTTGTCTTTGTAAACGCTATGCGGCTTCATTTTTACGAATTCTTTTTTAAATTCTTTCAAGGGTCGGGAATTGAATTCATTCCTTACCATTTAGACAATGAATATTCAATTATAAATTTTAAAATAGATCTTGAAAGAGATGTAATTTCTGAAGATATTGAAAGAGAGATTGAAACAAAAAAAACTTTAGACCGAATAAATAAGGCAAAAAAATATATCTCAAATAAATATTTGTAGATTTAACCTTTATCTATTGTTATTTTTTTAGAAATATGACTAATAAAGACATAGAAAAAAAAAAATCTAAAAAAAGTATTATTATTAGAGCATTTTTTTTAGTTATTGATTTATTAATAGTCATTTTCTTGTATAATCTCTTTAATGAATTTGGGGTAAATCCCTTTATAATTGGATTAATACTAATTTTTGTATTTTTAGTATTTGCTGGACCTTTATTAGGTGGAAAAAGGAAATCTCTCTATTCAAGAATCTTTCCTGATAAAAAAGCGAAGGCAAGGGAAAAATTTCAAAGAAAACGGGAAGATTATGAAGAAAAAGATAAGATGAGACAATTTAAATTACAACACCTTAACCAAATTAGTTTAGATTCTGAATACCGCAAGCCCATTATTCGTAAATGTGAGAATTGTGGTATGATAATTACGAAATTTGCAAAAAAATGCCCTATTTGTGGCAAAAAGACCGATTACTATTAATGAAAAATTTTAAAAATTTAAATATGTTAAAAAAAAATGACCGAATCTGAATATGGATATATATCTGCAATTAATGGGACATTAATCGAAATAAAAGGATTAGAGGATAAAATACGAGTTCATAATTTAATTAAAGTTTCAAACCATAATATTTTAGGTGAAGTAATTCAAAAATTTTCTGATCATATAGTTGCTCAATGTTTCGAAAATACAACAAGATTAAAATTAAAAGAAGAAGTCATTGATCTTCATGAACCTTTATCAATGGAGTTAGCTCCCGGTTTATTAACAAACGTCTTCGATGGAATTCAAAGGCCATTACAACAAACTTTTAACGAATTCAAAGATGGAAGATTAGAGAGAGGGCTTAAATTTCCATCCTTATCAAGGAAAAAAAAATGGCATTTTATACCATCAAAAAAAATAAATGATGATGTAAATAGCGGAGATATAATTGGTATAGCACAAGAAACTCATTTAATAGAACATAGAATAATGGTGCCCCCTAATAATTCTGGAAAATTATCTTCTATCGCAGAAGAAGGTGATTATACAATCATTGATGAGATATATAAATTAAAAAAAAATGGCATAGAGAGATCTTATAGCATGCTACAAAAATGGCCAATTACCAGGAACAGACCTTATAAAGAGAGAATAGATCCCTATAAACCACTGATTACGGGGATGCGTGTAATAGATTTATTATTTCCTGTAGCAAAAGGAGGTTCTGTTGCTATTCCAGGAGGGTTTGGTACGGGTAAAACTGTCATCCAACAATCAATAGCTAAATGGTGCAACGCTGATATAATTATTTATATAGGTTGCGGAGAGCCAGGGAATGAAATAGCCGATATTTTAAAACAATTTACTGAATTAATAGATCCAAAAAGCGGGCTACAATTATTTGAGCATATCATTCTTATTGCAAATACTTCAAATATGCCTGTTTCAGCACGTGAAGCAAGTCTTTTTTCAGGAGTTACAATAGCAGAATATTATAGAGATATGGGGTATGATGTTGCGGTTTTAGCTGATAGTACTTCAAGGTGGGCTGAATCTTTAAGAGAGATTTCGGGGCTATTGGAGGAAATGCCAGCAGAGGAGGGTTATCCTGCTTATTTACCGTCAAAAATTTCCAGCTTTTATGAACGAGCAGGTGTTGTGAAAGCTTTAGGAAAAGATAATTTAGGAAATGAAATAATTGGTTCTTTAACAATAATTGGGACTATCTCACCTCCAGGGGGAGATTTTAGTGAACCAGTCACCGCAACTACTAAACGTGTTGTTCAAACGTTTTGGGCATTAGATTCTAGTTTAGCTTATTTAAAGCATTACCCTTCTATAAATTGGCTAAATTCATATTCAAATTATCCGGAATATATCAAAAATTGGTGGAATCAGAATGATATTAATTGGTCAGAAATAGATATTGATTGGTATGAATGTCGAAAACAAGTAAATGAGATTTTATCTAAGGAAAATGATTTAAAATATATTACTCAATTATTAGGAGTAAAGAATTTACCTGAAGATCAACGACTAGATTTATTTATTGCAAAAATAATTAAAAATGGTTTTCTTAACCAGAGTGCATTTGATAAGATTGATAATTTTACTGATTTTAAGAAATTAATGGCATATATTAAGATTATTCTTTTATTATATAAGGAGGGAAAAGATCTTATAGAACAAGGTTTTATAATTGAAGAAAATATTGATGAAGAGATCGTAAATGATATTTTAAGAATTGGTCATTCTATTTCTAATGAAGATATCTACCAGATTGAAAAATTAAAAAATAAATTACTTGAAATTACAAAACCTTAATATTAATCTCGCTAATTCTTAAAAAAAAATAAATGCAATTGATAAAAAGTTATAATCTAAAGTGTTATTTAACACAATTTAGCTCTGGAAATTTTAATCTTTTTATTAATAAGAAATAAAAATTTAATTTATTGAATTTTATAATAAATAACTTTTTATTTTAAATTTTTAATGGAAAAAACACTTCAGAAAATGTAATAAATGGTAATAATAAAATGGAATATTTTGGATTTACTGGAAAACTTTTGAAAATAAATTTAACGGATAAATCAATATCTGAAGAAAAATTAAATCATAATTTTTCCCAAGAGTTTTTAGGTGGTGCTGGATATGCTTGTCGGTATTTATTTGAGTTAATTGATAAAGAAATAGATCCTTTATCTCCTCAAAATAAAATAATGATTATGACTGGACCGTTAAGTGGAACAGCAGCTCCCTCTTCCGGAAGGTTTGTAATCTGTTCAAAATCACCTTATACTAATTTATGGAGTGAATCTAATTGTGGTGGGTTTTTTGGACCGGAATTAAAAAAGACTGGTTATGATGGGATAGTCATCACTGGAAAATCAGAACATCCGGTTTATATAAAAATATTTAAAGATAATGCCGAAATTTGTGATGCTTCCCATATTTGGAGTAAAGGAATAATTGAATCTAATAAAATACTCAAAAAGGTAGTTGATAACTCAAATGCAAGAGTTCTATGTATTGGGCAGGCTGGAGAAAATTTAGTTAAATATGCTATAGTAGCCGCTGAAGGTAGAGCAGCGGGACGAACAGGGTTGGGGGCGGTTTTTGGTTCTAAAAAATTAAAAGGGATATCTGTTATGGGAAACAATTTAAAACCAAAAATAGCAAGACCTTCTGAATTTAAAGAAACTGTTAAAAAAATCAGTAAGTATATAACGAATTCTAATTTTACTAAAGCTTTTAGAGAATATGGCACAAGCATAGGAATAAGATCCGCTCATTCATTAGGAGATTTACCAATAAAATATTTCTCTCAGGGTGAATGGAGTGAAATAGATAAGATTTCAGGACAAACCCTTAAACAAGAATATTTAGTAAAAAATAGATCGTGTTGGAATTGTGTAGTTGGATGTGGAAGAATAGTAGCTATCAATAATAAGGATTATTCTCTGCCAGAACATGAGGGACCTGAATATGAAACGATTGCAGGATTTGGCTCAATGATTTTAAATGATAATTTACCTTCAATAATAAAAGCAAATTATATGTGTAATGATTATGGAATTGATACAATAAGTTCTAGTGGGACTATTGCATTACTTTATCACTTATATAATCAAAAAAAGATTAAAAAAGAAGATATTGATAATTTAGATTTACAATGGGGTAATTCGGATTCTCTATTAAAACTAATTGAAAAAATAGCATTTAGAGAGGGAATTGGAGATGTTCTTGCTGATGGTTCTAACGCTGTAGGAGAAAGATTTAATATATCTAGAGATGAAATAGCGACTGTGAATAATTTGGAAGTTCCATATCATGATATGCGGAATTGTTATGGAATGTCATTAACCTACGGATTTAGCCCAAGAGGTCCCTGTCATATGACAGGAGATATCTATAAAATTGGAAAAAAAGGAAATGAAATAGATTTTTCATCAGTTGGTGTTAATAAAATTGATATGCACCAAAACAATAAAAAAATGGCTGAAGCATGTGCAAGATTACAAGATTATCGTGCTTTCTATTCTAGTTTAATAATATGTAATTTTATAAACCCACCTCCTTCCTATTTCGTAGAATTATTAAATAGCTTGTTCGGAATTGACCTTGATTTAGAAAAAATTCAACTAATCGGTGAAAGAATCTTTACAATTAAAAGGCTTTTCAATATTAAAATGGGTTTAAATTCAAGAAATGATTATATTCCTAAAATTTTACGAACACCAGTTAAGGAAGGGGCTTCAATGGGTAAAGCGCCAGATTTTGATAAATTGAAAAATTATTATTATGAGGTTCGCAATTGGGATCCTCAAACAGGAATACCAAATAGTGAAAAAATAAAGGAATTAGGATTATTGGATTTAAGGATTTAAATAATTTAATTTAAATAAATAATCCAAATGTTTTATTTCCTTTTTTTAATTTCTTTTTCTCTAAGAATTCGTCTTAAAATTTTTCCAATAGCGCTTTTTGGTAAAGACCGAACGAATTTCACTTTTCTAGGATATTTATAGGCTGCCATATTTTCTTTAGTCCAGTCGATAATCTCTTGTTCGGTGATTTTACCTTTGTATTCATTTTTAAGAATGACATGTGCCATTATATCTTCACCTTTGATAGGGTCTTTTACGCCGATTATAGCACATTCTTGAACTGCTGGATGTTCATATAAAATCTCCTCAATTTCTCTTGGATATACGGAGTGTCCTTTGTATTTTATTAAATCTTTTACTCTATCAATTAGGAAAATGTATCCCTCTTGATCGAGTCTTGCAAAATCACCAGTTCTCAGCCATTTATAACCGCCCGCTTCAAAAAAAACTTTTTTATTTTCTTCAGGTCTATTATGATAACCAATCATAACTTGGGGGCCTGATACAACTAATTCTCCGTCATCTCCAATCGGTAAAAATTCTAACTTCTCATTAATAATCCCCACCAAAGTGCTGGCAACTGCATGACCGCAGCTACCTAATTTTTTCTTTGCCCAAGGAGGAGAAGTAGTCACATCTGGACTCGTTTCACTAAGTCCATATCCTTCACCTATGGCGAATCCAGTTCTTCTTTCCCATTCTTTGGCAATCTCAATTGGTAATGGCGCTGCACCCACATTAACATATTTCAAGCAAGAAAAATCTACATTTTCACCTAGAGGTGAATTTAAAAGATTTATAAACATAGTTGGCACACCGAGTATCGTATTTGGTTTATATTTCTTCATTATTTCAAAGATTTGACCGAGATCAAATGTTGCTAAGACGATTCCTTTTGCTCCAATTAAAGGACCAACTGCTAACTCACAGGTTTGTCCGTAGATATGATACCAAGGGAGCACAGAGATTGATTGAATATCTTCCTTAAGATATTTCTCTTTCATATAATCAGAGATTTGCTTGATTTGCAAAATATTTGCTATGATATTATAATGAGATAAACAAGCACCTTTTGGTAATCCAGTTGTGCCTCCAGTATATTGAATTACAGCGATATCTTCCTTGGAATTAATCTCAATTTCAAAAGATTGAATGGGTTCAGGATTTTGATCCATTAAAGTATTAAAATGAACAATTTTATTAGTTTCTGGTTCTTTTGGAGTTTGACCTTCAATATTAATGAGAATTACTTTTTCTAGCGGTAGCTCATCTTTAACTTTATTATATTGTTGGAAAAATCTGTCAAGTATAATCAAAATTTTAGCTCCAGAATCTTTTATTTGATACGACATTTCTCTCGCAACAAATAATGGACTGATAGCGGTCAAGGTTGCTCCAATTGATAATATGGAAAAATAGCTAATGCTGAAATGTGGGCAATTTGGTAACCATAAAGCTATAATATCTCCTTTTTTAACGCCTAATTTTAACAGTGCACCAGCAAATCTTCTTGTTAAGTTATCGAGCTCTATAAAGCTATATTCCTTTCCATAGAAAACCATTGAAATTCTATCACCATATTCTACCCCTTTTTGAAATATATCACCCAGGGATATATCTTCAGGTATATCAATCTCTAAGGTGATTCCGGCTGGTAAATAATCCTTCCAATATCGGTTTTTTATATAATCTGGGAGATCCATTAATATTCACTTATTATCATGCCTTTTAGATTTTGAAATATTTTATAATTGCTGTTATTGACTTTAGATAAAGTTTTAATAATATTAGGTGACTACTTTTGTATATTTATACTTAATTGAAATTTATAATAACCACATTAAATATTGGAAAAAAAAGAAAATAAAATTGAAGGATTCAGAAATTTAAAAGATTAAAAGATGCTTCCAAAAAAACTATTTATATCAAATAGAAACTCATATTGTTTATTGCACTCAACGCAAACATACTGTAATTCATCATAGTATCGATCTTCATTATTCAATAATGATTGGTGAATGAATTTTAATTGTCCTCCACATTCGCACTTATGTTTCCTTGTAATTTCATACTCCTCGGCAACTGAAGATACTTTTAATGCATTTGAAAAATCTCGAACCATCCCTTAAGTTAAACCTCTTTTCTCAATCACTTATTAATTTATTATTTTTTTATTTTATTTAAGGAAGTTTTTAAGACACTCTCGAATTTTTCACATACAAAATCAGCGTCTTCTTCAGTAATATTCAATGGAGGTTTAATTTTTATTACATTTCGCATCAACATTTGTCCAGTACCAGAAAAGATTGGCATACTTGGTCCTAAAAAGATTTGCTGTTTGGGTCCTTCTAAAACCATTTCTTCTAATAATTCCGTATAAGCTTCTCTGGATTTTTGATTCTTAACTAATTCAATTCCAATGAATAAGCCGGGACCGCGAATATCACCTATAACTTCATATTTTTCTTGAAGTTCAAATAACCTTTTTGTAATTTGCTTTCCTCTGGCTTCACAATTTTCTCCAAATTTTTCCTTTTCAATCACTTTAATGGAAGCGAGACCTGCAGTTAAGCTAATCGGGGTAGAACTGAAAGTAGTATGCTCCTCCGTCGGAGTATAACGTTTCTTAATTTTTGGCGATACAATCAATGCTCCTAAGGGAAAACCTCCTCCAATTGCTTTTGTAAACATCATCATATCAGGAGAAACATCAATTCCTAGTTCTTTTTCATATTTTTCAGTTAATGTAAAATATTTCCCTGTTCTCCAAACAGCAGTTTGACATTCATCATATATTGTAAAAATTTTTTCACGTTCACAGATATCTTTTAGTTTTTTAAGAAATTCTGGAGGAAAAGGAATGTGACCTCCCGCTGCTTGAAATGGCTCAAGTATAACTCCTACAAGTCTTTTAGGGGTCATTCCCATTAGATATTTTTCAACTAAGTCAAAACATTCTAAATTGCATTGTGGATCTCTTTTGCCATATAATCCGTTTTTATATTTCCATAAACATCGATAACAATAAGGTTGGGGAACTCTAGTGAAATGTTCAGTACCAAACGGAGAAAATCTTGATACTGCATGAAATGGTTGGGAAGCACCTGTCGTTGCTAAACTAGTACCATGATATCCATGAAAAAATGTTAAAAAATGATCCGCACCTCTCCCAGCAATTATTGCTAATTTTATTGCAGACTCAAGAGCCAAACCTCCACCTTGATTATTTATTACTACTCTCCCCCCTTTTAACTTCCCAGGTGCTAGTTCAGCTAGTTTATTGCAAAACTTAGCACGAGCTGGCGTTAAACAGCCTGATCTTACGTGAGTTAATCTTTTCATCTGTTCATATACAGCATAATTAACATCCGGATGTGCAAATCCTAAGGCAAGAGTCCAATTCATTGATGTACAATCAAATATTTCCTCTCTTTCACCAGTTTTATTATCTTTTACAATAACCCAGGGTGAACCGGGCTCTTTCGCTTCGATTATCGTTTTAGGCTCAACAAAATTATTTAGCGAATGTTTATCAAAATTCTCTATTTCTTCTAAGGAAATATCAGATGAGATTCCTTCTAATTCTTCCTTATCAATATATTTTGGATTAATATCTACCATTTTTATACATTCTCAATATATTTTTAATAAAAATAATATCCTATATTTTATCTAAAATGATATCATTTAAGAATTATAATATTAAGCTACTTTAATGGAGTAAAACAAATATTATAATCTAAGATGATAACAAAAGATTACTTCTTAGGATTGGATTGTTCAACTCAAAGTCTCACTGGGATCATTATAGATTTTGAAAGTAAAAAACCGGTTATTTCAAGATCACTCCCTTTTGGTGAATATTTTCCTCAATATAATACAGACCATGGGATTATAAAATTTAAGGATGAAAAGGTTGTTCATTCATATCCACTTATGTGGGTCGAAGCTTTGGACTTAATTTTTTCTAAATTTAAAGAAGCAGCAATTGATTTGAGTCTGATAAAAGCAATTTCAGGAAGTGGACAACAACATGGTACCGTATATTTAAATGAAAAATTTTTTAAAGCGCTTAAAAATCTTAATTCCACCAAGAATCTAAAGGAACAACTTGAAAATGTATTTTCTAGGGAAACTGCACCTATTTGGATGGATTCCAGTACCACAAGGCAATGCGAAGAGATTAGGAAATCACTTGGAGGTAAAAAAAATACTATTGAATTAACTGGTTCAGATACATTTGAACGTTTCTCTGGACCCCAAATAAGAAAATTTTTTCAAGAAAATCCTGAAGCTTATGAAAAAACAAAAAAAATTCACCTTGTAAGTTCTTTTATGGCTTCAATTTTATTAGGGGATAATGCTCCGATTGATCATGGAGATGGAGCGGGCATGAATTTAATGGATATAAGAAAAAAGATTTGGAGCGATAAAGCATTAGATGCAATAGCTCCAAATTTAAAAGATAAGCTCCCAAATTTAACTGAGTCTTATCATATTATTGGGATAATTTCTCCTTATTTTGTTAAAAAATATGGTTTTAATCCTAATACCCTTCTTTTGCCATGGTCTGGAGATAATCCAAATAGCCTTATTGGCGTTGGATTAATTGAAAAAGGAAAAGCAGCAATTAGTTTAGGAACAAGTGATACATATTTTGGTTTTATGGAAAAATTACATACAGATCCTCATGGAGAAAGTCATGTTTTTGGATCTCCTACAGGCGATTATATGAGTTTAATCTGTTTCAAAAATGGCGCTATTGCAAGAGAAAATGTTAAAAATATGTTTAATTTAAATTGGGAGGACTTTTCAGAAATATTAGAGAAGACTCCACCAGGAAATGAAGGAAAAATTATGATCCCTCATTTTCTACCAGAAATTGTCCCTCAAGTTTTAAATCCTAAAGTATATCGGTTCGGATTTGATGAAAATGATAAATTAGGGAATGTTCGAGCAATTATAGAATCCCAAATGCTATCAATGCGACTCCATTCTCAATGGATTGGGGAAAAACCAGAAATCATTTACGCAACGGGAGGCGCTTCTAAAGACAAGGCAATTCTCCAAACTATTGCTGATATCTATAATGTAAAAATTATTCAATTTGACATAAGCAATTCTGCTGCATTAGGAGCAGCATTAAGGAGTGCTAAAACTTATTATGATAAAAATGGAGTTAAAAAATCGTGGGCAGATATTGTAAAAGATTTTACTTCAATGAGAGGAACTGTTATATCTCCTCGAAAAAAATATCGAAAATTGTATGATGATATGGTTCTTTTATATAAGGAATATGAAGATTTTGTGCTGCGTGGTGGAATAAATCCAGAAAAACATCGCCAAAAATTTAAGAAAATATATTTTAAAAAGAATTAAAAAAACTTAAAGGTTTAGCCCATGTGTTTTTTATCCTAAAATTCTATATAATTTCAACCATTTTAACTGGTTTTATTATAACTGGGCCAATTAAGCCCGAAGGCATAAATTCCTTTTTCCTTTTATGATTTTTCCAATTTTTCCCTCCTTTTTTACCATACCCAATCAATCGATTACGCAATGTTGGAGTTATTATAATTTCAATAATATTTTCTCCAGTTTTAACATAATCGCTAATATCTACTTCATATGGATAAAACAATAATGGTTGAGTATCAATTTTGTTAATTTTAACGACTGCAACGTCGTGAACTCGACCGAGATTTAAAATTAATTTCAAGTCTTCTTGGATGTATTTTTCATCTAATGAGAATTTTGATGTATAAACACCTTTACTTGAGCAATATTTTAATTCCAGTATATTACGCCAATCTTTTAATTCCTCAAAATAAATGTGAATAGGTGTGAAATTACCCAGATGATCTCGTAGCTGAGTTTTAAAATCCCATTTTTTAAGTGGAATAGTAGGAGGTATTTCATTTTCGATTTTTATTACTTTCTCAGAATCATTGCTTAATTTTACTAAAAATTGACCGGTAGTTTCAATTAATCCAAAAATTTTATTATTAATTCTTTTAGTTTTGGTTGGACTCTCGACAATATGAAACTCTTTTTTACTTTTCCTAAATTCTATGATATAAGAATCATAAGCATCAAAATGTAAATGCATTTTAATATGACCATTTTCCTGTTTATACTGGACTGCTTGACTAATTTCTCCTGTCCATGGATTTAATATAAAAGGAATTTTGTCAAAATGAGAAAATTTCATTGAGATATTTATCGGTTGATTGGTTGAATGACGAAGGAAATAACAGTCAGAATTTTCTGTAGCCTTATGAATGTAATAAATTGAAGGTTGTTGTCCCTCATATAAAATTCCAGGTTTAATTTCTAAATATTCAATAATATATTGAGCTATATTTATAGAACTCTCAACGTAATAAGATTTCTTCTTTTCAATTAAATTCTTAATAATGCCTTCTATCTCTTTATCATTTACTTCAAAATCTAAATATCCGGGTTGTTTTTTAGGTAAAATATTGATGAATATAATTGGGATTCCTGATGCAGCAATATCATTTAATTTAGTTGCTAAATCAAGTGAAATAGCATCAACATTCGGTAGTATTAATACCTCAAATTTAGCTCCCCCTATTAAAACTTTATTTTCCTTAACTTTACTATTTAATATACTTTCTTCATTGACGTGTGTATAATAAAAACCATTTGCAGTTAGGTTATCTGCTAAATTTATTAGAGATAAAGTCCACTTCTCATTGCTGTCTAAATTTTTCTTATTTTTTAAATGGGCATTAGTCTGACCTTTTGCTAAAGGAGCATCATTTTCATCCAAACACCCACCGACCAATTCTTCTTTTTTTAATATGGAATCACAATAATTAAATACTGGATAAAAGATTGCAACATTAGATACAGTTTTCCCGTGTTGTAATGCATATTGGCATCTAGTTATATATTTATTCATTAGTGGAAAATACTCATAAAATGGATTCATTCGACTAAAATTTGATGAAAAATTCATTGAATTTGGTAAATAAGGTGTAGAAAATCCACAATAACCGGGGTATGGAAACAATGGATTCTGATAAGGGAAACCATGATATATCATCTGATTAATTCCTGAAATAAATAATCTATCTGCAGCAACTTTCCACTTAAGTGGAGTTGTCATATAATCTCTCTGATTCCATACAATGGATTCAGCCGTAACAATGGGTTTCTCATATATTAAACCTGCAGAACCGGCTAATTTCAAAAAATCAATAATTCCTCCAGCATAAAGTTGTTCGGTTTCGGGTATATGAGCAATTCCAAAACATTTTAAAGTATCTGCTCTAATACCGTAAGCTTGAATTCGACTTTTTAATTTATACTTATTAGCCCAATCCGTCATTGTTTGAACAAACTCTTCAGAAAATAAGTCTGAGATTGTTTTTTCAAAATCATATCTAATTTTATCTCCGCTATCATCTTTAAAATCAAAACAAGGAGTTTCGCCACCAATAAATGCTTGGAGAAATTTATTATCTCTATTTGGAACAAAACATACCGGAAGAAAGGGTGTTAAATCATATCCTCGTCGCTTTTTAAATTGTTCTAAAAAATTATCTGTCCATAACCAATCAGAACTTAATTCCAAACTATCTGTGAAAAATGCCCTTAAAGTATTCCCATAATAATTCCCAAAATATTTCTTTCCTTCCCCTAGATGTACATCTAAATGCTTTCTAATAGAATTAGATGAGAGATGATCCAAAACTAAACTATTTTTATTGGGGGAAGAACGGCAATCAAATAATGGTATTGATCCTGAAGGACCCTTGTAGAAAGCAAATATCTGCCAATCGCCTTCAGGTACTTGCCAATCTAAAATATTATTATATTCTACCTTATCAGTTAATATTATAATTGATTCTTTATCAAGATAAGCGGTCTCAATTTCTTTATATTTGATTTCACCTGGTTTTCCTATCGGTTTAGCTGCGACAACAGCTTCTACTCTCATATCTTCCTTGAAAAATTCCCTCTGACCTAGCCCTACATTTGGTGGTTTTTGAAATTGTGGTAATTCACCTACATAGCGTATCGGGCCTTTTATAATTTTTTGCCCGATTAATAAAACTTTCATAGAATCATCTTTAGTAATGTGAGTACCTCCAGCAGGCCAAGAAGAACCAATAGTGATGTCTATTATCATATCTCGTTTTGATGCTTCTTCCAAGACAACCTTAATCATTTCATAGTAATAGGGTTGCATAAACCTATGAGAACGAAAAACTCTTTTCATATCTTTTTTTTCCAATCCCATTGGAGAACCTATCATAAAAACTTGAATTTCAGCTCCTAAAAAACCCGCCTCATCCAATTCTTGGACTTCTTTTACCAATTCTTCTTGTTCTACATCTAATCCCGTCCACCACCAGCGCACTGTTGGACCAAAAGATTTAGGAGGTTGTATAAATTCATCCCAATCAATATCTTTTAGATTAAGCATCTTTTTTCGATATTTCAATTTTTCAAGATTAATTAAATTTTTATAATTGAAAAGAGTAATTCTTTACCAATCAATTCTATTATCAGATAAATAAAAACTTATAAACTTCAAAGTTTAAATTCATAATTATGTCGAGACGAGATATTGCTTGGTATGAAAATCCTGAAATAAAAGGTTTATTTATCAAAGCAGCGAGCAATGCAATGCGTGGATACCATTCTCCCATAACAAGTCCCAAAACTACTTTTACTGGAACAAACAGTTTAACTGATTTTATAAATCATTTAGGAGCATTTTTAAAGGATGGAGAAAAAAGGGTTTTGATTGTTGTTGATAAAGATTTGAGAAAGTTTGGAGAGAAGGTAGCTGAGCGATTGGCAACTTTAAGAGGCATTGATTCAAGGCTATTCGATAATGTTTTATCAGATGTTCCCAAATATACTGTTTCAGAAGGAGTAGAAATCTGTAAAGAATATGATCCAAAGGTAATTATATCTGTAGGAGGAGGTTCTGCTATTGATACCAGCAAAATGATTTTATTATATTATGAGAAACCGGAGATTAATCTAAATAATTTAATGGCTCCAAGTTATTTAGGTCTTAGAAAAAAAGTATATTGGTTAGTTGCTATACCAACCACAAGTGGAACCGGAGCCGAAACTACTTTTATTGCGGTTGTATCCGATACAGATCGAGACCCGCCAAAAAAGACTGAAGTTGTATTATATGAACTTTGTCCGGATTTCGCCGTATTAGTTCCTGAATTTGTAAAAACTATGCCTCCATACTTAACTATGGGGACAGGAATGGATGCTTTAGCACACGCTATGGGGAGTTATGTCTTAACAATGAGTACGGATTTTTCAGATATGTGTAATTTAAAGGCCATTGAATTAATATTAAAATATCTTCCACGTTCTGTGAAAAGAGGAAATGATATGGAGGCACGAGAGAAAATGCAGTTAGCCGCTTATATCGCAGGATTGGGGTTTGGAAATGTTTCTGGTGGAATTGAACATTCAATGGGTCATTCATTTGGGGCTTTGTTTCACGTGCACCATGGGGTATGTGTTGGACTATTTCTATGTGCTTCAATTGCATATCAATCGAAGGTAACAAATCGCTTTTTGGACTTAGCGAGGTTATTTAGCGTTAATACAGAAGGAAGAAAGCGTAATGAGATATTAAAAGAATTATTAGAAAAATTAAGAGAGTTCATGAGGTCGGCAAAGTGCCCTATTTCTATAAGAGAACTTGAACAGCCAAAAATTTCCAAGGAAGATTATTTAGCCAATATTGATCAAATGGTTGAATTTGCATTCAATGATTATTGCACCTTATCTTCCTCACGTAAGATTGATCCTCCTCAATATAGAAAGATTTTTCTTATGTCATATGAAAACAAAATAGAAGATTTAATGGATTTATATTATAAATAGAGAGGAGATGATAACAAATGACACAATTATTTGGATATAATGGAAAAATTGCATATATAGACTTAAGCAATCAGAAGGTTGATATTAAAGATCTTGATCCTCAAATTGCAGAAAAGTATATTGGTGGAGTGGGTTTATCAGTAAAACTGACTTATGATCTCCTTACGGATAAAGATTATGAAATATTAAAATCAGATCCGTTTGCTGGTATTAACCCACTGATTTTTGCAACTGGACCTCTAACAGGAACTGCTACACCTTCTAGCAGCAGATATTCAGTAACGGGGATATCTCCTTTAACGGGAA
>Ga0307437_1001271_pt1 | contig 17216 bp, 18 predicted proteins | sample SalMarWE160390MG_FD_202146 | JGI IMG/M metagenome (GOLD analysis project Ga0307437, IMG submission 202146) | Salt marsh sediment microbial communities from the Plum Island Ecosystem LTER, Massachusetts, United States - WE1603-90 | ecosystem: Environmental > Aquatic > Marine > Intertidal zone >...
ACGATTATCCGAAGAGTATGGGGAAAGGCGCAAGTGGAGGGGCTCTGGCTCTTCCTATATGGACTGAATTTATGAAGGCGGTTTGCGATTCTACCATGAACCAAGGATTTCCTGTGCCGGAAAGTGTAGAGTTCAGGTATATTTGTCCGGAAAGCGGGGAATTGGCAACTTCAAGGTGCCCGAATGTTGTTAAAGAAATATTCAGGAAGGGGAATATACCTAAGCGCCAGTGTCAACTTCATGGTGAAGGAAGAAAAGAAGTGAAGAAACCAATTGAAATGCTTGATGATTTTGATTTTTAGGAGGATTTTATGAAAAGAGATATTTTTTATTTTTCTTTTATTTTGTTTTTATTGTTGTTGTTTGGATTTTTTTATGTGCGAAAACACTCTCCGCTGTATGATACACTACTTGAATATAAGGAAGAAAATAAGACTCTTGTTTCTATAGTTAATGATTTGAAGAGAAGTATGGAAAGCGCCGATACGCTCGATAAAGAAGAAAAAACAAGTTACTTGGTTCAGGATATTAAGGATATGGTTGAGGGTATTGAGGTAGAACTTGAAAGAGAAGAAATTTCGATTACTCTTCCCTGCAAAAAAATGTTTCCCCCGGGTTCGGTGGAATTGAGCAATGAAGGTCAGGAGACTTTACTCAGGATTGCTAATATATTGAAAGAAATGCCTGAAAGGGATATTCAAATTGAAGGACATACCGATAATGTGGCGATATCAGGAAGTTTAAAGGAAGAGTATCCGACGAATTGGGATTTATCTGCGAAAAGAGCTGTTAATGTTGTTAAATTTTTAATCTCTAAGGTGGACATAGAGCCTTCCCGATTGGCTGCCGTGGCGTTTGGGGAATATAGGCCTATTGCTGATAATGATACCGAAGAAGGAAGAAATAAAAATCGGAGAATTGTGATTGATGTTTTACCGGAATAACATACCGCGGCAAAGCCGCTAAGATGCAAAGATTAAATATAAAAATGCAAAACTACAAATCAAAATTCAAAAATAAAAACAAGGAACAACAAATAGCACAAATAACACAAATGTTTTTTAGTTTTGGGAGGTAGGTAGGGTATGATTTTACATTTTAATATGTCATTTTGCTTTTTAATTTTTGATATTTCATTTGAGTATAGAATGATTATTGAGGTTGAGTAACACTTTTTTGTGAAAAATTAAAAATATAGGTGATGCTATATTGGAAAGGAGGAGTTTTAATGAAAGTTTTAATCTGTGATGCTTTAGCTAAAGATGCTGTTGAAGGTTTAAAAGGACTTGGAGTTGAGGTTGTTGAGAATACTTCAATTGAAAAGGAAGAACTGGCTGGTATTATAGCCGACTTTGATGGAGTTATAGTGAGAAGTAGAACGAAAATAAGGAAAGATCTTATCGATATTGCAGCAGGGAGTGTGAAATTTATAATAAGAGCAGGTGTAGGACTTGATAATATTGATGCAGAATATGCGCGGGAAAAAGGAATCGAGGTCATAAATACACCTGAAGCCTCGACAAATGGAGTCGCAGAATTGGCTGTAGCACATATGCTTGCACTTCTTAGGCATATTCCGCAGGCGACAGCCAGTATGAAAGAAGGAAAGTGGCCTAAGAAGGAGCTTAAGGGAAATGAGCTCGGCTCCTGCACGGTTGGTATTATCGGCTTGGGAAGAATTGGCAGGAGAACAGCCCAGTTAGTTAAATGTTTCGGAGCATCTGTCCTTGGTTATGATCCCTATGTGGAGGAAGTTCAGGGTATAGATATTAAAATAGTTGAATTAGATGAGCTGCTTACTACCTCGGATATCGTTTCGCTTCATTTACCTCATAACGATGAAACTCATCATTTGATCAGTGATGAGGAACTTGGAAAGATGAAAGACAGTGCGTATCTGGTGAATTGTGCAAGGGGAGGAATTGTTGGTGAGGATGCGCTTTATAAGGCACTTAAAAATCAGGAAATAAGAGGTGCTGCGTTGGATGTTTTCGAAGAAGAGCCGCCGACAGATTTGAAATTAATGGAATTGGATAATTTTATATGTACCCCGCATCTGGGCGCTCAGGCTGTTGAATCTTCAAATAGGGTAGGCGAAGAGGTCGTTAAAAAAGTAAATTCTAAATTATAAGAAGCAGGACGATTTCTCGCATTGTGCGAAACGCTTTCTTATTTTGCAAAAGCTATTTAGCTTAAGGCTTTGATTATCAGTGCTTTAATTTTTGGAATAGTTTTTGCATTTTATTTAATGGCTTTTTGATAATTTAGCAGAACGTATCGTATAGCAATTGTTCGTCCTTAGCTTTTAGCTATACGAGGCCTTAAACGTTAAAGGGTTTAGGAGAGAAAAAGTGCCTTGACAAAATTTTTTTTTCTCTTAAATTTCTTTTATGGTAAGGTTTTTAGAGGTTTATGAATAACTATTTTACACATGAGTCTAAGTTTCAAAAAGAACCCTTTTCAAATTTTTTTATAAATAGGAGGATAAACTTTGAGAGAAAAAAAGAAGACCCAAAAGGATCTTGAAAAAGAGCTTAAAGCATGCCGTAAGAAACTTGAAGAAATCAAGTTTAAAGGAACTTTGCTTGATGCTCTTTTAGAGCATATTCCGGATCGAATTTATTTTAAAGATAAGGAAAGTCGTTTTCTGGACGTTAGTGCTTCAAAAGCTGAAGGAACCGGACTTTCGAGAATGGAGTTTAAAGGTAAAACAGATTTCGACTTTTTCTCCGAGGAAGAAGCAAAAGTGATGAAGGAAGACGAAGAGGGGATAATGTCTAGCGGAAAACCTGTCGTTGATAAAGTACAGAAAATCGAATTGCCGGATGGAAAAGAAAAGTGGCTTTCTGCTACCAAGGTACCTTTTTATGATAACAAAGGAAATGTGATGGGCACCTTAGGCATCACAAGGGATGTTACCAGGCTAAAGACTCTCGAACTGGAAAAAGGGGAAAAAATAAAGGCACAGAAAGAGGAGCTTGAGGTACTTTCGACCCCTGTGATTGATATATGGGAAGGAGTCCTTACTGTTCCGGTATTGGGAGTTCTGGATAGCGAGAGAGCATCAAGGATTTCAGAAGCTTTGTTAACAGAGATAGTAGAGAAGAGGGCAACTGCGGCTATTATAGATATTTCGGGTATAAGCGCAGTTGATAGTGCGGTTGCCGATCTTTTGATTCGTACGGCTAAAGCGGTTAAATTGGTGGGTGCGGAGGCTGTACTAACCGGTGTAGGAGTAGAGATAGCCCAGACAATTGCCGATCTTGGAATTGATATGGAGGATCTTAAGACGATGGCTACATTGAAAGATGGGTTGAAGTATGTTATTAATCAGAGAAAGGAAATTTTTTCAGGGAAGCAAGGTTTTAAATAGTTGCATTTTATTTTATAATTGAGAGGTGCTGTTTTGGCTAGAAAAAACAATAAAAAAGAAATAGAGAAGTTACGCAGGGAGAATGAAGAGTATAGGAAGTTGATAGAAGAAATGAGTGAGGGTTTTGCTTATCTTGAAGAAGATTTAACATTCTCTTTCTCAAACCCTGCTTGTGATAGCGCTTTTGGGGTTACCGAGGGAAAATTGATGGGGAGAAAGTTGAAGGATTTTTTAAGCCCCGAATCTTTTAAAGAGGTAAAAAAGAGTATTAGAACAAAGGAGAAGAAAAAAAAGAGTGTTTTTGAGATAGAAGTGAATGCTGAAGACGGTGAAAGACGTTATTTATTGACAAGATCAAATCCGCGTTTTGATGAGAAGGGTGAGTTTGTTGGTTCATTTGTTTTTTTCTATAATATAACAAAAAGGGTAAAGTTGGAAGAGGAACTTATTTTCGAAAGAAGTTTATTGAATTCACTTCTTAATACTATACCTGATCATATTTACTTTAAGGACGAAAAAAGCCGTTTTATAAAAGTAAGTAAATCGCTGGCAGAATGGTTCAATGTTAAGAGCGTCGATGGGTTGATGGGTAAAACGGATTTCGATTTTTTTACTGAGGAACATGCAAGACCTGCTTTTGAGGATGAGCAGGAGATAATGAAAACCGGTAATCCAATAGAAGGAAAGGTCGAAAAGGAAACACACCCCGATGGTAGAATAACCTGGGTTTCGACAACTAAAGTTCCCAGGTATGGTAAAAAAGGAAATGTAATAGGTATTTTAGGCATTTCCAGAGATGTAACGGAAAAGAAGCTCTGGGAGGAGGAAAGAGAAAAAAAATTAGAGGCACAACGGGAAGAACTTATGGAGCTCTCAACGCCTGTAATTGATGTGTGGGAGGGCGTTCTTACTGTTCCCATATTGGGGTCTCTGGATAGCGAAAGAGCATCAAGGATTTCTGAAAGTTTATTAACCCAGATAGTGGAAGAGAAAGCTGCTGTGGCAATTATAGATATTTCAGGGATAAGCGCAGTGGATAGTGCGGTTGCCGATCGATTAATCCGTACAGCCAAAGCGGTGCGATTGGTGGGCGCTGAGGCAATATTAACCGGGGTGGGAGTAGAGATAGCCCAGACAATTGCCGATCTTGGAATTGATATGGGGAGTCTTAAGACAATGGCTACGCTGAAAGATGGCTTGAGATATGTTATTTCACGAAAAAATATAAAGAAAGAAGAGGATTAAAATGGCAAGATTAACCCGTATGCATTTAGGAGATATACTTGTTGTTCCTATTCAGGAAGAACTTCATGATACTGCTGCAGAAGAAGCCGGGGAAAAGATAATCAGAGAGGCAGATAATTCTAACATTAAAGGAGTTGCTATAGATATTTCTGCTCTTGATATCGTGGACAGTTTTCTTGGTAGATTGCTACAGAAAATCGCCTGGGGACTCAGGGCTATGGGCAAGGAAGTTATACTTGTGGGAATTCAGCCGGAAGTGGCAGTTGCTCTTGTTGAGCTTGGTTTATATCTCGAAGAAATAAACACTGCGTTCGAACTCGATTCGGCTTTAGAGAAATTAAGGGAAATGATAAAAAAAGGGTCTACATGAAGGAGGAAATTTTACGCATCCCCATAAATAAAGAGATAGATGTCTTAATTGCCAGGCGTGAAATAAAGAGTGAAGCGGAACGTGTAGGTTTTCGGTGGATAGATCAAACGAGGATTGCTACAGCTGTTTCGGAACTTACAAGGAATATAATAAAACATGCTTATAGAGGAGAGGTGATAGTGAATAAGGATGATGGGGGCATGGAGATTATATGCCAGGATGAAGGGCCTGGGATTCCTGATGTTGAGCGAGCTTTAGAAAAGGGATACAGCACTACGAATTCTCTTGGTATTGGGCTTATAGGAGCTAAGCATCTTATGGATGATTTTAAAATTGAGAGTAATGATAGAGGAACAACAATAACTGCTTACAAAAAGTTGAAATGAGTATAAAAAAAATATTTCCTTCTATAGAATTTGTTGTCAGTTCTGATGAAGACATTTGTAGAGTTCGTTCAGAGATGAATAAATTCGCAGGAAAAATCAGGTTGACAGAGAAAGAATTGGAAGAACTGAGAATTGTAATAACTGAGATTTCAAAAAATATAATAAAGCATAGTTCTTCAGGTAAGTTGAGTATTTCTTTCGGAGAAGGTGAAGAAAGAGGTGTTTATATCGTAGCGGAAAACCCGACCGATAATCATAATACGGCTGAAATCTTCGATGATGGTTACAGTACCGCCAATACCCTTGGGATAGGTTTAGGTGCCGTAAAAAGATTACTTACAGATGTCAAAGTTAAAGTAGAAGATAGGAAATTTATTTTGACCGGTAAGAAAATATTTTCCGAGAAGAAAGAAAGTATTATACAAACCAGTGTGTATAGCCGTCCTAAACCAGGTTTTAAAAGTAACGGAGATGCTTATTTTATAAAAAGGTATGAAGATTCTGCGATAGTGGCGGTTGTGGATGGTATTGGTCATGGAGATAAAGCTAGCGAGGCAAGTAGAATAGCTTTGAAGGTTATTGAAAATAAATTTAGAGATGATCTTGAACAAGTGGTTCTTACAATACATAGGAGATTGCATGGTAGTAGGGGTTGTGTTATAGGTATTGTTCGTATGAATAAAGAGGGCAAAATAGAATATCTTGGAGTGGGAAACATTCGTACACAGATTTATACTGCGGAAATGTATAAGCGGCTCGTTTCTTTTGACGGTTTGTTGGGCAGTAATGTTAGAACTCTTAGAACTGACCGCCTTACTCTTAGTACGCCTTGTTTGATAGTTTTGCATTCTGACGGAGTATCTTCCTTTAATTTTGACGATAAGAGGATTGTGTACAGACCTGTGATGGAAATAGCGAAAGAATCTTTTGAAAAACATAAGAAAAGTTCGGATGATGCTACGCTTTTAATTGCACGCATTCCGTAAAATTTTGAGACCTTTAAAATGTTAAAATTGAATATTAAAATGGGAAAATATAAATTAAAGTTTAAAAATAAATTGAAAAAGTTGTAGGCAGTATTATACAGGAGGGTCATAATGGCTAAAAAAGGAAAAAGTAAAGCAGAATTGGAGAAAAGATTAGCGGCTTTAGAAAAAGAGAATAAAGAGTTGAAACTGGATAGGGGTTTGTTAAACTCCCTTTTGAAACATATTCCGGAAAATGTCTATTTTAAAGACAAAGAGAGTAAATTTGTAAGGATAGGTCGAGCTTTTGCCGAATATATGGGATTTAAGAAACCGGATGACATAGTTGGAAAAACTGATTTCGATCTTTTTGATGAGGAACATGCAAGACCTGCTTTTGAGGATGAACAAAAAATAATGAAGACTGGAGAACCAATACAGAAAGAGGAAAAAGAAGTTTATCCCGACGGAAGTGAGAAGTGGGTTGAGACTACTAAAGTTCCCAGGTACGATGAAAAAGGCAAAATTGTGGGGACTTTTGGGATTTCAAGAGATATTACAGAGAAAAAACTCTGGGAAATGGAAAGGGAGAAAAAAATAGAGGCACAGCGGGAAGAACTCATAGAGCTTTCGACCCCCGTGATCGATGTGTGGGAGGGCGTTCTTACTGTTCCCATATTAGGGTCTCTGGATAGCGAAAGGGCTTCAAGGGTTTCAGAAGCTTTGTTAACTCAGATAGTTGAAGAGAAAGCAAATACAGCCATTATAGATATTTCAGGGATAAGCGCGGTGGATAGTGCGGTTGCAGACCGATTGATACGTACAGCTAAAGCGGTGCGACTGGTGGGTGCTGAAGCTATACTAACCGGGGTGGGTGTAGAGATTGCTCAGACAATTGCCGATCTCGGAATCGATATGGAGGGTCTTAAGACGATGTCAACCCTGAAAGACGGTTTGAGATACGTTATTTCAAGAAAAAATATGTGAATATAGAGAAGTTATATTTAAGGTATAATACAGATTTTTATTTTTTAAGAAATATTTAACAGGAGAAAGGAGATTTTTTTTCGAATTCGATATGCGATGAAATTTCGGTATAAGGGAGGCTTTTGTGCGAAATAACTTAAGTATTTATTCAACCTTAAACAAAGGCAATCGTTTCAAAAATAATGTTCATATATTTAAAAGTGTAACTGGGAGGTGTGTAAATGAATGAAAAAGGGAAACACAACGAAAAGAATGCTAATATCACGATAATGAATGTTCTTCTTATTGAAGACGCATCGTTTGCAGTTACTTTTATCAGGGAAACTCTTGCTTATTGTGAGGAAGCCGAATTAGTCAAAGCTACTAAATTTGCGTTAACAAATGTGGAAACTCTGGGAGAGGCTCTTAAATGTATTTCGGAACATGAATTTGATCTTATATTGCTTGATCTTAATCTGCCGGACAGCAAAGAATTGGCTACTCTGGATAGTGTCAGGAAAAATGCTCATAATGTCCCAGTCGTCGTAATAACTGCATTAAGTGATGAAGGTTTAGCCCTTGAAGCAATGAAAAGAGGGGCGGAAGGGTTTCTTGTTAAGGGGCAGATGGGAGTCAATGCGCTTTTGCAGGCGATATTCTTTGCAGTTGAACGTCATCAAATCTTAATGAAGTTGGAAAAGAAAATTCGGGAACTTGAAAGGAGTAAAGCAAGATTTAAAAATATCATAGAAAGAATTGAAGATGCTGTGATAGTTGTTGATAGAAAAGGAGTGGTGCAGTTTGCAAATAATTCTTCACAAAATTTCCTTGGAGCTATACCGGAAGATCTTATAGGTGAAAATTTTGAGTTTCCTTTAGAAGTGGATCAAATGAGAGAAATTGAAGTAAAAGGTAAAGGAAAGGGGAAAGACATTGCAGAGATGAGAGTTACCGAAACCGAGTGGGAAGGAGATGGAGCGTATCTTGTTCTGATGCGTAATATTAAGGATAAAAAAAGTAAAAGTTAGATTATTAGAAGGTACCGTTAATTATGGAAGAGAAAATTTTATCTGATTTATCGATTCATATTTCAGAAGGGTGTCTTGTTGTTCCTATTCAGGGAGAGATTGATGATGAAAGGATGCGTAAAATACAAAGTCGAATTTTAAAAGGTGTCGAAGATAGCAAAGTAAAGGGAGTAGTAATAGATGTTTCCGGGGTTCGAATAATTGAACCTTATCATGCCAGGATTATTGATAAAACGGCAAAAATGATTTGTTTATTGGGAGCTAAAACTGTTATTACGGGTATAAGACCCGGAGTTGCTATTTCTTTTACTGATTCCAATTTCGATTTTAAAGAAATATACGAAACTGCAGGAACTTTTGAAGAGGGAGTTAAGAAACTTCAGCCTGTAGTTAGAGTCGAGGAAGAATTAGCGGAGTCGGAAGAAGAAGTTGATAGAGACAAAGAAATTGAGGCAGATGGAGACGAGGATTTTGATAATGAAGATGAGGGGGAATTTATCGGAGAAAAAGAAGAAAAGGATGTTGATTAATGGTTCAACTCGGCAAAGTTTCTTTAAAGGATAAAACTTACCTTGTTGAGAAAAGAAACAAAGTGCTTGAGTTGGCCGGAGATCTTGGATTTGGGGAGGTTACTGCAACAAGATTAACCATCGCTGCTTCTGAAGTGATACGTAATTTGTCCGGGGGTGGAGAAAAATGTGGTTTGGAAATTTTTATAGATGAAAGAAAAGAAAGATTTGGATTGTTGATTCGTTTCGTTTCCGGTAATGATATTTCCGGAAACTCTAAAATTTTGGAGGGAATTTTTGACGAAATCGATTATTCTAACCTTAATAATGGTTTAAGCACTCTGGAAGCTTTTAAATTTATTGCAGATTACGATTTTAAACCAACTCAAGATTTCATTAATTATGAACAAGAAAAAATAGCGAGACTTACTAGAGATGAGCTTTATGAAGAGCTTAAAAAATCAAATGCAAAACTCAAAGAAGAAATCGAGGCTCATGAAAAAACTGAAGAAGAATTTAAAAAAGCAAAAATTGAAGCTGAGAGAGCCAATGCGGCTAAGAGCGAATTTTTAGCTTCAATGAGTCATGAGATACGAACACCTATGAATGCAATTATTGGAATGGCGGAACTTCTTTCCGATACTTCTCTTTCCAAAGAACAGAAGGGGTTTGTGGAGACCTTAGAGAAAGCAGGAGATACTTTGCTTTCTTTGATAAATGATATACTGGATCTTTCGAAAATAGAAGCAGGTGATGCGGAACTTGAAGAAACGGATTTTGATCTTGGGGAATTGGTTGAAGGAACCTGTGATGTCATGTCGGTTCGCGCTCGCAAGAAAAGTATAGAATTTTTAAGCAGAATTGAACCTAATGTACCAATAAATTTAGTTGGCGACCCCTCTAGACTCAGACAGGTAATAGTTAATCTTATAGGAAACGCGATAAAATTTACCGATGACGGTGAAATTGTTCTCAATGTAAGTCTTTTGAAAGAAGGTGATCCCGGATATACTGGGTCCGGAGACAAAAAAAACGTTTGTTTGTTTTTCCATGTAAAAGATTCAGGTATTGGAATACCGGAGGACAAGCAAGATAAAATATTTGAAAGCTTTAAACAAGCTGATTCTTCAACTACCAGGAAATATGGTGGAACTGGTTTGGGTTTAAGTATTTGTAAAAAAATTACAAAGTTGATGGGTGGTAAAATATGGGTTGAAAGTGAATTGGGCAAGGGAAGTAAATTTTGCTTTACCGCTGTTTTTAAAGTCCGAAAAGAAAAAGTAAAAGAGACTTTTGTTAAGCCGGGAGAAATCGATGTTAAAGGTATATCAACTTTAATTGTGGATGACAATGCAACGAACAGGTTGATTTTAAAGGAAATTCTATCGGTATGGGATGCTAAAATAAGGGAGGCGGAAGGTGGCAAGGAGGCTATTTCCATAATTAAATCGGTTTACGCAAAAAATGAACCGTTCGATCTGGTTCTTCTCGATTGTCGTATGCCTGAGATCGACGGTATAGGTGTGGCGAAGTTTTTGAGAGAACAAAAAAATTCTGAGGCAACTACCATAATAATGTTGTCTTCCGATTATAAACCAAACGACTTGAAACAGATAGATAAGTACGGTATTGGGGCATATCTCTTGAAACCTGTTAAAAGAAAAGAATTGAAAAATGCTATACTGACTACTCTCGGTTTATGGAAAGCTCAAATCGAGAAAGGAAAGTTGGGGAAAGAAAGGGAAGCTAAAGTCGTTATACCTCATCTTAATATACTGCTTGTTGAGGATAATCCTGATAACCGTTTGCTTGTTAAGGCTTTTCTAAAGAAATTTCCGGTAGAAATTGATGAAGCAGAGAATGGGCAGATAGCCGTGAATAAATTTAAGGATAATAAATACGATATTGTTTTAATGGATATGCAGATGCCGGTAATGGACGGTTATACAGCGACTAAAACTATTAGAGATTGGGAAAGGAGAAATCATAGGAGTGAGACGCCCATTCTGGCTTTGACTGCATATGCCATGAAGGAAGATAGAAATAAAACGATGGGGGTTGGTTGCAGTGATTATCTTACCAAGCCCGTAAAAAAAGAGAAACTTTTAAATGCTCTCCGGAGATTGGCGGCAAAATGAAAAAAGTTAATATTTTTTGAAAAGGAACGGGCGTGAAAGAAAAAAAGCATAATAAAAAATCAAATTCTACAGAGAATAATGGGGAGAAGAGTAAGAAAATACTAATAGTTGAAGACGATGAAAAGTTTGCCCGGGTTCTTTCAAGACAGCTCGCAAAAAATAATTATGAGGTATCTCATTGTGGTAAACTTTCCGATTTTTTAGAGATTTCAATAAAAGGTAAATTCGATTTAGTTTTACTGGACCTTGGTTTGCCGGATAGTTCCGGACTTAAAACTTACGAAAAAGTTTCTAAGATGGTGCCCGATGTTCCTGTTGTAGTGCTGACCGGTCTTGATGATGAGGCAATTGCCGTTGCTGCTGTCAAGAACGGGGCGCAAGATTATCTGGTTAAAGGTGAAGTAGATAACAGAACATTATTGCGTTCCTTAGAATATGCGATTGAACGCAGTAGATTGTTATTCAGATTAAAAAAATTACAGGGACTCGTTTTGCAGTCTGAACGAATTAAAGTTTTGATTGAAACTGCCGGAGGTGCGGCACATGAAATTAATCAACCTTTAACTTCTATTTTTGGGATGGTGGAACTTTTAAAAAAAGATCTACCAAAAGATTCTTCAGTTCAGCGAAAATTAGATTTTATTTTTGATGCTGCCTGCCAGATAAGAGATATTATAAAGAAAATGGGAAATGTAAGACAGTATATAACCAAACCTTATTCAAAAGGTGTAGATATCGTAAATTTCGATGAAGCAGCAGAAGACGAGAAATAATTTAAAAGAACGCAGATAAACGCAGATTTTCAAGATTTTTATAATCACTAAGTACACTGAACCCAACCACATGTAAAAAAAGCGAGCGCTAACCATTCATCAGGAACGCGGTCGATTTTCCCGCCGAGGAAATCGCCGCTCGCTCTCAGCCTCGCTCCTATTGAAATACGAGTATTTCAATAGACCGTGGCCGCTCGGCTTCCGAGACGTCCTTCTGAACGGTTAGCCCTCGCTTCAATCACGGGGTGTTACTTTTTTGGCGTGAATAATGCGTTTAATATCTTGGATATTTTTATTTTTTTGCAAAAAAAACAAAAAGCTGACGGATAGTACTACTGAGGCACACCAAACCCGATTTTTTTTATTTTGTTTTTATTAAAACTCTACTTTTTTTCCGTGCTTATCCGTATAAATCCGTGGTTATGTTTAGGATTTAGGGTTTTGGGGTTGGGATTTAGTTAAAACAATAAAATTTATCTTTTTTTCTCTGTGTCTCCGTGCCTCAGTGTGAGATTAATTTGGAGTTGTAGGGTGGGTTTTAAAACAACAAAATATTTTTTTGTTCTCTGTGTGTTCGTTTTTTTCTCTGTGTGCTCTGTGGTTAGATTTTTTTTGGGGTGGGGAAGGGAACCTCCTTGACTTTTTTATTATGTGTTTTATTTTAGTTTATGGATAAACTTTCTTTTGCCATTTTATGGTTTTTTATATTTGTGAGAGCTGTAATTTTATTTGGTATTGTCTATTTTGTAGTGGTCGAATTCAAAAAATATAAAAAGAGACGAGAGGAAAATGGAAAACGAAATTAAGGAAGTTATTGAAATCGAAAGAGAAACAAGAAAAATTATCGACGATGCTCAGAATAAGGCAAACAGTATAAAAACTGATGCCGAAAAGGAAGCAAGAAAAATTGTTTTGCATGCTAAGAAAGAAGCTGAGCTTATAATCGACCGTTACAAGTCAAATCTTTCAAAAACGCAGGAAAAAGAGAAAAAAGAAGTCGAAGAAAAAAATGTAACATTGAAAAATGACTGGATGAAACGCTATGATAATGAGAGGGAAGAATTATTGACCAAATTAATATCTTCTTCTATAAAAGCGGAATAATGGATTATTCAGTATATCCTAAGTTAAGAGCAATATATTCTTTTCTTCCGACTTCTGAAGATATCGAAAGTCTTCTAAGAGCTGAAGGGGTTTCGGATTTCAGGAACAGGTTTGAGAAAACGATTTTTCTTAAAAGGTTTCCTCTGTTAGATAATGATTTGGAAGGTTATTTGAAAATGATCCCTTTTTCTCTTGCGAGGATGGTAAGAAAGCAAATACCCGGAAAATCAGCTTTTTTCTTTGATGCTTATATTAAAGGTTATGAGTTGAAAGATATTAAGGATATAATAAATGGAGGTGAAGGATTTTTTATTGATGAATTACGTGATAGAAGTTTTGATATGGGGAGCTTGGATGATTATATGCAAAAGGGATTATGGAAAGAATGTTGGAATTTAGCGTTTTCAAAATATAAAGAGAGAAGTAATAAAATTGACATTGAAGTTGCTTTAGACCAATATTATTATTCGTATTTCCTCAAAGGAATCCTTAATTTGCCATATGAAGAAAGAAATGGAACAGAAGAGTTTCTTCTTATTCTGATAAATTTCAAAAATAGACTCTGGTTATATCGCCTTAAACAATTTTATAATTTACAGGATTTTGAGATAAAAAGACTTTTAATTCCTAAGGGTGAGGTTTATGAAAATTTCGCGTTGAATGAAGGTATTTCTGAAAATGTTTTTATAAGAGAATTTGGCAGTATTTGTTATTGGGATTTTAAATTCAGGATGTACTCGATGAGGTCTATCCTGGCTTTTTTCTTCTTTTTATCACTCAGGATAAACAAAATACTCTCTATTTATAGAGGTAAATTATTATCCCTTGATGGAGAGCGTTTTAAAGAAATATGGGGTGAGCTTTATGTGGGTTCCTGAACCCATGACCCGGTTTTTACTTGCAACGACGGACAAAGATTTACCTGTAGTTTTTGAGTTTATAAGTAAAGAATGTAAATTTCATATTGTCGAATTCTCTCATCGTTATTTACAAGAACCCGGGTACAAAGAGATTTATATTAGATTAGAAGATTATCAGAGAAAGCTGAAAGATATTATCGAATATTTTGATATCAAAAGTACGGAAGAAATTCCCTTTAATGCCGTGGAGCTAAGTGAAGTTGAGGATAAAGCCGGTACTTTCTTGAGCGAATTTCAGAAAAAGCTGGGTGAAAAACAAGATAGACTTGAAACATTGAAGGAAGAAGAATTTGAATTGAATCTTGCCTCGGAGCTTTTGACTTTGCTTCCCGAATCAGATATTAACATAGAAGAACTACATAATAGTAAATTTCTCAGGATGTTAGGGGGGACAATACCTTCTTCCGAGCAAGAAAATTTTTTGGATATTGTAAAAGATAGAGACGTTCTTGTTTTTAGAAGAAAGTCTCAAAATGGTCTTGTGCCTGTTATCATCTTTTCGTCCTTTCTTGAACGGGAATCTCTTGGAAAGGTTCTGGAAGCTGTTAATTTTAGACAACTGGAGCTTTTTAGCCGTTTGGAAGGTCCTCTTTTAAGTTTGAAGGATAAGATCGAAAGTAAATTTTGGGAAATAAAAGAAGAAAGGACATCCCTTCAGAGTTCTATAAAAAAGATGGGGCGCAATGTTGAAGGTGAGATTCTGAAACTGGAAAAAGATGTACAGGTTTCTATGTTAGAGTTAGATTGGGTGGCAAAGACGGCAAGGTCAGAAAAAGTGTTTTTCATCAGTACATATCTACCCAGTCGATTAGTATCAGAGGTTAAGAGAAAAGGAGAAAATTTAGAGCTCTATATTCTTAGCGAAGAGAATATCAAAAGAAATAGTGAAGAGGCTGATAAAACGCCTACCAAACTTAACAATCCGCTAATTTTTCGTCCTTTTGAACTACTCGTTAAGTCTTACGGGATACCTTCCTACAGGGGAATAGATCCGACTGTACCTACTACATTATCTTTTATGTTCCTTTTTGGTATTATGTTTGGGGATTTAGGGCATGGTTTGATTTTGATTCTGGCAGGTGTCGGACTATATTTTATAAGGTTGCTAAGAAGGTTTGCTGTCTTTCCTTTAGCGTTGGGAATTTCTTCTGCCATTTTCGGGACATTTTTCGGAGAATTTTTTGGAACACATCCTTTTGAACCTTTATGGTTTTCACCCTTTAGTGACCCTGAAAAAGCTATGCTTCTTGCCGTTTACCTTGGTATCATAGTTGTAACTTTTGGTTTTGTTTTGAGATTGATAGAATATATTATGGAAGGCGATTATAATAAATTGTTTTTTTCGGGTCATGGTTTACCCGGTTTTGTTTTTTACGTTTCTTCCATTTCGCTTGCTTTTTCTGTAGTAAAGGGAAGTTCCGGGAAGATTTTTATGGCGGAGAGTATGGTCATAGTTATTAGTGCCTTAATTGTTGCCATTGGTCTTCCTTTGAAAGAAGCAGTTAATAAAGGTTTTGATTCGAATAAATTACTCCTCTCTCTCGGAGATTTTATTCATCTTCCTCTTGCTATGATTTCCAACACTCTTTCTTTTATACGAGTTGCAGCCTTTAATATAGGACATGTTATTTTGACGATGTCAATAATAGAAATTTCGGCTGTATTTGGAAAGATGATAGGAATGGGAGGGTACACCACATTGATTTTTGGAAATATTATTATTATTGTTCTTGAGGGAATGATTGTTTTCATTCAGGGGCTTCGACTTGAATACTATGAACTTTATTCCCGTTTTTTTGAAAAGGGAAAAGAAATTTACGAACCTGTAAAAATAAAATAGGAGGTAATTGTGGAAAGATTTAATTGTATAATGGAGGGATTAAGGAAGTTTAATATTGCTGTTACATTCACTGCTTTGTTTTTTGTTGCAATAGGTGCATTGTTAATGTTAACCCCTGTTAATCTTTTCGGACAGGAAAGTGTAACTTCACAAATATCCGTCAGCAGTGCAGGATGGGCTTTTCTTGCAGCCAGTCTTTCTATTTCGGTTTCCGTACTGGGAGCTGGAATTGCTCTTTCGAAGATAGGTGCGGCTGCCATGGCGGCACTTGCTGAAAAACCCGAGATTATGGGTTCTGCAATTGTTTTCGCCGGGCTTGCTGAGGGGCTTTCTATCTGGGGTCTCATTGTTGCCGTACTGATACTTATGAAGGTATGAAAATAAAAGTTATAGGTGATGAATTTGCCTCTACCGGGTTTGGTCTTTCCGGAGTTGAAACCGCGACTGTTGAAAGTATGGAATCGGCATCGATTGAATTTGACAAAGCTCTCGAAGATGAAGATGTAGGTATTATACTTATAACGGAAAAGGAAGCTGATTTAATAAGAGATAAAATCAATAAACAGAAAGTTGAAGGTTATATGCCTCTTGTTGTAGAGATTCCTGCAAGTAGTGGTTGGAAGGAAAGAGGTAAGGCGCTCGAGCTGATCAAGAGGGTTTTATCGATTAATTTATGAAGAATAATATTAATGAGTTGAGGGAAAAAATAATAAGTAATGCTGAAGAAGAGGCAGAGGTATTGCTTTCGAGAGCACAAAAAGCTAAAGAGCGTGTATTGAAGCAGGCAAAAGAAGAAGAAGAAAAAACAAAAAAAGAGGCGGAAAAAAGAGGAAAACTCTTATTTGAGAAAGATAAATCCAGGATTATTTCCAAAAAGAAAATGAATGATAAAAAAGAATTTTTCACACTGAGGAAACAGCTTTTTGAGCTTCTGCATACTGATTTGGAGAAAAAGTTGATTTCAATGCTAAAAAAAAGTAAGTTGGATAACTGGATAAAATCTTGTTGTGAAGAAGTTCTTAAGATAGAAAAAGAAGTTTCTTTTGTGTCTGGAGAAGAATATATCGGGTATTTCAGGAAAATTTGTAAAGGCATAGAGGGTTTAAATTTCGAAAGTGAACCCATGGAGGCTGGTTTTTTAATAAGAGGAAAAGATGATGAATATGATTTTCGGTTTTCTCTGATTGCCGGAAATATAATAAAACAGAATATGAAAATAATTGCCGATAAATTGGGAGTCACCAGTGGGTGAAGCGATACTTAAAAGGATTGAAGGTCCGATAATTGTATCCAAGGAAACCCGGGACCTTGAAATGAACGAAGAAGTACGAATTGGAGAAGAGGGATTGGTTGGTGAAGTAATAAGAATCACCGGTGATGAAGCTATGATTCAGGTCTATGAAGATACTACAGGTCTTCGACCGGGGATTAAGATATTCGGTATGAATAAGCCTCTTTCGGTTGAATTGGGTCCGGGGTTAATTTCAAATACCTTCGATGGAATTCAACGGCCCCTTACTGTAATAAAAGAAAAACAGGGTATTTTTATAAAAAGAGGATTTCAGGTTCCTTCCCTTTCACGTGATAAGAAATGGAAAG